>Ga0181536_10002604_pt1 | contig 20187 bp, 16 predicted proteins | sample PEATcosm2014_Bin_41_FD_121105 | JGI IMG/M metagenome (GOLD analysis project Ga0181536, IMG submission 121105) | Peatland microbial communities from MTU Mesocosm Facility, Houghton, MI, USA - PEATcosm2014_Bin17_60_metaG | ecosystem: Environmental > Terrestrial > Soil > Wetlands > Peat | place...
CCTGAACCAGGATATGGGCCGCGCGCTCGATCTGTTGTTTGTTCATGGGATGTGCTTCCCCCTCTTGGTGGTGGGCCGGAACGTGCCACGGCTCGCTGGTTTTGTCACAGGTCCGGCGTGAGAAAGGCATCCGTTTCGCTGGCGGATGGAATGCTGCCCTGGCTGCCATGGCGGGTGCAGCACAGCGCGGCGGCGGCGGTCGCGCGCCTGAGCGCGGTGGTCAATGTCGCGCCACGATCCAGGGCCGCCGCCAGGACTCCGACAAAACAATCACCCGCCGCGGTCGTGTCGACGGGGATAATCGCACGGGCGGGAATCGCCGTGACACCCTCGGCGGTGGCGACCTCCAACCCATCGCCGCCCAGGGTGCGAACGATCACGGTATCGAGACGATCACGGAGCCGGGAGGCGTCGTCGGCGCAGCCCAAATGACCGGCGAGCCACGCGCTCTCCGTTTCGTTAACGACAAGGACATCAAGTTGCCGCAAAGCGGCCTCCGGCAGGGGTGCCGCCGGGGCGAGATTGAGGATGATCCGCGCTCCCGTCGCGCGAGCGCGGTAAATCATGGCGGCGGTCTCCGCCGCTGGAACTTCCATTTGCAGCACTACCGTGGACTGTGGGTTCAGCAACGAATCTTCGACCTGGGCCTGGCTGGCGACCAGGTTGGCACCGGAGCCGACGGCGATCGCGTTGTTGCCCGCCGGGTCGACAGCGATCGCCGCGCAGCCGGTACTGGTACCGGTTTCGATGACGCGCGTGAGGTCGACATTTGCTTTCCGTAGCAGGGTCAACGCGCTAGCGGCCAGGCTATCGCGTCCGACGGCGCCCGCCATGACGACAACCGCACCGTCAAGGGCGGCGGCGAGGGCCTGGTTCGCGCCCTTGCCGCCGGGCTCAATGCGGATTGCCGGGCCGAGAACAGTTTCTCCAGGGCCGGGGATGTGCGGCACTGGAAAGATCAGGTCGAGATTAATGGAGCCGAAGACGATGATCATGGGGTTATCTATCAGCAAACCTGGCGGCGGTCATAGGGTGGCGATGTTCCGCCAGGCGCTCATCAGGGGATCCCGTTGACGGCAAGCCCGGTGCGCGATCATCGTCGGATCAAGTCGCGATATCTTGCAAAGGTCGCGCAATAGCAGCCTGGCGGCGAGTGAGGGGGGAGTCGGCATTGCTCGCAACGAATCTGGGGACTTTAGGTCGCTATTGTAATCCGGCGGTGGTGGCCCTCGTGTTGCTGACCGGCTGCAAGAAGCAAAACGCGTTCGTCGCGCCACCGCCCCCTCAGGTCGGGGTCGCGCATGCGCTGCGACAGGAGGTAACGCCGTATCTTGAACTGAGGTGCCGATTTGCGGTCACTCTATGTCGCCCTCCAGGCGGCGTTGGATAAACTGCCTGATGCCAGCTCCTTGCTGTTGATCCCGCCGCCAATCCAGGGGATCGGCAATGCGAGCGGTTTCACCATGCGGGTCGAACTCCGCGATGGCGCCTTCGATTACGCGAAGCTGGAGCGGCTGACACGAAGCATTGTCGCCGCTGGCAGTACCCAGTCGGCGCTGACGATCGTCGGCACGTCTGGGCAGGGTTTCAGTTCCGGTGAGGCTATTGACGTGATGGAGCAGATCGCGGACCGGACCCTGCCGACCGGCACCGGGTATGAATGGACCGCGATGTCGTACCAGGAGAAGCAGGTCGGCAACCAGATCGTCTACGTCTACGTCTTCGGGTTTGGTCTGCTGTTGGTCTATCTGTGCCTCGCGGGTCAGTACGAAAGCTGGATCGCGCCGCTGAGCGTGCTCCTGGCGGTGCCGCTGTTACTGATCGGCCCGGCTGCCGCGTTGGCCGGGCTTGGATTGGCCAACAACCTCTAGACGCAAATTGGCCTCGTGCTGCTGATTGCTCTGAGTGCGAAAAACGCGATTCTCATCGTGGAGGTCGCCCGGGAGCGGCGCGTGGTTCACGGGGAGCCGATCCTTGAAGCGGCGGTCAGCGCCGCCCGTGCCAGGTTCCGCCCGATCATCATGACATCCTTCGCCTTTATCCTCGGCGTCGTGCCACTGGTAATCGCCACCGGCGCCGGTGCGAACGCGCGCGCGTCGCTCGGCCTGAGTGTGCTAACCGGAATGCTCGCCTCGACCTGTCCGGCGGTGCTGTTTGTTCCCTCGTTTTTCGTTGTGCTGCAAAGTCTCGAGGAATGGCGGAAGGCCCGGACGTCCCTCCCAGAGCGCGGTACGGCGTAGGAGATGGCCGCGCCGCGGGGCCCGCCACCGGCCGGTTGCCAGCGCGAAGCGGGGCTTCTACCTTGTCGGCGAGTTCGATTTGCAATCCACGTGGAGGGAGTCCGGTCAAATGAAAGTCGGAGACGCTATCGCGGAAATCATGAAGCGGGAGGGGATCGAGATCCTCTGCGGCTATCCGGTCAACCATCTGCTGGAATACGCGGCGAAGGCTGACATCCGGCCGGTCATTGTCCGGCAGGAGCGTATTGGCCTGCACATGGCCGACGCGATTTCTCGTGTCACGTCCGGCAGGAAGATTGGCGCCTTCTGCATGCAGCATGGCCCCGGCGCCGAGAATGCCTATGGCGGCGTGGCCCAGTCTTATTCCGAGTCGGTGCCGTTGCTGGTGCTGCCCCAGGGTTATGCGCGCCGCATCGCTTACATCGACCCGAACTTTAGTTCCGCGCGGCGGATGGCGGACGTCTCCAAGTTCGCTGAGCCAGTGATCGTCCCGGCCGAACTGTGCAATATCATGCGCCGTGCGTTCAGCAATCTGCGCAATGGGCGTTCAGGCCCGGCGATCGTCGAAATCCCGACCGATATCTGGAATGAGGAAATCGGCGACATCGATTACCAGCCGGTTGGCGTGCATAAATACGGTCCGGACATGGCCGATGTGCGCAAGGCGGCGGCCGCCATTCTGGCGGCGAAACGGCCAGTGATTTACGCGGGAACCGGCGTGCAATGGGCCGAGGCGTGGCCACAGCTTCGCACGTTCGCCGAGCTTCTGGGCGCGCCGGTCACCACCAGTCTTGGTGGCAAAAGCTCATTCCCGGAAAACCATCCGCTGTCGCTCGGGTCGGGCGGCAACGCGCTGCCGAAGCCGGTGCACCACTTCGTTGAAAAGGCCGACCTGATCATTGGCATCGGCTGCTCGTTCACCGAAACCAACTTCGGCATCAAGTTCCCCAAGGGCAAGAAGTTCATTCATGCCACGCTCGATCCGGGTCATCTGAACAAGGACGTCGTCAGTGCGATCGGCCTCGTCGGCGATGCTGGTCTCACCCTGGACGCGCTGATCGGTGAACTGAAGCAGACCATCAAGTCCAACCGCGACGCGACCGAGGTGGTGAAGGAAATCACCGCCGTGCGCGCCGAGTGGATGGCGCAATGGGAGCCGCTGCTGCGCTCCAACGAGGCGCCGTTGAGCCCATATCGCGTGATCTACGAATTGATGAACGCGGTGGATCCGAAAGGCACCATCATCACGCACGACGCCGGCAGTCCGCGCGATCAGATCTCGCCGTTCTGGGTATCCACTGAGCCGATGTCATACATAGGCTGGGGGAAGACAACGCAGCTTGGCATGGGCCTCGGCCTGGCCATGGGCGCCAAACTCGCGAAACCGGACAAGCTTTGCATCAACCTTTGGGGCGACGCGGCGATCGGCTTCACCGGCATGGACTTCGAGACGGCGGTGCGTGAGCGGATTCCCATTCTGTCGATCCTGCTGAACAATTTTTCGATGGCGATCGAACTTAAGGTCATGCCGATCTCGACCGAGAAGTACCGTTCCACCGATATCTCCGGCAACTACGCCGACATGGCGAAGGCGTTCGGCGGATATGGCGAGCGGATAACCCAGCCCGACCAGATCCAGGCCGCGATTCAGCGTGGTATCGAGCAGACCAAAGCCGGCCATCCGGCGCTGCTGGAGTTTATCACCGCGAAGGAAACGCGAGTCTCCAAATTCTGATCACGACGATCCCTCTCCCCTTTCCGGGGGAGAGGGTCACCACAGGGGCGTCCAAGAAACCATGGCGACAGTCACGATCCGGGATGTGCGGAAGCGCTTTGGCACGACGGAGGTCCTGCACGGCGTCAATGTCGACATCGATGACGGTGAGTTCGTCATCCTCGTTGGACCGTCCGGCTGCGGCAAATCCACCCTTTTGCGTATGATCGCCGGACTGGAGAACATCACCGGCGGCGAGATCGCGATCAGCGGCCGTGTCGTGAACGATGTCGCTCCGAAAGAACGCGATATCGCGATGGTGTTCCAGAATTATGCGCTGTATCCGCATATGTCGGTGCGCGACAACATGGCCTTCGCCCTATCGATCGCGAAAGCGCCGCGCGCACTGGTCGATGAAAAAGTGGCCCGCGCCGCGCAAATCCTTGGGCTGACGCCTTATCTTAACCGGTATCCGAGGCAACTATCTGGCGGCCAGCGGCAGCGTGTGGCGATGGGACGCGCCATCGTGCGTGATCCTCAGGTGTTTCTGTTCGACGAGCCGCTGTCTAACCTCGACGCCAAGCTGCGCGTGGCGATGCGGGCCGAGATCAAGGAACTGCATCAACGGCTCGCCACGACAACGGTTTATGTGACCCACGACCAGATCGAGGCCATGACGATGGCCGACAAGATCGTCGTCATGAACAGCGGTAATGTGGAGCAGATCGGCGCGCCGCTCGACCTCTACGACAAACCGAACAATTTGTTCGTCGCCGGTTTCATCGGCTCGCCGGCGATGAATTTTCTCAAGGGTACCATCTCCGGCGGCGCGTTCCACTCGGAAGCCGGCACCGATTTGCCGATGCCGCCGGGACCGAGAGGGGGCGATGGGCGGCCCGTTGTCTACGGCATCCGTCCCGAACATTTCCAGCTCGACGGCAATGGAGTGCCGGCCAAGGTGCACGTCATCGAGCCGACCGGATCGGAAACCCAGGTCATGGCGGAGTTCGCTGGCGGCAACATCATCGCGGCGTTCCGCGAGCGGATTTTGGCGCGCCCGGGAGAGATCATCCGCATCACCCCCGACCCGGCGCTGGTCCATGTCTTCGACGCGGCGACCGGACAACGGCTGGCCGCCTGAGCGCCCCGCTTTACGCCGCGGCCGCGCTGGCCGATGATTGGATCAAAGAGCTTTGGGCACCGGTCCCCTGAGGGGCGGTTTCCGACCGGAACAGGGAGAAAGACAACATGACCATCACCCGTCGCGACTCACTGGCCCTGGGCGCCGCCGCGCTTGGCGCCGCCTCCATCCCGCTGATAGGCGCGCACGCGGCGGTCGATGACGTTCCCGTGACCGATGTCAAACCACCCCAATATAAAATCGAGACGGGCGCCGCGCTGCACATCCTACGGCCCGCCAAGTTCGTCGACGCCGATGAGGTGGTGTTCAAAGCCAATACCAAGAAATTCATCGACACCACCGGCGTTGACGTGAAGGTCGATTGGGTGAGTTGGGAAGACCTCGCACCGCAGACCGCGGTGGTTGCCAACACCGGTGCCGGAGCGGATATCATCATCGGTTTCGCGTCCAGCCCGCATATCTATACGACCAAAATCGTGGACATGTCAGACCTGGGCAACTATCTCGGCGCCAAATACGGCGGCTGGTACGATCTGGCGGTGACCTACGGCACCAAATGGAAGACCAAGGAGTGGATTTCGATCCCAATGGGCGGCGGCACCGGCCCCTCGGTCTATCGCGTGTCCTGGGTCAAAGAGGCCGGTTTCGATAAGATTCCGGACGATCTGCCAGGCTTTCTCGACCTCTGTCAGAAACTCCAGAAAATCGGCCATCCTTGCGGCTTCTCTCTTGGTCATGCCCTGGGCGACGGCACGGGGTTCGCGGAATGGGCCCTGTGGTCGCACAACGCTTACATGGTGGACGAGAACGGCAAGGTCGCGATCGATTCGTCGGACACGATCGCCGCGCTGAAATACGTGGCGGAACTTTACAAGACAATGATCCCGGGAACGTTGACCTGGCTCGATGTCAGCAATAATCAGGCCTATTTGGCGGGTCAGATCGCGCTGACATTCAACGGGATCTCGATTTACGCCGCGGCCAAGAATTCCCCGGATCCGAAGGTGCGGGCCATCGCGGCTGACACCTTGCATCAGTCCCAGCCGCACGGTTTCTCCAAGCGGCTGCCGATCACGGCGACACCGTTGAACGCGATGTTGTTCAAGCACTCGAAATATCCGAACGCGGCGAAGGAATATCTCCGCTTCATGATGGAGGCCGAGCAATACGGCCCCTGGCTGTCGGAATGCCTGGGTTACTGGTGCAACCCGTTGCGGGCCTATTCCAAAATGAAATTCTGGGATTCGGACCCGCAGTTGAACCCATTCAAGGGTGCGATGGATACGCCGTTCTACGAGGGCTACAAAGGCCCGGTCTCGGCGGCGTCCGGTTCGGTGATCGCCAATTACACGCTGGTGGACATGTTCGCCACCGTGGCCACGGGCTCCTCGACCCCCGAGGCCGCGGCCAAGCAGGCGGCGCGGCAGATGCAGCGCTATTATAAAGGCACCTGAGGCCGGGAGGCAGCAACATGGACGCCAGCGTCGACATCTCGGCCCACCCGATCAGCTTCACGCGGAAGCCGGATGGCTGGGTGACGAAGCTGTTCGACTACAAGCCGTTCCTGGTGTTTCTGTGTTTGCTGCCGACCCTGGGCTTGCTGCTCGTGTTCCTGACCTATCCTCTGGGTCTGGGCATTTGGCTGGCGTTCACAGATTCGACGATCGGTCAGCCGGGCGAGTTCGTCGGTCTGGATAATTTCGAATATTTACTGACCGATCCGATTTTCCAAATGGCGGTGTGGAACACGATCTTCTACACCACCGTCGCGACCGTGGGAAAATTCGCGCTGGGTTTGTGGTTGGCATTGCTGCTCAATCACCACATCCCATTCAAAGCGTTCCTGCGCGCGATCGTGCTGCTGCCCTGGATCGTCCCCACGGTACTGTCGGCGATTGCCTGGTGGTGGATTTATTCAGCGCAATTCTCCATCGTTTCCTACGTCATCGTTGATGTGTTGCACTTGCGTACGACCTACATCAACTTTCTGGGCGAACCCTGGCCGGCCCGCTTTTCGTTGATCGTCGCCAACATCTGGCGCGGCATTCCCTTTGTCGCGATCACCTTGCTCGCGGGATTGCAGACCATATCGCCCTCGCTTTACGAGGCGGCATTGCTCGATGGCGCTTCCGGTTGGCAGAGGTTCCGCCGCATCACTGTGCCGTTGCTGATGCCGATCCTGGCGGTGGCGCTGACGTTGTCGGTGCTGTTCACCTTCTCCGACTTTCAGCTTGTTTATGCGATCACCCGCGGCGGGCCGTTCAATTCCACGCATTTGATGGCGACGCTGGCCTTCCAGCGGGCGATCCCCGGCTCACAACTTGGTGAGGGCGCGGCAATCGCCGTGTCGATGATTCCATTCCTGGTTGGCGCGACGCTCCTGTGCCTGTACGGAGTGGGACGGCGCAAGTGGCAACAAGGCTCCGACAATGACTGACGTCCTGGCCGCCGTTACGTCACCCCCAACCGAAGCCACCTTCGCCCGGTCCAATGACGCCCCGGAACACCTGTCCTGGGATTCCGGCCTGCACCGCACCGTCACGGTCTATGTGCCGCTGGCATTGTTCGTGATCGTGCTGCTGTTTCCGTTCTATTGGATGACGATCACGGCGTTCAAACCTGACTACGAGATGTATGACTACAAGCAGTTCAATCCGTTCTGGGTGCACTCGCCGACCCTGCACAACATTTATGTGCTGTTGTGGGAGACGCAGTACCCAAGGTGGTTGATGACCACCATGGGGATCGCGGTCGCCTCGACGTGTTTGTCGGTGTTTTCCAGCGTGCTGGCCGCGTACGCGATCGAGCGGCTGCGATTTCGGGGCGCCAATCATGTCGGGCTGTTGATCTATTTGGCCTATATGGTGCCGCCATCGATCCTGTTCATTCCATTGGCGACGCTGATTTTCCAATTCGGGCTGTTCGATAATCCGATCGCGCTGGTCTTGACCTATCCGACCTTCCTGGTGCCGTTTTGCACGTGGCTTTTGATCGGCTACTTCAAGTCCATTCCGTACGAGTTGGAGGAATGCGCGCTGATCGACGGCGCGTCGCGGTTGCAAATCCTGCGGCGAATCACTCTGCCACTGGCGGTGCCAGGCCTGATCTCCGCGGGGATTTTCGCGTTCACCCTGTCGTGGAATGAATTCATTTACGCGCTGGCATTCATCCAATCGACCGACAAAAAAACCGTTCCGGTTGCTATCCTGACCGAATTGGTGACGGGCGACGTGTATCAGTGGGGCGCCTTGATGGCAGGATCGTTGCTGGGGTCGGTGCCCGTCGCACTGATCTACTCGTTCTTCGTGGAATACTACGTGTCTTCAATGACCGGGGCCGTGAAGGAGTAGGGCGGCTCGGTCGCTAACCGCCACGGTTCAGTCTGATCCCGCGTGACGTGGTGGGATGGCGCGGCCTTATGACCCCGCCGCTGTCACGCATTTCCGCATCACGGACGGTAATGCGACCTCGCTCAGCCGGCTCCGCGGATGAGTGAAGCCATCTCCTTCGATTGTCGCGACCTGAGCGGCGAACAGGTCGATGGTCAGTTGGAAATGCGTGAAGCCATGCCGCACCTGGCCGGCCGGCCGCCAATCAACCGTCATGGGCGCGTGCATCATGGCTTCTGCTTCCGTCCATTGACCGTCCCTCCACGCCGTACCAGGCAACTCCACCATCCCACCCAACAGCCCGGATGCCGGCCGCCGCCGGAGCAAGACGTTCCCCGCCAGATCAGTGAGCCAGAAATGGACGCCGTGCCGTGACGGGCGCGCCTTTTTTGGCGCGCGCCGGGGAAGTTCAGCGGCGAGGCCAAGTCGCCGCGCGGCGCAAGGTTCCATCCAGGGACACGCCGCGCAGCCCGGCGATACCGGCGAACAGATCGATGCTCCCAGATCGAACAGGGCCTGGGCGAAGTCGCTGGGCCTCGCCATCGCATCCGGGTCGCGGCCCAGCTGGTCCGCCGCGGCACGGATGGCGCGTTTCACGCCGGGTAGAGGCTCCCGCAAAGCGAAAAGCCTGGCGGTCACCCGTTCAACATTGCCATCGACTGGCACTGCCGGAACGCCGAAGCCGATCGATGCCACGGCGGCGGCGGTATAAGCGCCGATTCCGGGTAGCCGCAGCAAGCCCGCGATGTCGCGCGGGAAACCGCCGCGTTCCACGACCGCCCTGGCGCAGGCGTGCAGGTTTCTGGCCCGCGCGTAGTATCCGAGGCCGGCCCATAGAGCCAGTATCTCATCCAGATCGGCCGCGGCGAGCACCTCGACCGTGGGGAACTTGCTTACGAAGGTTTCATAGTAAGGTATGACCGCCGCGACGGTCGTTTGCTGCAACATGATCTCGCTGAGCCAGACCCGGTACGGATCCGCCGTACGCCCAGGCTCGGCGCGCCAGGGCAGGTGACGGCGATGGCGGTCATACCAGGCCAACAGCGCGCGAGCGGGAAAGATGCCAGCGGGAAAGAGAACGGACGACGACACGCACCCCGGTATGACGAAGGTCTCGCGACTCGTCCATGGGCCTCGGCCGATCGCGGCCGTCGTTCCGACGGTGACCCGCAATGCGTTCAATCGCGCGGCGCCCGGCGTTGCGCAACTCATGGAGGCATGGGTCGGGATCGTCGGACCTGCCCTCGCCAATGCCACCACGCCTCGCCGTCTGATCCAGGGAACCCTGACGATCGGTTGCTCCGGACCGGTGGCGATGGAATTGCAGCACCTGTCCTCTGAGCTGATCGGCCGAATCAACCAATATCTTGGCTCGCAGGCTGTGCGGCGTCTGCGCCTCGTGCAAAGCATCGCCGTTCGAACTCCGCCCCGATCAAGCTTACCCCCCACGTCAGGAGCGGAAGTGGCCGCATCGGAAGCGGCCACCGATCTGCCCGAAGGCCCCCTGCGGACCGCACTCGCCGCACTGGGGCGCGCCGTCCTGACCGAATCCACTTCACGACTCGGAAAACAACCCCGTACAAGATGTTGAGGTCATCATGCTGATACGCCGCCGAAATCTACTAGCTGTTGTCGCCAGTGCGACGCTGGCCCAGGGCATGGGCTCGCTCGTCGCCGTACGCGCGGACGATCTCACGCGGGCGGAGCGGTCGATTGGCAAAGCTGACGCGAAAACGACGGTGAACGAGTTCTTCTCGCTGACCTGTTCGCACTGCGCCGCCTTTGCCGTGGAAACCATGCCCAAGTTGAAGACCGACCTGATTGAAACCGGCAAGCTTCGGTGGGTATTCCATGATTACCCATTGGATAAGATCGCCCTGCTGGCCGCGCAGGTCGCCCGCTATTTGCCGATCGATCGGTACGAGCCGTTTGTTGACGCCCTGTTCGCGACCCAGGATCGCTGGGCGTTCGCCCGGGATGCCAATCATACCGAGGAATTGTGGAAAACCGCCGGGCTGGCGGGCATGAGCCGCGCCACCTTCGACAAGGCGGTCGCCGACGATGACCTGCAGAACTGGATCCTGAAGCAGCAACAGGCTGACCAGGACAAATGGAAGATCGATTCAACCCCGAGCTTCGTGATCAACGGAACGAAATACGCGGGCGAAATGGCCTACGACGAGTTCCGCAAACTGATTCCGGACGCATAGGGGAGGCGTTTGGGAGGAATGTTTGCCGGTCAGTTTCAGTAAACTCCGCATCACCGGATTCAAGAGCTTCGCGGAGCCGACAGGCGTCGATATCCTCCCCGGACTGACAGGCATCGTTGGTCCGAACGGCTGCGGCAAATCCAACATCGTTGAAGCCTTGCGATGGGCCATGGGCGAGAGCAGCGCCCGCGGCCTGCGCGGCGGCGAGATGGAGGACGTGATCTTCGCCGGTACCGCCGGCCGCCCCTCGCGCAACATCGCCGAGGTCGTGGTGACGCTGAACGACACGCACGGTGTCGCGCCACCACCTTTTCATGAGCAGGCTGAACTGGAAATTCAGCGGCGGATCGAGCGCGGCGCGGGTTCGCACTATCGGATCAACGGCAAGGAAGCGCGGGCGAGGGACGTCCAGACTCTGTTCGCCGATCTGGCATCGGGGGCGCGGGCCTCGGCGATGGTCAGTCAGGGCCGGGTTGGTGCCCTGGTGGCGGCGCGACCCGAGGAACGGCGCGCGGTGCTGGAGGAGGCCGCGGGAATTACCGGCTTGCACGCCCGGCGGCACGAAGCCGAACTGAAATTGCGCGCCGCCGAGGCCAATCTCTCGCGTGCCGAGGACCTGCGCGGACAATTGGAGACACAGCTTGGGTCCTTGAAACGGCAGGCCCGCCAGGCCAGCCGCTACCGCAATATTTCCGGTGCGATCCGTGCCGCCGAAGCCGAACTGCTGTCCATTTTGCGCGCGCGGGCCGAACGAGACCGGGCCGCGGCGGAAAATGCCCTCCGGGAGGCGGAAGTTTCCGTCGCCGAGGCGGCGAAACTGGTCGCGATGACCCGAGCCGCCGCCGCCGAGGCAGAGGAGGCGCTTCCGCCTCTCCGGGAAGCCGAGGCATCCTCCCGGACCGCGCTGGAGCGCCACCGTATCGCACGTGAGCATTTGGCGGCCGAGGAAAACCGTGCCCGGGCGGCTTTGGACGAGGCGCGCGGCCGCCTCGTGCGATTGCGCACGGATTTGGGGCATGCCGAGCAGATCCGCGGCGACGCGGTCGCCGCTGAAGCCAGACTTTTGTCGGAAGACGCGGTTTTGGCCGAGTCGGACTCCGCATATCCGGACAAAGCGTGTGAAGCGGAGGCGGCGGCGGTTGAAGCGGCCGATACCGCGCGTGCGGCTGAACGCGAGGCGAACCGCGCGACCGAGGCCGCCGCTGAGGCGAACGCCCAGGCCCAGAGTGCGATGCAGGCGACGACCCAGGCCGAGCAACGAGTCCGGCGCCTGCTGGACCAACTCGTCCGGTTGCGCGACGAACGTGCGACCTTTGCCGGCCACCAGATCGACCCCGCGGCTTTGGATCGAGCGGCGGCGGAGCAAACCGATGCGCAAACCGCGCTAACCGAGGCGCGGGCGGCCGTGGAGTTAGCGGAACAGGCGCATGCGGCCGCTGCTTTGGCGCTCGCGGTGGCACGCGAGGATCGAAGCGGGGCAGAGGGTGCGCGAGCGAAACTGGCGGCCGAAATGCAGGCATTGGCCGAGGTACTCGCGGTCAGGGACGGCGAGCGTTGGCCGCCCATGATTGACTCGCTGACTGCCCCGTCGGGCCTGGAAACAGCGCTTGGCGCGGCCCTCGGTGAGGAACTGACTTCAGCACTGGACCCCCAGGCGGATCGGCATTGGCGGGAACTGCCGCCTTTGGATCATGAGCCGCCACTGCCCGCCGGCGCGACAGCATTGATTCGGATGGTGGAGGCGCCCGCGGCCTTGGCTCGATCATTGTCCCAGATCGCGCTGGTCGAGGATGACCAGGTCGCGCTGGATTGCCACGCCGATTTGGCGCCTGGCCAGATCCTGGTTTCCCGTGAGGGCGCGATCTGGCGTTGGGACGGCTATACCATTCGGGCGGGCACGCCGACTCCGGCCGCGGTGCGGCTGCGTCAACGCAACCGTTTGACCGTACTGCGGGAAGCGCTTTCCGGCGCGGAACAAGACGCCGAGCGGGCGAACGCGGCGCGGGAAGCAGCCGAGCACCTGGCACGCGCCGCCGCCCTGGACGAACAATCGGCACGGACTGTGCGCCGGGAAGCGGAACGCCGTCTTGAACAAGCTCACGCCGCGTTCACGTTGTTGCGAACTCAGGCCGCGACAGCGGCGGCCCGGCTGGCAGCCGCGGATGAGCAAATCTCGCGGTTGGATCGGGAGCACCAGGAAGCCGTCGCTGCCCTCGACGCGGCCCGGGCGGCATATGCGGCGCGGCCTGATCTCGCTCGCTTACGCGCCGAGGTCGAACAATCTCGTACTCTGTTGGCCCAGGCACGTTCGCGTGAGGCGGTCACGCTTTCCACGCGCGATACGCTGGTTCGGGAACACGCGATCCGCGCCAATCGCCGCCATGCCATCGAGTCCGAACGTAGCCTATGGACCGAGCGAGCGCGGGATGCCGAGGTCCGGGTCGCTGACCTGACGGGTCGTCTGAAGGCCGCTCAGCTCGAAATGGCCGCGCTGGAGGCAGCGCCGGCTCAGGCCGCCGCGCGCCAGGGGGAAGCGCTGGAAGCGCTGCGGGTGGCGGAGGGCGATCACACGCGTGCCGCGCGGACGTTGAGCGACGCGACCGTCGCCGCTTCCGAGGCAGAGCGCGCTGCCCGCGCGGCTGATGTTTCGCTGGCCGGCTGTCGTGAGGCCAGCGTTCGCGCCGAAGGGTTGGCCCAACAGGCGAACCATGTCTGGGCCGCCTTGGCTGAGCGCATTCTGGAACGTCTCGGCGCCAATCCCGCGTTGCCCGAGCCACCCGCTGATCTCTCGGCGGCAATTGAAGCCAAAGCCCGCGGCCGGCTCGAACGTCTGGTCAAGGAACGGGACGAGATGGGACCAGTCAATCTTCGCGCCGAGACAGAGGCCGAGACGATCGAACAACAAATCGCGATGATCGACAAAGAACGTGAAGATCTGGCGACGGCCATAGCCCGGCTGCGTGGTTCGATCGGCAATCTCAACCGCGAAGGGCGTGAACGTCTCAATCAGGTATTCCAGGCGGTAGATCGTCATTTTCAGCAATTGTTCACGCGGATGTTTGGTGGCGGGCGGGCGCACCTCGCGCTGGTCGGGTCAGATGATCCGCTGCAGGCCGGCCTTGAGATCTACGCGCAACCGCCTGGAAAGAAGTTGGCGGCGCTGTCCTTGTTGTCGGGCGGCGAGCAGGCTCTGACAGCACTATCGCTGATCTTCGCGGTGTTCCGGTGCAATCCAGCGCCGATCTGCGTGCTGGACGAGGTGGACGCACCGCTGGACGATGCCAACGTCGAACGGTTCTGCATGCTGCTGGAAGATATCGAGCGCGAGACAAAGACAAGGTTCCTGGTCGTGACGCACCATCCCATGACGATGGCGCGCATGGATCGGCTGTATGGCGTAACCATGCAGGAGCGAGGCGTATCGCGGCTCCTGTCGGTCGATCTCGCGCGCGCGGCGGCGATGGTGGATCAGCGGCAATTGCCGCTCGACGACCAGAAACTCGCCGCGGATTGACGAACCCCCGGGCTCGGTTCACCCAGGACGGATGATCCGCCGCTTCGAAGCTCTGCTCAACCCCACCGGCCCCGAGCCGAACCCGCCACCGACGGCGGGTCTCGTGCGATTCTATTGGCACTACATCCGCCAGGCGCGCTGGCTGGCGGTGTCGCTTTATGTCGTCGGCGGGTTGATCGCTGTCCTGGACACGACGATCCCGACCTTCATCGGCAGGGTCGTATCTCTCGTTTCGACGCATGCGCCGGAATTACTGCTGCGGGAATGCTGGCGAGAGTTGCTGGGGATGGCGATCGTCCTCGGCCTGGTGCGCCCGCTGGGTCACTTCGCGCACACTGTCATTGTCAACCAGGTCATTAATCCCAGCTTCACCAATTTGATCCGGTGGCAGAATCACTGGCACGTCGTTCGGCAGAGTTGGACGTTTTTTCAGAACGACTTCGCGGGGCGGGTCGCCAATCGGGTGATGCAGACCGGGCCGGCGTTGCGGGAAAGCCTGGTCATGGCATTCGACGCCGCCTGGTACATCATCGTTTACGGTGGCAGCGCGCTGATCCTGCTCGGCTCGCTGAACTGGCGGCTGATGGTGCCGATGACGACGTGGTTCGTTTGTTACGTGGTCATGCTGATTTACCTCGTGCCCCGGCTGCGTGAACGGTCCCGCGCGGTATCCGAGAAGCGCTCGACGCTAATCGGCCGCGTGGTGGACAGCTATACGAACATACTGACGGTGAAGTTGTTTGCCCGCGCGAGCGATGAAGATGCGTTCGTGCGCGATTCCATCGACGAGCACACTTCGGCGTTTCGTGATCAGACGAGGATGACCTCGGCTTACACGATCATACTGAGTTTCATGAATTCGTCTCTGGTCGTGAGCACCGCGACCGTCGCCATATGGCAATGGTCCGCGGGTCATATCTCGGTTGGCGGTGTGGCCACCGCGATCCCGATGTCCTGGCAACTGACGAACATCGCCGGCTGGGTCGCGCGCAGTGTCACCGCGATTTTCGAGAATATCGGCACGGTGCAGGACGGGATGCGGTCAATTGATGTCCCGCGGCAGATGCCTGATCCGCCGAACGCGCGCGGGTTGGTAGTGCATGGCGGTGAAATCCGGTTTGAAGATGTTCATTTCGACTACGGGCGGCAGCCACGTCCGGCGGGTGTATTGCGCGGGATCGATTTGACCATCGCGCCGGGTGAGCGGGTCGGGCTGGTTGGTCCGTCCGGCGCGGGCAAATCAACCCTGGTTAATCTGCTGCTGCATTTTTACGACCCGGGAAGAGGGCGGATCCTGATCGATGGCCAGGATATCGCGCATGTCACGCAGGAAAGCCTGCGCACGCAAATCGCGATGGTGACACAGGACACCTCGCTGCTGCATCGTTCAATACGGGATAACATCAGTTATGGGCGGCCTGACGCCTCCGATGCGATGATCGAAGCTGCTGCCCGGCAGGCCGAGGCGCATGAATTCATCGTCGGCCTGGAGGATTGGCACGAACGGCGCGGCTATGACGCGCATGTTGGTGAGCGGGGCGTCAAACTCTCGGGCGGTCAGCGGCAGCGTGTCGCGCTGGCTCGGGTCATCTTAAAGAATGCGCCAATCCTGGTGCTGGACGAGGCGACATCGGCGCTCGACTCCGAGGTGGAAGCGGCGATTCAGAGCCAGCTGGATGGGTTGATGGAAGGGCGCACGGTCATCGCGATCGCGCATCGGCTTTCGACGATCGCCCGAATGGATCGCCTGGTCGTGCTCGATGACGGGCGGATCGTCGAATTCGGCTCCCACGCCGCGTTGCTCGCGAGGAACGGCGTGTACGCCAGGCTTTGGCACCGCCAGTCGGGAGGCTTCGCCCCGGCTTTGGCGAACGTGGCGGCGAAGTAGCACGCATGCCGATCCAGGTCTCGCGGCCGAGCCCCACCAGGGAGCCCGGGATGCCGATAATGCCGCTGCTGGCCACGGTGGCGGTGCAGACTCTCGCCACCATGGCACTTTATTCGATGCCGACGTTGGCGCCGGAGGTCGCGCGCGATCTCAAGGTCAACGGGGCACTTGTGGGCGACTTTGTCGCGACCGCTTACGGCGTGGGCATCGTTTCAGCCGTCCTGGCTCCGGGCCTGATTCGGCGACACGGCGGCGTTCGGGCGACACAGGCGGTGTTGCTGGCGGCCGCCGGTATGCTGGCGATCGCGGCGTCGAGCGTCGGGATCACGGGCCTCGCATGCGCGGCGATCGTTCTTGGTTCCGGATATGGTGCCGCCGCGCCGGCCAGCACGCATTTGCTGGTGCCCAACACGCCGCGCTCGATGTTCAATCTGGTGATGTCGCTGCGGCAGATCGGCGTCCCTCTTGGCGGAGTCTTCGCCGCGCTGATTCTGCCGCCCCTCGTGCCCGCTGTTGGTTGGCGCGGGGCGTTGCTGGTCGAACTGATCCCGGTCTTTTTATTGATCACGTGCATGGAGTTGCCGCGCCGTAAGTGGGATGCGGATCATGACCCTCGGGTGCGCCCCTGGGGCCGAACACTGCTGCAGCCATTCGTTCTGCTACGAGACAAGCGGATTCTACGTCTGTCCGCGTCCTGCTTCATTTATTCCGGACTGCAACTTTGTTTCGTGGCGTTCATGACGGTGCATCTCACGACGGTAGTTGGGTTCGATCTGATTCGCGCGGGCCAGTTGCTCGCGGTCTATCAGATCGCGGGGTCCGTGAGCCGCCCGGTCTGGGGATGGATCGCGGACCATTATCTGACGCCAATCCGTACGCTCGGGGTGCTCGGCGTGGGCATGGCCATCTCGGCCGTTCTCGCGGGGCAATTCGGCTCAGATTGGCCCGCGGTTGAGGTACTTGGGGTGGTGTTGCTCGCGGGCTGTACCGCCGGGGGATACACCGGTGTCGCCTATGCGGAGTACGCGTCCCTGGGAGGCATGCGCCGCACGGAGGCGACTGGCCTTGGTACCGCGCTCATGTTCTCGGGTGGATTGCTGATTCCGCCTCTGTTTGGGGCCTCGATTACGCTTCTGGGCGGTTATGGGGCGACCTATCGGGCGATGGCGGTGCTCGCCCTGGTGAGTGCCGGACTGATGTGGTGGCGGCCGGCGCGCCGCTGATCCGTATCGTCGCTCGTCGGACGTGAGCCAATCTGACGCCTGGGTCATTTGGGTCCACCCGGCAATTCACGCCAGGCAGAATCGGCCGCGTGAGAAGTTCGCCTTGCTGCCGCACAGGGTTTTTCGCCTGGCATGTGGCTTGCGCTTGCCTTGTCGAGGTGGTTCACAATGGCAGATCCAGTTCCCATACAGGCTTCTACGGCGACAACCGGTCGGACCGGACCGCTGGCGTCGTCCGGTGGCGAGTCGGGGTCGCTTGACGCCTTTGCCGCGCTTCTCTCCAGGCTTCTCCACCCGGGGCGGGGCGCGGATGCGGAGCCCTCGGCCACAGCGAAGGCTTCCGATCCACCAATTCCCCCGTCTGATACCCCGAACGATGGGGCGGCAAAGCTCCAGGCTCTGCCCGGAAACGACAACTCGGCCGCGGCCGGGCTTGCTGGGCCACCGATCCTGTCGTCACCGGGTAAAGCCTCAGACCGCGATCCGGAAACCCTGATCGGGACAGGTAAGGCGTCCCGCCAAAAGTCTACGCCCGAGGTCCAGGTCCCGGTCGGGCAAAGCGCACCGGGGATCATACTAACGGCTCTTGGTCTGGCATCAGAGGCGGGGATGCCGGTGGCCAGCGTCCCATCAAGGGTGCTGATGCCTCTGCCAGCGTCAAATATATCCATTCCCACCGCCGCTCCCGTAAGACAAAGCGGTACGCGGGAGGGTACCGAGTTGTCCCGGCCCACTCCGCCGGGGCCGCGAGATGGGCCAGACCGGCCGGATCCGGACGCACCCCCGGCCGCGCCGTCAGCGAGCGATGCCGAACTGAAGAAATTCGCGGTCAGATTTGATACGGTGTCCGAGACGGCCGCGCTTACGACACAATCGGATGTCCCTCAGGACGCTCCCTCCGGAACAGGCTCGTCGCCACTCTTACCGATCACCCAGGATCAGCCTGCGTCATCCGCTGATCGTCAGGCACCCGCGGACCAGATCGCCCCCGCGTTGGTCGGGCTTCTGAAAGCGACGGACAGCACATCGAGCGTAACTGTCCGTCTGCAACCGACTGACCTTGGTCAGGTGCGGATACGCATCGGCCAAACCGCTGAGGGCGCCGCCCATATCGACATTACCGCGGAGCGGCCAGAAACATTGCAACTGCTGCAGCGGGACGAGCCCAGGCTGCAGCAGGCGTTGGATCAGGCGGGTGTGCTCTCGACCGGAAGAACCGTCAGCTTTCAGGTGGCCGCACCCGAGCAGGTCGGCGCCACGGCATCCCGGCCGGATAGCATGGCCACGGGCTCGGATGGTTCCGGGCAGGGTCAAAGCGGCGGCCCGTGGCGCCAAAACGACGATACGCAGCGTGATTCCGGCGGCGGCTCAGACTCCGATCAAGGGCAGGCCCGTGCGCGCTGGTTTCGTGTCGGCCTCGACATTACCGCGTAACCAAGGAAATCTGGCATGACCCCAGTCACCACCACGCCGGCCGCCGCATCGTCCGCCACGAGCCAAACCACGAATCCGCTCGCCTCGTTGTCCTCCAACTTCGGTGACTTCTTGAATTTGCTGATGACCCAGTTGCAGAACCAGGACCCGACCAGCCCAATGGACGCCAATTCGTTCACCAGTGAATTGGTGGAATTCTCAAGTGTCGAGCAGCAGATCAACACGAATACCAGCCTGACGCAGCTCATTCAGCTGACCCAGGCGGCGGACGTCACCCAGTCATCCGCCATTCTTGGAAAGCAGGTAACGGTGCAATCGAGCCAGATCCCCTTGCAGAATGGCAGTGGCACTTTGAATTTCACGGCACTCACGGCGGAGCCGGTTTCCATCACGGTGCGGGACGCGAATGGCGGCACGTTACAGCAAGCTACCGTGAACGCGGCACAGGGCGCGAATACATGGAACTGGAACGGGACGAACAGCAATGGGCAAATCTTGCCCGATGGAGCTTATACCGTGGCCGTGACGGGTGGCGTATCGGGTGCGCCCGCGACGGCATTGCCGTTTACCGTGGTGGGGACCGCCACCGGCGTCACCACCCAAAATGACACGGTAAATCTGCAACTTGGCGCCTTGTCCGTTCCATTTTCCTCGGTCACTTCGGTCGGAAACTGAGCCTAACAAATTATTTATGCCGGTGTTCACGAGTTAACAGGCTTTCCCGCTTAACTGGTTGGTCCACGAAAAAGCGTGGAGCAGCCAATGTGGTCAGATCCAGCTTTCCACGAAAAGGGAAGCGCCTGAATGGACCTGCGACCCGGGATCCGGGTGCGGGCGCGCGGTTTAACCTGGGATGTGCTCGAGGTTGATGGCGCCGCGGACCACGAGCGCCTCAGTCTGCGCTGTGCTGACGGCGACATGGGTGGCCTGGCGTGGGAAGTACACGTGCCTCCCGAACAGATCGATCTGATAGACGAGACGTTCGATCCCGGTTCTCCCGGTCGACTTTCGCTATGGCACGTGATGCATCGGGCGCGTGTGCTGAATGAAATTCCGCTTGGAATGTCCTTTGTCGCGCGCGAGCCGGGGCGCGTTCGGCCCGAACCTTACCAGTTGGTGCCCTTAATGCGTGCCCTCGACATGCCGCGGCCCAGATTGCTGCTGGCGGATGGTGTTGGATTGGGCAAGACAATCCAGGCGGGCCTGATCGCGGCCGAACTCATTGCACGGCGGCGCGCGCATCGCATTCTGATCGTCGTGCCGTCTGGTCCGTTGTTGTGGCAATGGGAGCAAGAGACGCGACTGCGATTTGGCCTGTCGATGGCGGCCTGAACCCGTGTAAATCCGGCGATCAAGCGATTTGACGGTGCGCCGGGCGGTGCTGGTGGCGCTTCAGTGAGATGGTGGGGCCAGGCATGGCCACGGTGATCACCG
>Ga0181536_10002605_pt1 | contig 20186 bp, 18 predicted proteins | sample PEATcosm2014_Bin_41_FD_121105 | JGI IMG/M metagenome (GOLD analysis project Ga0181536, IMG submission 121105) | Peatland microbial communities from MTU Mesocosm Facility, Houghton, MI, USA - PEATcosm2014_Bin17_60_metaG | ecosystem: Environmental > Terrestrial > Soil > Wetlands > Peat | place...
CATTCAGAAGCTGCGCCTGATTATGTGCCAGCATCGTCCAGAAGCGTCGCAGCGTCTCAGCCGGTATGCGCAATCCGAATTGAGGAATATCGCGCTCCAGGTACGTTCGTACAAAATCGCGCCGCCACTGGATACTGAGATCGTCGGATTCCGCCAGGAAGCTGCGCGGAAAACCGCCCCGGACCCATAGTGTGTCCATCACCGCGGCGCCGGTTTCGAGAACGTCGAAAGGTGCGAGTTCCAGATAAGAAATACGCCCTGCCAGGCTCTCGCCGGATTGTTTGAGCAAGTCCATCGCGGCCGATCCAAGGAGAAGAAACCGTCCATTTGCCTTCCCTCTCCGGCGTCCTTTGTCGATGATGCCCCGCAGTTGCTGAAAGATCTCCGGCACGCGGTGTACCTCATCCAGGATCACCAGTTGGTCTTCATGATCTGCGAGGTACTTGTTCGGGTCAGTGAGCTTGGCGCGGTCATTTTCGTCTTCAAGATCGAGATAAACAGAATCCTGCTGCCCGGCAATCTCGAGCGCGAGAGTTGTCTTTCCCGATTGGCGTGGGCCCAGAAGGGCCACGGCTGGAATGTGACTCAGTAAAGAGCTCAGTTTTGGCCTGAGGCGGCGCGTTATCATGTATGCAATTATAGAGCGCGTCTCCATATTTGCATAAAATGATTATAAGCCTTAAATATTCAAGGATTTAGATGTATGCAGCTCTCAGCAATATCTCACTCCAAGGTGCGATCATTCCACCAGTGGACGAAAAGTTTTCCGTCTATGGCAAGGAAGGCTGGAGTCTCACTGGGAAGCCGCTTGCGGCGGGCACGATCCCACTGGCCCTTGAGCCGCGCTGTCCAGTCGGAAAGATGATGTACCTCGTCCAGCAGCAGCACTGCTGTTCCGTGCTGCGTACGCCTCTCCGCGTCTGCCCAATATCGCTCCCAGAATCCTGGAAGCGCCGCATCCGGCTCATCGCCGACTGCGTAGACAGCTCAGTCCCCGAACTGCGCGGCGATTTCCAGAAGCAGCGTAGTCTTGCCCACTTGGCGCGGCCCGGTGAGAAGCTGAATGCGCCCCGGCGCTGCTTCTTTCAGCCGATCGAGCAGCACTTCCCGGCAAAGGGCATAGGCGTTCTGCAAATCAGCCAAACTCTAATAATTATTCGACTATGGTGGGGTCTTGGACTGATTGCCGTCATGCTCCATGCCTGTGTCGATTATCCTTTCCCTCGCCCCGCAGTCTCAGGCTGGCTGTTTGCGATGCTGGCCCTCCTCTATATAGCGCGATCCTCGGATCGGCTTAGACAAGGACCGGAAGAGGCGCAAAGTTCAAATGATTCCCCTCGCGTAGTGGAATTCAAGCGCTGAAGAACCAGTTCATCGACGCGGATTACGGCCCAACGAGGTGCGGCTGTGGCTGAGCGTGATTGTATGCAATTTGGGAAACCTGTGGCGGCGATTGGCGCCGCCGAAGGGGATCAAGTCGCGGTCGTTGACCAGCTTGCAACAACGGCAGATGAAGACCGGTGCCCGGTTGGTAAAGCACGTCCGCTACTAATGGCTGCTCTTGGCAGAGAGCCAGTTGGCGCGGCGCTGTTCGGAAGCATGCTGCGGCGGATGGAGACTTTCCCGCTGCCAGCCGGGTAGGCGCCGCAGGGAGGCGAAACCAATCTGGACGTTGGGGAGAGTTGACGAAAGAGTGTCTGCAAAATCGCTTAGAATGGGGCAAATCAGAGCTTCTTGGTCCCAGCAAAGGCCCCCCTGCCGGGTACGCCTGGGTCTTTGGCCTTGGAATGGATGCCAAAAATGAATGCAGCGGGGGCAACTGGATGTCTATTGGTTCGCAGCCGGGAAAGCAAAATGGGAATTCCAGTTCAAACGAACTGGAACCGATAAATGAGACTCCGAATGATACAGATACTGAGTGCAAGGCAGTGAAAATGAAGAGACTGGCTGATCGGCCACGGATAGCTGACTGCGCTTTTCTCTTTGGACTAGTCATGCTTTCCGCGTTGCATTATCTATTCAAAATCGGCTTCTATGCCGACGACTGGTCTTTTCATTCAACGCTTGCTCAAAGCTCCGGTCACGGCCTTGGAGCGAGTTTCCGAGAGTTGTCTTTGGCGGATTCGAATCTACTTATGCGCCCAATGCAACTTGCTTACCTTGTTCTGAGCTTCAAGGCATTCGGCCTGCAAGCACTACCGTATCACGTAGTCAACATGGCAGTGCTTGGTCTCGTAACTGTTCTCCTCTACCTCACACTCACGGAACTGCGCACGGAGCGCGGACTGGCATTTTCGATCGCAGTTGTATTCGGATTCTTGCCCCATTACTCGACGGACCGAATCTGGATGTCCTCGCTAGAAGCCACATTGTGCATGGCATTCGCATTCTTGGGGATCTGCGCATTGTTGAGATCGGTTCGGGCGGAAGAAGAACACCAGACAGCGTGGGCGTTCCTCACCTTCCTGGCTCTGGCCCTCAGCATTCTCTCTTACGAAGTAGCATTTGGAATGATTGCCGCCTCATTGGGGTTGATTGGTTGGATGAGCTACAGAGATGCACGCGCCTCGTCCAAGCGCGCTCTCCGGAGGATGGGCGGCATTGCCTGTGTAGCCGCCGTTCTACTGCTGATCATTTGGGCGAAGTTCCGAATACAAGTAAACGTTACTTATCATCACCGTTTCTTTACGAACTTCTGGGGACTGATATGGCACTCGATTGTCCAAGCGTTCCAGTTCAATCTATGGACATATTTCCTGCACATGCCTGCAGTTTTGGCCAGCTTGTATCGACATTCCGCATTGAGCTTCGCAGCAGCAGCCACGGCGACCGTTCTTTTCTGTTTGGTAACCGCTTATCTTTGGCGGATGATGAAACCCTCCGAAATCCCAACTCGGCGCACGTGCCTTTGGTTGATCGCACTGGGTTTCGGTGTGTTTGCTTTAGGCTATGGTCTCTTTCTCGGCAGCATTGACACCAACTTCTCAACCGCGGGACTCGCCAACCGCGTTGTAATCGCATCTGCACCAAGCGCTGCGTTTGTGCTGGTCGCAATTGTGGGTCTCGCGTGCTCAATGCTGAAGTCCCAAGTGGCGCGTGCCCGAATGTTTGCCTTCGCAATGGGTATAATTTGCGGGGTGAACTGCCTGGCTATGAGCGGAATCGCTTTCTTTTGGGCAGATGCAGCATCTCAACAAACTGCGATCCTCAGGTCGGTGGCCGCTAATGTGCGCTCTCTGCCACGGGGGAGTGTCCTCCTGCTGGACGGGTTCTGCAGGTATTCTGGCCCGGGAATTGTCTTTGAGGGGGACGAAGCGGCCGGAGCAATTCAACTCGCGTTGGGCGATTTCTCGCTAAATGGCGATGTGATCTCTCCCAATATGCGTTTTGGCGAAGCCGCAGTGGAGACTAGAAGTTACGGACAGCCCGCGGATCATTACCCCTACGGGAACCATCTCTTCGTCTACAACGTGCAGCGACAGAGCCTCACAGTTTTACCTTCAAAAGAGGCGGCGACCTCGTATTTGGGCGCGATGAATCCAACAGGGGATGGCGGTTGCCCGGCTGCTCACGAAGGGGATGGGGCCCAGATCTTCTGACCTTAAGCACTTCGAACTCCTGGGAACCGTCTTGTATCGAAACCCCGCCTTTCAGCTCTGGGCTGGTGCCTGACGCCGGCAATCTGGATTCAGGCGGATTGCAAGAACGAATCGTTCCGGATCGGTTTGCCGGAAACCTGTCTACTGGCAAAGATCACCGCGTTGCGATATAGCGAATGAAATACCAGAAGATCAGGAGCGCAACGGCAAACAGCGCAACGGTTATTATCTGATACGGCAAGCGAGCGCGCCTCTCAAATTGCTTTTGCGATTGCGGTGCGCGAACAAATCCCCTCGGTCGATGGGACTCTTTCATTCCTAGTGCGGTGGATTTTGGACCGTAAAAACGATAAAGACACTTGCGACAGCGATACGCTTCCTGGCCGCCCATGTGATAAATAACATCCATCTTGTGCGCATGATGAGATACGCGGGTGTCATCGCTACCGCATTTCGGGCAGACCATACTATGGAATAACGTGAATTTGGATCGATGGTATCACGAGTGTGCCCGAAATTCGGGGCGTACCGAGAGTGCGTCGATATTGAAGACGAAGGCGAATAAGAGAGGTTCCGGGCAAGACAGCAAATGATACCTTCGGGTAGTTCAGGGTCTCGCTTGAAAGGTCAGGAGACTCCGCTAGCGGCGTTTCCGAGCCAGGAGCTATGATTTGCCACCGCAGCCCCGTCTCTGGAGGGATTTCGTGCGTGCGATAGGAATACTCCAATTCGTAATTGCCGGGTGTAAGGACAACGGCCTGCTGAGCGATGGTCGAGTCCTCCGGCTCGAGTCCGGAAAACTCCGTTTCCAGACCAGAAGGTCCCGGCCAGGAGTGTAGGCCGGAATATGAGTTCAGTGCCCAATCGAAACCAACGGGCAGCGGGTCACGCGCGAAATTCGGATTGTTTGGCGTGCCCTGATCGGCGAGGACCCAACGCCTTTCGATCAAGGCGTTCCAGAGCGTTTTGGCCTCGCTCCCGTCGTTGGCGGCGATCAGTTGGTCGATCACCGAGAACATCTGTGGATCATCTGTTTTGGGATCGCCAAATTGTGTGAGGCGCTGAGCAATTCCAACAGCAGCCGGCAACTGGTTCTTCGCGAGAAGAAAATTGAGATACTGCCGGATCAGCTCGGGATTGTTGTTCAGAATGTTCCGCGTAATCTCATTTGGGTCGGGCGAAACACGCCAGCACAGTTCGAACAAAGGTCCTGTGCTATCAGAAGGCATCTCTGCCGCCCTTCGAGCCCATAGCCAGAACGCCGGCATGTTGTCACGACGAAGGTAGAAGTTGGCCAGGCTCCAGCGGGGCAGGAAGGTGCGGTCAATTGTGAAGCCATTGAGCAACAGCCTCTCCGCGCGGCTATAGTCACCCGCGGCTTCTAGCCGCAAACCCAGCTCGATGTCCGCCTCCGCATTATAGGGGTCAAGTGTGATCGCGGTTTCGAGAAGCTGCTGCGCGTGCTCGTCATCCAGCAAGGCGAGGCGCATGTAGTATTTCCACGCGTCTGGCTCCAGGCGGATGGCGGCGCGAATTGAATCGTCGGTATCCTGACGGAACAGATAGTCTGCCCGGGCCATGTTCCAGGAGCACCAAATGCCGAGCGCGCAGATGCCAACAATGATGGTTCGGCACATCATCGCGAGCAGCCGAAATCGAAGCCAGGTCACGGCTATCCAGCGTAACACTGATTTTCCGCTCCTGAACACCGCGTAGTTGGCAACTGAAGCGAAAACTCTTGAAATCCAGTGCTTTGCACGTGCAGCGGCGATGTTGGAGTAGGGAAATGCCATTGGGTATTGCGATCCCCGAATGGGACGTATGACAAGTGTCTGACTTAATCTGTTGAAAATAAACGAAATGATAGCTTGAAATTCATAGACTCTTGGCGTATACAGGAGGTGTAACGCTGGGGGTAGTGTGACTCTACTCTGGCAGAGAGGCGAGGAATGACCGCGAAGGGTTATCTAGCTGCATTCATGCTTTTCTCATTCTCGTGTGCATATGCATCAAGCGGACCGGGATCAATCGGGATTGGCACGGTCAGCGTGCGAGGCAATATTCGCGTCGATGGGTATACGGTACAGGGGAACGGAACGCTTTTCGACGGCACTGCTGTGGAAACAAGTCAGGCCACTGCGATACTGAGGTTGGAGAACGGCACTGAGATCACAATGGCGATTCATTCGCGCGGCATTGTGTACCATGACCGGCTTGTATTGTTGCAAGGCCAAAGCCAGCTGAAAGCGTCGAGTTCTTCATTCTTTCTCGAAGCGGATGGCTTGCGTGTAGTGCCTGGCGGGCCGAACACGCTTGGTATCGTCTCAGTGAGTTCTCCGAAAGCATTTCAGGTAGCTGCTGTTAAGGGCGAACTCAGAATTGTTGACGATGCGGGCCTCTCCCTCGCGAATGTGATGCCAGGGACATCGATGTCATTGGGCCAGGCGACAGGTCCTGGCGGACTGGCCAATGGGACGTCCGTGCAAGAAGTTGGCTTGGTGAGCGTTGAGAATGGGCAATACTACCTCACGACGAGCGACGGCACGAAGTACCTGCTTACTGGAAAGGACTTTCAAAAGGACGTTGGCAAGAAAGTCGTTGTTGACGGTAAATTACAAGTGGCGACGACAACATCAGGGATTTCCACGATCGTCGTAAGCTCGCTCAGCATTAATGGAGCCACCGGCATCTTTGGGACGACAGCGGGAGTGGTCTGGTTCACCACAATAGTGGCCGCAGGCGGCACGGGTCTCGGGATAGGCATCTACGAAGCGACAAAAGGTCCTTCCAGCCCGTAGGACTTCTTTGCGGCTGTGTTGTCTGGCGAAATCGCAATGAAAATCTGAACGTAAGGCGTTCTGTGCGCGCCTATGATTTCCGATTCTCATTCGGAGATCATAGGTTGTTTTGTGTCGGACCCAGCTGCGTCCTTATTTCCGCTAACTCCTCGATAAATCACTCTATTCATTACAGTTTCTCTTCTGCGGATGGCCTGTATAGGTCGAACGATCCCTTCGATTCCTGGCGCGCGGCCACGACCCTGCTGGAGAAGGTAACTTACCTTTGGGCATACCTTCGTCATGCAAATGTCAAACACGTGTCATTTTTTGCTTCACTTTCATTGGGCCTGTGCTAAATTGTTGTCACCTTCTTTTGCAGGTGCAATGGGCCGCTATAGTTATTCCGCTTCCACGGATTGCAACATAGCTCCCGACAAAACATGTAGTGTCCTCTGGTTCCAGGTCTCTGGGACTAAAAGGGGCGAAGCCCACTCAATTTCATCCCGCCTCCTCCAGCATTGACACATTATGAAAGTTTTGAAGCCTCGATCGAGGATGATCAGCGTCCGTCTCTCCGAGGACGAGTATGCAGGTCTCTGTCGTCTATCGGCGGAGGTCGGCGCTCACAGTCTTTCCGACCTCGCGCGCGATGCTATGCGCATGTTTCTGAACGTTTCAAATCATGGTCATTCTCTGACCGGCCCTGCGGATTCGGTTCAGACTCAGATGGAGATCATCAATCGGCGGATCGATGAACTAAGGGAACAGATGATGTCTCCGGAACGGTCAAAGACCCTGTCGTCCTCAGGAGATGCGTAGCGTAAGACGTTTGAGACCTGCTGCTCTTTGACTGCTGATTCACCTGCTCGGAAAACCACGGAGTCAATATGAAACGTATCGCTTATGCGGTTCTTGCGCTTGTCACTGTTGTTGGCGTTTTGTCGCAACATGAATGTGCAGCGGCTCAGTCAAGCACAGGCGCGACAACACTGCGAGACACCTCAAATCTCCCTGTAGTTAAGATCGGTAATAACGACCTGCTTGGAGTCACGGTCTATGACTCCCCTGAGCTGACCCGAACGGTGCGCGTGAGTCCAGAGGGCGATATATGGCTGCCGATGGTGAAGCAGCCGATCCACGCAGCCGGCCTCTTTCCTGAAGATCTAGAAAAGGCAATAACGACGGCTCTGACCCGCGATCACGTGCTCGTGGACCCGATTGTTACGGTGTCGATCGTCGAGTATCAGAGCCGTTCAATCACGGTTGCTGGTGCCGTAAGAATGCCGTTGACGTTTCAGGCGACGGGCAATGTAACGCTTCTCGATGCCATCTCTAAAGCCCAAGGGCTCACTGAGAATGCTGGTTCGGAAATCCTCGTAAGCGATCAGGCGCCTGGCCCGGACGGAAAACCAAACACGTTGGTGCAGCGTATTCCCGTGCGCGGACTCCTTGACGGAACCAATCCCTCACTGAACCTAAGTTTGCAGGGCGGAGAGGTGATTCGTGTTCCAGAAGCTGGGCGGGTCTTCGTCCTGGGTGACGTGAAGAACGCCGGTGCCTTCTACATCAAGGATGGGGCGGAGAGCAGTGTTTTGAAGGCCTTGGCCCTCTCTGGGGGGCTAAACGAACATCCGAGAAGCGTGGCATACATCTACCGCACTGAAGGTGGCGCTGAAGGGCGAAACGAAATCCCGGTTGAATTGAAGAAAATCATGGAACGAAAAACCCCGGACGTGGCGCTGCTCCCGAATGACATCTTGTACATTCCGGATGCAACGGGGCGTCGCGTCAGTCTGAAGATTCTGGAAAGCACCGTCGGCGTTGCCGCCATACTTGGCTCTGCAGTGATCTACACGCATTAGGCCATTCAGGCAAAAGACATGTCATATCAATCCAAACTCACAGTCACAGAAGTGCTTCCTCCTGAGCTCCTGAATCCGCGGACAGTTCCCGCTTACCTCACGCCGATGCCCTGGCAGGAGGACATTGAACCAGAAACTCCTAGTGTGCCACTGTCGCACTATCTCTGGGTCCTTCGGCGACACCTGTGGAAGATTCTCGCGTTTGTAGCCGTATGTGTTCTGGCGACTTTTGTGGTATCGGCAAGGATGAAACCAATCTACGAGTCGACGGCAACGCTGGATGTAGACCTTGCGGCACCTTCGGAGGCTATCGGCGAGGATTCAACGCACGCAGGCGATCTATATGCCTACGATACAGACCAGTTTTTGGCGACTCAGATCAAGCTGATTCAATCCGACGCCGTCTTGCGTCCAGTTGCTGAGCAATACCATCTCCTGAACCCGAATGAGAAGGCGAACAGTTCTGCTTCTCCATCTGAGCAGTCCATGGCTTCCGCGCCAGTTTCCCTGGGTCAGCTAAAAGTGACTCGCCCACCAAATACCTACCTCCTCCTTATCAGCTATCGATCCCCTGATCCACATCTTGCTGCCGACGTAGCCAATGCGATCGCCAATTCCTACCTCTTCCATACCTACGATCTCCGCATTCATTCGGCAGCCGGTTTGTCTTCGTTCATGGAAAAGCAACTCGATGAGCTGAAGGCTAAAATGGAGCGCTCCAGCCTCTCGCTTGCTCAGTTTGAGAAGGACCTCGATGTCATCAATCCTGAAGAGAAGACGAATATTCTGACCGCGCGTCTTCTACAGTTGAACACCGACTATACGACTGCTCAGGCAGATCGTGTTCGCGCGGAAGCAGCATGGAACGCGATAAAGGCTGGCTCTCTCGAGGCCGCTGAAGCGTCTCCGCAAGGAGATGCGCTGGCCAAGCTAACCGACACCCTGAATCAGGCGCGTCAGCGGTTTGCCCTGGTGAAGGCCACGTATGGTACGAGCCACCCGGAATATCGCAAGGCAGCTTCCGAGCTAGCCGAAGTGGAAAAACAGTTTGACGATACCAAACGCTATATTGCCAATCGGGTGGAGGGCCAGTATAAGGAAAGCCTGAACCGCGAACAAATGCTTCAGGCCGCCGTTAACGAAACCAAGGCAGAGTGGGACCGCCTCAATGCACGCTCCTTTGATTACCAGCGCCTGAAGCAGGAAGCCGATACGGATAAAGCACTCTACGACGAACTGATTAAGAAGATTCGCGAAGCAAACATCAATGCAGGCTTTCAGAACAACAACATCCGGATTGCAGATCTTGCCCGTCCACCACTCGCGCCAGTCTCCCCCAACATTAGGCTTGATGTTCTCCTGGCATTTTTCCTTTCGAGTCTCTTGGCAATCAGCGCGGCAATCATCTTGGATTCACTCGACACCACTCTTCGCGATCCAGCGGAAGCCGGCCGTTTTCTGGGAACAGATGTGATTGCTAGCATGCCTAACGATCGCACTGCAGCCCAACTCCCGCGGCCCGCCGCGGCGGTCGCTACCATTGCTAAAGCAGAGATCTTGCCGCTGGACTCTGATGGGGAAAAGGGAAAGAGATCTTATCGCTCAGCCTCCAATTTCGATGAGGCAGTCCGGACGCTTCGCAACACGATTTTGCTGTCGGATTTCGAGGGTCGGCTGCACTCGATTCTGCTCACAAGTGCCGATCAAGGCGAAGGGAAGAGCACGCTCGCAGCTCACCTGGCTATCGCCAGCGCGGATCGAGGCAAGAAGACGCTCTTGGTTGATGGCGACTTGCGGCGCCCTAGTCTGCACACGAAATTCGCATTGACCCCGGACCAGGGGCTATCGAATGTACTTACGGGCGATCTCTCATGGCACCAGGCCGTGATCCCTATCGAAGGTAAGCCTAATCTTGACTTTCTTCCCGCCGGCCTCGGTTCTCATCGAGCAGCCGATCTGATCGGACCACACCTTGCCACGCTGCTTGACGAGTTCGCCAAAGAATACGCTCTAGTCATTCTGGATTCGCCGCCGCTACTAGGGTTCGCGGAGTGTCTCCAGATGGCCACCGCCGCCGATGGAGTCCTCATCGTCAGCCGCGCCGGAGAAACCCGGCGAAAAGCCATTGCAGAGGTGATCTCGGTGCTCAAACGACTACGAGCCAATATCGTAGGTGTAGTCCTGAACCAAGTAACGCAGAATATGTCCTCTGAAGGGTATTCGTACTACGGGCATTACGGCTACAAGGACTACCAGAAATCTGAGTGACAAACCGGGCGGCGTCTGCCCTGCATTCAGCGCGTTGTGGGCGGGTATGCCGAATGGAAGAGTTTTTGGTCAATCGCTTCGAGCTAGAGGCCGGGTTTATTTGTCAGGACAGCATCGTTCCATTCCGCGGCGCTCTTTGAGCCGGGGTAGCAGTTCCAACGCGGGAGAGGTTTGCTTTTCATTAACAGTTAGATTGGGCGAAGTCTGGAGTCCCGATAGGCTAACGTGGAAACTTCTCGGACGACACCTTCCATCCGAACAGACAGATTGTTCGGATCAACTCCGTATTCTCACCAAGTCCCTTGCGGTATACGAAGCCTCGCGGCGCCGGCTTTTTTACGAAGAGCTTGCGCGACAAGCGAAGGAAGCGGTGGCTGCAGAATGGAACTTTCACCCTTCCCCTCCTGCTTCTACATTATCCCGCTGTGCTCCAACTGTTGAAAGCTCTGCATCTTAACTTCCGCAGAATCTCCCGAGAATTGGAAACCTCGTAGCCCCCTATGAGCAATGTGCGAGCAGCGTCAGACTCGATTGAATTCTCTCATTTCACAGACATCCGCAAGCAGCTTTTTCTGAACAGCGGGTTGCTGGGGCTGTCAAGGTTCCTGTCGACTTGCACGTCATTGATCACGGTTCCGGTTGTCTTATCAAAGCTCGGCCTGGCCGGCTACGGAAGCTGGGAAACGATGATGGCCATTGCTGCGTTGGTAATGGTCTTCCAAACAACGATCAACGGAACTCTCGTTTGGAAGATGTCTGGGGCGTACGGGAACCGCGACTTGGATGGGATTCGGCGACTAATGGGGGTGGGCATCGGAGTGGTCCTGGGCATGTTCGTCCTGGTCACTCCGTTTGTCTGGTCAGCACGTTATTACCTAGTGGGGCTTTCCAATATCCCCCCGCTGTACCGGGATGCAGCCGTTTGGGTCATCCCGATTCTGGTCTCGCAGACCACCGTGGGAGCCTTGGGCGAGACGTTTTCCGCCGTCCTCACTGCTTACCAACGCGCGGGCATTACGACATTGATCCAGACCGCTGCGCTGATGGCCAACAGCGGGTTCGTGATCATCGGGCTCATGCATGGCTGGCATTTGTGGAGTTTGCTGCTGGGCAATACGGTGGGCGTGGTTCTGGGTATTGCTGGTCAGTATGTTGCAGTTGTCAAGATATGCCATATTTCGAGCCTTCGACCGTGTCTGCCCAACTGGGACCAGGCCAAGCCCCTGATCAAGTTTGCGGGATTCCTCGCAATCGGGCAAATCTCGATGGCTCTGCGGGACTCGACCGACAAATTCGTGCTGGCTAGCGTGGGTAGCACAATATGGACGGCATGGTTCGGTCTGGCTTCCAGGCTCGCCAGCCTTACCTTGATGGTATGCAGTTTCTTTTATGTGCCACTGGTGTCGGCCGTCGCCGCTCTAGCCGCACGGCGCGACTGGGCAGGCGTATGCAGAATCTACGCAAACACGATGATCGTGATGCCGTTTCTGGCCGGGGCATTCGTTGTGCTGGTGGCTAGCACATACGATCGCCTACTCACGATGTGGATAAAACAATCGATTCCGCAGGTTGGGCCTATTCTGTTCATCCTGCTTACAGGCAATATCATTGCGATCACACTCACTGGCGTGGGCACGTCTTTGTGCCGGGGCATTGGCAAAGTGAGCATAGAGACCACCTACATCGTTATCTGTGTGGTGGCGAACGTCGTCCTGAAGTTGACGCTGACGCCTTGGCTTGGCCCGATTGGCACGGTGCTTGCGTCGGCCGGGAGTTGGGCGCTAGGCTCGATCGTTTTCGTGATCTTGATGCATCGGGCTCTGGAGCTTCCGAATACCGCTATCCGGGCAGCGGCGATGCTTCCCATGATGCTCGTCGCTGTCATGATTACGCGGGGCTTGACGGAGTTCGTGCCGCCGAGTACGTCGCGTTGGGGCGCCGCAGTGGCGGCTTCTGGAATCGGTCTGTTTTCCATTGCGCTGTTCTCTGCTCTGCTAATCGCGACTCGGATACTTCCTTGGGAGACTCTCAGGCGCGCCGGCGAAGTATTACGAGCCTCGGCGCTAGCTCGGCTCGGAGTCCGTTATGCGATCTGAAGAGATGGTTTGCGACCGCGCGACAAATCGCCGTTTGACTTTCTTCGGCGGAGCCGAGCAAAGGCTTCGGATTATGCAACCGCGTCCGACAGCGAAGATCAACAAGCGCATTGCGCTGTTTCCGATCATTTTCTTTCAGATATACCTTGCCGCCTCCGTCCTGGCTTTCGCATTTGGGCCATGGCCATGGCCAGTCTCGAATGCTCTGCAGCTCTATTCGTTCCTCATTCTGGCGCAGGTAGCCTTGTTCGTCGGTTATCGGTCGGCGATCAACAAGCAGCCGCGTCCCGCCTCTACCAGGCTCCGCGTTCCTCTGATGATCACTGTTTCTCTGGTGTTCAACTACCTGTGGCTACCTGAGATGTACGAGAACAGGACAGCACAAGCCTTTAGTTCGGGTGGAGCCATCAGGGCCGTACTTATAGGACTCACAAACCCGGGCAACCAGTATCGCGAAAAGTTGAAGTACGGCCACGTGATGGCCATGTCGATGCAATCCACGGTCATGGACTACGTGACCCTGCTAATTTATCCTGTCCTGTGGATCGCGTTTCCACTTGGGGTCGTTTTTTGGGAGCAGCTCTCGGTCCGCATTCGGGTAGCTCTTGTCGGATTCATTATCCTCGACCTGTCTACATGGGTCGCGTCGGGGATGAACAAAGGAATCGCCGATTTCGTAATACTGCTGCCGTTCATGCTGGTGGCCCGGAAACCGGCTATGCTCATAAACATTAGGTCGCGCAATGTAATAGCGATTGGGCTGATTGCGATCATAGGCGTGGCCGCACTATTCACCTTTTTCTCGCTGCGCTCGCTTGTACCCTCAGGCGGACCGAGATCGTCGCAGTACGCCGACTCCATGGCAGGAATTGCGGTTGATCTCGATAGCCCTAGTATGAGAGTTGTGCCGCCCGGTCTACAGGTGCCAGTCGCCAACTTCGTGAGCTACTTCAGCCAGGGTTATTACGGTTTGTCACTGGCGCTCAAGGAACCATTCATCTTTTGCTACGGCGTGGGCCACTCGTATTTTCTCGAGGGGCTTTCGAGACATCTCTTCAACCCGCCCATTTACGCCAACACTTATCCGGCGCGGATCCAGACAAGCGGTTGGGACAGTTACATCAAGTGGGACTCCATTTATCCCTGGATTGCCAGCGACCTGTCCTTTCCGGGCGCGATCGTCTTCATGTTCGTGATTGGTCGTCTATTCGCACTGGTCTGGCTTGATGTAGTCTTTTGCAGAAATTCATGGGCCGTTTGTCTGCTTCCACTGTTGCTGATCATGCTATTTTACGTTCCGGCGAATAACCAGGTGCTGGCCTTCCCTCAATCGGCAATGCCTTTCTATGTGATGCTTGTGCTGTGGTCTTTCTCGCGCGCCCGGGGACACGCAAAACGAAGGGCACTTTTGACATCGTGACAGGCTCTAGCCGCTACCCACGCGTTCTGGTGGTCGATGCTACGCCATTCTGTCGCCACCTCAACAACGGGATCGTGAAATCCAACTGGTTCCAGGGCTGGCCCAAGGATGCCTTGGCGCAGATAGTGTATTCCAACGTGCAGCCGGGCTTCGACGTCTGCGACCAGTACTGGGTTTTGCGTAAGACTTCGATCCTGCTGGGGGCGGTAGGACTGGCCGGCGAGGAATCGTTGTGCGGAACCCGGGAATTGGCAGGCACAATTTACGACCCGGCGACGGCCCATGCGTTCGAAGCACGACCACGGATTGAGCGGATGTTGTCAGGCTTGAGTAGTTCCATTCGTACGCCGCTTGGGGAGATAATCCTGCGTCTGCCCTCGGTCAATTCCAGGGCGCTTACCAATTGGATCCGGCGGTTCGCGCCACAGGTCGTTTTTACGATGGGAGGTTTGGCGCCCATCCTCAGGCTGGCAGCGAGGATTGCTCAATTTGAACGGATTCCTTTGATCCCACACTTCACCGACGACTGGGTAAATTGCATTTACCCGAGCGGTCCATTCCATTCAACACTCCGCCGCAGTTTCGAGCACTGGCTTATGCGTTGCCTTGAAGTGTCGGTGGTGCGGATGACCATATCGGATGCGATGGCAAGAGAGTACGAGCAGCGATACGGCGGCCGGTTTGAGTCGTTTCCGAACGTTGTGGAACGATTCGAAACGACGCCGGAGCCCGAGCGGCCTTGCGTGCGACTCTGCTTCATAGGCGCGTTGGCACCGAATCGTTGGCAGCCGCTTTATTCAATCGGGTTGGCCCTTGCGAAGTTGAAGGAGCGAGGAATACTAGGGGAACTCGTGATTTACACGTTCCCGGAGGATCTTCGCCGCTTCGGAAAGCACTTTGAAGGCTGCGAGGCGATTGTGGTCGGAGGCACGGCCGCGCCAAGCGAAGTCAGGGGCCTCCAACTCGACGCCAACGTCCTGGTACACGTGGAAAGTTTCGACGAGGCGAGTCGTCTGCTCACGCGGTTTTCGTTGTCCACCAAGATTCCGGAGTATCTGATGGCCGGACGGTGCGTCCTTGCTGTTGGGCCCGCCGAGGCGGCTTCGATCCGTTACATCGCCGATTCCGGGTCGGGCATCGCAGTTTCAACCGACGACCAGGCTATGCTTTGCGCTGAATTGGAGAAGCTTCTTACGAATCCCGTTCTGCGGCGGAAGCACGCCGCCCAGGCCCGGCTGACAGCCGTCACGCGGCACGACGCTGCAACGGAAAGGGAGCGGTTTCGCGCGATTGTCTCTGAAGTGCACTCAGAAGGGGTGGAAAAAAGAAAATGTCGCGGAGAGTGAAGGAGGGCACGGATATCGCGGTTGCCTACGTAAGCTTGGCGGTTCCTGACACTCCGGCCTTTCGCAATGACGCATTGCATACTTGCGGGAACATTTTCATGCAGAATGTGCTGCTTGCCCTCAGATCGGACCCATGTGCTGAAGTGACCGCCTTTTCCGCGGTTCCAGTACCGTCATTTCCCCGCGGCCATCGCATCATGGTTTGGCCGCAAATGCTGGAGCCTGCTCCTGGGGTCTCAGCGATGGGTGTACCTTTCATCAACATTACCCCAATTAAGCAACTGAGCATAGGCCTATCGATGCTTTGCTGTATTATCCGATGGGGCTGGCGCGAACGGAACAAGAAACACCGGGTCGTATTCTCTTTCAATATCTCTGTGCCGCCGCTCCTTTTCACCTTGGCAGCGGCTTGTTTGGTGCGAGCGAAGACGATGGTCTGGATCAGCGACCTGAACGCACCCGGCGGGATTACGCCCAAGACGTTTCTCCATTGGATGGATCGATTGGAAAACTGGCTGTTGAGGTTTGTGGACGGTGGCATTGTAGTTGCGGATCAAATAGGGACAGAAAACCTGTCAGGGCGCCCATTTATCAGAGTTGACGGGGGGGTGTCGCGGTTTCTAGTGGAAGAGACAGGCCGCTTGCTAGCGGATCGGCGGGTTGATGAGGCACACTTTACGATCGTGGCCACGGGGTCGTTGTCCGCGCACAACGGAGTCCGTGAGATTTTAGCAGCTTTTTCGCAATTGGAGGGTTCGCGGTATCGGTTAGTTTTAGCCGGTCGTGGGGAGCTAGAGAGCGAGATAAGCGAGGCGGAAGCGCAGGATCCGCGGATCGATTTCAAAGGATTCCTCAAAACGCAGGACCTCCTGGCTCTGCACGCGACAGCTGATGTCCTGGTAAGCATGCGGGTCACCCAAAGCATCAACACCTCGTATGGGTTTCCCTCCAAGACGTTTGAATACCTACTGTCCGGCGTGCCCGTCGTCACCACCGCCACAGGGCACATGAGGGCCGAGTATGGACCTTACTGCTTCATTCTCGAAGAAGAAAGCCCCACAGCGCTGGCGGAATTGCTGCGCAAGATCGAGCGCATCGCGCCTGCGGAGCGAAAAAGGATTGGCCTTGCAGCCCGCGAATTCATGGTAGAGAACAAGACCTGGGAGACTCAGCACAAGCACATCGCTGAGTATGTTCGCTCTAGAACAATTGCCGACTGTTAATGGCAGCCGTCCAATAAGAGACTCAATAAGTTCATGTTCGCACTTATCTTGTTTTAGCTATGTGCGTAAGGTAATCGAATGAGCGACCAGAACGGTATAGCATTCGCGTGGGAAGGGCTACCCTACTATGCCGCACGGCTGCTAAGACGCGTGGTCGAGGAACGGGACATCGTGATCCTTGGCACTCCCGGCCCTCAAAAGCGGGAGGATATCCTGCGAACCGTAGGTCAGGAAGTCATCTGGCTCGGCGGAAACGAGAATGCAACTTGGCAAAGCCTGGGGCTTCAAGTCCCGCAATGGTTTTTCGTCAGCGGTTGGTCAAATCCGCAGTTCAATCGGCTCGCGCGCCAGGCGCGAGATGCGGGTGCATGCATCATTATGATGGCTGACAATAGCCGCAAACACAATCTCCGTCAGGCAATCGGTGCAATCATTTCCAGGATGAAGTGGCAGTCCATGTTTGATTATGCTTTTGTGCCGGGCGCGTCAGCCATGGATCTCATGCGCTTCCTCGGAGTGCCTGAGCACCGAATACGTGCGGGCTTGTACGGGGCCGACCCCCAATTGTTTGTGGCTGGTCCGCCAATTCCGGCCCGCGAACGCGAATTTCTTTTCGTGGGGCAGTTTATTGCGCGCAAAGGCCTTAGGGAACTGATTGAGAGCGTTGCTGATTTGCGCCGGGGAGCAGCGGACTTCACGCTGGCGGCAATGGGCGCAGGTCCATTGGAGGGCGCCCTGCGAGCCGCTGGCATCACGGTGTTGCCGTTTGGGGACGCTAGCTATGTTGCGCAGGAAATGCGAAAAAGTAGATTTCTGGTGCTGCCGAGCCTGGAAGACAATTGGGGGGTTGTAGTGCATGAAGCCGCGTGTTCGGGCTGTGGGCTGATTCTCAGTGACGGGGTAGCCGCAGGTCTCGATCTTTTGGCGGTCGACAACGGCTTGCTCTGTCGCAGAGGTGAATCGAAGTCGTTGACGCGTTCAATGACCGCAGCGATGCGAATGACCGCGGACGAGCTGACAAGGTGTGGAAACGCGAGTTTGCACGTTGCTGCCTCCTTCGGTCCTGATCGCTTTGCCGCAGCAGTGGGCGACATCCTGGCAAATGGCGGATCGAAAGATCGAGCGAAACCCAGTATCGCAAAACATGATTGATGCGGGGATTAAATAACTTGAAAGTTACTTCGTAGGCGCATCGCAGAATATGTCTGTTCGACAGCAGCTAACGCCGAGTGATCGCATCGGCGCCCAAATAGAACCCTCACCCCGGAATTGCGTGCTGGTGCTTGTTGGCACTTACCTTCCCGGTTACAAAGCCGGGGGGCCATTACGCACTATTGAGAATCTGGTTGCGACGCTCGGCCAGGAGTTCGATTTCAGAATTGTGACCCTGGACCGGGACCTCGGAGAGAAGTCGCCATATCCAGGAGTTGTCACGAACCACTGGGTCAGGGTTGGCCTGGGCGATGTCCTTTACTTGCAGCCGGGGCTTCGCGGCCTTCTCAACATGTGGACGTTGCTTCGCTCCGTTGATCAGCATACGGTTCTATACCTCAACAGCTTCTTTGCGCGGCGCTTCTCCGTGCTGCCTGTATTCATGCGCTGGCTCAGGCTTTGCCGGCCGCAATCTCTCGTGCTTGCGCCGCGCGGCGAATTCTCGCTGGGGGCGCTAGGGCTCAAGCGCGTGCAGAAGTCCCTATATCTCAGAATTGCGCGCGGTCTCGGGATCTATCGACGGACCATCTGGCAAGCGTCGGGTGAGTTCGAAGCGCAGGATATACGCCGCCAGTTTCCGGATTTGAAGGGTGGGGAAGGGGCGGCCACAGCGGGCGGACCAGCTTTGAGCCGGATGCGGGGTCAAAACGTGATTATGACGGCAATTGACCTTCTGGGCGCGCCCCAGCCCCGGCCGCAATCCAGCCGGCAGAAGAAAGCCGGAGAGCTTCGACTCGTGTTTGTGGGTCGATGCTCGCGGATGAAGAATCTATCGGGGGCACTCAAGCTGCTTGCGGGCGTGAATGGCGATGTTTCCTTCGATCTGTACGGACCGGTGGAGGATGCCAAGTACTGGCACGAGTGCCAAGGCATTATCGCTGCGCTGCCTCCGAATGTCCAGGTGCGGCATAACGGGGGGATTGAACACAATGAAGTTGGACGAGTGTTTGCCGAACACGATTTGCTGTTTCTGCCAACCTTGGGCGAGAGCTTCGGACACGTGATTGGCGAGGCTATGGCGTCGGGTTGCCCGGTTTTGATCAGCGACCGAACGCCTTGGCGAAATCTGGAAGCGGAGGGCGTCGGTTGGGATATTCCGCTGCACGAGACGGAACGCTTTCGGTCCGTTCTCCAGCAGTGCGTGGATGGCGACAGTGAGTGGCTCGCGGCGCTATCGAGCCGAGCCCAAGATTACGCTGTCAAGCGGGCGCGCGATCCGATTACCATCGAACCGACCCGAAAGCTGTTCAAACTAGCGTGCGATTCGGTTCGTCCGGAGACACTCTGATGAAAGTGCTCATCACTGGCGGGGCCGGCTTCATCGGTTCCTGTATTGCAAAGGAATTGGCTTTGAACGGCACCGATGTGGTTGTCCTGGACAACCTTTCGTCAGGATACCGCAGCAACATCAGCGGGCTCCGGGACGTGCGCTTGGTGGAGGAGGATATTCGCAATGCCGCAGCTGTGGACGCTGCAGCGGCAGGTGTAGACGTCATTTTCCATCTGGCGGCTTCAGTAGGCAATAAACGATCGATTGATGAGCCGGTCAAGGATGCAGAGATCAACGTGATCGGCACGCTGAGGGTTCTTGAGGCCGCACGAAGAGCCGGTGTGCGGAAAGTAATTATATCGTCGTCGGCGGGCATCTTTGGAGAGTTGAAGACGCTGCCGATTCGCGAAGATCACCCCGTAGAGCCCGACTCGCCCTATGGCGCCAGCAAGCTTGGCGCTGAGAAGGAGGGCCTAGCCTACGCAAAACTATATGGGATCGAGGTTGTCTGCCTGCGTTATTTTAACGTGTACGGACCCAACCAGCGTTTTGACGCCTATGGCAATGTCATTCCGATCTTCGTGTTCCAGATGCTGCGTGGCGAGCCGGTCACCATCTTTGGCGACGGAGAACAGACGCGTGACTTCGTGAATGTTCACGATGTGGTGCAAGCCAACATCAAGGCGGCGATGACTCCTGGCGTCACAGGAGCGTTTAACATAGGCAGCGGCACGCGAATCAGCATCAACGATCTAGTAGAACGATTGAAGGCCGCCAGCGGGCTGAATCCGGTGATGCGGCATGGCCCCCCGCGCGCCGGCGACGTGCGGGATAGCCTCGCGGAAATCAGCGCGGCACGGAAGGCCTTCGGCTTTAAACCGGCGGTGGCGATGGATGCGGGCTTGTCTGAGTATATCCGGTGGGCTCGGACGGAGGTAGCTTCATGAGCGCAGCAAAGGTCATGGTGCTGGGCGGCGCAGGAATGCTTAGAACCCATCTCATAAACATTTGAGTTGCGGAATTGGGCGAAACTGGAGGTGCTCTGGGCGGCTCCGCGAACTGGAATGGCAGGCCGCTGGGAACTGACAGACGAACAGTGGGAATTGGTGG
>Ga0181536_10002608_pt1 | contig 20148 bp, 19 predicted proteins | sample PEATcosm2014_Bin_41_FD_121105 | JGI IMG/M metagenome (GOLD analysis project Ga0181536, IMG submission 121105) | Peatland microbial communities from MTU Mesocosm Facility, Houghton, MI, USA - PEATcosm2014_Bin17_60_metaG | ecosystem: Environmental > Terrestrial > Soil > Wetlands > Peat | place...
CGGCAGCGCAACCTCCCCGTACTGGTTGCCGATGTTCAAACGAACGTCGACGTTGCCCGGGAACTGCATGTTGCGCAGCACCGGGCCCAGGTAGAGCGCGTTCTGCGTCGGGAACGGCTTCGACCAGACACCGAATTCGCCGCCGCCGCAAACCGGCAACCCCAACAGCTCGGCCAGCTCGAGAACCTCGTTCTCGGCGTTGGCCATCGCGATCTCATCGCCGACCGAGAGCAGCGGATTCTTGGCCTCGATCAGCATCCGCGCGACTTTTTCGATATCGCTCGCATCGGCCCGAATTTTCATCGGCACTTCGAAGAGCGACTGGTCGATGATGTCGGCGCTCGCCGGCGTGCCCAGGATGTTGTCGGGAATCGATACGAAGACCGGCCCGCCGGGCGGCGTCGACGCGAACTTCAGCGCGCGCCGCGTCACCTCCGGAATCGAACTGCCGGACTCGGCCAGCCACCACCATTTGGTCAGCGGCTGCGTCATCAATTCCTGATGCTCGTAGTCTTGCGGGCCGTCGCGTCCCGACTGCTCCGTGCCGAAGGCCGCGATGACCATCAACAGCGGAACGCGGTCCTTGTACGCGTTGACCAACTGCGTCAGGCCGTTCGGGAGCCCGACGTTGGCGATGCTGAGCACGCCGGTTTTGCCCGACATGCGGGCGTACCCGTCGGCCATCGCGACGACCACGCCCTCTTGGATGCCTTTGATCAGCTGGATCGTCGGCTCGTTGGCGATCGCGTTGAAGATCGGAGCATCGCCGGTCGACGGGTTGAAGAAGTAGTACTTCACGCCCGCGGCCTTGAGCTGCTGTACGAAGAGCGTGCCGCCGGTGTCGTGCACGTTGCGCACCGCTCCGGCCGCCTCGGCGGCGCTGACGTTCAGGGGCCCGAGTGATTCGGCGATGGCGCTGGCCGCCGCGGCGCCCAGCCCGACGGCGCTCAATCCCTGGAGCAGCTTGCCGCGCGAAATATCGCGGTCGAGGTACTGTTTGAAGAGGTCTTGCATCGAAGCGTCCCCCCGGGCGCAGTTGCCCGTCTCAGCGCTTGAGTTGATGAATCCCGAAGCGGTTGCCTTCCGGATCGGTGACGAAAGCGCTCCAGCACACCGGCGACTCGTGGACGTCGGTGACCGGCACGCCCGCCCCCAGTAAACGTTCGCGTTCGGCCGCGACGTCGTCCACCTCGAAGGTGGCGGCGAACGACGTCCCGGGGATGATGCCGAGCGGCTCGCCGTTGCCGATGCCGAACGTGGTGCTGCCGACGTCGAACTCGGCCCAGTGTTCGCCGAACGACGCGCCCGGTTTCAATCCCATCACGTCGCGATAGAACGCGATGGCCTTCGGAACGTCGCGCACGGAGTACGCGACGAACGCCATGTCCTTCACCATGCGAACCCCTTACGCCGCGGGTTGCGGGGAACACCTGGCGCGCTTCAAGAACAGTAGAAGGTCGTGCAAATATCGGAAATGCGGGCTCCCGCGGCCCTCGCCCCCGGTACCCGGCTCGGCGTCATCGGCGCCGGGGCGATGGGTGGCGCGCTGGTGCGCGGCGTGCTCGCCAGCGGCGTCGCGCTCGATGCCGTTTGGGCCGCCACGAAGTCCGCGGCCTCCGCACGCGCGATCGCGAACGAATTCGGCGTTTCCGCGTACACGACGTATTCCGAGCTGACCCCGTCGAGCGACATCGTGCTGCTCGCCGTCAAACCGGCCCAGGTCGAGGGGGCGCTGCGCGAGTTGGTGCGCGCCGGACTCCGTTCGGACACGCTGGTCATCTCGGTTGCCGCCGGCATTTCGATCGAGCGCATCGAAGCGCAGCTGCCCCAGGCGAATCCGGTCGTGCGCGCGATGCCGAACACGCCGGCGTTCGTCGGCCGGGGCATGACCGCGATCGCCGGCGGTACGCACGCGACGAAAGATCACCTCGCGATCGCCGAGCGCCTCTTCGGCGCGGTCGGCATGTGCCTGACGATCGAAGAGCGCCTGCTCAACGCGGTGACCGCGATCAGCGGCAGCGGACCGGCATACGTGTATCTGATCATCGAGGCGCTGGCCGACGCCGGCGTGCGCGTCGGCCTGCCGCGCGACGTCGCGATGACGCTGGTGACGCAGACCGTGCTGGGCGCGGCGGTGATGGTTCAGGAGAGCGATCGGCACCCGGCGGCGCTGCGCGACGACGTGACGACGCCGGCCGGTTGCACGATCGGCGCGTTGCTCGTCCTCGAAGACGGCAAGATCCGCTCGGTGCTCGCGCGCGCGGTCGAAGAAGCGCGCAACGTGCTCGAAGGCCGGGGACAATGAGCTTTGCGCGCCCTTCGACGGAGCGAGGGGCCGCCGGGATCGCAACCGCGCGCCGGCTCATCGTCAAGGTCGGTTCGGCGTTGCTCGTCGACGAGGTGTCGGGGGACATCCGGCGCGACTGGCTCGCCGCGCTGGTCGAAGATCTGGCCCGCTGCCGCGCGCGCGGAGCGGACGTCGTGCTCGTCTCGTCGGGCGCCATCGCGGTCGGGCGGCGCTACCTCGGCTTGATCGGCCGCACGCTGCGGCTCGAAGAAAAGCAAGCCGCTGCCGCGACCGGCCAAATTCGTCTCGCGCACGCGTATCTCGAAGCGCTGGGGCGGCACGGCATCGGCGTCGCGCAAATTTTGCTGACGCCCGACGACACCGAGCAGCGCGGCCGCCACCTGAACGCGCGGGCTACCATCGAGCAACTGCTGACGCTCGGCGCGGTGCCGGTGATCAACGAAAACGATACGGTCGCGACGGCCGAGATCCGGTTCGGCGACAACGACCGTCTGGCCGCGCGCGTCGCGCAGATGATCAGCGCCGATACGTTGGTGTTGCTTTCCGACGTCGACGGGCTCTACACGGCCGATCCGCGCCGCGACCCGAGCGCGCGGCATCTGCCCGAAGTGCATGCGATAACGCCGGAGATCGAAGCGATGGCCGGCGACGCGCCGCGCGGTTACAGCTCGGGCGGTATGGTGACCAAGCTCGCCGCGGCGCGCATCGCGCTGGCTGCCGGCTGTCGCATGGTGATCGCCCGCGGCGAGGGGCTGCATCCGCTGGCCGCGATCGAAAACGGGGCGCGGACGACCTGGTTCATTCCGGATGCCGAGCCCGGGACCGCGCGCAAGCGCTGGATCGCGGGCGCGGTCAACGTCACCGGCACGCTGATCGTCGACGAGGGCGCCGCGAACGCGCTGGCCCGCGGCACGAGCCTGCTGCCGGCCGGGGTCGTGACGGTCGAGGGAACCTTCGAGCAGGGTGATGCGGTTGTCGTTCGCAGCAGCGACGGACGCGAGCTGGCCCGCGGTTTGGCGGCGTATTCGAGCACGGAGGCGCAGGCGATCGCCGGGCACCGTAGCGCGGAGTTCGAAGCGATCCTCGGGTATCGAGGTCCGGACGAGATGATTCATCGCGACGATTTGGTGGTTAGCGGAAAACGACTATGACGGCAGTGAAGGCGGACGTCGCCGAACTCGGTACGGAGATGCGCGCGATCGCGCACGCGTCGCGGCGTGCGGCGAGCGTGCTCGCGCGGGCAACGCCCGAGCAAAAAACGGCGGCGCTGCGCGAAGCGGCGCAAGCGGTGCGCGCCAAACGCGGCGAGATTCTCGCCGCCAATGCGGCCGACATGGCAGCCGCCGACGAGATGGCGCTCTCGAGCGCGCTGCTCGACCGCTTGCTCTTGAACGAGAAGCGCGTGGACGAGATGGCCGCCGGCCTCGAAACGGTGGCGGCCATCCCCGACCCGATCGGCACCGAGCTCGCGCGCTGGACGCGGCCCAACGGCCTCGACATCGCGCGCGTGCGCATCCCGCTGGGCGTGATCGGCATCATCTACGAGTCGCGGCCGAACGTCACCGCAGATGCGGGCGGGTTGTGTCTGCGCTCGGGCAACGCGGTGATCCTACGCGGCGGATCGGAGAGCTTCCACTCCTCGCGCGCGATCGCCGCGTGCTTGCGCGCCGGCATCGACGAGGCCGGTTTGCCGGCCGACGCCGTGCAACTGGTGCCGACGCGCGATCGCGCGGCGGTGGGCCTCATGCTCGGCATGGCCGATCTGATCGACGTGATCGTTCCGCGCGGCGGGCGCTCGCTGATCGAACGCGTGCAGCGTGACAGCAAGATCCCGGTGATCGCGCATCTCGAAGGCATCTGCCACACCTACGTCGACCGCGCCGCCGATCTCGCCAAGAGCCGGGCGCTGGTGCTCAACGCGAAGATGCGCCGGACCGGCGTGTGCGGAGCGACCGAAACGCTGCTGGTCGACCGGGCCGTGGCGGCCGCGCAGCTGCCGGCGATCCTGGCCGATCTGCACGCCGCGGGCTGCGAGATTCGCGGCGATGCCGAAACCCGTGCGCTCGATCCGTCGGCGCTGCCGGCGAGCGAAGACGATTGGACGACCGAGTACCTGGACGCGATCCTAGCGGTCCGCGTCGTCGACGGCGTGGCCGGCGCGATCGACCATATCAACCGCTACGGCTCGCATCACACCGACGCGATCGTCACCGAAGACGCCGTCACCGCGGCGCGCTTCCTGGACGAGGTCGAGAGCGCGATCGTGCTGCACAACGCCTCGACCCAGTTCGCCGACGGCGGCGAATTCGGGATGGGCGCCGAGATCGGCATTTCGACCGGCCGGCTACCGCCGCGCGGCCCCGTCGGCGCCGAGCAGCTCACGAGCTACAAGTACGTCGTGCGCGGCACCGGCCAAATCCGCCCTTAAGGCTCAGGCGTTGATGTTGACGTAGATCCCCTGGCCGAACCCGTTGAGGGTGTTGATCGGCAGGGGCGTGATCCCGATCGACTCGATCGTGAGCTTCGCGGTGGTATCGCCGATGCTTCCGACTGCGGCCAGGGTGATCCGCTGGTCGGCGATATTCGCGGAGGGGGCGGGGGCGGCAACGCCGGTAGCCATGAGGTCGGCCTCCAGAGGGAAGAAGCACGCGAAAATTTCTCGCCCCCGGCGGAGCAATCCCCCGGTCGCCCGGCCGGCCGGAATGTAAAGAAAAGCGTAAAGGGCGTTTTACATACCGGCACGCAGCATTGGCAAAACCGGGACGAAGCATTGACAAAACGCGCCCAAAATGCATTGCGGAGGGTCCCGCAAAGGCCTACGATGGCCTCAAAGGCTGGGTACGTGACCGCCTGATCACCGACACCGGCCACATAGAGAACCGAGCATATGGCGATGACGAACACCGAAGAACGACCCAGTAGCCAACCGCTCGCACCGGCCGTTCCCAACTTCCGCGAAGACGAGCGCGTCCTGGCGCGCTACAAGTCGATGATCGAGCGCCGCATCAAGGATTTCGCCTCCGAGCACGACAACTCGGTGCGCCGCAACGCCTCCGCCAAGCGCGATGAGCTGCATGAAGAGCTCGAGGAAGCCAACGCCGAGTGGGAGCGCCGCAACGAGGCGCTCGAAGCGGCCCGCGAAGCCTATCGTAAAGTCTTCCCGCACCACGTCAAGAAGTACCGCGTCGTCGAGCCGACCGTCGTCGAGAACATGAAGAGCCTCGGCGCGGCGAAAAAGCTGTACACGGCGGCGCAAGAGGCGTGGAAAGCGGCCGAACATGCGGCCAGCAACGTGCGCCGGATCGAGCACAACGAACCGCTGATCGACGTCGAGTTGCAGAAGGCGATCGAACGCGAACCGGAAGTCGTCAAGGAAGTCACGACTTCCGAGAAGTGGCTGGCCGAGATCCATCAGGACGAAGAGCTGGCCGCCGTCAAGGCCAAGTGCGACGAGATCCACGCCGAGCGCGACAACTACGCCGCGCGGCTGGAGGCCGGCAAGGTCACGAACGAGGAACTCCGGCTGCGCGCCTTCGGCGAAGGCGACGTCAAGAAGTTCACGTTGCCGGTCAACGGCGTGATCTTCTACGGCATCGATCAATTCGGTCCCGACACGTATCTGATTCTGCGCGACACGCGCAAGGGGCTGTCGGCACTGCCGTACGACCCTCGCTTGGAGCCGATCATCGGCGGCGTCTTCGACTTCGTCCGCAACGGCAAAGAATTCGAGCTGCGCAAGAGCTTACAGCCCAACAGCCCGCTACCGCTGTCGCTGCTCGAACACTTCAAGAAGTGCAGCGACAACGAAGAAGCGGCGCAAGAAGCGTACCGGGCGCATCAAGAGTTCATCCACGAGAAACGCGCGCTGGCCGCCACGCCGGTGAACGAAATGGACGAGATGGAAACCACCGCGATCGAGCTGCTGGCCAAATTTGCGGCCGAGAAGGCGCAGTAGCCGGGGCTCTAAGCGCGGTTTAATCGGAGCGCGCTTTCTTACGGCGGTCTAATGCGCGCTCGCTTGTCCCCAGGGTATTCTCAGGGCGGTCGTTCACCAGCACTACCGCTCGAAAGAAGAACTCCATGCGCACGCTATCCCTCGGTTTCGCCCTGACCGCCGCTCTGATCGTCGCCGGATGCGGTGGCGGCGGCAGCTCGACGCCCTCTGCCGCGAGCTCCGGCGGCGGATCGGTCACGACGCAGTCGTCGGCATCCGAAACGGCCGTAAGCACGACCAACGCCGTCGGTTCGCCGATGAGCAGTCTCTCCGATTACAACAACGCGACGTCGTCGCTGCAGTCGTTCGCTCGCGGCACGGAATCCGTCCAGTTGGGCGTTTGCCAGACGCCGTCGGCCGGCGGCAGCTACGAATTTTTCTCGCCCGACAAGAACGGCGATCCCAATTCGACCGAGCAACAGTATTTCTACGACACCTCGTGCACGCAGCCGGCGCGCGACGTCGTACGGGTCTGGACCTCGACCGGCACGTCGTCGGAAACCGTCAACCGCACGGCCAAGATCTACGCCTTGGGCAACGCGACCGCGATCGCGACGCGCACCGATGCCGATACCATCAAGAACGCGACGTTCGACCAGTACGGCTTCGCGATTCCGGCCGACGGCTTCGCCCGCGCCAACGACGGTACGCTCCAATACTCGGGCACGAATGCGATCGCATCCGACGACGAACTGGTCGTGAGCCCGACGAGCGGCAACAGCGAGTCGTTCTGCGGTGATTCGGCCGGTTACAACGTCAACGGCGTGGCTTCGCTGAACGAAACCTTCGGCTGGCAGGGCGGGGCGTTCTCCGGCGGCACGCGGACCGTCAATGCCGACGGATCGGTGACCTGGACCGCCACCCACGCCGGCTCAACGGCCAAAGGTGCGATCGGTTCCCTCTCGATCGGCGTGGGCACGCAGAACACCGCCTGCCCGATCACCACGCCGATGTTCACGCTGGCCGGCGGGACGTCGCTCGGCAACTACTCGATCCCGGCCGTTGCGACGTACAAATCCGGCTTGCTGATCGGGTTGACGATTGCCAACGCCACGCTGGCCAACGGAACGACGCTCAACGTCACGACCAACACCGGCGTCTCGCCGACGAGCACGAACTTCATCACCGGCGTCGTCGCGAACGCCGGCACGCAGGTGGCCACGTTCACCGTCGATGCCTTCGGTGACGGCACGCTTACGATGAGCTCCGGCGGAACGCAGTACGTCATCACCGACTGGCACGTGGTGAAGTAGCGGGGCGGTCGATGCGCGGGAGCAGGCCGGCCAAGAGCCCGATCGCGGGCAAGAACGCGCAGATCCGGTACACCGTTTCGATGCTGGTGTGATCGGCGACGACGCCCAGCACCGCGGCGCCGAGGCCGGCCATGCCGAATGCGAACCCGAAGAACATTCCGGAAACCGCGCCGACCTTGCCCGGCACCAGCTCTTGTGCGTAGACGACGATCGCCGGAAACGCCGACGCCAGGATGAGGCCGATCGCGATCGTCAGCGGTCCCGTCCAGAACAGGCTGGCGTAGGGCAGCAAGAGCGTGAACGGCAGCGTGCCCAAAATCGAGAACCAGATGATGTATTTGCGGCCGAAGCGGTCGCCGAGCGGGCCGCCGGCGATCGTGCCCACCGCGACCGCGGCGACGAACATGAACAGGTGCAACTGCGAGGTCTGCACCGAGACGCCGAACTTCTCGATCAAGTAGAACGTCAGGTAATTGGTGATGCTCACCAAGTAGAAGTACTTGGAGAAGATCAGCAAGAGCAGGATCCCGATCGCGTAGGTCACACGCGAACGCGGTAGTGCGACCTCTTGCGCGTGACGCTTGACGGCGGCCCGCAGGCGAGCCAGGCCTTCATTGCGATACCACAGCGCGACGTTCCACAGCACCGCCGTCGAGAGCAGTGCGAACAGCGCGAAGAACACCAAGCTCGTCTGACCGAAGCGGACCACGATCAGCGCGGCCGCGAGCGGTCCGAGCGCCGAGCCGAAGTTCCCGCCGACTTGGAACAGCGATTGCGCGAGACCCGGTTTGCCGCCCGAGGCCATGCGCGCCACCCGCGAGGCTTCGGGGTGGAAGATCGCCGAGCCGACGCCGAGCAGACACGCGCCGCCGATGAGCATGAAATAGTTGTGCGCGACGGCGAGCACGCACAGCCCGGCCATCGCGAACGCCGTTCCGGCGGGGAGCGCCATCGGGGTCGGCTTCTTGTCCGCAAACAGCCCGACGACCGGTTGCAACAGCGAAGCGACGACCTGGTAGGCCAGCGTGACGAAACCGATCTGGGCGAACGAAAGACCGAGCGCCAGCTTGAGATTCGGATAGATCGCCGGCAGCAGCGATTGCAGCAGATCGTTGCTGAAGTGGCAGTAACTGATGGCGACGAGCACGCCGAAGGCGGTCGTTGCGGCCGGCCGCGGGCTGAAGGCGCCGGCCCGGATCGCTTGCTGGCTCATGAACCTGCCAATTGTCCGTCCGCGCCGATGGGTTGCGAAGAGGGAAAAGTCGGCACATTTACAATCATTTCAGAATGTATTTGAAGCCGCTGCCGGCGAGCGCGTTCTTCGCGGACGTGTCCGGGCACGGCTACGCGGAATGCGAACGCTGGCGGCCCGTCGTCGTTTCGCGCGAGCAGATCGCCGCGGAGATCGAGCGCTTGGCCGAGGGGCCGTTGCCCGCAGGCGGCCGTCGCGCGGCGCAGATCGTGCACCCGCAGGCCGTCGCGCCGGGGCTCGGCTTCGCCCCCGGCATCGACGTGACGATCAACGTGCTCCGGCCGGGTGAGGCGACCGTGCCGTTACGGCGCAATTCGAACCAGCTGGAAATTTGCATCCGCGGCAGCGGCAGCGTGATCGCCGGCGAGCGCGCGTTCGCCGTCGAAGAACACGACATCTGGAACGTTCCCGCGATGCAGACCTACGCGTACCGCAACACGGGTCGCGAGCTCTGGGCGCGGTTGAGTTACTCGAACGCGCCGCTGCTGGAAAAACTCGGCGCGCACTACGTCGAGGAGAATCCGCCGCCGCTCGCGATCGACGTCGAAAAAGCCGCAGAGACCGCGCGCAAGAACCGCTATGCGCGCGAGAGCGCGCCCGACTTCAGCGTCATGCCCGAAGGCGCGCGGTTGCGCGGCTACGAGTTCCTGGTCGACGTGGAAGTGCTCGAATCGAAGGCCCTGCACTGGCCGTGGAAAGCCGTGCGGCCGCATCTCGCCATCAGCGAGAACCCCGGTGCGCGCGGCATCCTGTTGCTCTACAACCCGGCGACCGAACGACGCAACGGCACGACGCATAGCTTCTTCGCAACGCTCGGCACGCGGCCGCCGAACGCGCCGCAAAAACCGGCGCCGCCCGGCCATCGCCACAGCTCGGTCGCGGTCAACTACCGCTTCGGCAGCGAAGGCGGCTACAGTATCGTCGACGGCGAGCGCTACGATTTCGGCGGCGGCTCGCTGATGCTCGCCGCGCCGAGCTGGTCGGATCATTCGCATTCCTATCGCCCGTCGCCCGAAGGCACCGTGTCGCTGACGGTTCAGGACCATCCGCTGCACATCGCGATGGAATCGCTCATCTGGCAAGAAGACCTCACCCAACCCCTTCTCACACTGGGTTCGCAGGCCGGCGTCAAAGGGTACGTCGGTCCGCGCGTCCGCGGAGCATAAGGCACATGATTTCCGAACGCAACGACATGATGGTGGACGTTTCCGGCACCGGTTACGCGGAGCGGGCGCCTTGGCGTCCGTTCGTCGTGCCGCGCGCCGCGATTCTCGGCGAGATCGAACGGCTCGCTGCGGAACCGCGGCCGGGCAACGGCCGTCGTGCCGCGCTGATCGTGCACCCGCAATCGACGCCGCCGGGGCTCGGTTTCGCGCCCGGGGTCGACGTGACGATCAACGTGCTCAAGCCGGGCGAAGAGACCGTGCCGGTACGGCGCAACTCCAACCAGTTGGAGATCGTCATCGGCGGCAGCGGCGTCGTGCACGCCGGCGAGCGCGAGTTCGGCGTCGAGGCCAACGACATCTGGAACGTGCCCGCGATGCAGACCTACTCGTACCGCAACACCGGCAACGAGCTGTGGGCGCGGTTGAGCTACTCCAACGCGCCGCTGCTCGAAAAACTCGGCGCACATTACTATGAAGAAAACCCGGCACCGTTGGTCATCGACGTCGAAGAAGCGGAAGAGACCGCGCGCAAGAACCGCTACGCCCGCACCACCGCGCCCGACTTCGAGGTCACTCCAGAGGGCGCGCGTTTGCGCGGCTACGAGTTCCTCGTCGACGTCGAGGTGCTGGAGTCGAAGGCGATCTTGTGGCCGTGGAAATCCGTGCAGCCGCATCTCCGCAGCAGCGGCAATCCCGACGCGCGGCGCATCCTGCTGCTCTACAATCCGGCGACGGAACGGCGCAACGGCACGACCCACAGCTTCTTCGCGACCCTGGCCGGCAAAGGACCGAACGCCGCCGTGGATCCGGTCGGCCGCGGCCACCGGCACAGCTCGGTCGCGATCAACTACTACTTCCTCGGCCAGGGCGGCAAGAGCGTGGTCGACGGCGAGACGTACGAGTGGGGCGTCGGCGACCTGATGCTCTCGGCCCCGAGCTGGTCCGAGCACGCGCACTACGTCGACCCCTCGCCGGTCGGCAACACCACCTTGACGGTCCAGGATCACCCGCTGCACATCGGGATGGAATCGCTGATTTGGCAAGAGCAGATGGACGGCCCGATTCTCACCCTGGGCTCGCAAGCCGGCGTGAAGGGGTACGTCGCTCCGCGCCGCCGCGGCACGTAGCGCGCCCGGCGCCGGTGCGGCGCAGCCAGGAGCAGCGCAGCGCCGAAACGCGCGAGCGCCTGCTCGTGGCGGCGATCGACTGCATCGGACGCAGCGGGTACGTCGACGCCACCACGACGCTGATCGCGCAACGCGCGAAGGTCAGCCGCGGAGCGCTGCAACATCACTTCGCGAGCAAGGCCGATCTGATCGTGGCGGTGATCGACCGGGTTGCCGACGAGCTGAACCTGCGCTTCGACGTTGCGGCGCTGACGGCGGAGCCGCTGGAACGGCGGGTTGCCGCGATCGTCGATCGTTATTGGGACGTCTTCATGGGCCCGTCGTTTCGCGCGGTCCTCAGCATCAGTTTGAGCGTCGCCGGCGAACCGGCGCTGGCGCGGCGGCTGACCGCGGTGCTCGACCGGACGCGCGAGAGCTACGGCGCGGTTTGGCACGAGCTGTTTCGCGACGCCGGCCGGACCGATGAAGAACTGGCCGCGACGCGCCGCCTCGTGATGTCGGCCGCGCGCGGCTTCGGCGTGCTCAAGATGCTGCAGCCGCGCGGCGATCACGATCGCGACCGCGAGGCCTTGTACGCCATCGCGTTGCGCGAATTGCGCAACGGCTCGCGCTAGGAGCAGACGTGCGTCTCGTCACCTTCGATCAGAACGACCGGCAACGCTGGGGCGCGGTTCTCGGTGACGAGATCGCGCCGCTCGATCATGCGTGGCCGAGCTTGCGGCTCGCGCTGGGCGCCGGCAACGCGGCGATCGCGGCCGCGCTCGCCGCCGCGCCGGCGCGCATCCCGCGCGCGGCCGCGAAGCTGCTGCCGCCGGTTCCCGATCCGGAGAAGATCTTCTGCGCGGGCGTGAACTACAAATCGCACACCGGCGAGACCGGCCGCGCGACGATGGCGCATCCCTCGATGTTCGTGCGTTTTCCGGATTCCCAAGCGGGTGCGGATTCCCCGATCGTCCGTCCGTTTCTGTCGATCGAATACGATTGGGAGGCCGAGCTGGCGGTGATCATCGGCACGCGCGCGCGCCACGTTCCGCGCGCGCGGGCGTTCGACGTCATCGCGGGGTACTCGTGTTTCGGCGACCACACGCTGCGCGACTACTGCCGTCACGAACGGCAGATCACGCCGGGCAAGAACTTCGACCGCAGCGGCGCGTTCGGCCCGTGGCTCGTGACGAAGGACGAGATCCCCGATCCCGCAGCGCTGACGATCGAGGGCCGGCTGAACGGCGAGGTCATGCAGCACGCGTCGACCGGCGACCTCATCTTCGACATCCCGTTCTTGATCGAGTACCTGAGCTCGTGGTCGGTGCTCAAGCCCGGCGACGTCATCGCTACCGGCACGCCCGCCGGCGTCGGCTTCACCCGCAAGCCGCCGATCTGGATGAAAGCCGGCGACGTTTTCGAGATCGAGATCAGCTCGATCGGGATCCTGCGCAACACCGTCGTCGACGAGGATCGCCCCGCCGGCTACCAGTCATGGTGATGGAGCGAGCGCAGAAAAATCGTGCCGTTGCAGCCAGGGGACATGCGAGCTCGGACTGGGGGCCCCGCGCCCTAGGCGTGGGGGGCGCGCAGCCTAGGGCGGAGCGCCTTTAAACTGCAGCGGCTTTGCGGCCCGAACGCCAGCGAGCTTGGGCGCGGGCGGGTTTGGGAATCTCGCGGCCGATGCCCTTCGCACGCGCGCGTTCGTAGACGACCCGCGCGACCGAGAGGTCCGAGATGCCCATGCCGAGCGCTTTGAAGAGCGTGACGTCCGCGTTCGCGGGCCGCGTCGTGCCGGCCGCGATGACGGCGCTGAGTTCCTTGACCTCGTCCCACGAGGCTTTGCCGCCGTCGTAGTGTTCCTTGAACTCGCGCGAGGCGACCTTGGCGTTGGGGATGTGGTCGACCACGACCAGGCTCGCGCGGTCGAACACGTCTTGGCTGAATTCTGCAAACGCGGGGAGGATCGCTCCGACGGCGTTGAGATGGCTGCCGCGGTCGAGATCGGAGGCCGAGAAGAACGGTTCGCGCGCGCGCGTCATGAGCGTGACGATCCCCGCACCGTGCGTCGCCTCGGCCACGCTCTTGGCTTCGACGACCTCGAAGGCCAACTGCGCGGCGGCGTCTTCGACGAACGCTTTGCGGTGCGCTTCGGTCGGGCTGAACACGCGTAACCGTTTGAGCGGCCGCACCGCCGCGACCGCGACGACTTGCATCAGCGACTGGTGTCCGGTTCCGATCAACGCCATCTCGTCGGCGTCGGACCGCGCGAGCCAGCGCGTCGCGAGTCCTGAGATGCCGGAAGTGCGCAGCGTTCCGAGCAAGCCGGCCTCGATGATCGCGAGCGACTGGCCCGTGTTCGAATCGAACAGCTCGAAGATCGCGCTCGCACCTTGTTTCGTGTTGGCCCACGTCTTGAAGCCGACGTAGCCCGCTTGCGGGAACATCGAGCCCAGCGCGTGCATCGAACTTCCGTCACCCCAGGTGCCGAGCGCCTTGGTGACGTTTTTCGCTTCGCCCTTGCCCTCGAGCGCGAGGCCGTCTTGGAGCGCTTCGATCGCGTCCTCCAAGCTGACGAGTTCGGCAACTTCCTGGCCGGTGATCCAGATGATCGGGGCGTCGCTCATGATGTCTCCGTCTGTGCCCGCGGCCGGCCCGAGGAATGAAACGGGAGAAGCGGCAGCGGGCGGGGTAGGTGCAACCCATGCGTCGATTCCGCTTTTTCGTCCTGCTGGCTGCTGTTGCGGCATTCGTCGGAACCCAAGCGGCAACCCCGCCGCCGGCGCGTGCCGCGAGCGGTCCGCCGCAGATCGCAATCGTCACGAGCCTCGGCACGATCGACGTCGTGCTCGATCCGGCCCACGCGCCGATCACGGTGCGGAATTTCCTGCGCCTCGTCGACCGCAAGTTCTTCGACGGCGGAACGTTCTTCCGCTCGGTGCCGGGTTTCGTGATCCAGGGCGGCAACAAAGCGCGCGAGAGCGAGCGCGATACGCCGATCGCGCTCGAACCGCCGGCGAAGACCGGCTTGCGCAACCTCGACGGCGCGATCGCGATGGCGCGCACGTCGGATCCGAACTCCGCGACCTCGGAGTTCTTCATCGACGACGGCGATCAGCCGATGCTCGACCAGCCGCCGGGCTACGCGGCGTTCGGACACGTCACCAAGAACATGGATCTGGTGCGCAAGATCGCGCGTCTGCCGGCGCAAGACCAAATGCTGCTCCAACCCGTCAAGATCATTCGCATCCGGCGGATCTGATCGCGCATGCCGGTCGGTTACCGCGCGCGGCACTGGCTGCCGTTCACGCAGATGAGCGGCTTCGCAGCCGCCGGCGCGCCGACGTTCGTGCGCGCCAGCGGCACGACGTTGTACGACGCCGCCGGCGCGGCGGTGTTCGATGCGATCTCGTCGGTGTGGACGACGATCCACGGCCACGGCCACCCGCGCATCGTCGAAGCGATCTCCCGCCAAGCGGCGACGCTCGACCACGCCACGTCGCTGGGAGCGACCAACCCGCTGGCCGACGAACTGGCCGAACGGCTGTGCGCCGCGACGGCGCTCGACGCCGCGTTCTTCGCCGGCGACGGCGCGAGTGCGATCGAGGCCGCGCTGAAGATGGCGCTCGGCTACTGGCAGGCCTGCGGCGAACCGCAGCGCGTCCGCTTCGTGCGCCTGCGCGACGCCTATCACGGCGACACGGCCGGCGCGATGGGTGTCTCGGACATCGCCGTCTTCCGCTCGCGCTACGCGCCGCTGATCGTCGAATCGTTGTGTTACGAGGACGTCGCCGGCGTGCTGGAGCGTGACGACGTCGCGGCGATCGTGTTCGAGCCGCGCGTTCAAGCGGCGGCCGGCATGCGGCTCGTCGCGCCGGAACGCTATGCCGAGTTGCGCGCGACGCCGCGGCCGCTGCTGATCGCCGACGAGATCGCGACCGGGTTCGGCCGCACCGGTCCGATGTTCGCCTACCAGCAGCTGGGCCTGGCCCCCGATCTCGTCTGTTTGGGCAAGGGCATCTCGGGCGGAACGCTCGCGCTCTCGGCGGTGCTCGCGACCCAACGCGTCTACGAGGCCTTTCTCGGCGCGCCGGAAGCCAACCGGCAGTTCTTTCACGGGCACTCGTACGCCGGAAATCCGATCGCCTGCGCCGCCGCGCTCGCGTCGCTCGACCTCTTTGCCGCGGAGCGCACGCTCGAACACGTTGCCGAGCTGGATGCGGAGATGGACGCGCTGCTCGCGCCGCTGCGCGCGCACGAACGCGTGACGGAGGTGCGCCGCGCCGGCTTGATGGCCGGCATCGACGTCACCGTTCCGGCATGGCCGGTCGCCGGCGAGCTCTACGCGCGCGGGCACTTCACGCGGCCGATCGGACGCACGCTGCAACTCGTTCCCCCGCTCTGCTCGACGCGCGACGAGATCGCCGCCTTCGTGGCCGCGCTGACCGGCGCGCTGGACGCGGCATGACGTATCTGGACCGCGTGCACGGCGAGCTGGCGCGCATCTCGGCGGCCGAGCAGCGCCGCAGCGTGCGCGCGGCGTTGCCGCCGGGCACGGCCGATTTTTCGTCCAACGACTACCTCGGTTTGGCGACCGACGAACGCGTCGTAGGAGCGCTGCGCGCGGCCGAGCGCGCCGGCAGCGGCGGATCGCGGCTGCTCGGCGGCGCGTACGCGGAACACGCCGCGCTCGAACGCGCACTGGCGGAGTGGACCGGCCGCGAGGCGGCGCTACTCTTTTCGTCGGGCTACCTCGCCGCGCTCGGCGCGATCACCGCGCTGGCGAGCTGCGTCGATGTCGCGTATTCCGACGCGCTGGTGCATGCCTGCATCATCGACGGTCTGCGCCTGACGAAGCTCGAGCGGCACATCGTTCCGCATGCCGAGCCGCCGCAACGCGGGAACGACGCGCGCGCCGCGCTGATCGTGACCGAGTCGGCGTTCGGGATGGACGGTTCGCGCGCGCCGCTGCCGGCGCTGGTGGACGGCTTGCGTGACGCGGACGTACTGCTGGTCGACGAAGCGCACGCGCTCGGCGTCGCGGGCCACGCCGGTGCGGGTCACGCGGCGCTCCGGCGGGATCCGCGCATCGTCGTGATCGGCACGCTCTCCAAAGCGCTCGGCGCCGGCGGCGGCTTCGCGGCCGGACCGGCCGAGGTCATCGAGCTGTTGACGAACCGGGCGCGCACGTTCATCTTCGATACCGCGCTGCCGCCGGCGCTCGCGGCCGCGGCGCAGCAGGCGCTCGCGATCGTCCGCGGAGCCGAAGGCGAGGAGCTGCGCACGCGGGTGCGTGCGCTGGCCGCACGCATCCGCGACGACGTGCGCGAACTGGGCTACGACGTGCGCGGCGACGACGGGCCGATCGTGCCGATCGTGCTGGGCAGCGAGGGCGCGGCGCTGGCGCTGGCGCGCGGGCTGGAAGAACGCGGCGTGCACGCGCCGGCCATTCGTCCGCCGACGGTCCCGCCCGGGACGTCGCGTTTGCGCATCAGCCTGCGCGCCAACCACACGCCGGCCGAGATCGACCGCCTGCTCGGCGCGCTGCGCGACGCCGCCTTGGTCGCGCGATGACGCGGCTGTTCGTCACCGGTACCGACACGGACGTCGGCAAGACGCGCGTCACCGCCGCGCTCGCGGCGGCGTGCGTGGCGCGCGGCGAACGGCCGACGATCGTGAAGGCCGTGCAAACGGGCCTGGCGCCGGGAATTCCGGGCGACGCCGCCGAGGCGGGCGCGCTCGCCGGCTGCGCGGCGCTCGAACTGGCGCGCTTCGGCTTGGCCGCCGATCCGTGGTCGGCCGCGCTCGCCGAAGCTGCGCCACCCCTGGATGCCGCCGCCTTGGCCGCGCGCATCGAGGCGCTTGCGGGTCCGGCGATCGTCGAGGGCGCCGGCGGCGCCGCGGTCCCGATCAACGCGACCGAGACCCTGGCCGACGTTGCCGTGCGTACGTCGTGCGCGGCCGTGGTCGTCACCGGCTTGCGTTTGGGGTGCATCAGCCACACGCTGCTGACGCTGGAGTATCTCGGCGCGCGCGGCATTCCGGTGCGCGGCGTGGTGCTGGTGGAACGCTGGCGCGTGACCGCAGCGGAGGAACGTACGCGCGTCGAACGTGCCATCGCTACCCGCGCGACGATTCTCGGTCTCATCGAGCACGATCTCGATGCGGCGCGCAGCGTTGCGCGCGCGGCTGCACTGCTCGGCCCCTCTCTCGCCCCTTCGACAGGCTCAGGGCAAGTTCTCGATAAGGTTGGAACACGTGATTGACGCTCTCCCCACCGCCCGCCGGCTCGCGCTCGACGAGGACGCCGTGCTCGGACGCGAGGTGCTGGCCGCGCTCGCGGCGCTGCCGCGCGAGGACGTCGGCGGTTTGCTGACGCTCGCCGACGACGTGCGGCAACGCGCGTCCGGCGCGAACGCGGCGGTCGAGGTGCTGTTCAACGCCAAGAAGGGCGGTTGTTCCGAAGACTGCCATTTCTGCTCGCAGAGCGCGCGGTACGCGACCGACGTCGCGGCCGAACCGCTGCGCGACACGCATGAGTTTCTCGCCGCCGCGCGCGCGGCGCGCGAGCGCGGAGCGGGCGAGTTCTGCATCGTCGTCGCGGTCCGCGGACCCTCGCCGTCGTTGCTCGACCGCGTGTGCGAAGCGACCCGCGCGATCGTCGCCGACATGCCGGAGATGCACGTCGCGGTGTCGCTGGGCATCCTGACCGACGCGCATTGCGCGGCGCTGGTCGAGGCCGGCGTGAGCAAGGTCAACCACAACCTCGAAACTTCCCGCCGGCATTTCCCGGCGATCTGCTCGACGCACTCGTACGACGAGCGCTGGGAAACGTGCAAGCGCGTCAAACGCCATGGGCTCGAGCTGTGCAGCGGCGGCATCATCGGCATGGGCGAGACGGCCGACGACCGCCTCGACTTCCTGTGCGCGCTGCAAGAGCTGGGTCCGGTCGAGGTCCCGATCAACTTCCTCAACCCGCGGCCGGGAACGCCGCTCGCGGACCGTTCGGTCGTCGATCCGGTCGAAGCGCTGCGCTTCGTCGCGATGGCGCGCTTGGCGCTGCCCAACGCCCTCGTGCGCCTGGCCGGCGGCCGCGAGATCACGTTGCAGGGGTTGCAAGACCTCGGCATGCGCAGCGGCGCGTCCGGCATCGTGCTGGGCGCTTACCTCACCACGGCCGGCCGCGATGACGAAGAAGACTTCGCGATGTTGCGGCGCACGGGGTTCGCGGTCTGACCGTCAGGCGAGCTCCTCGATCGCGATCTTCCGGGGCGCGCGTTTGGCGCGTTTTTTCAGCTCGGCCAGCGCGGACGAAAGCGCGTCGAGGTTCACGTTACCGCTGCTCTCGCGCACGATCGCACAGCCGCAACTGACGGACAAGAGCGGCACGGTTTGCACGGCGCCGTTGCGATCGGCGGCTTCGATCGCACCGGCGCGGCGCGCGTCGTGGTCGTAGAAGCTCGCCATGTCGGAAGCGAATTGCGCGATGAACGCCGGCAGCGCGTCGACGATCGCGGTAACGGCATCGCCGCGTGCGCCCAGGAAGAAATCGTCGCCGCCGATGTGCCCCAAGAACACGTCGCCGCTACCGAAGTGGCTGCGCATCAGGTCGGCGAACATCGTGATCGCGCGGTCACCTTGCCGGAAGCCGAAACGATCGTTGAACGGTTTGAAATAATCGAAGTCGAAATGCGCGAAGGCCTGCGGCCGCTCGTTGCTCTCCAGCGATTCAGCCATGTAGTCGGCGACCATGATGTTACCGGGCAGCTTCGTCAACGGGTTCTGATCGCGCGCCATCGCCAGCATTCGTTCGTGCATCGTGCGAATGATGCCGCGCGTATCGAGCAGGCCGATGTAGGCACCGTCTTCGACGACCAGCACCGCATGATCGTTCGGCCGCTGAGCGATCGCGGCCAGCACGCGGTCGATCTCGGTCGACACCTCGAAGATCAAGCACGGCGTGAGGTACTCGGTGACGTGGTGCGGGCGCACGCGGTTGGTCAATAGGTCCCGGCCGAACTGGGAGTAGATCAATCCCTTGAGCCGTTCTTCGTGCACGATGCCGACCGGTTCGCGGCGGGCGTTGACGACCGGGAAGAACGAACGCGATTTGTCGTCGCGAAAGGCTTCGAGGATCGCGATCATCGGGCAATCCACGCGGAGCGGCGCGATCGGGTCAAGTTCGGCACGCAGTTCGCTACGCGCCTCGCGGCGATTGCTGCGATTGAGATTCTGCACGATCTCGTAGTGCGCGTGGTGATCGCCCGGGTCGACGGAGGGCCGGGCGATGAAGAAGCCCTGCACGTAGTCGCACCCGATCTCGCGGCAGACGCCGAACTCGACCGCCGTCTCGATGCCTTCGGCGACCACCGACAGCCCGATCGAATGCGCGAGGTTGACGATCTGCTCGAGAAACAGACGCTTCTCCTGACTGAGATCGATCCCAGCGACGAAGAAGCGGTCGATCTTGACGATGTCGGGGCGACTCTCGGCGAGCAGGCGCAGACCCGAGTATCCGGTGCCGAAGTCGTCCAGAGCGATCAGCGGCCGTTCGCGCCAGCCATTGAAGAACTGCTGCGAACGCGAGATGTTCAGCGTTTCCGCCTCGGAGAGCTCGAGGCAGAAGCGCGCCGTCGGAAGCCGGTGCCGCTCCAGGATCGCGCGCATGTGCGGACGGTGTTCGAGGTGACCGTTGAGCACGCGGTTGTTGGCGTTGAAGAAGAGGCGCGCGGAATTATCGCGGGCGAAGTCCATGAACCCGCCGGCCGCTTTGTCCAACAGCAGCATCTCGACCTCGGCCGCGACGTCGACGTCGGCGACTGACGCGAACAGCATCGGGATTTCGCTGAATCCCAGGCGCTGGTGGCCGCGCAACAGGGCTTCGAAGGCGAAAGCTTCCCCGGTGTGCACGTTTACGATGGGCTGGTAGGCATAGGTGACGTTGCGATGGATCGCCGCGAGAAATGCACCCGCTCCGGCCGTTACGCTACTCGCAACGCTCAGATTCACGCTGACCAGTGTATCCATCCGGCGGTTAAGCCTGGTTTAAGGAATCGTTCTCAGGAA
>Ga0181536_10002609_pt1 | contig 20142 bp, 14 predicted proteins | sample PEATcosm2014_Bin_41_FD_121105 | JGI IMG/M metagenome (GOLD analysis project Ga0181536, IMG submission 121105) | Peatland microbial communities from MTU Mesocosm Facility, Houghton, MI, USA - PEATcosm2014_Bin17_60_metaG | ecosystem: Environmental > Terrestrial > Soil > Wetlands > Peat | place...
CACTGATTTTCCCGGGACCGCCGGAACCAGCGTGAGGGCGTGGCAGGCGGGGCAGGGGATTTGGCGCCCGGAGTATTGTGGATCACATTCCAGGCGCTGGCCGCAATGGGAACAGTTGAATTTAAGGTGGCTCATAAGGCTTTGATCGCCGGCGGGACGCATCATCGGCGGAAGCGGCGAGATCGTCCAGCTTGTTTTTCCATGGCAGTCGGTTTTTCCGCGGGTTTCTCCAGCGCCAGCGCAAAGAGGGGTTCTTGGCGGGATGGGTTCATGGGTGCTGGGCTTGCCTTTCAGCGGCTTCGGCCGCTTGGATCTCGGCCAGGGTGGGGGCGGACCAAAGGTGGGCGAGGCCGGCTTGGTTGATGGCCAGCAGGTAGCGGCCATCGGGTGAGAATCTGATGGCATAAAAAAGAGATCCTTCGCCGCTCAACGTCAACACCTCCTGCCGTGTCTCGGTGTCCCACAGCTTGACCGCCTCCTGGCCGTTGCTGCCGGCCGCGAGGCGCCTGCCATCAGGCGAAAAGGCGACCGTTTGCGCCCCGAGCCGGAAACCCTTGAGCATTTCCAACGGTTGCAGCGTGGCCATATCCCAGAGGCGAATGTAGCCATCCTCGTAGCCCGCGGCGGCGAACCGGCAGTCCGGAGACACTTCAAAGCCGTGAACAATGCCCTGGCTCTCGATTCGTTTCAGAGGCAGGTCGGGCTTGGTGACATCAAAGAATTGAAAAGCCCCATCGGCCAAGAACACGAAAGAGTTCGGCAGTGGGGTGGTAAACCAAGACGAGACGCTCTTGAAGTGGAGGGTACGTGAAACCTTTGGTTGCCAGGTGTCCGTGTCCCATGCTTGAAGCACCAGGTACGTAACCCGGCCATATAGAGTCACCAGGAACTTTCCGTTGGCCGTGAAGAGCCTGCCGTACAAGCCGCCCGGAGCCGCGATGAAGTTGGTGGTCTCCAACCCGCTGCGCACATCCCAAATATGGAGATGGCCGTTGCCCTCGCTCCGCACTGCCCATCTGGCGTCCAGAGAGAGGTTGGCAGTGTAGAGATTTGTGGTAGCGTCCCATAGACGGCGCGTTTCCTTGAGGGTTGAGGGATTCCAAAGTGCCACCCCATGGCCCCAATCCTCTGCCAGGATGGACTGGCTGTCGGGCGTGAAAATGGGCCAGTTGATGAAGCGGCTGGGGAGGGTCTGGTATCCCAGGTGCCGGGAAGGTTTGGTCACATCCCAGAGGTAGATGGAGCCATCCTTGCAACGGCTGGCCAGGGTACGGCCGTCCGGGGCGAGTTCAAGCCCATCCACTTCGTCCAGATGCCCGCGCAAAACGCCGGCCGGCTGGCGCGTGGACCAATCCCACAGCCGGATCGTTTGATCTGCGCTGGATGAGATGAGAAGTTTGCCATCCGGGGTGAAGAGCAGGGCGGTGACATAACTGCTGTGATCCTCCAGTGAACCAGAGGCCTGGCCGGAGCGCGCGTCCCAGAGCCGGATGGCCGAGTCGGTGTATCCTGCGCCCGTGAGGAGGGTGGAGCTGTCCGGTGAGAACATCACGGCGAGGGCGTATTCTTCGGTCGTCTTGATGGTGAACCGAGCGCTGCCGTCGGCAGTTTCTCTTACTTGCACCCGTCCATTGGGAAGGCAGACAGCGAAGGCCGCACCGTCCGGGGAGATGGCGCATGGCGACCAGACGAGGGGACCACTGAAGGCGTCCCTGATCCCAGTCCGCTGCTGCCAAAGTTGTTGTCCGGTGTCAGCATCCCAGGCTGTCAAATTGCAAGGAGACGCATTTGTTGCGCTGGCACCGGGCCGCAAAGACACGGTGAGCAGGTTTCGATCATCGGGAGTGAAGGCGAGCCACCACGTCCGTTTCCAGGACGTCTCGAACCGGGTCTCCTTTTGTGTGGCCAGGTCCAACACCGTGATCGAATCGTTGTTGGTGACACGGTTACCAACGACGAAGGCCAGGCGGGTGCCATGGCGGGCAAAGACCGGCCGCCAGGCGTTCGTCCGCTGCAAAACCGTGCGGTGCGAAATCAGGTCGGTCACCACCGTCACGCCCCCATATTCCCGCGCGAGCAGCCGGCTGTCGGCGCTGAAGGACAAGGGGCTGTCCAACCGATTGGTTCCGGCAAAGAAAACCTGATGCTCATCCGCGCGGGTCTGGCTCCAGAGATAACGCCATTCCCAGTCGCGCAGGTCCAACTGGCCGGACTGCGGCTTTTGGCGATTCAATAACCTCTGGGCGCGTCCGAGGTTGTTCGCCGCCAGCGCCTGCTGGACCAGATTCATGTCGGAGACATAGGCGGTGCGGCGCGCGGCCAATTCCTGCGCCTCGGCCCGCTTGCGTTCTGCCTCGGCCCGCGCCCGTTGCTCCTTCTCACCGTCCAATGATTTGACCGCAATCTCCCTCAGTCTGCTCTGGTCCTGCTGGGCGGCCTCGGCCACGCGGGTTTGTTTCTCGGCGCGGAGCAGGCCGAGGGTGGTGCCGATGACACCCAGGACCAAGGCCGCCAGAATGGCTGTCCCGGCTGCGAACGCCAGTTTGTGACGTCGAAAGGCTTTCTCGAAGCGGTAAGCCAGGGTGGGCGGCCGGGCGGTAACCGGCTCATGGCTCAGGTGGCGTTTCAGGTCGTTCGCCAGCCCGTTGGCGGTCTCGTAACGGCGGGTGCGGTCCTTTTCCAGGCACTTCATCACAATCCAGTCCAGATCGCCCTTGAGCAAATGGACCAGCTTGGGGGCATCGGAGGAGCGGCGTTTGGCCGTGGTCGTCAATTCCTCGCCCTGGAGCGTCAACAAGCGGGTGCTCGGGCGGACCGGCTCCTTCTCGCGGATCATCTTGCGCATGGCGTCCACGCCCGAGGCCACCAGTTCCTTAGGGTCGAAGGGGGTGCTGCCGATGAGCAATTCGTAGAGCAAGACGCCCAGACTGTAGATGTCGCTGCGGGTATCAATGTCCAGCCCGCTCATCTCCGCCTGCTCGGGACTGATATAGGCCGGGGTGCCGATGAACTGGTGCAACTGCGTATAGACCGTCGCGTCGGTCAGCCGGCCTTCCGTGGCCTTGGCGATGCCGAAATCAATGACCTTGGGCACCGGCACGCCGTCGTGGAGGGTGACCATGATGTTGGAGGGCTTGATGTCGCGGTGGATGATGCCTTTCTGGTGGGCGTGCTGGATGGCATGGCAGACCTTGATGAAAAGGTCCAGGCGCTCGGGGGTGGAGAGATGGTTTTGGTCGCAGTATTCGGTGATGCGGATGCCGCGGACCAGTTCCATGACGAAGTAAGGGCGTCCGGCCTCGGTGGTGCCGGCATCGAGCACTTTGGCGATGTTGGGATGGTCCATCATGGCCAGGGCCTGGCGTTCCGCTTCGAAGCGGGCGATGACCGTCTTGGTGTCCATGCCCAGCTTGATGACCTTGAGGGCGACGCGGCGGCGGACCGGGGCGGTTTGTTCGGCCACATAGACAGCGCCGCAGCCGCCTTCGCCCAGCTTTTCCAAAAGCTTGTAGTGGCCGACCATTCTGCCGACGGCGTCGTCGGCCGGGTTGTCGGTGGCGCTGATTTTGATGGTCTTCACGGGCTGGGTCTCCGGCTTCGGCGTCTGGGGTTCGAGGAATGAATCTTTGGCGTCGTGCGCGGCGAGCAAGGCCTCAAGGCGCTGGCGCAAGGCGGGGTCGCCGTGGCAGGCGCCATTGAGGAAGGCGGCGCGATCGGCGCCGGTCAGTTGGGCGGCGGCTTCAAACAGGGCTGCCTCGCGCTGCGGATCGGGCTTCATTTCGGGATGGGATGGATTCATCTATTGAATCATGCGACGTTTGCGGGCAAAAAGTATCTGGAAAACTTCGCCGTGCCATTATCGGACCGGTGGTTGGCCAGGCCCCGCGCCCGTCATCTCCACGCGGAGCCAGGCGCGGGCGTAAGCCCACCACTTCTTGGCCGTGGGCACTGCGATATCCAGAACCTCGGCGGCCTCCTCGAACGTCAGCCCGGCGAAATAACGCAATTTGACCAGATCGGCTTTGCGCGGGTCCAGGGCCGCGAATTTGGCGAGGGATTCGTCCAACGCCAGCAGGTCGTCATCGGGCATCGGGGAGGGAATGTCCGCCTCCTGCGCTTGGACCCGCTCCCACTGGCCGCCGCGCTTGAGGCGGTTGCGGCGGCGCGCGCGCTCGACCAGGATGCGGCGCATGGCTTCTGCAGCGGCTCCAAAGAAGTAAGCCCGGTTCTTCCAGTCGTGGCTCTGGCTGCCCGCCAGCCGCAGCCAGGCTTCGTTGACAAGCTCAGTGGGTTGGAGGGTGGGACTTGGCCCCTCGCGGGCCATCTTTTGGCCGGCTAGCTTGCGCAATTCTTCATAGATCGCCGGGAACAGTTCCGCAGCCGCCGTGGAGTCCCCTTGGTGAACGGCCTCAAGCATGCGGGTAATATCGGCCATATCAAAAAAATACCCAAAGCAGCGGCGAAACAAATGATAAAATCAGGAAATTCGGCGGCGGGATGGATAAGAGCGGCTGTTTTTAAAGCGGCACTGAGGAGGCCGCTCCACATGGAATGTTGCGCGGATGACAATTTCGGCAAAGGCGGGGCTTGGGCGCACGGGAAAACTTGCCTTGGAGGGGGCGCATACGAGCAACTCCACAAAAAATGTAGTGCAATTAACAATTGCCGCAAAGCCGGGGCGGAGCGGCCCTGCCATGCTTGGGTTGTGAAAACGAACCAGAACGCAACGGCCGCTGGAAATGGCGGCGAGATTTAGAACGGACCCCATGCCGCGATTTCTCAAGATGCCGCCGCAAATCATCCGCCTGGTGCTGCTGACGATCGGGATCGTGTGCGCTTATTTCACGGCGCGCTACTTTTTGACGCCGCAGTCCTTTGGGCAATACGGGCATTACAGGGGGGACGCGTTGCAGGAAATCGCGGCGCGGCAACCCTTTTGGGCCGGAAAAGCGGCGTGCGTGGAATGCCATACCGATCACGCGGAGAAGCTGGCCAAGGGCGAACACAAGACGCTTTCGTGCGAAACGTGTCACGGCCCCGGCGAGGCGCACGTGAAGAATCCGGCGGAGAAGCTGCCCAAGCTGGACATGACCAAGCTGGACATGAGCCTGTGCGTGCGGTGCCATGCGGCCAGCCCGTCGAAGCCGAAATGGCTGCACCAAATCAACCCGCACAATCATTACACGGGGAATGTCTGCACCGAGTGCCATGTGCCGCACCAACCCAATGAGGTTCCACCATGAGTGAAAACATGACACGTCGCGGCGCGATCAAAGGTCTGGCCGGCATTGTCGGCGGATTGCTGGCCCTGCCGGCGGCCCGCACTTGCAAAGCGGCGGTGCAGAATGGCCTGGCCTCCTCCCCCGCCCCGGCCGGCTACGACCCGTTTAAGCACAAATGGCTGATGGCGCTGGACGTGGACCGGTGCATCGGGTGCGGTCTTTGCGTGGAGGCGTGCTGCCAGGAGAACAGCGTGCCGGAGGGGCACTGGCGGACGTGGATTGAACGCTACGTGATCACCAAGCCCAAGGCGGAGTCGGGCGACACCCGCGGCGAGACTTTTGTGGACTCGCCGGAAGCGGGCCGGAACGGCTTCCCGGAGTCGCTGATACCCAAGGAGGAGATTCTGAAGTCGTTCTTCGTCCCCAAACTGTGCAATCTGTGCGAGCACTCGCCCTGCACGCAGGTCTGCCCGGTGGGCGCGACGTTTGACGCGCCGGACGGGGCGGTGCTGGTGGACAAGAATTATTGCATCGGGTGCGGATTCTGCGTGCAGGCCTGCCCGTACGGATGCCGTTTTCTAAACCCGGTGACGCACACGGCGGACAAATGCACGTTGTGCTATCACCGGATCACGCGGGGTCTCAAGCCGGCCTGCGTGGAGATATGCCCGTCGCAAGCGCGGATTTTCGGGGACCGGATGAACCCGGTGGCGGAGGATCCGCTGGAACGGTTCATCGCCAACAACAAGGTGGAGAAGTTGAAGCAGAGCCTGGGCACGGGTCCGCGCGTGGTCTACGCGGGACTGGATGAGGAGGTGCGGTAATGAACACGACCATCCTGACGAACCTGGTGGACACGCTGCCGCAATTCCAGGGGTACGCGTATCCCAACGAGCGGACGCTGCATCCGCTGTGGGGAGTGCTCATCGTGGTGTATCCCTACATCACGGGGTTGGTGGCGGGGGCGTTCATCATGGCGTCGCTGGTGAGGGTGTTCAAAGTGAGGGCGCTGGAGCCGACGTACCGGCTGGCATTGTTGACAGCGCTGGCGTTTTTGCTGTGCGCGCCGCTGCCGCTGCTTTTTCACCTGGGGCATCCGGAGCGGTGCTTTGAGATCATGATGACGCCGCATTTCAGCTCGCCGATGGCGATGTTCGGTTTTGTGTATGCGTGGTATCTGATGGCGGTGCTGCTGTTGGAGCTGTGGTTTGATTACCGGCGGGATTTTGTGGCGTGGGCGAAAACGGAGACGGGGTTGCGCGGGATCATTTACCAGGCGTTCACGCTGGGGGTGACGGACGTAACGGAGCCGGCGCTGCGATTGGACGAGCGGATAGGAAGGATCATCTCCATCGTGGGCATTCCGTCGGCGTTTCTACTGCACGGGTATGTGGGATTTATTTTTGGCTCGATCAAGGCCAATCCGTGGTGGGGCAACGTGCTGATGCCGATTATTTTCATACTCTCGGCGGTGGTGTCAGGGATGGCGCTGTGCGTGTTCGCCTACATGTTCCTGTGCTGGGCGCGGCGGATCACGGCGGAGATGCGGTGCCTGGATTTGATGGCGAGCTTTCTGTTTTTCGCGCTGGTGGTGGACACGACCATCGAGGGGCTGGATTGGCTGCACCGGCTGTATTCGGCGGAAGAGGGGATAGATGTGTTGCGGTCGCTGGCGACGAGCAAGTTGTTTTACACGCTGCTGATCGGACAGGCGTGCCTGGGGACGCTGGCGCCGTTTTTGTTGCTGGGAACGATGCAATTGTTCCGCAGGAAGGTGGCGGAGTTGAACCGGCGGCGGGTTTATTTCGCCAGTTCGGCGCTGATCCTGCTGGGGGTGCTGGCGATGCGGTGGAATGTGGTGATCGGCGGGCAGCTTTTTTCCAAGAGTCTGCGCGGCTTTATGAGCTACAAGATGGAGCTGGCCGGCTCGGAAGGATGGCTGCTGTCGCTGGCGCTGCTGGCGCTGCCGTTCCTGGTATTGACGGTGCTGGTGAAGTATTTCCTGGCGCGGGATCTGCCGACGATGGAGAACGTGGTTCCGGGCGCGGCGCCGCGCGGCGGCAAGCCCCCGGCGCCGTCTTGAGCTTTGGCCGCGGCGGGCGCGGCCCTGATTTTCCCGGCGGGATGGAGTTCGCCGCCGGGAAAGACGGAAGAAAACCCGAACTCGTGGAGGAAGTATGAAAAGAAGCATGATAGTCGCGGCGGCCATCTTCGCGGTGGCGGCGGTGACGGCATCCGCGCAGGACAGCAAGGCGCTCTATGGAACGAAGTGCCAGAAGTGTCACGGGGCGGAGGGCAAAGGGGATACGACGATGGGCAAGCGACTTGGCACAAAGGACTATTCCGATGCGAAGGTGCAGGACGCGTTGAAGGACGACGTGGCGATCAAGTCCATCAAGGAAGGGCTGAAGAAGGATGACAAGACGTTGATGCAGCCCGCCGAGGGCCTGACCGACGAGCAGATCAAAGGCCTTGTCGCGTATATGCGCACCTTCAAGAAATGAAGGCAGAGCATGGGGGGGTGAATGGGGGAGCGGCGGCCGGCCGCCGCTCCCGCCAGCCCGGCCCCAGAACGAACGCGCATGAACACAAGCTCTTCCTCCAGTTCGATGGGTTCCATTTCGCTGCCCGCGCTTTTCCGCAATTGGGTGAGCCTGGCGGGGCTGGTGCTGATGGCATCGAGCATATTTGCGTTTGTTCTATTGTTTTTCCTGGACACGATTGCCTACTCGTCGAATCCGTATGTGGGGATCCTGACGTTTCTGGTGGCGCCGATGTTTTTTTTCGCGGGGCTGGCGCTGATACTTTTTGGGGCGTGGCGCTGGCGGCGGAAGATGGCCAAAGCCAATGGGGGCGCGGCGGCGTTGCGGATCAACATTGACTTTGCGCGGGCGCGCGACCGGCGGGCGCTGGCGTTCTTTGTTCCGGCCAGCGCGGGATTTCTGCTGATCACGGCGATGGGGAGTTATCATACGTATCATTTCACCGAGTCGGTGGAGTTTTGCGGGGAGTCGTGCCATACGGTGATGAAGCCGGAGCTGACGACCTACCTGCATTCGCCGCACGCGCGGGTGGCGTGCGCGGAATGCCACATCGGCAAGGGGGCGACCTGGTACGTGCGCTCGAAATTGTCGGGCACCTACCAGGTGTACGCGACCCTGGCGAGGAAGTACCCCACGCCGATCCCGACGCCTGTGAAGAATCTGCGTCCCGCCCAGGAGACGTGCGAGCAATGCCACTGGCCGAAGAAATTTGTGGGGAATCTGGACCGCACGATTTCTTATTATCTGCCCGACCAGAGCAATACGCTTTACTCGGTGCGGCTGCTGCTCAGAGTCGGAGGCGGCGACCCGACGCACGGACCGGTCGGGGGCATTCATTGGCACATGAACGTGGAGAACAAGATCGAGTATGCGGCCACCGACGCCGCCCGGCAGCAAATCCCCTGGGTCCGCATGACCGATCCGCAGGGAGTGGTGACGGAGTATCGGACGAAGGGTTTCACCAACGCGGTAAACCCGACGGACATTCGAAAGATGGACTGCATGGATTGCCACAACCGCCCCGCCCACAAACTCCAGTCGCCGGAAAGCGCGGTGAATCTGGCGCTCTCGCTCCGGTCCATTGATCCATCGCTGCCCTACATCAAGACCAACGCCGTGGGAGTGCTGTGCCGCAGTTACGCCAGCCAGAAGGAGGCGCTGGAAGGGATCGCCACGACGCTGGCGGAGCGGTTCCCCAATGATCCGCGCATCCGCGGCGCGATTACGGCGGTGCAGGAGATTTACACGAACAATTTTTTTCCCGAGATGAAGGCGAGCTGGCGCGACTACCCGGACAACATCGGGCACAAGGACTTTCCCGGCTGCTTCCGGTGCCATGACGGCAAACATCTTTCCAGCACGGGCCAGGGCATGATCAAAGCCAACGACTGCAACGCGTGCCATTACATACTGACGCAGGGGAACGGCGCGCAATTGAACCAACTCAACGCGCTGGGCCAGAAATTTGCGCACCCCTTCGACGAATATGATCCCGCTTACCAATGCACCGACTGCCATAACGGCGGGTTGTAGGACGGCCCGCGCGGCGGTGTGCCTGCTGGCGCTCCTGGGCTGGACCCAGGCGGGCCGCGCCGCCGCGGAGACGTTTTCCAACCAGGATTGTCTGGATTGCCACAGTGATCCCACCACGGCGCGCACTGTCGCCGGGAAATCCGTGCCGCTGCCGGTCTTCGCGACCAACGCCTTTGCAGAGTCGGTCCACCGGCAGCTCCATTGCACCGACTGCCATAACACGGTGAAGGAACTGGTGCATCCGGGCGGACTGCCCCCGGCGCAATGCGCCTCCTGCCATGCCTCCGAGACGGCGCAATACCAGGGGAGCATCCACGGCATGAGCAAGGCCCGGGGGGCCTCGGCGGCGGCCGGGTGCGCGGACTGCCACGGGGCGCACGACATCGTTTCTGTGAAGACGGCCGATTCGCCTGTCTTCAAGCTCAACCTGCCGGTGACCTGCGGCAAGTGCCACAACAATCCGGGCCTGACCAGCGAGTATCAGATGAAGTATCCGCAGGTGGCCAGCCAGTACACGGACAGCATCCACGGGCGGGCGCTGTTGAAAATGGGGCTCATCGTCGCCCCTTCGTGCAACGACTGCCACGGCACCCACAACATCGGGCGGAGCGTGGACCGCAGTTCGCCCATCAACCACGCCAACGTGGCCGCCACCTGCGGCAAATGCCATCTGGGGATCGAGAAGACTTACAACGCCAGCGTCCACGGGCAACTGCTCGCCCGAGGGGGGAAAAACGGCCCGGTCTGCGTGGACTGCCATTCGGCCCATCAAATCGGGGCGCCGGAGGAAAGCAATTTCAAGGCCGCGAGCGACGAGAAATGCGGCAGTTGCCACGCTGACCGGCTGGCGCATTACCGGGACACCTACCACGGCAAGGCGATGTTGCTGGGCCGGCCCAACATCGCGCCCGAAGTGGCGGCATGCTACGACTGCCACGGGTATCACGACGTGCTGCGGCAAAGCGATCCGGCGTCCCATCTTGCCAAGGGGAACATCGTGGCCACCTGCCAGAAGTGCCATCCGGGCGCCAACGCCAATTTCGTCAAGTATATTCCCCACGCGGATCCGACCGACGCGAAGAACTATCCGCAACTGCATTACACCTTCGTGGCCATGACGGCGCTGCTGATCGGGGTCTTCCTGTTCTTCGGCGCGCACACGGGGTTGTGGCTCTTCCGCTCCGGTTATCTCTGGGCCCACGACTCGAAAACGTTCCGCGAAGCCAAGACCCGGACGCAGGAAGGCGACGAGTGGTTCACGCGCTTTCCGCCCTTTGAACGGTTCCTCCATTTTCTGGTGGTGACCAGCTTTCTGCTGCTGGTGCTGACGGGCATGCCGCTGAAGTTTTACTATACGCAATGGGCCAAAGTGATCTTCGGATTGCTGGGCGGCGCGGAAGTGGCCCGCACCCTGCATCACTTCGGGGCGCTGGTCACTTTCCTCTACTTCGGACTGCACCTGGCCAAGCTGTTGCGCAATGGCTGGCTGGGGCGCGCCAGATTTTTCGCCGCCAAGGGAGGGCGCGCCAAATGGGACCTCCTGCGAGGTTCGCTCTTCGGTCCCGATTCGATGATTCCGACGTGGCAGGACTGCAAGGATTTCGTGGCGCACCAGAAATGGTTTTTTGGGAAAGGGCCCAAGCCGCAATTCGACCGCTGGACATACTGGGAGAAATTCGATTATTTCGCGGTCTTTTGGGGCGTCTTTGCCATCGGCGTGTCGGGCCTGGTGATGTGGTTTCCGCAGTTTTTCTCTCTATTTCTGCCGGGCTGGGTGATCAACATCGCCCTGATCGTCCATTCCGATGAAGCCCTGCTGGCGGCGGGCTTTATTTTTACGATTCACTTCTTCAACACCCATTTCCGGCTGGAAAAATTCCCGATGGATACGGTGATATTCTCCGGGCGGGTATCCAAAACCGAACTGCTGCACGAACGCCGCCGCTGGTACGATCGTCTCCTGGCCGCCGGTCGCCTGAGCGACATGCGGGCGACCGGGGACTGGGAACACTGGAAAACGATCGCGCGCTCGTTTGGCTACCTGTTTTTCGGGGCGGGCCTGGTCCTGCTGGCGTTGATCATCTACGCCATGGCTTCGCGGCTGGCGCATTGACGCATTGGCGACCCGTTTTAGAGCGGTTTCAATGAAACTTGCAGCCACACGAGGCAAGCCGGTTTGTGAGCGGCGGCTTGAAAATGTGGTGAAAACGCCAAGGCGCCTATTTGAGGTGCTTTTCGATCCTGGAAATTATTGAGCTTCCTTCCAGTTCAGACTCGATGATTTTGCCATCCGGGCTGACCAAAAAGAGGGCGGGAATGCCTTCAACACCGTACTGCCCGGCCACCTTCGTCTCGGACCAGTCGCCGAGGTATCCTTGCACCCAGGGAAGATCGTTTTTCTTCAAGAATTCGCGCGGTTCGTTGATGGTCTTGTCGAGACTGAGGCTGATCATGGCAAAGTCACCTCGGTCCTTGAATTTCTCGTGGGCCTGTTTCAGGTACGGAATCTCGCCGATGCACGGGCCGCACCAGGTCGCCCAAAAATCGAGCAGCGCGTATTTGCCGCGGTAGTCGGAGAGCTTGAAGCTCTTGCCGGCCATGTCAGTGGCTTCGAATTCTGGTGCGCCCGTTTGTCCGGTCTTGAGATCCGGCTTCAAAGAGATTTCGAAGACTCCGATGTCGAGCGGCTCACGCGCGTCGGACTGAGGCACCTCAAACGCTTTGGTAGCGCGGGCAATATACTTGGAGTAAGCCATGGCGTTCGGGTCCCTTGGGTCCAGGATTTCGATTTGCATCTCATATTTCCCGGGCGTCACTTCGTCCATGCGGAACGATCCATCGGCGTCCATTTTCATGGGATAATTGCGGATGGCAGCCCGGGCTTTCTGAATTTCCGGCTGGTTTTGCCATGCCTCGATTTGCTCCCGCGTCGTAAAATTCGTGGGAGGTCGCGGAGAAATAGATTGTGCGTAGAAATAATTGCGGCCACCTGACCAGTCAATCGGCAGGTAGGGATTGGTGATCTTCATCTGGCCCACGATGGGGCGCCCCACTCCACCTACTTTCACCGAGGCCGTTTCGCCGGGCTGGACTTCAATCACCTCATGCGGCCCCGAACTGGCACCACTGCCTATGGGGATCATCCGATTAAGGTAATATTTGCCAGGTGGCACCAAGTCGAAGGCGAATCGCCCCTGAACGTCCGTGTTGGTTTGGAAATAAATGCGCGGACTAAACTGTAGTCGTGCTGGATCTACACCTGTTGCCGTAATTTCCTGGTTCGTCACGGGATGGTCATATTCCCAAACAGTGCCTTCAATCCTGCCCCACGGCTGCAGTTTGAGGGTTATATTGCTGGAGAACGAGTTCGCTACGAGCTCGGCGAAGCCCTCATCATGGATGGCAATAATGCCCTGCTGTGCTGGATCTGTCGTGAGTTGAAACCGTCCCTGTGCGTCGGTGAGCCTGATCCCGGGATTCGGGGGCCCCGAGAAAGTTGGGCCGCCCAATATGAACAATCTTGAAGCCGGCGACCTGAGCGCAACTTGCGCACCCGCAACTGGACGGCCTTCGGCATCAATTACCGTTCCAGAAATCTGCGGCGTCCGCTTGAGATTAATGTTGCAGGAGACCTCTCCAACATCGCTGGCATGAGATGAGAACACCCGCGAGAAATAGGCCGCGTACCCGTCTGCTTCGACTCGGAAAACACACTGGTGCGCATATCCGCCAAACCAGTTCTGCGCGTAAAGCCTGCCCACATCGAGCGAGTAAACCCCGTTCGATCCCGGGATGGTGGAGAACGGGTAACCTTCGGCGAAATCGCCCGGATTACCCCGGTCCAACCAGTCAATCTGGAATTGCTTGATCGGCTCTCCCGTCTCCGCGTCCAGCACTTTGCCCGCAATGCGCAGCGTCCGGTTGAGCTGAACCACCAGATGGCCGCCGGCACTGAGGTCCACAGTTTTCTGTTGTGTGATGAAGCCGTCCTTTTCAATTTGCAGTTGGAATTTTTCATCCGGGGCGTTGTCCCATTCGAAACGTCCGTTGCTGTCGCTGACGGTTTCCCACTGGACGCCACGCCAGATGCCGAAATCCGCAAAAGCAATGTGTGCGTTATCCACCGGATTGCCCAGACTGTCCTTGATCTCGCCGGCCATTTTTGTGCCCATGGCCAGACGCAATTCGATGGAAGAATCGGGCTCCTTCGGGTCCAGTTCCGCGACCAGCGGAGCGTAACCGGCGGTTTGCACCAGGAAAAAGAGATGTTTTTGCGGAACGTGGCTGATCTGGAATTTCCCGTTTGCGTCCGTGATGACGGTGCGCCGGCCCAGGAGTTGGTCGGGGGCGTGCGTCGAAGAGAGCAATTCCGCGTAACTGACTTGTTGTCCGGAAAGTGGCGTCCCGGTTTCGTTAATGACCCTGCCATGCACGGCGACGCCTTTCGTCAGGGTCAGCCGCACGGTATGGTTCGTCAAGTCATCGAAACTAACCTTCGCGCCTTTGCCTTCCGCCTGCATGGCGCTGGTGAGGTCGGTGGAACAGGTGGCGTCCGCAAAATCGGGATGATGAATTCTCAGTGAAGCCCATTGAATCCCCGGCCAGATGCACTTTGCCTTCCAAGTGCCGTTGGCGCCGGTGACCGCGGCCCGTTGTCCGCTCGGCACGATCCACAATTCGGCGTGGTCCGTGCGGCCATAGCCAGCCGAGAGCAGCATTCTCATGGGTTCATCGAAGGAAATCTCCGCGCCAATGACGGGCTTGCCATTTTCGTCCACGACGCTCCCGCCAATTTCGGCGCCTTGGCCCAGCTTGACCGGATACTCCTCTCCGAGCAGCGACAGTTCCTGATCAAACCATTCTCCATTGAGCGTGAGGTAATTGGATTTTTCCGCCGCGTAGGCCAAATGCTGCAAGTCCGACGGGACGTACTGGAGGGCGGCGCGGCCGTCTTGATCCGTCAGCGATAACTCTTTAATGGATTTGCCATCGAAGTAATCCAAGGTGTAGCTGACGGTGACTCCAGCCAGAGGAGTTCCATTATCATAGTCCGAGACTCGCAGGGCGAAGTTGCGCTGGTTTGGCGTGTGTGCCGCTTGATCGGCGGCGAACGGCGGATGGTTTTCCTGAGCGCCGGTCAAACCAATCCCGGCGACGAGCGCGGCCATGCCGATGGCGGCCCAACGCCAGGGTTTGGCGGCGCCGCGGCGGGCGATGGCCCGGAGGCGTTCCTTGAGGCCCGCTTTGCCTTCCGCAATGCCCACCAACCCAGGTTGAACCGCGCCGCGGGCCAGATGCTCGACCACTTTGAGGATGGTCTCGCCGTAGGGGACGTTTTCTGTCGTTGGGACGTGGGTCAGCGCGAGCGCGTCGGTAGCCAGTTCCCGGTCGGCGCGCATCCGCGCGAAGGCCAGCCACAGAACCGGATTGAACCAATGCAGAATTTGCAAGACAGAGGTGAGCCAATTGACCTCGATGTCGCGCCGCTTGATGTGGGCCATTTCGTGCAGAAAGATGTGCCGGAGTTCTTCGGAGGAAAAGCGTTCGAAAGTTCCGTCCGGCGCCAGCAACTTCTTTTTCCACAGGCCGCACACGGCCGGGCTATCCACCTCCTCGGTCTCCAACACGATGACGGGGCGGGCGAGGCGAAGGATGATGGCACAATGCTCCACCAACCGGATGATGGTGGCGTCTCTAACCGGCACACGTCGTGAGAGGCGCAAGCTGAAACGGACATTGGCCCAAACCAGCCGCACGGCGAGGAGGCCAATGCCCAGGAGCCATATCGCGCACGCAATCCCGAACCAGTTTGTCGGACGGTTGGGGCGGAGGTCCATCGTCGAGGCTGCGCCTGTCGTCTGAACTTTGGTTCGGGGCGCAGACGGAAGGAACGCGGGCTCGTCGGGCGTTAGTGGCTGCAGATCCGTCATTGGAATCCCTGGCGCCTCCATCCGTGACAGTGCAGGAGGAGCCGCGATGGGTTGCCGCGGTGTGAATTTGGCGAGATTGAAAATGCTGATCGCGCTTTGTGGCGACGCCGGCATGAGGAGTCGCAACACGACCAACAGCCACAATCCGTAACGCCATGCGGGCGAGAGTTTACGGCGGAAAATCATTTGCACGATGAGGACCAGCAGGACCAGCACGGCTGCCTGCCAGGAGGATTGAAGGACCCAGCTAAAACTATGGCCCGCGAGCGTTGTGGAGTTCATGATTTATGCTCCTTTTCTCTCAAAATGCGCCTCAGCTCCTGAATGTCTTTGTCCGACAAATCCGCCCGTTTGACCAGGTGCAAAATGGCTTCCGAGGGCGCGCGGCCCAGGACCCGGTCCAGAAAGGATTCGCTTTCCTGCCGCGAGCATTCCGCCATCGAAATCAGCGGGGTGTAAATGTAGCGTTTGCCTTCGAACTCCTGCTGCAAGGCGCCCTTGTTGACCAGCCGCCGCAGGAGTGTGCGGACGGTGGCCAGCGTCCATTGCTTGCGATCTTCCAGCACTTCAACGACCGTGCTGGCCGCGACCGGCGTTCGGTCCCAAACCACCGCCATGACCTCCCATTCCGCCTCCGTGATGCGAATCGTTTTTTTCATATCTGTGACGAGCGTCACCAGCACTATATGTTACATTCGTCACACTTGGCAAGAACTTTTTAATCTTTTCGCCGTGACTTGCTCCCGTCCCCGGCAATTGCCGGATTCGTTCCGGGCGCAAGGTTCTCGTTTGCATCGTCAAATGTGAACTTCCGGCGTGGCAGCAAGCCCCGGCGTAACGATCCGTCTTCCTTGGCCAGGGAATGCCGGCTGATTATTAAGCGATCCGCGAAGGAATATACCCACATTGATATTGAGGAATGTGGGTATATTCATTTTAACAACGGCATTGGATTTGTCGAGAAAAAAGTTTGGAGCAAGCGGAAAGTATTGGCTCTGGAACAGCCGGGCGCATCGCATCGCGCCCAGGGCGGGCAAAGTCCGCCGGCCTTGCGGCAAGGGGCCGGGCGGGGCGGGGGCCCTGGCGCAAGATTTGCTAAGAAAACAACAACCGATGTCAAGCGATGGGCCGCGCCGGGAGGCAGACTGAAACATGGGTTTGCGTCCGATCATCATCCTGGCGGCGGGGCTTCTGGGAACCACGGCCCTGAGGGCCGCCGAGATCAAGGACAGCGACTGCCTGGAGTGCCACAGCGACAAGACCTTGACGGCCACCAACCCGGCGGGGCGCGTGTTCTCGCTGTTTGTTGATCCGGCCACGCTGGCCGCCTCGGTGCATCACACCAATTCGTGCGCCAGTTGCCACAACGACATCACCGCGCAGCATCCGGCCGGCCCGTCCGCCCCGCGGGCGGTGGACTGCGCGCGGTGCCATTTGCAACCTTCGCTCAGTTACACCGCCAGCGTGCATGGAGTGGCGCATCGGGATGGCATCCGCAGCGGAACGAATGCGGCGCCGGTTTGCGCGGACTGCCACGGGTCGCACGCCGTGCTGGCGCCCGGTTCGCCGCTCTCGCCGCTGTATTTTTCCAACCTGGCCAAAACCTGCGGGCAGTGCCATGAACCGGAGGCCCGGGACGTGATGGAGAGCGTCCACGGCAAGGCCACGGCGGCGGGGCGGCGCGACGCGGCCACCTGCACCGATTGTCATTCGGAGCACAAGATCGAGTCGCTGCGGGACAGTTCGTCGCTGAAGATTTCGCGGGAGATATGCAGCAAGTGCCACGCATCCGAGCGGCTGAACACCAAATACAATCTGCCGGAGGACCGGGTGAAAACGTTTTTCCAGAGTTACCACGGCCTGGCGGCGCAGAATGGTTCGACCCGCGCGGCCAATTGCGGCAGTTGCCACGGCTTCCATCTGGTCCTGCCTTCCACGGACCCGCGTTCCAGCATTTACAAGGACAACCTGCCCGCCACCTGCGGGAAATGCCACCAGGACTCCAGCGCAAATTTCGCCCAGAGCAAGGTGCATGTGGATATTGAGGCGGCGGGCCGGGACGCGCAATTGGGCGAGCGGATCAATTGGTGGGTGCGCAAGGTGTACCTGGCGCTGATTTTCGGGGTGATCGGCTTGATGGCGGCGTACAACGCGCTGGTGTTCGGGCGGAAGGCGGCGGCGCTCAATCGCCGCACCGAGCGCACCCTGGTGCGGATGGATCTCTCGCAGCGGCGCCAGCATTTGGCGCTGGCGGCCAGCTTTATTGTGCTGGCCTGGACGGGATTTGCCTTGAAGTTTCCCGATTCCTGGATGGCGCATTCCCTGGGGTCGGACGAGGCCTTCCGGCGCTGGTGTCATCGCATCGCGGGCGTGGCGCTGCTGTTGGTTGGGGCGTATCACCTGGGCTATGTGGCGGCCAGCCGGGAAGGGCGCCGGCTGATGCAGGACATGCTTCCGCGCGCGCAGGACGCGCGGGACGCGGTGGCCAATGTGAGGCGCCTGGCCGGCCTGGGCGGGGAGAAGCCAAAATTCGGGCGGTTCGGTTACGCGGAGAAGCTGGAGTATTGGGCGGTGGTGTGGGGAACTCTCATTATGGGAGCGACCGGGCTGATGATCTGGTTCAAGATGGGAGTGACCCGATTCCTGCCGCGGTGGGCGGTGGAAGTGGCGACCACGATTCATTATTACGAAGCCATCCTGGCCTGTCTGGCGATTTTGGTCTGGCATTTTTATCATGTCATCTTTGATCCGGACGTGTATCCTCTGAACTGCTCGGTCCTGGACGGTCGCGTCTCGCGGGAATGGCTGGAAGAGGAACATCCGCTGGACCCGGCGCTGGACGGCGCCAAGCCGGACGCGCCGGCCGGCGGGGCTTCGCCGCCCGCGGCGCCCGCCGGCAGCACTGAGCCTGGAGAAACGAAACGTGCGCAGCTTTGAAAGTCTGAGCGAACCCGAGGTTCTATCCCTGGCCATCGCGCTGGAGGAAGAGGACGCGAAGATCTATGACAACTTCGCGGAAGGGTTGCGGGAAAACTATCCGGTGCAGGCGGAGAAGTTCGCTGAAATGCGCCGCGACGAGGAGGGGCATGCCCGACGGCTGCTGGAACTTTACCAACGCCGATTTGGCGAGCACCTTCCCCTGGTGCGGCGCGAGGACGTTCGCGGGTTCGTCAAGCGGCGCCCGGTCTGGCTGGAACGGCCGCTCAGTTTGAAGGTGGCGCGCAAGCAGGCCGCCTGGATGGAACTGGAAACGGAGCGATTTTATGAGGCCTCGGCCCGGCGCGCGAGCGATGCGGGCATCCGGCAATTGCTGGGCGATCTGGCCGCCGAAGAGCGCCATCACGCGATCGCGGCCGAGGAGATGGGCCAGACCTCGCTAAGCAACGCGGAAGTGGCCCATGAGAAGCGCCGTTTTGCCTTGCAGGTGATTCAACCGGGGCTGGCCGGGCTGATGGACGGCTCGGTTTCCACCCTCGCGCCCTTGTTCGCCGCCCGATATGCCACGGGAGACCATTGGAAAACATTTCTGGTGGGAATGGCCGCCAGCCTGGGCGCGGGCATCAGCATGGGCTTCGCCGAGGCGTTGTCGGACGACGGCACGCTCACCGGGCGCGGACATCCCTGGGCGCGCGGCTGGGTCTGCGGGGCCATGACCACCGCGGGGGGACTGGGGCACACCCTGCCATTTTTGATCAAGGACATTAACGTGGCGACGACCGTGGCGGTGAGCGTGGTCTGCGTGGAGCTGGGCGTCATCTCGTGGATCCGCCACCGGTTCATGGACACACCGTGGACCTCCGCGACGCTGCAAGTGGTGCTGGGCGGCCTGCTGGTCTTTCTGGTGGGGATGCTCATTGGCAGTTCTTGACCCGATTTTAAACATCCAACGAACAGGAACATTATGATTGACGAACATGACCGGGAGGCCTGGCTCAAGGGCGGCGACGCGCTGTGCGCGACCTTGCCGGCGCCGCCGACGCACATTTACCGGCTGATCTTGCTGGGCGCGCCGGGGGTGGGCAAGGGCACGCAGGCCGAGTTGCTCTGGGAAAAGCTCGGGGCCTGCCATCTTTCCACCGGCGACGTTTTCCGCGCCGCCAAAGCCCTCCCCAAGGAGCGGCTCAGCCCGGCCATGCAAACGGCCCTCAGCTTCATGTCCCGGGGCGAGCTGGTCCAGGACGAGACGGTGCTGGCGATGGTGCGGGAGCGGGCGCGCTGCCTGCGCTGCCGGGGAGGGTTTTTGCTCGACGGCTTCCCCAGGACCGTGGTCCAGGCCGAGGCGCTGGAGAGCCTGTTGAAATGGGAGCGGTGCGCGCTGACCGCGGTGGTCAATTATGACTTGCCGGTGGACGTGATCGTGGCCCGGTTGAGCGGGCGGCGGACCTGCCCGGGCTGCAAGGCGGTGTACCACGAGAAGACGCGCCCGCCCAGGACGCCGGGAGTCTGCGACGCTTGCGGGGAGAAATTGATGCAACGGGAGGATGACCGGGCCGAATCGGTGCGCGTGCGGATGTCGGCCTACCAGCGGAGCACCAAGCCGCTGATTGATTTTTATGAGCAGCGCGGTCTGCTGGTCACCGTGGCGGCGGAAGGTTCGCCGGAGGAGATTTGCCAGCGGACGCTCGCCGCCTTGAACGCGCGGTGACGGGCCGCCTGCGGGGGCGAGGCCCTGGCGGAGATTCCTTTTCGTTGTCACCCTCCGGCGCGTGAACACGGCCTGCTCGGCAGGAGCGCCTCATTGCTTGTCCGCCACGGAAAAATCGGCAAAAATGCCCGCTTGCATGGCACCTTGGACAAGCGCGACGCCCTGGCCATGGCCCTGTGTCTGGATCGCTACGTCGGCGGCAATCGCGACGCCTTTTGCGTCGTGCGAGTGCCCACCGAAGCGCAGGAGCAGCAGCGCAGCGTCTCGCG
>Ga0181536_10002610_pt1 | contig 20141 bp, 15 predicted proteins | sample PEATcosm2014_Bin_41_FD_121105 | JGI IMG/M metagenome (GOLD analysis project Ga0181536, IMG submission 121105) | Peatland microbial communities from MTU Mesocosm Facility, Houghton, MI, USA - PEATcosm2014_Bin17_60_metaG | ecosystem: Environmental > Terrestrial > Soil > Wetlands > Peat | place...
CAGGAGCCCCATCAGCACCGGCAGATTCTTCTCGAACGGCGTGTTGCGGAAATGTTCGTCCATCTCGTGAAAGCCGGCGAGCAATGCGTGGAAATTATCCGGTCCAACCGCCAGCATCGTCGAAAGACCGATGGCCGAATCCATCGAGTATCGTCCGCCGACCCAGTCCCAGAAGCCGAACATATTTGCCGTGTCAATGCCGAACGCGGCCACCTTCTCCGCATTGGTGGAAACCGCCACGAAATGTCTGGCCACGGCCTTTTTGTCGCCGCCAAACGCCTTGAGCAGCCAATCGCGCGCGCTTTGCGCGTTGGTCATGGTTTCCAGCGTGGTGAAGGTTTTTGACGAAACGATGAACAGGGTTTCCATCGGATTGAGGTCGCGGGTCGCTTCCACGAAATCGATCCCGTCCACGTTGGAGACGAACCGGAACGTCATGGCGCGTTGGCTGTAATGTTTGAGCGCCTCGTAGGCCATCAGGGGACCAAGGTCGGAACCGCCAATGCCGATGTTGATGACGTTCTTGATGCGTTTGCCGGAATGGCCCTTCCACTGGCCACGCCGGACGCGATCGGAGAAATCGGCCATTTTGTCGAGCACCGCGTGGACCTCCGGCACGACATTTTTTCCATCCACGACGATGTTTGCGCCTTTCGGCGCGCGCAGGGCCACATGCAGGACGGCACGGTCTTCCGTGGTGTTGATTTTCTGGCCACTGAACATGGCTGCGATCCGCCCGTTCAAATCGGATTCCTTGGCCAATTGGACGAGCAGTTTGAGGGTTTGGCTGGTAATGCGGTTCTTCGAATAGTCCAGGTAGAGGCCCGCCGCCTCGACCGCCATCTGCTTGCCACGTTGCGGGTCATCGGCGAACAATTTCCGAAGATGCAGGTTTTGGATTCTTTTGTGGTGGGCGGCGAGGGCCCTCCACGCCGGGCGCTGTGTGAGTGGTTTGATCGTTGTTTTCATCTTTGTCATTCTCCCATTTTCTTCCTGGCGTCATGCGGTGCTTTTTGGCGCTTATCTGGGCGGGTATTGGCGCGAGTGGAACCCGGCCGATTGCCGGCTTCGTTCCACAAGCGAAACCCGCCGCGGAATGCATTGTCGTTGTCGCCCGCCCGGCAGCCGGGTGGCAGAACTTTTAGTTTGTGGACGTTTCCGCCGCCGAGAACCACGTCGTCGGGTTCAAGGGCGGCAATCAATCGTTTCACCACATCCGCGACGAATTTTTGCCATTTTGCCTTCCCATACTTTTCCAAACCGCGAATCCCGACATAATCCTCGTAAGTCGCCTTCTTGTAAGGCAGGTGGCCCAATTCCATCGGTTCCAAGAGGCCCCCCACAATCATGGCCGAACCGAGGCCGGTGCCCAAGCCGAGAAACAGCATCCGGCCCGTCTTGTAGCTCCCCAGGGCTTGCATGGCGGCATCGTTGATCACCTTCACCGGCCGCTTAAAAGCGGAGCGATAGTCAAACGCGACCCATCCCTTTCCCAAGTTGCAGGGTTCCGCGATCGGCCGGTTGTGACAAACCGGTCCGGGGTAGCCGATGGACACCGCGTCATATTTCCAGTCCTTGGCGAGATTCCGCACCCCCGCCACCATCATCGCGGCTGTCAGCTTGGGACCGGACACGAATTCGCGGTGTTCCTTTTGTCCGCTCGCGAGAATCTTGACGTGAGTCCCGCCAACATCAATGGTCAATACATTCACAAATCAATCCATCGCTTCTTAAGCCGTCTTCTTGAGCGCGTCGCTCTTGGACGCAATCACCGCCAGCAGTTCGTTCCAGGATTTGACAAACGACTTTGCCCCTTCGTCCTGAAGTTGCGCTGCCAAGGCATCCATATTGATCCCGGACTTGGCAAACTCAGCCAGCACCGCTTCGCAATTGCCGCCGTCCGGCGCAATCATCGAACCGGGGTCTCCATGATCGGCAAACGCCTTCAAGGTTCCCTCAGGCATGGTGTTCACCGTGAAAGGAGAGGCGAGGGCTTTGATGTAGAGAATGTCAGAGGCTTTCGGGTCTTTGCTGCCGGTGCTGGCCCACAGCAGTCGTTGCGGCCGGGCGCCGGCATTGTAGGCGCGCAGCCAGCGCGGGTTGCGCAACAGGTCAACATAAGCCTTGTAGATGCGACCGGCCATGGCGATCCCAAGCTGGTTGTTCAAAGCCACCGGAACCTTGCTCGCGACGGCGGCGTCCCATCGGCTGATGAACATCGAGGCCACAGAGCCGACCTGGGGATTGAGTCCGGCCGCGATGCGCCGTTCGATGCCCCGCAGGTACGCCTCGGCCGCCGCCACGTATTGTTCGCGAGAAAACAGAAGCGTCACGTTGACCGCAACTCCGGCAAAGATCGCCGCCTCGATGGCCGGCAAACCTTCCTTGGTGCCGGGGATCTTGATGAACAAGTTGGGCCGTCCGGCCCGCGCGGAAAGTTCCTTGGCGGCGGCGATGGTGCGGGCCGTGTCATGCGCCAGCAGTGGCGACACCTCCAGCGAAACCCATCCGTCCACGCCGTTCGTACGATCTTGAATCGGTCGGAATAGATCGGCGGCCCGCATGAGATCATCCAGCGCCAGATCGAAGAAAAGGTCCTCGCCAGCTTTCCCCTTTGCCATCTCCTCGCGGATTGCCCCATCGTAGGCGGCACTGTTCTTGATGGCGTGATCGAATATCGTTGGATTCGAGGTCAGTCCGGTCACCGACAGTTCGTCAATGTAGCGTTTGAGAGTGCCAGAATTCAGCAGGTCGCGCGTGATGTTGTCGAGCCAGAGGCTTTGGCCCAGGTTGTGCAGCTTTTGGGTGGGTTTCATACTGGTCGGTTGATGTTCCAAATTGCGGTTGGGGCTGGGATCAAGGCACACAGGGTTCTTTTAAAGCGGTCGTGATCGCCGGACAGGATCGTAAAACCGAGCGCGCGATCACTATCTCCTCGTCCGTGCAAATGACGCGGACTGTGACCTGGCCGGCGTCCGATGAAATCACGAGAGCATTCTCCGCGTTGCGGGCCGAGCTCAGTCCGACGCCGAAAAACCCAAGCCCTTCACAAATGCGGGCGCGAATGGAGGGGCAATTCTCGCCGATGCCTCCAGCGAAGACGAGCGTGTCCAATCCACCGAGCGCCGCGGCGAAGGAGCCGATCCATTTCTTCGCCTGGTAACAGAACAGCGCCACCGCTTCCGCCGCCCTCATGTCACCCGCTTCCTGCGCGAGCAAGTCCCGCATGTCGGAACTGGTCTCCGACACACCGAGCAGACCCGACTTGTGGTTCACCATCTCGTAAAATTGCTTTGTGGTCATCTGCTCGGTTCGCGCCAGATACGGGGCCAGACCGGGATCCAAATCGCCCGTGCGGGTGCTCATTACTAACCCCGCCGTCGGCGTAAAACACATGCTGGTATCAATACTTTTACCGTCGAGCACGGCGGCCATGCTGGCACCATTGCCGAGATGCGCCAGGATCACTCGGCCGTTCTTCGCCGCCGGGTCGCCGAGACGGGTGAGTTCTTCCATGAGATACGCATAGGACAAGCCATGAAAACCGTAGCGTTGGATTCCCTTGGCGTCGAAGCGCCGCGGAATCGGGAGCAGCTTGGCCACGCGCGGCATGGTCTGGTGAAACGCCGTGTCAAAACAGGCCACCTGGGGCAGTTTCGGATGACGCAGGCGGAACGTTTCGATCAGTTCGATTTCGCGGGGAAGATGATCCGGGTCATTCGGGCTGATGCGGTGCAGCTCCTCCAGCAATTCCTGGGTGACCACCTCGGGCGCGGTGTGTTGCATGCCGTGGACCACACGGTGTCCCACCGCCCCGACAGATCCGAAACAATTTTGCTCTTCGAGCCAATCCATCAGGAAATTCGCGGCCGATTTGTGATCCGGGGCGACGAGTTGGCGGCTGGCGACTGGTTTTCCATCCGCGTCGTGATACGTCAGATTCGTCCCGGTCAGACCAATGCGGTCAACCGCTCCATAAAGTCCTTGCTTCAGGGGTTCGCCGGCCTGGTACAGCGCAAACTTGATGCTCGAAGATCCACCGTTGATCGTCAGGATGCGTGCGTCAGCGGGTTTCATGCATGGCTCCTTCGTCATTCTGCAATCCCAGCGCGGCCAGTTTTGCGCAGGTGGTCCTGTAATCCACATGCAGAACGCTTCGAATACCCATGTCTTCAGCGATCTGGACGAACATCGGGGTGTTGTCGATATAAACGATTTGCCGGACCGGGGCCTGGGAGATATCCAGTGCCAGCCGAAACATGTCGGCGTCGGGCTTGGAGACGTGGACATAGCAGGAGGAAATAAAGAAATCCACAAAGCCGCCCAGCTTGAACTTTCGAATCCGGTAATCGTTTAATTCCCGCGCCTCATTGCTGACCACGGCGATCTTCAAGCCGTATTTCGCTTTGAGCTTGCGGACCAACGCCATCATTTGAGGAAAAGGTCTCGATTGGGCGAACACGAAGCGCCGGAATTGAGCCCGGGTGAAGGCCCGCTTTTGGTGGAAGACCACACGGTTCAGATACTCTTCGAGAGTGAGCTTTCCGGCCTCGAAAATGTCGAAGTTCAGACTGTGCCGCGCCTCCAGCTCGGCCCGGTCCAGCTTGAAGTGCTTCGCCGCCCGTTTGCGGGCGTGGTGATCCCACCCGTCGGTGAGCAAGACGCCGCCGATATCCAGAAATAGTGCCGTGATTGACGCGTTTCTTTTCATTCGATGTGGAGTGGGGAAGCTTGGAAGATCGGCTTCGTCATTGCCTGATACATCATATCCTCGCTGAGGAAGGGTGCGCCACAAAGTTCGTGCCCGCCGCTCAGTTTTTCGTTCACTTTCCGCGCAAGCTCGTCATGGGTTGCGGCGTCGGCGTGAAATGGCACGGCGACGATGGTATATTCGATTGGAGTTTTCATAGGTTGTTTGGTCACGGATTCGTTCCATTGTTTTTACACGGTCTCACCCATCAGGTTTGACTACCCCCTGAAGATGTCGAAAGGCTCAATCTTGAGGACCTTGCGGACCCCGACATAGCTTGATATGCCGGCGATGAGCACGACCATGCCGAAGGCCAGCCCCAAATTCCAAAAGGTGATCGTCGCCGCGTAGTTGGGCAGCCGGGATCGGGCGATCATGATCATCAGCGTCACGAAACCGACGCCTAGGCCATAGCCGGTCAGCGCTGTAAAAGTCGCCATGAACAGGATCATGTAGACCAGTTCGCGGCCCTTGGCGCCGATGGCCTTGAGCGCGCCAAATTTCTCCAGGTTTTCGAGGATGAAGGTGTAAAATGTCTGGCCTGAGATGGACAGCCCAACAATAAAGGCGATCACCACCATCAACAGGATGTTGGTGCCAACACCGGTCTTGTAGGTGTAATAGCCGGCAATGCTCTGGTTGAATTCCTCCTTCGTCCGAGCCACATAGCCGAGCTTGGCGACTTTCTGCTTGATCCCCGCCACGGCTGCCGCGCTCTTGGGCTGCACCAGCACGTAGGACAAGGTGAAACGTGTCGAGGGGATGTATTCAATCGCGCGGTAATAGGTCGTGTATAGTGTGGGGGTGCCATTGAGGCCGTTGACCGCGACCCGGGCGATGCCCACAATCGTGCCGCGATGGTCATTAAGTTCGAACGAAGTGCCAATCTTGGGATTATCCAGCTTCGGGAATTCAGCGTCGTCCACCACCAGGAACGAGTTGTCGTTGTAGATGTTCAGAATGCTGCCTTGTTCGAGATCGGGACGGCCAAACAGGCTCTCGTCGTCCAGACCGACCACGCTGGCAGATTGATAGGTGCCGTTCTTGAGCTTGACCAGGGCGCCACCGATAAAGAGCGGCACCGCGTAGCTGACCTCGTCCATGCTGCGCACCACGTCCAGCACGTAATCAGGCATGGGGATCGGACTGGTGGGAGTATTGACCGACGGGTCCATCACCCACATGTCCGCGCCGATATTGGTGACCGTCGAATAGGAGTGGTTGAGGATGCCGGCGAACATGGCGGTCATCATCATCATCAGGAAGACGGAGAAGGTAATCCCAATCAACAGGGCAGTGAATTTGGGCTTGTCATTGACCAGCAGCTTGAAACCAATCCGCAGGATGCCGCCGTACCTCATGGCGCCTCCTTTTTGGCGGCGGGACGGGCTTCGTTCCACCAACCCCCTCCCAGAGCCACGAACAAGGCGACGGTGTCCTGGTGGCGCTGCGCCACTGCCTGCAAATAGCCGAGGGTCGCCTGGTGAAATTGCACGTCGGCCGCCAGCACGTCCGGGTAGGCGACCAGGCCCGCGCGGTAATTGACTTGCAACAGGTTGAGCGCTTCGCCTGCGGCGCGCCGGGCTTCGACCTGCGCCTGCAACCCTTCGGCATCGTGCTCGAGAGCCTTCAAAGTGTCAGCCACTTGCTCAAATGCGCCCAACACATTCTGCCGGTAATTGGCCTGCGATTGCTGGTAGGCGTCTATGGAGGCACGCCTGACGTACCACAGACTGTTGCCTTGAAAGACAGGCGTTGTGGCGGTCGGGCCGATGCTCCAGAACTTGCTGACGGCCGAGAGATTGGCGAGCGTGGTGCTGGCGCCACCGTAGGTGCCGCTCAAACTGAAGCTGGGGAACATCGCCGCGGTTGCGATGCCGATGTTGGCGCTGGCCACATGCATGAGCGCCTCGGACAACAGGATGTCGGGACGCTGGTTCACCAGATCGGAAGGCAGGCTCAACGGCAGGTCAGCCGGCAGCGAGAGTTCGGCCAAGTCAATATCAGGCAGGTTCGCTTTGGATGGAACCACCCCTTCCAGCATCGCCAGCAGATGTTCAGCCTGACTGGCATTCTGGTTCAAGGGGGCCAGCAAGGCCTGATTGGCGGCAATCAGGCTGCGCACACTCAACACGGTCGAATACGGAGCCGTGCCGGCGCGGGCCTGTGTTTCGGCAAGGTGAAGTTGCTGGTTCTCCAAATCAATCAACTGTTCGGTCGCGCGAATTTGGGCCGCGTAGGCGGCGCGCGCGATGCTGGTGTTCACGACATTAGCGGACAACGCAAGAAAGGCCGCCTTGCTCTCGTAACGCTGGGAGTCGGCCTGCGCCCGCAAGCCTTCCACCGTCCGGCGCTTGCCACCAAACACGTCGAGCGTGTAGCTGATGGTGCCGCTGGCAGTGAAGAGATTGAAAATCGAGCCGGACGTCTGCGAGCCTTGCTGCGCCGGCGCGGTAAGCTGTCGGCTGGCGGAAACTCCAGCCTGGCCTTGCGGGAAGTACAAGCCATAACCTGAGCGCAAGTTGTCCTGACTCTGACGCAAGCTGGCCTCGGCCGCCTGGAGGGTCGGATTGTTGGAGATGGCCTGCCGGACAACCGCGTCCAACTGCGGTGACTTGAAAAGCCTCCACCAGTCGGCCGTGATCTCGGCGCCGGGCGTGAAATGCTGCGCCTGGCCATCCGCCGCGACCGTGGCTTCAGATTGTGCCTCATGCGTGTAGCGATCCGTATCGGGCGGCGCGGGACGAACGAAATTAGGCCCCACGGCGCAGCCGCCCATCAGCGCCAAGATTGCGCTAAGGCCTGCGCCTCGCTGGACTGAGGATCGAAAGAGGTTCATCGCATTGGCTGGTGTGGTTGCGCGGGGACGCTATTCCTTGTCGATGTAAACATCCACCAACTGGCCCGGATAGACCGGGACATCCTTTTTCTCGAACCGGAAAATCACCGGAAGCACCCGCAAGTCCACTTGCTCCTGGCGCTCGTTCGACAGCTCAATCTTGGGGGAGACATAGGGCTGCACCCGGACGAACTCCAACGGCACCTTGTTCGTGTAAGACCCGCGGATGGACATCTCCGCTCGAACATGAAACGAGGATGGCAATTGCGAGACCAGTATCTCGTCAACATAACAGCGCACCTCCAAATGGTCCTGGGGCGCTCCCATGACCACCAACGGATCGAATAATTGTGTGGTGGGGTTATAGGCGCCCTGCGATGACTCATAGCTGCCCAACGCGGCGTTGATGGCCAGCACAACTCCGTTGGTCGGCGCCTTGACTGAAAATTTCACCAACAGCGCGTTCGCCGCCAGGTAAGCCTGCTGGACTGCCGCGTACTGCTTCTCCTGGTTGGTGATGTCGTAACTCCATGCGCCGGCTTTGGTCAGGTCGTATTGCTTGCGGGCCACGTTCAGGGCGGCTGCGGCCTGATTGACGGCGTCTTCCGCGGTATCCAGCACGATCTTGCTGATGGATTTCGGGTCCATGTCGTAGGAGGCGCGATCCTTGTCGTACTGGTCGCGGGCCGCTTTGAGATTGGATTCGGCCAGCCCCACCTGGGAGACGGCAATCGCCAGCGTCTCCGGTCTCGGTTCCGCTTTGAGTTCATCCAGAATGGCCAGGGCGGCTTCCGATTGCGACTTCAACTGCTCAGTGGTTGCTCTCTGCACCGAATCGTCAATAGAGAACAGCGGAGTGCCGGCCGACACCTGCTGGCCTTCGCGCACCAGCACCTGGGTGATCGGGCCGGAAACTTCAGGAAAGATATTGATGTTTTCACCGCTTGCTTGGTCGCTCTCGATAATGCCATTGGCATAGATGGCCGAGTCGTAAGGGTTGCTGACCGGTTTAAACACGGGGGGCTGGGCCTTCCTCTCCATGCCAAAGCGGTAGGCGGCAACGAGTGCAGCCAGGACACCCAATATCGAGAGGGTAAAGATGATCTTGTTTCTGTATTCAGGTTTGGGCTTGGTGGCTTTGGCTTCGGGTGCAGGCTCGGCAGCTTTGGCTTCGGGCTTAGGCTCGGGGGCTTTGGCTTCGGCTTTCGGCTTGGCAGCGTTAGTGTTAGGCATAGGCTCGGCCGCTTTGACTTCAGGCTTAGGCTCGGCCTTGGTTTCATCTTCCAGAATCTTCGGCTCCGCCTTCTCCCAAGCCAGAACTGCTCGTACTTCCTCGCGCCCTAGTTGCGCGTAGAGTTCATGCACTCGCTGGATGAGCTGCGGCGTCAAATCGGACGGTTTCTTGGCCCCAGCTTCTGACGCAGGCTCGGTCTTGGCTTCAGGTTTACCCTCGGCTGGGGTGGCTTCAGGCTTGGGCTCGGCTGGAGTGGCTTTGGGATTAGGTTCTGCTGCTTTGGCTTCGGGATTAGGTTCGTTCTCTTTCATTCGGTACCCTTCTCGAACGCGGTGAGACGCCCGTCTTCCATGTGCATGATACGGTCCGCATATTCGTTGATGCGCGCATCGTGGGTGACAATCATGATGCAGCGCTTTTCATTGAGTATTTTCTCTTTCACAAAGGCGATGATCATCCTCCCGGTGTCTCCGTCCAGGGAGGCGGTCGGTTCGTCGAGAATCAGGATCTCCGGGCTGCTGATGATCGCGCGCGCGATGGCGACGCGCTGTTGCTCGCCGCCCGAAAGCTTCACGGGCAGAATGTCACCCCGGCCTTTGAGGCCGACGATCTCCAGGTGCTTTCTTGCCTCGGCGATGGATTCATTCCAGTCGCGCTGCTTGAGGATCAGCGGGATGGCGACATTCTCAGCCGTGGTCAGACGCGGAAAAAGATGGTAGTCCTGGAAGACGAAACCAATCGTATTCAGGCGGAAGTCAGCCAGTTGGTCATTGTTCAGAGTCCAGATGTCGGCCCCTTTGACGGTCACCTTGCCCCCGTTGGGACGCAGGATGCCGGAGATCATGCTGAGCATCGTCGTCTTGCCGCTGCCGGAGGGTCCGACGATGAAGAGCATCTCGCCAAAGTGGGCCACGAGCGCGACCCCGTTGACGGCAGTCACCTTGGTTTCCCCTTCGCCAAACCATTTTGTCAGATCGGTTGCGACAATCGCCTGATTATCCGATGATTTTGCAATGGTGGCACTCATAGGCACATCTGTCGGATCCCTCATCGCAATTGGAGCCAACCAGCGCAACGATGATCAGCCGACGCGGGGCGGTCTGAACATCCAACACAGGAGTGAGATGGGGCAGACACATTCGGCATTGCAGTGACACGCCGGCATGGCTTTCCCGCTGGCCGGAATTGGTCCTCTTTCATGGCGCGACAATAGGCTGAAAAGTCGTGTCCTCGCTATGGGGTGTTCACCCCATTCAAAAAATCAGGAGGACCGTTTGGTCGGGAGGGAAAGTGGATTGCATCGCCAACTGAATTCACAAGCGATCCTCCTCTTCGCCGATGTGAATTGCGACTTGGATGGAAACCCCCATGCAAAGACCGCCTCGCTTGGCAGCGCCCTGCAAGCAAACCTTTGCCCCGGACGCGCCGCTGATGCCCATGCTGAGTGCCCCTGCGGGGACTTCCACTGAAGCGATACCCTTCGAGCGTCCGCACGGGAATCGCCGCACTCAAAACCGTTTCCCACGGAACTGAGGCCAGATGGCCCACCAGATCTGCGCCATGCGCCTGCCCATCAGGATGCGGTCATCGTTTCGCTGCCATCGTTATTTCCCGTTCAGCAAGAAGCCAATTTTGAACGGTTTGGCCGTTCTGGCGGCCTTTCTGCTCGTACAGTTCATAGGCCCGTTTTGCGATCTGTGACCTCAGGTCGTCTTCCTGACACGGAGAAACCGGGCGAGTTTCACCATCCTGGCGTCCATTTGTCATGGTTATGCTGCGCAGCCTTTGCGCAAGCTCCCGGGTCAGTGCGCCATCCTTCAGGCGCCATTGCCAGTTTCCTTTCGCAATTCCGGGAGAATTCATTCGGGCCTGTGACCCAAGCTCCAGAAGGTCTTGGGCGGGAATGATGGCGGTGTCGGCCGGGGATGCCAGCGCGTTGCCAATCATGGCCCAGACGACCTGCCGATTATTTGCTTCCAACAGTTTTTGCAAGGCTTTGCGTTGCGCGATGGGCAACTTCCCGAACCAGCCTGCGGTCGTGTCGTTATCATGGGTTCCCGTATAGACCACTGATTTCACCGGGGGCGGTGCTGGTGGAACTGAATTGGTTTGGAGCTTTGCGGTGAACTCGAATTGGAGCACCCGTGTGCCCGGGATTTGAAGTTGATTGAGTAAAGCCACCACGTCAGGGGCTATGGCACCGAGATCATCCGCGATAAAAGGCAACGACCCAAGAGCTTTGCGTACGGCTTCGAAAAAAGAAGCCCCACCGCCAGGTTCGTACTGTCCGTTTACAGCCGTCTTGGCTTTTGCGGACACTTCATAGGTGCGGACAAAACCGATAAAATGATCCAGCCGACTGACATCGAACCGACCCAAAGCCGTTCGCAGGCGTTCGATCCACCAGCGGTAGTCCTGCTCTTGAAGCGCCTCCCAGCGATACACGGGAAGCCCCCACAACTGTCCTGTTTTCGAAAAGTAATCGGGAGGAACTCCCGCGACCACGGTGGGGTTTCCATCGGTGTCCAGCTTGAAAATCCCGGGATGAGCCCAGACATCGGCGCTTCGGTGCGCCACGAACAGGGGAATATCGCCGATCAACCCGATTCCTTTGGACGTGCAGTAAGCCCTTAACTCTTTCCACTGAACGAAGAACTGCCACTGGACAAACTCATGATAACGTATGTCGTGGGCCAGGGATTTCCGCGCTCGAAGGATGGCGTCTGGCTGTCGCGTTCGCAGATCCTGGCTCCATCGGGTCCAATCCGAAGTGCCCTCCTTCCCATGGATGGCCAAAAACAACGAAAAATCCTCAAGCCAGTAAGACTCCGCTTTTGCAAACCCGTCGAGATCCGAGCGGCTGCCACCGCGACTGATTTTCTCGTAATTTTCAAAGGCCTTTGATAACCAGCGCGTCTTCAAGTCTGCCGCAGCAGGATAGTCCACCTTTCCCGCGCCCTTGGAGTTGGGGAGATCAATGTCCTGGCGGCCAAGGAACCCCTGTTCCAACAACCGATCGGGACTCATCAGAAACGGATTACCCGCAAAGGCCGAAGGTGACTGGTAAGGCGAGTTTTCTCCACCTGTCGGGCCGATGGGCAGCATCTGCCACCAACGCTGTCCGCTCTCGGCCAGGAAATCCACAAAGGCAGTCGCGGCAGGCCCCAGATCACCGATGGGGTAGCGGTTGGAAAGGGAGCTTGGATGGAGCAGTATGCCGGAGGCTCGTTCATTCATGCGGAACCCCCTACCACGGTGCATTCTGGCTTTCGTGCCAGGAGGATCGCGCTACAGCGGGGTTTCAGGAGATAAGTTTGGGGATATTGCAAAAGCGGCTCCTTGCCGGCCGCAAATAAATCGTGTGGCGTTTCGCCAAAGGTATCAACGCTCAGATGCCACTGAGTTCCGGCCAGTAATGGGGGCAAACGGAAATCAACCGCCCCGAGCCCGGCATTCAACAGGATGCACAAGGCGCGCTGCTCATCTTCACGGATCAAACAGGCAAAATACTTTTCACTCGGGTCGGTCCAATTTGGCCGGCCGCCTTGCGGCCCCAACCATTGGACCTCGGCGTCCGTGTAGAATTGTTCGGTGCTTAAAATTGGGTGCGCCAGCCGGAAGGCGATCATGCCCTGGGCAAACCGATAAATCTCCTGATGTTTCTCAAGGTTGCTCCAATCAATCCAACTGGTTTCGTTGTCCTGACAGTAGGCGTTGTTGTTGCCGCCTTGGGTGCGGCGGAATTCATCGCCGCCCAACAACATTGGCACACCGCGCGAAACCAGCAGGGTCAGCAGAAAGTTCTTGATCTGGCGCTTGCGAACGAACTCGATGCCGGCATCCTTCGTCGCACCCTCAACTCCATAATTCCCGCTGAAATCCTCGTTTGTTCCATCGTGATTATCTTCCGCGTTGGCTTCATTGTGTTTGTGTTGATAGCTAACGAGATCGTTCAAGGTGAAGCCGTCGTGACAGGTGACAAAGTTGATGCTGCTCCCGGGACTTTTCCCGGAGTTGCTATAAAGGTCGGCGCTGCCACAAATGCGGCTGGCGAACAAACCCATCATCCCATCGTCGCCGCGCCAAAACCGCCGGACATCATCCCGATAACGGCCGTTCCACTCCGCCCAGCGCCGCTCAGAAAAGCTGCCCACCTCGTAGGCTCCGGCGGCGTCCCACGCCTCGGCGATGATTTTTACATTTCTCAGGATCGGATCCTCGGCAATCCGCTCCAGCAGCGGGGCCTTGGCCAGCAGCTTGCCGGTGCCATCCCGGGCGAGAACCGATGCCAAGTCAAACCGGAATCCATCCACATGCATCTCGACCGTCCAATAACGCAGCGCAGCCAGGATATGATCCCGCACCACCGGATGGTTGGCGTTGACCGTGTTGCCTGTGCCCGTGTAATCCGTGTAGTAACGCTTGTCGTTTTCCAGCGTATAGAATATCGTGTTGTCCATCCCGCGGAAGCAAAGTGTCGGCCCCAATTCGTCTCCCTCCGCCGTGTGATTGAACACCACGTCCAAAACCACCTCGATGCCGGCTTTGTGAAAAGCCTGGACCATCTGCTTGAACTCCAACTTCTGCTGGCCCATTCCGCCGGAACTGCAGTAGGAGGCTTTCGGTGCAAAGAACGCCACGGAATCGTATCCCCAGTAATTTTTGAGTAATTGGTTTGATTGCGGATTCCTGCGCGTGAGCGAAGTTTGGTTGAACTCCTGCACGGGCATCAGCTCCACAACCGTTACCCCCAGGGTTTTGAGATAGGGAATTTTTTCCATCAGACCCCGGTAGGTTCCCGGATGATCCACGCCCGAGTTTGGATGAATCGTAAAACCGCGCAGATGCGTTTCATAAATGACGGTCTTCGACCATGGGTGCCTGAGCGGCTTGTCTCCCTCCCAATCGAAGGCCTCGTTGACGAAGACGCATTTTGGCATCGTCCTGGAATTGTCCAGATTCGAGATGGTCAGGTCTTGCTGCGGCGACGAAGGGTCGTATCCGCGCGAGGATGCGAAATCCCACTGGGGTGGCCACGAAATCGCCGCAGCGCAGGGATCGAGGAGCAGCTTCTTGAAATTGAAACGATATCCTTCGCTGGGTTCGTAAGGGCCATCCAATCGGTAAGCATAAAGTTGACCGGATCCGATCCCCTTCACCCAAATATGCCATACGTCGCCCGTGCGATTGCATCCCGAATCCAGTTGGAATGCCCGTGCGGGCACTGCGTCCTCGGCATGGTCAAACAATTCCAGTCGAACGCGGGTGGCGTTGCGGCTGAAAAGGGCGAAATTGACCCCTCCTCCCATTTCCTGGGTTCCCAAGGGCAGAGGAGATCCGACCCGAGAATCAGCACGTTCCGAGACCTCCGAAATATAATCATGCAACTCGCGTTGTGGTGCCTTCATCATCGTTGCCATAGGATTCGAGCGGATTCCAATGGAATAACGACGCCGCCCCAGTGCGGGATCACTCGTGGCGTATAGTCGCCGGGCGATCGGACTCCAGGCACCGCCGCACCAAAGTCGTAGCCCCCGGTGGCGCCGACCAGGGGGCGAATGGGCTTCATCTCTTGGCACTCCGGGCTGCCGCCATTAACGTTGTCGGCATAAAGCTCCACTCGTACGGCCTTGGGATCGAGATCATTCAAATAAACTTGAACATTATAGATGTGCTGGCCGTCCTTATTCTCCACTTTCATTTCGCCGAAGCGTATCCCGGCCCACTTCTGCTCCAGATTGTGATGCCAATCAATCAGTTGCCTGCCGCTGGCGCCTTTATTGGCCACGCGTGCATGCACCTCGGTGGCGGCCGGGAGATAGTGTTGTTCGGTATATTCGCGCACGGTGCGATCGGCGGAGAAACCTGGGGTCAGCCGCGCCATGCTCTCCCGCATTCGCGCCACCCAGGCCTTTGGAATTCCCTGCCCGTCGCGGGCATAGAACTCGGGGATCACCTCGTGTTCAAGCAGGTCGTAGAGCATGGCCGCTTCGGCCGCGTCCCACGCCGGGTCGTCGCCGTGTTCCTTGCCGTCGCCCAGAGCCCAACCCAGATCTGGCGCGTAGGCTTCAGCCCACCAGCCATCCAATTCCGAACAATTGATGCCTCCGTTGACCAGCACCTTCATGCCGCTGGTTCCGCAGGCCTCCCAAGGGCGGCGGGGTGTGTTCAGCCAGACATCAACCCCCTGCACCAACCGCTCGGTCAACTGCATGTCGTAGTCACTGAGGAAGATCGCATGCGGACGGACCTCGGGTTGGCGAATGAATTGAATCCATTTCTGGATCAGGGCTTGTCCCGCCTGGTCTGCCGGATGGGCCTTGCCCGCAATGATGAGTTGCACCGGACGCTGGGGATTGGACAACAGTCGCAGCAGTCGCGCCGGATCGTGCAGCAGCAAGTTGGGTCTCTTGTAGGTCGCAAAGCGCCGCGCGAAACCGAGTGTCAGTGCGTTGGGATCGAAAAGATGCTTCGCGCCTTCCACCGCCTCGGGTGCCGCCCCGGCGGCGACAAAGTGTCTGGCCAGGCGTTGGCGCGCGTAGTCAATCAGGGACCTGGTGGCGACCGTGCGAAATTGCCAAAGGTCGCCATCGGAGACGCGGCGAATGTCCTGCTCCAGGTTTTCCACCGTCCCCAGCCAGCGGTTTTTTCCACAGGCCTTCGTCCAAAGTTCGTCCGCTGCCGCCGAGTCCCAAGTCGGCATGTGAACTCCGTTGGTCACATGTCCAACAGGCACCTCCTCGGCAGGCCAGTTTGGAAAAAGAGGTTCAAATAAATGCCGGCTGACTTTTCCATGCAAGCGGCTGACGGCATTGACCGACCCGCTCCCGCGGATGGCCAGATAGGCCATGTTGAAATTCTCCGACGCATCGTTCGGATTCTGGCGGCCCAGGGCCAGCAAATCGTGGAGGGTGATTCCGAGCTTCTCCTTCGCGTACCTGCCAAGGTATTGTTCCATGAGAGCCGGAGTGAAAAGGTCAAAGCCGGCGGCGACTGCCGTGTGGGTGGTGAAGAGGTTTCCCACCCGGGTGCAAGCCAGGGCGGCTTCGAAGGGCTGCGCGCTCTCTTTCATAAAGTCGCGGGCGCGTTCCAAAACGGCAAAGGCGGCATGTCCTTCATTCAGGTGACAGACCTCCGGCTTGAGGCCCAGGGCGTCGAGCAGGCGCCATCCGCCAATGCCCAGGAGCATCTCTTGCATCAGGCGCAATTCCGGCCCGCCACCATACAATTCACTGGTGATCCCGCGATGAGCGGGAAAGTTCGCCGCGTCATTGCTGTCCAGGAGATAAAGTTTAACTCTCCCGACTTGGACCTGCCAGGCGCGCACCCAGACCGCATAACCGGGCAAGGCGATCTCCAGCCGCAACCACTCGCCGTTCGGCTGACGCACCGGCGTGATCGGCAATTGTCCGGGGTCGTTGTAGGGGTAGAGAGCCTGCTGCGCCCCGTCCTTGTCAATCTCCTGGCGAAAATAGCCTTGTTGGTAAAGCAGTCCCACCCCGACCACCGGGACGCCCAAGTCGCTGGCGGCTTTGAGTTGATCGCCGGCCACATTGCCAAGACCGCCTGAGTAAATGGGCAGGGCCTCGCTCAACATGAATTCCATGCAGAAATAGGCAACGCAGGACAAGGGAGTTTGGGGATGGCGCTGCTGAAACCAGGCCGGCGCCTCCGCTCGCTGACGCTTGGATTGCAGCAGGTCATTAATGTTCTTGCGGAAGGCGGGATCCGCCAGCACTCGTTGGAGTTGATCGCGCGAGACCGTCTGCAGGACAACCCAGGGGTTTTGCGTGAGTTCCCACAGCGTGGGATCAAGCCGGCGCCAGACGTCATCGGTGGCGTGATTCCACGACCAGCGCAAATCCAAGGCTAATTCCGCGAGCGAATCAAATCCCTCGATATCCTTGGGTAAATAGCTGAAGTTTGGTTGGCTGAACGGGGTTGGGGTGCTCATGGTTTCTTCTTTGATCTTGCCTTCGCTGGCATCCCCGGCTTTGGCGGGGATGCCGTCAGTGCGTCGTTGACGATTTTCTGCCCTTCTTCGAGAATGCGGCGCAGATGATCTGCTCCCTGGAAACTCTCCGCATAGATCTTATAAACGTCCTCCGTCCCGGAAGGACGCGCCGCGAACCATCCGCCTTGCGCAGACACCTTCAGCCCGCCGATGGGAGCCCCGTTGCCCGGCGCCTGGGTAAGGACAGTCTGGATCCTCTCGCCCGCCAATTCGGTGATTTTGATTTGCTTCGGTGAGAGTTTCGACAAAAGTTCCTTTTGGTCCGGGGTGGCCGGCGCCTCGACAAGGTCATAGCAAGGCTCCCCGAATTCGCGCGTGAGTTGGCGGTAGATTTCACCGGGATCATGCCCCATCCGGGCGGTGATCTCCGCGGAGAGCAAAGCCGGGACAATTCCATCCTTGTCGGTCGTCCAAACGGCGCCATTCAGACGAACAAAGGAGGCTCCTGCGCTCTCCTCCCCGCCAAAACCCAGCGAGCCGTCGAGCAAACCATCCACGAACCATTTGAAACCAACCGGAACCTCATAGAGTTTGCGGCCAACCTTCGCGGTGACGCGATCAATCATCTGGCTGCTCACCACTGTTTTGCCGACCGCCGCCGTCTTGCCCCATTTCGGCCGGTGTTGGAAGAGGTAGAGGATGGCAGCGGAAAGGTAATGATTGGGCGGGAGCAGCCCCGCGCTTTTGGTCACGATACCATGCCGGTCATGATCCGTGTCGCAGGCGAAAGAGAGGTCGAAGCGGTCTTTCATCCCGATCAATCGTTGCATCGCATAACTCGAGGAGGGGTCCATCCGTATCTGACCATCCCAATCCACCGTCATGAACCGGAAGGTGGGATCAACCACTTCGTTGACCACGGTGAGATCCAAACCATAGCGCTCGGCGATTCGTCCCCAATAATGGACGCCGGCTCCGCCGAGGGGATCAACACCCAGCCTGAGCTTGGAACCGCCGATGACCTTCATGTCAACGACGTTGCTGAGATCGGCAATGTAGGGGCTGAGATAGTCGTGCCGGTGCGTGGTCGGGGCGCGCAGAGCCTGCTCGTGGGGAATCTGTTTTATCCCTTTGAGCCGGGCTTCCAGCAGAGCATTTGCCTTTGCCCCGATCCAATCGGTAACGACGTTGTCCGCCGGGCCGCCATTCGGCGGATTGTATTTGAAACCGCCATCATGTGGCGGATTGTGCGAAGGGGTGATGACAATCCCATCGGCAAGCCCGGTCTTCCTGCCGCGATTGTAAGTCAGGATCGCATGAGAAATCACCGGGGTCGGAGTGTATTCGTCCCCTTCGGCGAGCATCACTTCGACTCCATTGGCCGCCAGCACCTCCAGCGCGCTGGCGCAAGCCGGAATGGAAAGCGCATGCGTGTCAATGCCAAGATAGAGCGGACCGGAGACGTTTTGCCGCTTGCGATACAAGCAAATCGCCTGGGTGATGGCGAGGATGTGCCCATTCGTTGAAGGCCAGATTGAAGGACGAACCGCGGTGCCCGGAGGTGCCAAAAGCCACGCGCTGCGCCGCCACCTTCGGATCAGGCACACCGGTATAGAAGGCCGTGACGAGGTTCGGCACATTGACGAGTATTCCAAGTGGCGCCGGTTTTCCGGCCAGGGGACTTAATATCATAAAGACTTGGTCGTCGCTGTATTTTCGAGCGCCGCCACCTTGGCCAGGCGGCGACAATGACGCTCCGCCCCGCTGAATCGGGCCGTGAGAAAGGTCTGCACCAATTCCCAAGCCAGGGCGTGGCCGACAACCTGCCCACCCAGGCAGATCATGTTTAGATTGTCGTCCTCGACGCCTTGGTGCGCGGAGAAGTGCTCGTGGATCAGGCTGGCGCGCACGCCCGCGACTTTGTTCGCGCAAACCGAGGCCCCAACCCCGCTGCCACAGATGGCCACGCCCCGCGCCACCTCTCCGCTGCCCACGGCGCAGGCCAAAGGCACCACATAATCCGGATAGTCATCATTCACATTCGGCTCCCGGTCCCCAAAACCGACCACCTCATAACCCGCCTCCCTCAGACTTTTGGCCAGGTACTCCTTTAATTCGTAACCTCCGTGGTCGGCGGCGATGCCCACACGCTGGCAGATTTGGGTCAATGCCATCAATGGTCCAGCGCGGGTGTCTTTGTTCACGGTGCTTTCCTCCCTTGCGTTTGGGTCTGTTCTGGTTGGAAATTCAAATCAGTCTCATTAGACTCTCGCGCACAGCTTGAGCGGTGGTTTGTCCGACGATTTGGTCCCGCACCCTGCCTTGGTTGAATAGGAGCAGTGTGGGCACGGCCCGGACGCCGTATTGATCAGTCAGGTTTTCGTGATGCTCGACATTCACCCTGACAATTTTGACCGGGATGGCATCGTCCTTGGCCACGGTTTCAAGCAACGGGGCCATCACCTTGCTCGCTTCAGACCAACCGGCCCAAAACTCGACCAGTACGGGTTGCAGGGCGCTGAGCACTTCCCGGTGGAAGTTCGCTTCGTTCAGTTCAATGAAGTTGCTGTTCACAATTGTTTCTGGCCTTGCCGCGACCATTTTGCCGCACTCGCATCACCCCTGGCCCCCAGCCGGTGCTGGAGATCGTACCCGGGCGGCGATCCCCGACTCAAATAAATGAATTGATGTTCGGGCCAAAACTATTTTCGCCCGTAGCAGCAAAAAAATACCCGGCAGGCTGGTTGCCCGCTATGGGGTATTCACCTGATTACTGAATTCGAACCGGTGCTCTCCGGTACGCCTCAATCTGTGGCGCGGTGAAGATTTTGCGCAAGGCAAGGTGGGTGGGTAAAAAGGCGCCGAGCCACAGCGCACCAAGCCACAGCACGACATAAAGGTTTTCGTTGACCCACTTTTGCGGCTTCTGGTCGTTGAAACCGTAAAGATAATTAATGTTGAGTGGAAGATTGGGGTTGGTCAGATCGGCACCGGCAGGCGGAGTAAAAAAGTAGCAGACGAACCCCAATCCTGCGGCCAAGACCGTCCAGGCGGACAAGGCTCGTTTATCGTAGCCAACCCGGGACAGGAGCCAGACCAGCAGCAAGGGCAACCACCCATGAAAGAGCGAGAGACCGCGCGTGAAAAGCGACAGATGAGGGTCGAACATGTAAGCGGTGAGGCCCAAAAAGCGGATCCCCAGGCAGGCGCTGCCAAAATCAGCAAGCCAAAGACATTGCAGCATCAATATGCCCACGGCAGACATGCTGACGAGCAGCGAACTTTCCAACCACATGCCAACCATTGTGAGAATCAGGGCGGCATCGCAAAACCATAAGAAATTGGTGATTCCATACGTGTTCAA
>Ga0181536_10002611_pt1 | contig 20137 bp, 15 predicted proteins | sample PEATcosm2014_Bin_41_FD_121105 | JGI IMG/M metagenome (GOLD analysis project Ga0181536, IMG submission 121105) | Peatland microbial communities from MTU Mesocosm Facility, Houghton, MI, USA - PEATcosm2014_Bin17_60_metaG | ecosystem: Environmental > Terrestrial > Soil > Wetlands > Peat | place...
GCCGCCGTGGTTGACGATCGACATGCTGCGCATGGTCATCAGCCGGCACACCTGCGCCTCGATCCATAGTTCGGCGATTTTGTCGCGGATCGCGGGGTCTTTGGCCGGGGCGTAGCCGTCGAAACTGTTGCTCTTGACCCAGTTGACGATATCCTCGTCGCGGCGGACCGAAATCAGATAGCGCGCGGCGCCGACGCGATCGAGGTTGAGCCCCATGGCACCAACCCGCCAGCCTTCGTTCTCTTTGCCCAACAGACACGACGCCGGGATGCGCACGTCCTCGAAGAAGGTTTCGTTGGTGCGCGGTGTTCCGTACGTCGTCCCGAGTGGCGCCCGAGGCTCGTTCTGAATGGTCCACAACGGCCGCACCGTGATCCCGGGCGTGTCCATCGGGAACAGGAAGATCGAGATACCGCGATGCTTCGGCAGGTTCGGGTTGGTCCGCGCCATCAGATAGATGTGCGTCGCCATATGGGCCGAGGAGGTGTACATCTTCTGTCCATTGATCACGTATTCGTCACCATCGCGCACCGCGCGGCACTGCAGCGACGCGAGGTCGGCGCCCGCGTGCGGCTCGGTGAAGCCCAGCGCGAAGGAGTACTCGCCGGTGATCAGCTTCGGAATATAATACTGCTTCTGCTCCTCGGTGCCCGCCGCCATAATCGCCGGCGCGCCGCTGCCGCCGAGGCCCAGCGAAATGTCGGCGCGGGCGAACTCTTCCTCGACGATGTACTGGGTCATGCGGTCGGCGCCCTGACCGCCGTACTCCTTGGGGTAGCTGAGACCAAGCCAACCGCGCTCACCGATCTTTTTGAAAAGTTCATTCACATGCGTGGCATTTCGGCGGCCTGGGCCGACGCCGAACCCCTCGCTCAGGTCGGCCATCTCCGCCTTGACGTCATCGGTCAGATGCTCGGCGATGAAGGCGCGCACCTCGTGCCGCAGAGCCTGTTGCTCCGGTGTGTATCCGAATTCCATGTCCGTTCGTCTCCCTTCCAGCGGCGATGCCTGACCGGCATACCGTTCCATAGCCCGGTGCGCCCTTTTTTGGCGAAAACCCGATGCGCCGCTGCCACATGGCGTCAGGGCGCGCCGGTGCCAAAGCCGTTCGTTTCGTGCGTCACACGCTCCCGCGAATCGGGCCGGTCCATCCGGGCCCAGACACGTCGGTTTGGGTCGGCGAATCCGTTTCCCCATGCTCATGGGCGTGTTGCGTCAGGCCTTCGGGCCGTGGCTCGAACGCTCAGACGACAGCCTTTGCCCCGCATTGATCTGAGTCAATCGTGATGGCCCGACAGGCAACGGCACGCACCCGCGGTCCGATCGCATGAGCCGCGTCTTTGACTCAGATCAATGCCCATGCCGGAATACCGACGGGTAATGCCAACCGCCAGGACTCCCAATCCCTGGCCAATTGTTCCAACGGCCCGACAGGCGTCGACGCGTCGGGGTCACAATCGGGGGAAACACCATTGCCGGACCCGACATGGGCGCGCGCGCCTGACATGGCCAGCGACGTAACACGCCGCCGCGGCGCCACGGAGACGAGGCCATGAGCGGGCCGCTCGCCGGCATCAAGGTCGTCGAGTTCAGCGTGGCGATGGCGGGGCCCTATTGCGGCATGATGCTCGCCGACTACGGCGCCGAGGTCATCAAGGTCGAACGGGTCGGGGTCGGTGACGACAGCCGCGGCTGGCCACCCTACTTCCATGATAAAGTTCCGTATTATTTCGCCGCCGCGAACCGCAACAAGCTCAGCGTGGCGATCGATCTGAAAAGCCCGGAAGGCCGCGACGCCGCGCGCGATCTGGTGCTGAACGCGGACGTGCTTCTGGGCAATTACCGGCTGGAGGCGCTGCCACGCGCGGGCCTGGATTACGAGTCGCTGTCGGCCGCCAACCCGCGGCTGATCTATTGCCTGATCAGCGGCTTCGGCGCCACCGGACCGCGCCGCCACGAGCCCGCCAACGATCTGTTCATGCAGGCCTACACCGGCGGCATGAGCATCACCGGCGAACCCGACCGCGCGCCGTCGAAGATGGGGCTATCGGTGGCCGATATCGGCGCTGGCATGACGGCGACGATCGGCATTCTGATGGCGCTGGAGGCGCGGCATCGCACCGGCCGCGGACAACGCGTCGACACCTCGCTGCTGGAGGGCCAGATGTCGATGTTGTCGTATCACCTGACCCGGTATTTCGCGACCGGTGTCGCTCCGAAACGAGCCGGCAGCGGCGGCGGCGTGGGCGTGCCCTATCAGGCGTTCCGCGCCGCCGACGATTATATCGTCGTGGCCGCGTTCAACCCGCGCATGTGGCGCGATTTCTGCGGTGCGCTGGATCATCCCGAATGGGCCGACGACAAGCGGTTTCATACCGCCGGCGCGCGCGCCGAAAACCGCGACGTGTTGATCGGCATGATCCACGACACGATGGGCAAGCAAACCGTGAAATACTGGGAAGAGCGGCTGCGCGCGGTCAGCGTGCCGTCCACGCCGGTCAACAACATCGATCAGATCGTGACGGAAGAGCAGGTCGCCGCGCGCGACATGATCGTCGAGCTCGACGTTCCTGGCGCCGGCCCGATCAAAATGGCCGGCCTGCCGCTGAAATTCACCGAAACGCCCGGCGCCGTCCGGTTGCCGCCGCCCCGATTGGGCGAGCACACCGAAACGGTTTTGCGCGGTCTCGGCTACGGTGCCGAAACCATCCGCGAACTCGCGGAACGCGGCGTGATCGGACTTGACACGCCATACGGCCAGGCGCCGGACGGTGGCCGATAATGGCCGCGGCCGGCGAACGGTTCCGGGCCACCGGACCAAACGAACGAGGGACCGCCATGACCAGTACTATGACAAGCATCAGCGCGCGGCTTGAGCGTCTGCCCATGACCTCGGTGCACCGCACGGTCTTTCTGGCCCTGGCCTTCGCCTATTTCTTCGAGCTCGGCGATCTGAACACGTTCGCTTACGCCGCGCCCGCCATCATCAGGGAATGGGGCATCAACGTCGACACCGTGGCGCTGATCACGTCGGCGAGCTTCGGCGGCATGTTCCTCGGCGCGGTGTTTGGCGGCGTGGTGGCCGACCGCATCGGACGCAAGCGCGCGCTGATCTGGTCCCTGACGCTCTACGCGGGATTCTCGCTGATCAACGCCGCCGCCTGGGATGTGTTGTCGCTCGCCGCCGCCCGCTGCATCACCGGGATCGGCCTGTCGGCGATGACGGTGATCGCCAATACCTATATCACCGAGTTCTTTCCGGCGGCCCGCCGTGGCCGGTACATGGGGCTGGTGATGACCATCGGCCTGATCGGCATCCCGGCCACCGCCTGGGTGTCGCGCTTCGTTGTTCCGCTGGCGCATTGGGGCTGGCGGCTGATCTTCATTTGGGGCGGGCTTGGGATCGTGGCGTTGATCTACGCCGTACGCATTCCGGAATCGCCGCGCTGGCTGCAAAGCCATCACCGCGGCGAAGCGGCGGAAGCCGAGCTCGACATGCTCGAACGGATCGCCATCGCGGGTGGCGCCGTCCTGCCGCCGGTGCCGGTGGAGGCCGACGCACCGCGCCACCCCCGCGCCGGATACAGCGGACTTCTGCGCGAACGTTATCTTGGCCGCACCATTCTTCTCAGTGCCGTATCGATCCTCGGCACCGTCGGATTCTATGGCTTCTTCTCCTGGGTGCCGACGTTGTTGTACGAGCACGGGGTCACCGTGGTGAAATCGCTGACCTACACAAGCGTCATGGCGCTGTGCAATCCGCTCGGCGCGCTGATCGCCGCCGATCTGGTCGAGCGGTTCGAGCGCCGCTGGTTCAACGTCGCCATATCGGTCTATGTGATGGTGTGCGGCCTGCTGTTCGGCATCAGCGAAAATCCGATCCTGATCATGGTTCTGGGTTCGATGATCGTGATGGGCCTGCAGGCGGCGACGGTGAGCAGCTACACCTACGCCTCGGAGCTGTATTCCACCGAGCTGCGGTCGCAAGGCAACGGCATCACCTACGGCATCGGCCGGGTCGCCAACGTCGGCGGGCCGTTCGTCATCGCCGCGGTGTTTTCGCACCTCGGCTACACTTCGGTCTTCGTCTTCATCGCCGGTTGTTATGTCGCGCGTGGCGCGATCTATGCCCTGGGACCGTCGACCAATGGGCGGGCGCTGGAGACGGTGAGCCCCTCGCTCGCGCCGGGCTCAGGCCGGAAACAGCCGGTTACCTGAGCCGGATCCGCCTCGCGCATCCGTGCGAGGCGGCGCCGCTCAGTCCGCGATCCCCAGCCGCTGCTTGTAGTCCGGATCCCAATACGCCAGCCGCCCGCGGCGAACGCGCTCGTCCATGGTCAGGCGCGCGATCGGCCGCGGCGCCTTCGGCCGTGTCCCCACGATGCCCGCTTGCTCCAGTTCCGCGTAGCGCGCGTCGTCGTATCCCAGCAACCCCTGGATCACCTCCCGATTGTGTTCGCCAAGCATCGGTCCTGGGCCGCCAACCGAGAGCGGCGTGCGGCTCAGCCGCCAGGGCCGGCCGATGATCACGCGTTCGCCCATGTCCCGTTCGGGCGGAAACTTTATCTTCTCCAGCATCCCGCGGGCGCGGGCATGGCGATCCAGATGCATGTCGCGCGCGTCGAACACCGCGCCGGCCCGAACTCCGGCCGCCTGCAGCGTGTCCATCGCCACGAACTTCGATACGCCCGCGGTCCACGCCGAGATGATGGTATCGATCGCGTCATGGTTTCGCATCCGCGCGTCGTTGGTGGCGAAGCGCGGATCGCCGGCGAACTCCGGCTGACCGATGGCCCCGCACAACGCGGCCCATTCCGTATCGTCGTGGACTGAAACAACACACCAGTCATCGTCCCCGGCGCAACGATAACAACCTTGCGGCGCCAGCCACGGATGGCGATTGCCGATCCGCCCCCCGAGACGCCGATTGGCTTCCCAATCGAGGATATGCTCGGACAGCATGGTGCAGCCGAGCTGATACATGGCGACGTCGACCCACAGTCCCTTGCCGAAACGATGCCGATAGCGCAATCCCAGTGTCGCGCCCATGAGCAACGACCAGCTCGCGAGGAAATCGACGAACGATTGCCCGGCTTTCGACGGCACATCGCCGCGGTAGCCGGTGATATGCACCAGCCCGTGCGTCGCTTCCTGCGTGGTCGCCTGCCCAGGATATTGCGCGTACGGACCTTCCTGGCCGTAGCCGCTGCAGGAGAGCATGATCAGGTTGGGATTGAGTTTCGCCGCGTTGGGGTAATCCAACCCCCAGCCGCGCATGACCCGCGGCGTGAAATTCTCCGTCAGAATGTCGCTCACCTTGATCAGGTCGCGCAGAATGTCACGCCCGGCCGGTTGGCTCAGATCGAGCGTGAGCGACTTCTTGCCGCGGTTTAGCACGTTGAACGTCGCGGTGCGGTTCCAGGGATCGTCGCCCGGCTCGTTGTTCGCGTAGACGCTGGAGGCCGCGCCGCCACGCGTGGTGTCCGGCCGCGCGGTGCGCTCGATCTTGATCACCTCGGCGCCCAGATCGGCCAGAATTCCACCGGCGTACGGCAGCGAGATCACGTTGCTGATATCGACGACCCGCATTCCCGCGAGCGGACGCCTTGTCTTGTCGGTCATCTTTCGTCGCCGCCTCCGATCCTGCCACACGGAATCGGTTTCGCGATTCCCTGGCTGAAACCTGACATGAACGGCGGCATGATCGTTTTCCTCGTTTGAACTCACTGACCCAGGACGGGTTTTATACAAGTCCATGCTGACCGGGAACAGGCCGCGGCACGCCGGCATCTTTCCCGGGCATCGCGGCCGGCGTATGAGTCCAGCCGTCATCACGGCACGCGCCACGGAAACGGCCAATGAAAAGACGTACCTTCCTCGCGGGCGCCACGGCGACCTCGCTCGCTCGTCCCGCCATCGCGGCCGGCAAGAAGCCGCTGGTGTTCGTGCCGCAGTCGAACCTGACCGTGCTCGATCCGGTGTGGACCGCCGCGACCGTCACCCGCAATTACTCGCTGATGGTCTATGAGACCCTGTATGCCCGCGACATGTCCTACGTGCCGCGGCCGCAGATGGTCGAAGGCCATGTCATCGAGGACGACGGCAAGCGCTGGACCATGAAACTCCGCGATGGTCTGCTGTTCCACGATGGCACCCCGGTGCGCGCCCAGGATTGCGTCGCCTCGTTGCGGCGCTGGCTGAAGCGCGACCAGGTCAGCACGACCTTCGACACGCGGGTCGCCGCGATCGAGGCGAAAGACGATCGCAATCTCGTTTGGCGCCTGCATAAGCCGTTCCCGACGCTGCCCTACTTCTTGTCGAAGGCGCAGCCTCAGCCGGTGATCATGCCGGAGCGGCTGGCCGCGACGGACCCATTTCAGCAAGTGACCGAAATCGTCGGCTGCGGCCCGTTCCGCTTTGTTACGGACGCGTATGTCTCCGGCTCCAGCGCCGCCTTCGCGAAGTTCGAACGCTACACGCCGCGGCAAGAGCCTCCGTCGTATGTCGCCGGCGGCCATCACGTAAAGTTGGACCGCGTGGAATGGAAGGTGATCCCAGATCCGGCGACGGCGGCCAATGCCCTGGCGGTCGGCGAGGTGGACTGGCTGGAGTTGCCGCAGCCCGATCTGCTTCCCATGCTGAAATCCCGGAGCGGCGTGACCACGGGACTGTTGGACATCTACGGCACCTACGGGCATTTGCGGCCGAACCATATTCAGGGGCCTACCGCTAACGCGGGAGTCCGGCGGGCGATGCTGGCGGCGATCAATCAAAAGGATGAGATGATCGCCGTGATGGGCGAGGACCCATCGACGTGGCGGGTTCCCGTGGGCTATTTCGTTCCGGGCTCGGAGTCCGCCAACGACGCCGGCATGGATGCGGTATCGCGACCGCACGGCGTGGATGAGGTCAAGGCGATGCTGGACAAAGCCGGTTACGCCGGCGAACGCATCGCGTTCATGCACCCGACCGACCAGCTCGCTTATCACGCGTTGTGCACCGTCGCCATCGATGCGTTTCGCAAGGTTGGGCTCAACATCGACGATCAACTGGTGGACTGGGGTACGATTCTGCAACGCCGCAACTCGAAGGAGCCGCTGGACAAAGGCGGCTGGTCGATGTTCCCCGGCGGCGCGCCCGGTGGGGACCTGGTCAATCCGTTGCTGGAGGGGATCGTCCGTGCCAACGGCCCCAAGGCCTGGGTCGGCTGGCCGGACGATCCGAAGCTGGAAGCGACGCTGGAGGCCTGGATCGACTCCCCGAGCGACGCGGAGCGCCGGCAACTGGAGCGCGACTATCAGGCGGCGGCGTTCAACACGGTGCCGACCATTCCGTTGGGGCAATATCTGCCGCACGCGGCATGGCGGTCGAATGTGACCGGCCTGCTGAAGGGCTCGGCGCCGGTGTTCTGGGAGGCGGAGAAGACCTGATCGGACCGCCGCGCCGCGGTTGACGGCGGGCCCGGCGGCTGCGACGCTTCCAGTAAAGCCGGAGAGAACGTCATGGACCTGGCGGAACGGGCCGTTTCCAAAGCGCAGTGGCGGCTGGTTCCGCTCCTGTGCCTGCTTTATTTCATTAGCTATGTGGATCGAACCAACATCGCGTTCGCGGCGCTGACCATGAACAAGGCGCTCGGCCTGACCGCCACGCAATACGGCCTCGCCGCTGGGCTGTTTTATATCGGTTACATCGCGGTCGAGATTCCCTCGAACCTCATTCAGACCAAAGTCGGCGCCCGGCTGTGGATCCCACGCATCATGATCTCCTGGGGGATCGTTTCGGCCGCGACGGCCCTGGTCGTTGGCGCCAACAGCTTCTACAGCGCACGGGTGCTGCTGGGCGCGGCCGAGGGCGGGTTCTTTCCCGGCATGATCTATTACATCACGTTGTGGTTTCCCCGCGCCTATCGCAGCCGGGTCATCGGCCGGTTCATGGTCGCGACCTCGTTCAGCGGCCTGCTCGGCGGCCCGCTGGCCAGCCTGATCTTCGCGCGTTTCGAGGGCGCGCTCGGCCTCGCGTCCTGGCAGTGGCTGTTCATCGTCGAGGGCGTTCCCGCGGTGCTTCTGGGCATCGCCTGCTGGTGGCTGCTGCCGGACCGGCCGGCGCACGCGAAGTGGCTCACGCAACCGGAGCGCGACGCGCTGGAAGCGCGGCTGGCACGCGAGGCCGACGAAGCGCACGCCGTCCGCCCGTTGAGCCTGTTGCAAGGCATGACCAACTGGCGCGTGCTGTTGCTATCGTTCCAGATGTTCTGCGGTCAGGCTACCAGCATTGGCCTGACCTTCTGGATGCCACAGATCATCAAGGGAACCGGACTGTCCAACGTCTCGGTCGGCCTGTTCAGCATGTTGCCCTATGGCCTGGGTGCTGTCTCGCTGTTGCTCTATAGCCGCTTCGCCGATTCGACGCGGGATCGCGCGGTGCCGCTGGCGGCCGCCATGGCGGTCTCGGCGGTGGGCATGGTGGCGATCGGCCTCGCCGGCGGCGACGCGACTCTGACGATCGCGGCGCTGATGTTCACGGTGCTGGTTCAGGCCAACATCAACCCACTGTTGTGGAGCCTGCCGACGACGTTCCTGACCGGCGTCGCCGCCGCCGGGGCGTATGGCGTCATCAGTTCGATCGGTGCCAGTTCCGGCTTCTTCGCGCCGACGCTGATCGGCTGGGCCAAGGACAGGTTCGGCGGCTTCAGCCCGTCGATGTATTGCATCGCCGGCGTGTTGGTGATGTCCGCGACGCTGTTGATAGTGTTCTGCCGCGGCCTGAGCGCCGATGCCGCGAAGCAGGCGGCCGAGCTGGCGCCGCCGGCCGGAACGGCCGTGCAGCGCATGGAAGCGGACGGCTGACGCCGCTGGTCGCGTGGCGCGGCGTTCTTGCGACAGGACGGGGCCCCTGGTACCGTGGCCACCCCGGCGATCCGCGCGCCAAAGAGCGCGGGGACCATGGGTCGGGCTCGCGCCCGGCATTGGCCGGATCGAAACGTCACGAATGTCATGGGAAACGCACAGTCATGAAAGCAACTTCGGTCCTTTCCGAGTTCGCCAGCAAAACGCGCTTCGCTGACATCGGCGCCGAGGCGATCGCCGCGACCAAACGGCACATCCTCGATTGCACCGGTGTCGCCCTCGCCGCCGCCGTCGAACCCGCTGGACGGATCGTCCTGGACATCACGCGGGAACAGGGCGGCACCCCGAAGGCGGCCGTCCTCGGCACTTCCCTCCGCACCTCCGTCGTGTCCGCCGCCTGGGCCAATGGCGCGCTGGCGCATCTGCTGGACTTCGACGACACCGGCTTTTCCCATCCGACCGCCTGCATCCTGCCCGCCGTGCTCGCCATGGCCGAGGAAGCCGGCGCGACCGGCGCCGCCGTGGTGACCGCCGTCTGCGTCGGGCTGGAAGTCTTCGAGCGGATGTCGTCCACCGGCCGCCAGCATGAGCATGTGCTGCGTGGGCGCGGCTTTCACCCCACCTCGCTCTATGGCTGTTCGGCGGCGGCGGCGGGAGCGGGCAGCATCGTAGGCCTGAACCCGACACAGATGGGCGTGGCGATCGGGCTCGCCGCGGCCAATGCCGGCGGGCTGACGCAGCATTTCGGCACCTGGGGGAAGGGCATTCACGCCGGCAACGCGGCCCGCGCCGGGGTGACCGCCGTGCTGCTCGCGCGCAAGGATTACGTGGCCGATCCCGCGGGCCTGGAGGGCGATTACGGCTTCTATTCGGCGTTCCACGGGGACGGGAACTACGATCTCAGCAAGCTGGCGAACGGGCTGGGAACGCATTGGTCGATCGTCGATCCTGGCCTGACGATCAAGCGCTATCCGTGCTGCGGCGGCAATTTGCGCGCACTCGACGCCGCGGAGGCGCTGGTGCGGGAGCATGATATCCGGATCGACGACGTCGAACGGCTGGAGGTGGACGTGCATCCCGATCTGCTCGACATCGTGCGGTTTCACAAACCGACTGATGGTTTCCGCGGCAAGTTCTCGATCGACTACGTGCTGGCGGCGATGCTGCTGGATCGCCGGGTGGACCTGGATTCATTCTCGGACGCATATTGTAACGCACCCAGGATGCGGGCGGCGTTGGAGAAGGTTCAGGTCAATGCGCACCCGGAATGGCCGCGCGACGCCACGTCACGTCGCCGGACCCCGGTGACCATCGCGATGAAAGACGGCGGGATGTTCACCAGATTGGTGGAAACGGTGCGCGGCAGCCCAGGAAACCCGATGACGCGGGACGAATTGGTGGACAAGTATCGCGGCTGCGCGTCGCGCGTGCTGACGGTCGCGCGGCTGGAACGGTCGATCGCGGCACTGGAGAGTCTCGAGACGCTGCCGGCGGTCAAAGGTCTGATCGACACCCTGACCGCCTGATCGCTGTCATTCGATCGCTCCCAACCGTCGTGGCCCGGCTCGTCCGGGCCATCCGGCGCCGCATGGTGTTGGATCAGATGGCCCGGACGAGCCGGGCCACGACGATCAAGGCATGGTGCGATGTCGTCACTCCACCGTTGGCACCCACAGGCTCGGCACGATGCAGGCCCCGGTGCCCGCCGCGGTGACGTCGCCCTTCTGGTTGGTCGCGTTCACCTCCACGCTCACGCGCACGCCGTTGGTCACCTTGGCGAGCTCGGTCACCTTGCCCGCGAAGGTCACGGTGTCGCCGGGCCGCACCGGCCGCAGGAAGCGCAACTCCACGAAGCCGCCGCGGTTGTAGACGTCGGCGCCGAAGAAGCGCCGCAACAGTTCGGTGCCGAAGGTCAGCGACATCCGCCCCGAGGCGACGGTGCCTTTGGTGCCCAGGACGCCCTGCGCGGTGGCCTCGTCGGTGAACTGGCTCGGGCCGGTCTTGCCGCCGCTCTTTTCGAACAGATTGATCGCCTCTTGCGTCATGGTCTTGCTGAGCGGCGGGATCGCGTCGCCGACGGCGAAGGTGCGGGTCATTGCCATTTCTTGCCGACCTCCGAGGGCTGCTTCAGTTCGTGCGTGATGACCCGATCCAGCAGCCGTCCGTCCTCGTCGACGGAGACCGCTTCGGTAACGATGTAGTTCTTGCCGCGACGGGCGTATTTGTCGGCGATCCAGGCCTGTACGGTGATGCGCTTGCCGGCGACCGGCGGGTTGTAGCAATGGAACGTGCAACGCGCGTTCACCGAGCCGTCGTCGTGATACGCCATGTGATAGGCGTTGACGTCAACCTTATGCGAGATGGTTGGGAAGGCGGCCTCTGGGTCCATGACGCCCTGGCGAAACTCGTCCATCATCTGCTGTGTCAGCACATAGGAAAACGAAGGGAGCTTCTGGCCGACCTCCAATGCGTCCCAGTCCAGTAGTTTTGTTTCATGTTCCGCCGCATGCGCCATGTCGGTTTCCTTTCCGTGAGCGGCCTGATGGCCGGTGTTTCAGAACGTTTGTTCAATGGTGCGTTCACCGACCGCCGTGCACCATCTCCTCCGTCATGGCCGGGCTCGTCCGGGCCATCTGGCGCGGTATGGCGTTGGATCGGATGGCCCGGACGAGCCCGGCCATGACGGGTTGGAGCTGATCCAACGCGATCGAAAATCCCTATAGACCGCCGGCCACGCTGGAGGAAGAATGGCTGCCGCGCCCGGCGGTCGCGTGGCCTCGGCGTCAACCGCCTGGGCCACGCCCCGGTCTCAATGCACCGCGGTCAACTCTCGCGCGGTCAGCGACTGCATCGCCCGCAACCGGCCGAACAGCACATCCGCCGGAATCGCCGATCCGCCGCTGGTCAGGCAATCCGCGAACTTCTCATGCAGCTGATTGTCCGTCAGCGGTCGCTCGGCATGGCCGCGCGCGCGAGTCACCTTCTCGCTTTGCAGCACCTGGCCGGACACCAGCTCGATCGTCACCTGCTCCCACGGCGAGGAGCCGGGATTGGCGTCATCGGTCTCATCCGTCAGGTCGCGTTCGACCTTCCGCATCAGGTCCTGCACGTCCTTGCGCTGCACGAACGGATCGGTCAGCTCGGCCAGGCTGACGCGGTGCGCGATCAGGCCGCTCGCCATCGCGAACTCCATGCTGAACTTCGCGGCGAGGCCGGTGTCGGGCTGCCGGTTGCGCAGTATGTTGTCGGTCAGCGAACTGAAATGCACCGAAACCTTCTTCACCTCCTCGGGCTTCACCGGATGCGCGCCCACCAGATCCAGCATCGCGTCGATCGCCCGATGCGTGCCGTAGCAGGCGGGATATTTCTTGATGCTCAACCCGTGTTTGATGATGGCCCAGTCCTCGCCGAGTTTGCCGTCGCCGGCGCGATCGGGATTGTTGCGTGGCGAGACGGCGGACAGGAAGCCTTGCGGATGCTCCAGAGCGTCGGTGTTCGCGGTGAAGCCGGCCTCCGCCAACCGCGCCGCCATGACGCCGGAGTGCGCCGCCTTCCCGGCGTGGAACGGTTTCGTCATCGTGCCGAAATTGGACATGATGCCCGAGGCCTGCGACGCGCCCAGAGCGATCGCGATCGCGGTGCGCTCGGGGTCGAGACGGCGGAGTTTGGCGCAGGCCGCCGCCGCGCCGACGGCGCCGAAGATGCCGGTCGGATGGAAGCCTTTCTGGTGATACAGCGGCACGTCGCGGCGGACCAGTTCGGCCCAGGTTTCATAGCCGGCGACGTAGGCGACGAGCATGTCCTGGCCGGTGCGGCCGAGCACTTCGGCCTCCGCGAGGATGGCGGGGACCAGCACGGTGGACGGATGGCCGCGCAACGCAACGTCGTCGTAATCCAGCGCGTGCGCCGCCGTCCCATTGATCCATCCGGCTTCCGGTCCGGGGCTTTGTTCGCCGCTGAAATACAGTGTGGCCGGGCCTTTCCCCGGTGCCAGCACACCTTTCAGGATTTTCGCGCAGTCTTCATTCCGGCCGACGATCATCGTGCCGATGCAGTCGATAAAGCCCATGCGGGCGATGCGGATCGCTTCTTCCGGGACGCGGTTCGGCGACAAATCCGCGACGAACTGGCCGAGAGCTCTGGTAAGCGGCATTGTCAGTATCCTTCTGTAGCTGTCAGTTGTTGCATCCGTCAGGAACTCGCCGGCCCAAGGCAGGCCGGATCGAAGGGATAGGGCACCGCCGGTCCGCCGCGGCACGGCAACACCACCGTCGCGGTCCCGGGGGTGCCTTCGACGCCCTTGTCGTTACGCAAGCCGATCTCCAGCTGGACCACGCCGAAATCGCCGCGACGTTCCGTGGCGGTGACCCGGCCCCAGGCGGTGATCGTGTCGCCGGGATGATTCATGCCGCGGAACTGAAAGCGCGTTTTCCACAGCCATCCGCGCTCACCCGCCCAATCCGTCAGCAACTGGATCAACACGTGCTGTTTCCAGGAGCCGTTGACCACGACGTCCGGCAGCTTGTCGTGTTGGGTGGCGAACTTCCAGTCGTAGTGGATACGGTGCCAGTTTTCCATCGCCGAGGACCAGCGCATGACGTGCGCCACGCTCATGGGCCCTTTCACGACGTTCGGGATGTCCTGCCCCACGCTGATGTCCTCGAAGCAAATGTCGCTCATTTCGGACCCCCTCAGCGCATGATCGATGTGGTGGTGGCGGTGATCAACGGAACTTCGTTATCCGTCGTGTACATGTCAGCGGCGATGATGAACACCATCGGCCCGCTTTTGCCGTCGCGCTGATAAATGTCGAGATAAGTGCTGCTGCGATAAATCCGCTCCCCCACCCTGGCGTAGCGGAAAAACTCGTATTCGTAGCCGCCGTTCAGCATGCGTTTCAGCGGCAGATTGACCGGCGGCAAGCCACGGTAAGTGCGGGTCAGGCCGTCGAAGTCCGGGTCGTCCCGCATGCGGTCCAGCGGGTCGGGATCCGTTGGCGGACGCCGGAAGTGGTGTGGCGGATACGCCACCGGCGCGACCAGGCCGCCATAGCGGCTGCCCGCGGCCCATGCCTCATCCCAATAGCGCGGCGAGGGGTCCATGACCGCCTGAAAGAAGCGGCGCACCTCGCTGGCTTCCACCGGATGGTACGCCATGATCGGCCCGACATGGGCCCCGATCACGGCCTTCACGTCATCGGTGATATAATTCACCCGCATGCCTGATCGCCTTTCGTTGAGGTGTTGTTCGAGGGAAAAGCGATGCGGTGTCCTCGAGGCCGGCCCGCCGACGTGCCGCCCTCCCGCGGTCACGCGTGACGGAGCGGACAGCATCGTTCGAAAGCCGGTGGAACTGGCGTTCATCCGTTTTATCTTGTTCAGCCTTTACCGTCGCGCGGCGGCGTGGCATTGATCCAGATCAATGCCTCGGATCCGCGCGGCACACTGTCCCGCCGCTCGCGTGTCGGCGCAAGCCGGGCGCGCAACGCCGCACCGCCGGCGGCCTGGACCCAATCGACCGGAGAACGAAACCATGCCGTTGCTTCATCGCGTGACCCGCGGCCTGGTGCCGGCATGAGCGGTTTATCCGCGATGGCGCCGATCGCCGACGCCGCGACGGCCCAGGCTCTGCTCGATCGTTTCGAACACACCGCGCGGCGTTAGGAAACGCCCTGTGGCGATGGAACGATGGTCTGGCGCGTCTGGGGCGCGGGCCCGGTGGTGCTGTTGCTGCATGGCGGCGCGGGATCGTGGCGGCACTGGATTCGCAATCTGGATCACCTCAGCCGGGACTATACGGTGGTCGCACCGGATCTGCCTGGGCTTGGCGATTCCGCCCGCGCGCCGGATCCGATCGACGCGACCTCGGTCGGCGCGATCGTCACCGCCGGCCTGAACCAGGTCGCCGGACCGGACGCGCCGTTGCATATCGCAGGATTTTCGTTCGGCGGCGTCATCGCTGGCGTCACCGCCGCGAACGCGGGGCCGCGTGTCCGGTCCCTGACCCTGATCGGCACCGGCGGCCTCGGCCCGCCGAACCGCTCGGTCGAGTTGGTGCGCGTGCGCGATACGATCGGCGCCGAACGCCTGGCCGCGCACCGCGAGAACCTGCTGCGCATGATGCTCGCCGACCCCGCCAGCGTCGATGCCCTCGCGCTGGAGATTCAGGAACAGAACACGAAACGGGCGCGTCTCAACAGCGGCTTCATGTGGATGTCTCGCGTTCTGCACGAGGCCTTGCCGCGGGTGCACGGGCATGTCCACGGACTATGGGGCGAACACGAGATGCCCGACCGCGCGATGCTGGAGACTCGCATCGGCTTGCTGCGCGAGGCGCGCCCCGATGTCGCGGTCGAGATCGTCCCCGGCGCCGGCCACTGGATGTTCTACGAAGCGGCCGGTCCCTTCAACACGGCGTTCTCGCGCATCCTCGCGATGTGATCGCGGCCTGCGTTAGTTTGATGTGATCGCGGCCGGCGTTATTTTTTCGGCGCCGGCACCGGCACGCCGGGGATCTTCACCGTGACCGAGCCCAAGGTGTGATGCGTCGTGAAATACAGCGTCTTCCAGTCGTCGCCGCCAAACGCCATGTTGGTCGTGGCGTTCGCGCCATGCACGATCCGGCCGAGCTTTTTGCCGGTTGGATCCATGATCCAGATGCCTCCGGCACCGCCGCAAAACACGTTGCCGGCGGTGTCGACCTTCATGCCGTCGGGCGCGCCCGGCTCCTCGCCACGCAAATCCGCGAACACCCGATCGGTATGTTTCGCCAGCATTCCGCTCAGCGCGATGTCGAAAGCCCGGATATGTCCGCGGCGGGAATCGTTGATATAGAGCACCGTTTCGTCGGGCGAGAAGGCGAGCCCATTCGGCATGAGGAAATCGTTGGCCAGCAAGGTCCGGGTGCCGAGATCGGGCGTCACCCGGAAGACGCCGGGGTAGGTCCGGTCCCACTCCGGCACCGGCGCGTTGCCGGTCCACGGATCGGTGAAATAGACGCAGCCGTCGGACCGCACCACGACATCGTTGGGCCGGTAGAGCCGTTGCCCCTGAAAGCTGTTCATGATGACCGTGACGTCGCCGCCGTGTTCTCGCCGGGTGACCCGCCGCGCGGCGTTCTCACAGGCGATCAGCCGGCCTTTCTGATCCCGGGTGAGGCCATTGGCGTGGTTGGTTCGCTCCTGATCCACCGAAATCCCGGCGCCCGGCTGATATTTCATGCGGCGGTCGTTATGGATGTCGCTGAACAGCAAGTAACCGCCTTCATGCCACCAGACCGGCCCTTCCGCCGGACCCGTGGGGCCGCCAAAACCCTCCGCCAGGGTCTTTATCGGTTCTGAGGTGGAGATGATCGCGTCGAGCTCCGGCGCGAATTGTTCGATCCCTTGTCGCATGGCGATACGCCCCATTGTCATGAACACCCGATCGGGTGGGGCGTCGATCTGATCACTCGCCGGTGTGGACGGCAAGCCGCGCGGCCTGAAGCCCGGAATCGGTTGGATCAGGCGCCGGATCGCCCGGCGATCCCGCCCGGCGATGCGATTCGGCCGCCCCCTTCTGTTCGTAGCCGTTCGCCAGAACGCCCAGGCCAGCTCCGGTCCGGATGGGCGGCGGTCCGGTGACCGCCCAATATCGGGTGATCTCAACACGGTAAAGAGCGGGATGGTGGAGCTGAGGGGAATCGAACCCCTGACCTCCTCATTGCGAACGAGGCGCTCTCCCAACTGAGCTACAGCCCCATCCCGCCGCGTGCGCGGCCCTCCGCGACGCGGGCGCAAAATGCGGACGTGAGCCCCCAGTGTCAACACGGAAACCACCGGAGGGGAAACCCGCGGCCGGATGGCCGGCCTCAGCCGCGCGCGCTGGCCTAGTGGCAAAACCAACGTGGCGGCCATACATCGCGCGGCACACACGGGCATGTGCCGGCATGGCCGGTTCTGGGCGAGAGCGGCATGCTCAGCCGATTCGAGGCGCTGCAAGGCTCCAGCCTGACCCCGTTCATCGGCCGCGACGAGGAACTCGCGCTGCTGCCGCGCCGTTGGCGGGACGCGACGTCCGGCCGCGGCAACGCGGTCCTGATCACGGGCGAGCCGGGGATCGGAAAATCCCGCCTCGTCGCCGCGCTGGACGAACAACTCCGCGGCCAGCCGCATATCCGACCACGGTATTTTCGCCTGTCGCACCGCCGCGACGCCCCTTTGGCGCCATTCATCGGCCAGTTCGAGCATGCCGCCGGCATCGCCCGCCGCGACACGCCGGCCGAGAAACTGATGTAAAGCCGCGCCATGCTGATGCCGCGCACCTCGCCCGAGGACATGGCGCTGTTGGCCGGCATCCTGTCGCTGCCGCCGGACGGGTCGTTGCCGGCGCTCGATTTGTCCGTGCAACGGCGCAGGGAAGCGACGTTCGCGACGCTGGTGCGCCAGTTCGCCGCTCTCGCGCGGACCCAGCCCGTGCTGGTGCTGGCCGAGGACGTGCAATGGCTGGATCCGACGTCGCGGGAATTGCTGGAGCATCTGTTCGAGTTGTGCCAGCTTCTGCCGCTCCCGCTGATGCTGACCTGCCGGCCGGAGTTCGAGGCACCCTGGGCCGGCCGCGCGGGTGTCAGCGTCCTGACGCGCAATCGCCTGCCGCCCCGGGAAACCGCCGAGATCGCGCTACGCCTCGCCGCCACGGCGATTCCTCAGGCACTGATCGAGCGGCTGGTGTCGCGCGGCGATGGCGTTCCGTTGTTCATCGAGGAACTGACCCGCGCCGTGCTGGAATCCGGTTCGCGCATGGACGGGCTGTCGGCGGCCCTGGTGCCGGACAGTCTTCAGGCATCGTTACTGTCCCGCCTGGGCTGGCTGCCGGCCGCGAAGGCCGTGGCGCGGATCGGCTCGGTCATCGGCCGGTCGTTTCCGTACGAGTTGGCGGCGGCGACCGCCGACATTCCCGACGGCGCTCTGGACGAGGGCCCGCGGCAACTGGTGGAAGCGGGTCTGGCGTCGCGCCGCGGCGAGGCGGCGGAAACCACGTGCCAGTTCAAGCACGCGCTGGTCGAGGATACCGCGTATCAGAGCATGCCGCGGCCGCGCCGCGCCGGCCTGCACGCCGCGATCGGAGCTGTCCCGGAACGGGATGCCGAGACCGCGCGGGAAGACCCGGCGCTGATCGCGCATCACCGCGCCGAAGCCGGGATGATCCCCCAGGCGGTGCGGTATTTCCCGGCGGCGGCCGAGCAAATGGCGGCGCGTTGCTGGCGCGGATCGGTGGGGTCTCGGGGCGAAGCCCCGCGCTACCGCACCGGTTTCGGCGGCAGATCGATCCGCAACGACAACTCCTTCAGCCGCGCGGGTGTGACCTCGGCCGGCGCGCCCATCAGCAAATCCTCGCCCTGCTGGTTGAGCGGGAACAAGATCACCTCACGGATATTCGGCTCATCGGCCAGCATCATGACGATGCGATCGATCCCCGGGGCGGACCCGCCATGCGGCGGCGCACCGTAACGGAACGCGTTCAACATGCCGCCAAAACGAGCCTCCACGTCCTCGGCCTTGTAGCCGGCGATGGCGAACGCCTTCAGCATGATGTCCGGCCGATGGTTGCGGATCGCGCCGGACGACAACTCGATCCCATTACAAACGATGTCGTATTGATACGCCTTGATCGTCAGCGGGTCCTGAGTGTTCAACGCCTCCAGCCCGCCTTGCGGCATGCTGAACGGATTGTGGCTGAAGTCGATCTGTTTGGTTTCCTCGTTCAGTTCGAACATCGGAAAATCGGTGATCCAGCAGAACCGGAACGCACCCTTTTCCGACAAATCGAGTTCCTCGGCGATACGGTTCCGCACCACGCCGGCGAATTTCTCCGCCACGTCCTTCTTGCCGCCGACGAAGAACACCGCGTCCCCGGCGGTCAGGCCGCAAGCGGAACGGATGGCCTCGGCCCGCTCCGGCTCCAGGTTGCGCGCGATCGGGCCCTTCGGTCCGTCCGCGTCGTAAACAATGTAACCCAGCCCGCCCTGGCCCTCGGCGCGCGCCCATTCGTTGAGCTTGTCGAAGAAACTGCGCGGCTGCGCGGCGGCCCCCGGCGCCGGCACCGCGCGCACGATCCCGCCCGAGGCGGCGATGCGCGCGAACAGCCCAAACCCCGAGCCGGCATAGTGCGCCGTCACATCCGCGATCCGCAGCGGATTGCGCAGGTCGGGCTTGTCGGAGCCGAACTCCAGCATCGCCGTGTCGTATGGAATTTGTGGGAATGGCGCGGGCGTGACCGCGCGGCCCTCGCCGAACTCCTCGAACACGCCCGCGATCACCGGCTCGATGGTCGTGAACACATCCTCCTGCGTCACGTAGCTCATTTCGAAGTCGAGTTGATAAAATTCGCCCGGCGAACGGTCGGCCCGGGAGGCCTCGTCGCGGAAACACGGCGCGATCTGAAAATAGCGGTCGAATCCCGCCACCATCAGCAACTGCTTGAACTGTTGCGGCGCCTGCGGCAACGCGTAGAACTTGCCGGGATGCATGCGCGCCGGGACCAGGAAGTCGCGCGCGCCCTCGGGGCTGGAGGCGGTCAGAATCGGGGTCTGGTATTCCATGAACCCCGCCGCGATCATGCGCCGCCGGATCGACGTGATGACGTTTGACCGCAGCATCATGTTGCGATGGATCTTCTCCCGCCGCAGATCGATGAAGCGGTAGCGCAAGCGGATGTCCTCGGGGAATTTCTCCTCGCCAGCTACCTGCATCGGCAGCACCTCGGCCGGCGACTGCACGAGCAACTCGGTGACGCGCAGTTCAATCTCGCCGGTGGGCAGTTTGGGATTGAGCGTGCCTTCCTCGCGGGCGACCACCGCGCCGGTGACCGTGACCACGCTCTCCGGCCGCACCGCCTCCGCCTGGGCGAACACCGGGGAGCCGGCGGCGAACACGCATTGCGTGATGCCGTAATGGTCGCGCAAATCGATGAACAACAACCCGCCATGGTCGCGTTTGGCGTGCACCCAGCCGGACAGGCGGGCGATCTGCCCAGAGTCGGCGGCGCGCAGCGCGCCACAGGTGTGCGAGCGGTAGGGGTGCATGGAAACCACATCCTGACAAACAGAGCGGCCCGAGAGGGGAGGGGGGGCCGCCGGAGCGCGGGAGAAAAGACAGGGCCCGGGGGCAAGGTCAAGCGTCGAAGACGCCCAGCAGCAGTTCTCATTTTGACCTGACGCGTTTGTCCTGACCACCGGAATGCCGTTTTTCACGAAACACTCATGGCCCGAGCGGTGGCGGCCGGCTGAAGGCCAAGGTTCCAAGAAGGTCGTCC
>Ga0181536_10002613_pt1 | contig 20124 bp, 18 predicted proteins | sample PEATcosm2014_Bin_41_FD_121105 | JGI IMG/M metagenome (GOLD analysis project Ga0181536, IMG submission 121105) | Peatland microbial communities from MTU Mesocosm Facility, Houghton, MI, USA - PEATcosm2014_Bin17_60_metaG | ecosystem: Environmental > Terrestrial > Soil > Wetlands > Peat | place...
GATGGTGAAGATGCCGCCTGTTTCGAGCGTGCAGCCGCCGCCCGCAAATGTGCCGAGCCGGATTTTCGGCCCTTGCAGGTCGAGGAGAATGCTGGCGGGACGGCCCAGTTCCGCGGTGACCTGGCGAATGACGGCAATGCGCGCGGCATGCTCGGACTGCGTGCTGTGCGATGCGTTGAGGCGGAATACGTCCACGCCTGCCAGCAGCAGTTGCCGGATCGCGGCCGGGGAGTCGCTGGCGGGTCCCAGCGTCGCGACGATTTTGGTGTTGGGCATAAGAGTGGCGCCCGCTTCAGCGCGTGTGGCCTGCCACTTATTTATCATGGCACGTCCAGCGGGGCGGCTTGCCCGAAATCTGTTGGACCAGATCTTCGTTGCGCTTCTCGTGCAGGCGCTTTACGGCGGCGAGCTCGGCTTTGGCCTCCGTCGCGCGTCCCAGGCTCTGATAGACTTGCGCCAGGCGGTAGTGCCCGTCGGCTCTGGAGGGATCCAGCCGCACGGCCTCGCGGAGTTCCCGCGCGGCGGGCTCATACTCTTTGCGGCCCGCATGCAAGATGCCTAGATCCAGGTGCGCGATGCGAATCTTCGGATCCAGGCGGCGGGCTTTCTCCAGCAGCGGCCGCGCGGCTTCCGCATCGTCGCGATGCAGGAGCACGTCGCCCAAGTAAGCGTTGGCTTTCGCATGCGACGGATCGTTCGCCAGCTCGCGGCGGAACTCGCCCTCCGCCTCGTCATAGCGGTGTTCTTTCCAGAAGAGATAGCCGAGGCCGAAATGCACTTCGGGTTCGGTGGGAGAAGCCGTGGCGGCGGCCTGAAACTCGACGATGGCGTCGGGCTCGCGGCCCAGGCCGTCTAACGCCTCGCCCATCAGCATGTGGGTCGCCGCGGAATCGGGTTGCTCCCGTAGCAGCCAAGCGAATTCCTGCAGCGCTCTCTCGAGCTGGCCGGACCACAGACAGCTCTGGGCGATGACATGGTGCAGTTGCGTGTTGTTGGGATCCGCGGCCAAGGCGCGATCCAACTCGGGAACGGCGTGGGCGTACATGCCCGCGCCGAAGTAACTCATCCCCAGCAGCGTGCGCGCCTGAAGATTCTGGGGATCGATCGCCAGGGCCGCGCCGAGCGGCCCCAGGGCGGCTTTAAAATCCCCCAACTTGAACTCGGCCAGTCCCAGGTTCAACTGGACTTCCCGGATGTTCGGTTGAATCGAAAGCGCCTTGCGATAGCAGTCGGCGGCTTCCTTGTAATGCTGCTGCCGCGAGAACGCGAGGCCCGCATTTGCCAGGGCCGGAATGTCGGTGCGGTTGCGGGCGGGCAGCGTCTGGCACCCCGGAGCGCCGCGGGCCCGTCCCGCAATGCAAACGGCCAGCAGAACGTATAGCGCGCCCCGCCGCCAAATCATGACGGCCCCTTCGTGCGCGGCGCGGGACCCGTGGAGTCGCGCAACACAAGCTCAGGATCGATGACGATCTCGCGCCCCGGCAGTTTGCCGCTCGCCGACTCCGGCACGAGCATGCTAAATGCCAGGTGGCCAATCCGGTCCCGTGGAATATGCACCGTGGTGAGCGGTGGATAACTGAACTCGGACAGCTTGATATTGTCGAACCCTGTCACGGAGATGTTCTCGGGAACGCGCAAGCCCTGTTCGCGAACCTCGCGCAAGACGCCGACGGCCATGACGTCGTTCACGCAGATGATGGCGGTGGGCTGGAATCCGGAGGACAGGATCTCGCGGGCGTCCTGGGTGGCGACGGTGCGCCATTCCGTCCTGGGCGCGTATCTGGAGACGGTCTCCACGAAAGTTTTCTCGCGTTCACTGAGGGGGCCCAGCGCGGCGTGGTGACCCACGAAGGCCAGGCGGCGGTGATTGAGGTTGTGCAGATACTCGACCACCAGCTCAATGCCGCGCCGGTAGTTGACGCGGATATTGGACATGGTGCGGCCGGCGGTTCCTACGTCATAAAACACCACGCGAAGCTTGCTGGCTGCCAATTCGGATATGAGGCCCGGGTCCATCTCCGACACGATCACTGCCAGACCCGCCACCCGCCGCCCTATCATTAATCGTACGCACCGGACTAGGTGCTCGGAATTATAGTCCGTGTCGGCGACCAGGACGTCATATCCATGAGTGTACGCGTCCGTTTCCAGGGCGCGACAAATGTCGAAGAAGAAAGGATTCTGCAGATTCGAGGCGATCATGCCGAGCGTGCGGCTGGCGCCTTTGGCGAGCGATCGCGCGTGCAGGTTGGGGTGATAGTTGAGCTCCGAAATGGCCCGCGTCACGCGCTGGCGCGTGGCATTCCGGACTGCGCTGGTCTGGTTCAGGACACGCGATACCGTCGCTGTGGAAGCCCCCGCCCGCTTCGCGACTTCATCGAGGTTCATCTGGCTAGCCGTATTGAGCGATCAGCACAGCGGCTGTTCAACCCCGGCGCGGCTGGCGGGCATTTTCCCGGGGGTATCGGAGGGGCCACGTCCGCGACCCCTCCCGGTGTTTCGAGTGTCAGAAGCTTAATTTTAGCGAAAGTTCAATGGTCCGTGGGTCGTAGGTATCCGTAACTTGGCCGAAAGAGGAATTGCCGAACGACGTGTTCAAATCGTGGAACTGCGTGTGATTGAACGCATTGTAGAACTCCGCTCCAAATCGGAGATTCGCTCTTTCCTGGAAGCGGAATTGCTTGAACATGGTCAGGTTGAAGTTGATACGGCTGGGGCCGCGAATGGCGCCTTCCTGCGAGTTGCCCCACGCGAGATTCGCGGGAGCGGCGAAGGCCGACGTGTTGAAGAATTCCCCTACGGTACCCGGATAGCTTAGAGCAGACACCTGATTTGGCCGGTCTGTCGTGTTGCCGCCCAACCCCACGTTGTCGTAACTTAGCGTCGGGTTGAGGGCCAGACCGCTCTCGATGAGTGTGATGCCGGAAATCTCCCAGCCACCCAGGAGGGTGCCAGCTGGGCCTTTGTTATTCCGGAAAATCGGCAGATCGTAGGTGTAGTTCAACACCAGGAGTTGCCGGCGGTCGAGGCCAGTCGGTCCGTAGTCGTAATACCGGTTGTAGGGATCCGATAGCGTATTGAAGTCCCCACCGCCGCCCGGCGCGATGCCCAGGCTGTGCGACCAGGTGTAAGCCGCCTGGAATGTCAAGCCGTGCTGGTTTTCCACCCGGAAGTTGACCTGTAATGATTCGTAGTGCGTGTTGCCCGCGTTCTCTCCCAGAACGATGTTACTGTAACCCAGGAAAGGACGGTCGAGGTTGCCGTTGTAGTGGCCGCTGATTCCGGCGATAGCCAACCGGTTCGGGTCCGTGAGCGGCACATCGTTAATCTCGCGCTCGTCGCGCTGGTGGTAATCGGAATTGCCCACATACGCTACACTAAGCACCGCTCCGCGCGTGACTTCGTGTTGGATACCGAAGTTCCACTGCGCCGAAACGGGCAGCTTGTAGTCGCTGTAGGACAGTGCGGTGATACCGGCGGGGTAATTGGGCGCCGTCGCCGTCAGTCCGTTTTCGACGCTGACATTGGGGGTGGAAAAGAAGACGTTAGTCAGGTTGGGGCTGTAGCCGAACGGCGGATTGGGACCCATGTTGTACACATCGTTACCCTGGATGCGCTCGTAGAACATGCCAAAGCCGCCACGAATGACGGTCTTGCTCTGCCCCGTAACGTCATAGGCAAAGCCCACGCGCGGCCCTACGCTGCCATATTCGTTCTTCACCAAGCCGCGCGGGATACCGTCCTGGCCCGCCACTATCAGTCCGTTCAAGTAGAACGGCACCGTCGACAGAGGCACGCCGGAGACCGTCTTGAAGCCGGGGCCGGACGTGTTCAGGCTGCCATCCGCATTGAATTGGGCCGCGTCGGCCGGGTTGTAGAGATTGGGATAGAAATTCGCCAGACGATTCTGCACGTCGTAGACATGTGGGATGATTTCCCAACGGAAGCCCAGATTCACCGTCAGCCGTTTCGTGGCGCGCCAGTTATCTGTGCCGTAGAAGGAGATTGTATTGGTACGCGTGTGCGTGCGGTCCTCCAGGTCCAACTCGTTATAGCTGCTGGCGTAGCCTAAAAGCATATCGGCTACTGCATTTCCCGTAAACGTTCCGTTGAAACCATAGTTGCCCTGCGTGTCGCCGAAAATGTCCTGGTTCTTTCCGTAGCGCATATACTGGCCGCCGAAATGCAGGTTGTGCTGGCCTTTAGTCCAGGAGACATCGTCACGCACCTGCTCGTCCTTGGCCGCATTCCTCCAGGGCCAGGAGGCGGGGTCGTAGTTAACGCCGTACGATCCACCCAAGTCTATGGTGGGCAGACGGTTGAGGAGGTTGTTGTTGAACAATTGCGCGGCGCTCCAACCGGCAGGTTTCTGGTAGACGCCGACGGGAGTCAGGTCGATCCAGTTGCCGTTGAAGTTGAAGGCAGCCTCGTTCAACAAAGTGGGGCTGATAGTGTCGGTCAGATGGACGACGCCGCTCCAGGAAGGATTCTTGAAGTTGGTTTGGATGGTTGGATAGGTGTCGCCACTCCAAAGGGATGTGGTCGTCACTTGGTCCGTGTTGTCGTGAATGTAATGCGCCATCATCGACACCTTGTCGCTGAAATAATGGTCGAAGCGCAGAATGGTTTCCGGTACGTTGGTGGGCGCACTCTTCGACCCGGACCACTGATTATTTGCGGTATTTGGAAGAGGCATGGCGCCGGAAGCGAAAAACAGCGCGGCGTTCGGATCGATTAACGATGCGGGGATTTTGTTGCCGGGGAAGGGCTGGCCGGGGGTCAGACCCAAAGCCTCAAATTTGGCGTTCTGGGCCGGATCGTTGGTGTTCGGTACGGTGATGGCCGTGGCGAGGGCGCTGAAATCGCCATTGCGCTGGGCTTGGGGAATGGCGTTGGCGGTGATCGTGTTGGCCGTGACGAACTTGCGCCATTCCTGGTTCCAGAAGAAGAAACTCTTCTTGCGGTCCGTGTTGTACTTTTTCGGGATGTATATGGGTCCGCCAATGTTGAAGCCGAATATGTTGTACCGCAACTCGGGGACCGGTTCGCCTGCCCTGTTGGCGAAAAAGTTGTTGGCGTCCAAGTCGTTGTTGCGGAAGAACTCATAGGCCGCGCCATGGAAATCATGCGTGCCGGACTTGATAGCCATGTTGATAGTGCCGGCCGAGCCGATCCCGAAATCGCCGGGGGCGTTGCTGGTTAGGGTCTTGAATTCATCGATCGCGTCCACCGACGGCATCATGGTGACACAGCCGCCGCAGCCGCGGTCATAGTTTTCGCCGCCGTCAACCATCCAGACGTTATGTTCCGGACGCTGTCCATTGAAGCTGATGTTGGTGCTGGCGCCTACCGATATGGGCAGGTTGAAATCGGGGAGGTCCGAGGAAGCCCCCGGACTCAGGATAGCGAGGGCCGCCATATGCCGGCCGTTAATGGCTAAATCCTGGATTTCTTTGCCGGACACCAGGTCGCTCACCTCGCTCGAATCCGACTCCACTTTCACGACGTCGGCCGCCACTGTCACGCTTTCGGTAACCTGACCGACGGCCAGGACTGCGTCTACGCGCACTGTATCGTTTGAATCCAACTTGATGCCGGTGCGCTCGTATGCTTTGAAGCCGGCTGCCTCGGCTTTGACCGAGTAGGACCCGATTTGCAGCTCGGGCGCAATGTAGCTCCCGGTGCTGTTGGTTTGGAGAACGCGTTTGGCGTCCGTACTCGTATTTGTGATGGTGATGGTGGCTGCCGGCACTACCGAGCCGGTCGGATCGGTGACGGTGCCTAAAACGGTTGCGGTTTGGGCGAACGCGGCTGCGCCCGCCATGACGAACAAGGGCAATAGCAGACTGAGCTTACGCATGTAACCTCCTTTGGTGGCTGTTGTTGAACGCGCCGGCCGTCAGAGCGGTCGGTCCATAAATGGACGGGCCGTTCACGGCGAGCTGAGTGACCTGCCAGCCGGCAATTGTGTCGCTGACCTCGCCGGTCTCGGTCCGGACGGCTGTCAACGCCGCTTCGACGCTAACGCTCTCCCGCCCGGTGTCGATCTTCAATTTGAAGTCCACGCGGGCGCGATCGCCAACGGTCAGGGCAACGCCTTTCTGTCCCGCCTTATTGAAGCCCGCCGCTTCAACGCGGACGGCGTAGCGCCCAATCTGAAGGGGCGCTAGATGCTGCCCCTCGCTGTTGGTTGCCGAGCGAAGGGCATGGTTAGTCTCGGTGTTTACAGTTGTGACGGCGGAGTTCGGAACCGCGGCCCCCGACGGATCGGGCGGGGTGCCGGCGACGGTGGCTTCCGATGCAAACGCTTGGAAAGCGAACGCTCCCAGAAGCGCGCACACGAAAAACATCACCCTGAGACTAACCTTCCGCACATTTACCTCCCAGTAAATGCAACGAATCGCAATTCCCAGCCCCGCGTGCCCTCATCCGTACACGGCTGCGAACACGCAAGAGCCTGTGTTGATGAAGTCTACACGTTTCCAGGCTCAACAATAAGGCCGTTACGGCACTGTACATTTCCGTCCATTTAAAATCAGGAAGTTGAGAAAACGTTACAGAAGCTTTGGGAATAAGTACAGTACCTGACTGCCTCGTGCTAGCATGTCCAGTGGCGCCATTAAAGCCATGTCTCGTAAGCCCGAGCTTCAAGTTCCTACGCCTCGTCTGCCGCCGGAGAGAGCGGCGGACGTTCGGGCAACGTTGGAGCGCGTTCTCGGCAGCCACCTGTTTCGCGGTAGTCGACGGTGCCAGATTCTGTTGCGGCATATTGTCGAGCAGACTCTGGGGGGCGACAGCGGTTCCCTGAAGGAGCGCACGCTGGGGATCGAAGTGTTCGGCCGTCCCGCGGACTACGACACCAGCCAGGACCCTATTGTTCGCGCCAGCGCGGCCGAGATCCGTAAGAAACTGGCTCAATATTATCAGGAAAATGGACACGGGTCCGAGTGCCGAATCGAACTGCTTTCCGGATCGTATATTGCCGAATTCCACTTCAGCGGCCCCGTTGAAGCGCCGGTAATAGCGGCCAGCCATCCCCTTAAGCGAAATTTGGTGATCGCCGGAGCCGCCGTCGCCGTGGTGGCGCTTTTGATTCTGGCTTTGACGCTGGTGCTGCCGGAATGGGGACGCTCGGACCTGGATCGGCTCTGGAGCCCCGAGCTCAAGGCGCCAGGGCCTGTTCTGGTCTGCGTGGGCTTGCAGGCGGCTTACAACCCTCGATCAGTCCAGGCTCAAGACGAGATTGAAGGCGTAGTCCCGCCGCAGTCTCGCGCGCCTGGCCCCCATCGCGCGATTCGCGAAGACGATCTCGTCCTCCTGCGGGACCGGTATGTGGCCCTGGACGACGCGATCTGTCTCGTACGCCTGACCGCGCTGCTGGAGCGCTATCGCAAGCCCTACCGGATCCGCGCCGAGGGGTTCACCTCGTTTGCAGATCTGCGGGATGCCCCGGCCGTGCTGATCGGCGCCTTCGACAACCCGTGGACCCTCCGCACCGCGGGTCAGCTACGCTTCACATTCCGCAAGGAAAGCGAACCTGATACCGGGATGGTTTTTGATCGCCAGCATCCGGAGAACACAGACTGGAAGCTCACGAATTCCTGGCCAAACTGGGATATTCCGATTGATTATGCGATTGTGTCGCGCCTTCTCGACCCCGCGACGGACCGTCCGGTCATAATCGCCGCCGGCCTCACGCAGTTCGGCACGATTGGGGCGGGTGAGTTTCTCACCAATCCGGAATATTTCTCGGAGGCGGTTCGACGTTTCCCACGGGACTGGCAGAAGAGGAATCTGCAGGTGGTTCTGCGCGTTCCCGTAGTGAACCGCATCTCGGGTCGTCCGCGGATTCTCGCTACCCACGTGTGGTGAGTCGAAGGGCAGTCCGAGCCGCGAGCGTAAGGGAGCGGTTTTTTTTCGAGCCCACAGTTTACACAGCACCATCGGCAAGACGTCATTCTGGCGGAGGGGAACGTCCTTGGTCAAGAAGCCTCCTGGGTGTTTCAGGGCCACCTGCCTGGACCGGCGTCTCACGGGCGCCTTGCCGTGGCGCCTCGGTCCGCGCAGGAGGTCGCCTGATCCGGCGCGCCCATGTCGAGATACATGGTGTAGGCATCGTTAACGCGGTAGCCCGTCTGAAAGACCTGCAACAGGCAGGTGGCAATGTTTGCAGACGTTTTGCAGGGGCTTGCCGCCACCACTAGAGGTGGAGGGTATTCAAAAACGCCCATGTCGCCGTCCGAACTGGCCTCAGGCAGTGGCGGCGTCGGCGTCGCGGCGACCTTGGTATTGGGCACAAAATCAGGTACCATTCCCTTTTGCCCCCAACATGCCTATCTACCAAGTGATCGTGCTGGCGATTGTGCAAGGCCTGACGGAATTCCTGCCCATCAGCAGCACGGCGCACCTCTATTTGACTTCGTGGCTGCTAGGCTGGCAGACGGAAAGCCTGACGTTCGATATCGCGCTGCACATCGGCACGCTGCTGGCTGTGGTGATTTACTTTGCGCGCGATTGGGTGCAGATTATCGCGCACGGATTCGGCATTCGCTGGGGACGCGATGAAGAACTGGAACGCAACAGCGGCCTGCTATGGCTGCTGGCGATCGGATCGATCCCGGTGGGTGTCGCGGGGTTGCTCTTCAACAAACAGGCGGAAGGCGCGTGGCGCAACCCCATGGTGATCGGCACGATGATGGTGGGGATCGGGATCGTGATGGGGATCGCCGAGTGGATGGGCCGCAAGACGCGCGATATCTCCGGAGTGAACTTTGTGGATGCCGGAACGATCGGGATCGCGCAGGCGCTGGCGGTAGTGCCCGGAGTTTCGCGCAGCGGCATCACCATCACGGCCGGCTTGTTCCGCAATATAAATCGGGAGGCTGCCGCGCGCTACTCCTTCCTGCTTTCGACGCCCGCCATCGGCGCGGCGGCCACCAAGGCGGTCTACGACATGATCAAGCACAAAGCCTTGGATGCGGCGCCCGGCACGGTGGCGTTGACTCACACCGGTCTCGCGGTGGGGATCGCGGTAAGTGCCGTGACGGGGTTGATCGTGATCGGCCTGTTCCTGCGCTTCCTGCGCCGCCGCAGCTTGTGGTTTTTTGTGTTTTATCGCATTATTTTTGGCATAATGGTGCTTGCTCTGGCTTTCTTCCGCCGGCCAGCGGGATGAAGCTTTTATCTCCGACTCCGCAGAAGCGAATCAACGAACTGATAGGACTGCTGCTCCTATCGCTGGGCGTGGTGTTGCTGCTCAGCCTGGCGTCGTACCATGTCCAGGACCCCTCTCTGAATACGGCGGCGGCCACGCGACCGCGCAACCTGATCGGCTATCCCGGCGCATGGTTTGCCGACCTGCTGCTGCAGGGCTTCGGCATCGGCGCGTTTGTGTTCCCGATTTTGCTGTTCGGCCTGGCCTGGAAATGGGTCCGCTCGGACGAACTGGAAGCGGGCGCCATCAAGCTTTGCGGAACGCTGCTGCTGCTGCTGAGCCTGACGGCGGCGGTTTCCTTCGCGCCGCGGCTGACGCTGTTTAGCGGCGCGATTCCGATGGGCGGCCTGGCCGGAATGCTGCTGGCGCATTATCTGATGCACGCGCTCAATCCCACCGGCGCGATTCTGCTCACCATCACGACTCTGATCGTTTCCGTCTACTTGGTCTCGACCTTCACCATGTCGAAACTGGCTGTCTGGTTCGCTGGCCCGTTGCGTATTCTGCGGATGCTCGCGGACGCGTGGCAGCTCTGGCGGGAAGAGCGCCGCCGGCGCAAGGAGGAGAAGGCGCGGCTGCGGGCTGCCGAGAGAGCCGAAAAGCGCCGCCGGTCGAGGCCGTCGCCGCAGACGGAAACGGCGCATATCGAATCTCCCGCTCTGCCACTCGATACGGTAGCGGAAGCGCCCGCGCACACGCCCGAAGAGCCCGCCGAAATCCCGATTTGCGCGCTCGAGGAACCGCCTGTGTCCCAGCCCGACTCTCCGCCATGGGAGATCCCGGTCCCGGTGGCCATGCGCGCGCCGGGTCCGGCGGCTTACCGGCTGCCTTCGACGGACCTGCTGAACGAAGGGCAGGGCCGCAGCCCTTACGACGAGCAGGAGCTGAAGGACATCGCCGTACGCATCAAGTCGAAGTTCGAAGAGTTCAACGTGCTGGGCAACGTGGTGCAAATCAACCCCGGCCCGGTGGTGACGACTTTCGAATTCAAGCCCGAGGCGGGCATCAAGTACAGCCGCATTACGACGCTCACCGAGGATCTGTGCCTGGGGTTGCAGGCCGAATCCATCCTGATCGAGCGCATTCCGGGCAAGCCCACCGTGGGCATCGAGGTGCCCAACACCAAGCGCGAAGTGATCGCGCTGCGCCAGATGCTGGAGTCCGAGGAATTCCTGCAGGCGCAGTCGCGGCTGACCATTTCAATGGGCAAGGACATCAACGGGCGCATCAAGGTGGCCGCGCTGGAGTCCATGCCGCACCTGTTGATCGCCGGCTCGACCGGTTCGGGCAAGAGCGTCATGATCAATTCCATGGTCATGTCGATCCTGTACAAATCCACGCCGGATGAAGTGCGCATGATCATGGTGGACCCCAAGCGCGTGGAGCTGGGCATGTACGAGGGCATTCCGCACCTGCTGACGCCGGTGATCACCGATCCCAAGAAGGCCACCAACGCGCTGCGCAACGCGGTGCTCGAGATGGATCGCCGCCTTCGCCTGCTGGCCGAATTCGGCGTGCGCAACATCGACCAGTTCAATAAGAAGATCCGCAAGAAACAGGAGGAGCCGCGCAACCTCTTCGAGGAGGACGAAGCCACCGCGGAAGATTTGCGGCCGCTGCCCTACATCCTGATTCTGATCGACGAGTTGGCGGACCTGATGATGCTGGAGGGTCGCAACGTGGAAGAGTCCGTGACGCGCCTCGCGCAGATGGCGCGCGCGGTGGGCATGCACCTGGTGCTGGCCACGCAGCGGCCCAGCGTGGACGTGATTACCGGCTTGATCAAGGCCAACTTTCCCTCGCGGCTCAGCTTCCGCGTGGCCACGCGGGTGGACTCGCGGACCGTGTTGGACGTGATGGGCGCCGAGCACCTGCTGGGCAAGGGCGACATGCTGTTCCTGCCGCCTGGGTCGTCGCGGCTGATCCGCGTGCACGGTGCATTCGTGACCGAAACCGAAATCAACCGCGTGGTGGATTTCTGGAAGGAGCAGGCGACGCCGGAGTACGATCAGTCGTTCCTGGTGGCGCCGCCGTCCGACGATGCGGAACCGGAGGGCGAAGAGGCCGCGCCAGGCGGGCAGGATCCGATGTACGAAGACGCCGTGCGCATCGTACTGGAGATGGGCAAGGCATCGACTTCGACATTGCAGCGCAGGCTGCGGCTGGGCTACGGGCGCGCCGCGCGGATCTTGGACATGATGCAGCGCGACGGGATCATCGGCCCGCCGGATGGCAGCAAGCCGCGCGAGGTATTGAAGCGGCCGGATTGGCTGCGGGAGGTGGAGGATTCGGTGCGGTAATATCAGCCGATGGAGAAGCGAAGCTTCGATTCCTCGATGCGCCGGTTGACTGCCGCCAACTGCTCTTCTATCTCTTGCCGCTTCGTCCCATCAGTTACCGCTAGGATCTGCTCCAAGAGGTGTGCGACACCAGACAGGCGCGGCAGGTCCATGCGCGCCTCGGCCCTGAGGCGTCTCCAACGTTGCAGCTCATTGCGATCCAGGCGGATATGGCGATTTGAATAGACGCCGCATTCGGTTATTTCGTCTAATCCCCCGTCGTCTCGCTCGTGGAGATGTTGTATATATGGGTCCTCGACGCATGGATCTGCGAAATATTGTCCGCGTGCGAGATGTGCCTCAGACGGCCATGTTTCCGATTTGTGTCCGTTGCACTTACGGCACACATAATAGAGATTGTCATAGGCGCAGATTAGGTCCCAAAACTTACTTCGGGGCTTGAAATGCTCGACCTCGAACGCCTCTTCGCCGCCCAAATATGCTTCAGTACGCTCACAGTACGCGCACCTGGCTAGGAAGTCTCTGCGCAAGTGTGGTTTGTAGGCTTGATAGTTAGCGTACTCAGGAGGAGTTTCTCGACGACTAAAAAGGGCCATTAGCCTCGGTGTCTGATTGACGAGTTGCTCATGGCCTGAGCCTGGTTAGAAGGTCTTCGATTGAATCGAGGAGCTTGCTCCGCTCGACCTCCCATTCCCGGTCCCGAGCTTCGATCTGTGGGTCCCGGTCCTCCGCATCAAGACGAGTCTCGATACGCTCCAGTTCGAAACGCTCCAGCGCAGTCAGTTCGCCTCCCATGCCCTTGTCGACAAGATCGTGGTAGCGTTGCCGGACGTCACGGTCAGCCATCGAGGCGATGCGAGACGCCACCGACAGTACTGCGGCGACGTTCGCGTCGCGATCCGCAGAGGGTGCGCTTTTCTTCTGGCCGGACGGATAGCCGCTCCTGCGAACCGGAGCGCTAGGCCGCCGGCGTAGGCAGCGTTGCTCCGTGTCTATGCCGCGCCCATTTCGACGGAACGAAGGCTTGCCAAGCATCGAGCTACTTGGCCCCCTTTAATGCTCCGGTCCGTTCGATGGCAGCCTTAGTGTAATCCTTGAACGTGTCTAATTGTTCGCTGGCCCGCCTTATGCTTACCAGCAGACGCCCGAAGGCTTCTTCTGTCATCTGAACGGCGATCCGTTGTTCCTGACCGCTAGCGTCCGACGCGGTGATCTCTATCGTGGCGAGATAGACGAGGCCGAACAGTCTCTTGTATGCTGTTTCGTCGCCGTCACCGGGCCAATACGAATTGGCGTCAGCGCCGAAAATAGGTCTGGCATTCCAAACGATATCCACATCGATAACGTTGGGGAGACCTGTAACCTCCTGATAGCCTTTGAGCACGTCGATCCAGGCTCGTTTCTTGACAGAGGAGAGACGTTCCAGGAGAGCCGCCGCAACCCTCCTCTCTTCCCCGCTGCATCCTAGCAATAGCAGATCCCGCTCAATATCGGCCAGCTCGAGGCCGTAACGCTGCCAGGCGTACAGCAGGTCCCTGACCAAGCTGGCGGTTTGCTCAAACTGCTCCGGCAGCAACGTACTCGCCGCTATGATGGGCGGTAGCTCCGGCCCCCAGGGATCGTAACTCTGAGCCGAAAGAAACCATTCTGCGAGTGCGTCTCGTTGATTGTCGTCAAGACGGCATAACGCAGCAAGATCTTCCTTGAAATCGTCGGGGGGCTGTCGAGCCGGTCCGAAGATCTTGTATTCCACTGTCTTGTCCTCCTGTCAATCCGCTCTTTTAATCATAAGCCTTTGACGGAGCAGTTGCATTGGCACGCGGACGGCCGCGGTGTGCGTCTGATCGCGGGATATCCGGCCAAGTCAGGAGCACAGAGTGGGGCATGCACCTGGTGCTGGCCACGCAGCGGCCCAGCGTGGATGTGATTACTGGCCTAATCAAGGCCAACTTTCCGTCGCGGCTCAGTTTCCGCGTGGCGACGCGGGTGGACTCGCGCACGGTGCTGGACGTGATGGGCGCCGAGCATCTGCTGGGCAAGGGCGACACGCTGTTCCTGCCGCCGGGCTCGTCGCGGCTGATCCGCGTGCACGGCGCATTCGTGACCGAATCCGAAATCAACCGTGTGGTGGATTTCTGGAAGGAGCAAGCGACACCGGAGTACGATCAGTCGTTCCTGGTGGCGCCGCCGGCCGACGACGCGGAGCCGGAGGGCGAAGAGGCGGCGCCGGGCGGGCAGGACCCCATGTACGAAGACGCCGTGTGCATCGTGCTGGAGATGGGCAAGGCGTCCACTTCGACATTGCGGCGCAGGCTGCGGCTGGGCTACGGGCGCGCCGCGCGGATCCTTGATGCAGCGCGACGGGATTATCGGGCCGCCCGATGGGAGTAAGCCGCGGGAGGTGTTGAAGCGGCCGGATCGGCTGCGGGAGGTGGAGGATTCGGTGCGGTAGATCAACGGTAAGCCTCCCGCCGATGCTTGACCTGCAAGATGCGGAGCGAGCCGTCCGCCTGGATTTCGAAGCGGACACGATAATCGCCGACGCGAAGCCGAAAGTCGGAAGATCCCTTCAGGCGCTTCAAGTCGCCTTCACCGCTGTTGCCGTATCGAGTCAGGGCGCGCAGAATCTGGAGTGCCTGTTCGCGATCGATCTGGCGTAAATCGGCCTTCGCGTGATCCGTCCAGATGAACCGGCTCACAGCCCGAATTCCCGGAGGACCTCCTCGTGCGGCGTTCCGGGGCCCCGTTCACTTCGCGCCGCCTCGACGGCGGCTCTCTCTTCCTCAGATTCCGGCTCGTCGTCCAGCGGCGCCACGAGCAACGAAAGCTCGACCGGATCGACCAGAGAAAGCAGGAACTTCCGCGCTGTCGGGACATCGTTGTCCGGAATGTGATCCAGAAGGATATGCAGTTCGTTGCGCCCCGTGTTGGCTTCGGCTTCCGGCATCGATTCGGCCCCTCAGTCACATTTTAGAACGAACGGAGGATTCGCGGTGTCACAAAGCCGCTTTGCCTCCGTCTCGCCACGCGCCGCGCGCGCCCACCAGCCCAGCCGGCGACCGCCACCGTGATAAAGACCTCAAAGTCTGCTTTAATCTGTATTGAAGGTCAAATGATTGCCATTTGGGAAGGCCGCGCCGCCCTCGCCTCCGCCGCACTGCTGGTCTGGTCATGCCTGGCTACCGGATGCACCAGCAAAAGCGCGCCGCCCCCGCGCCAGGCGGAAGGTGTGCCCGTGGTGGTCGCCACGGTCAGCCAGAGGACCGTTCCGGTGGACATCCAGGTGATCGGGAACGTCGAGGCATACGCCACGATCGCCGTCAAATCCCAGGTGGGCGGCGAACTGACAATTGCGCATTTTCGCGAAGGCGACTTCGTCAAGAAGGGCGACGTGCTGTTCACCATCGATCCCCGGATGCTGGACGCGCAGGTGAAGCAGGCCCAGGCCACGCTGGAACGCGACAAGGCCCAACTTAGCTTGGCGGAAGCCAACCTGGCGCGCGACGTAGCGCAGGAAAAGTACACGCACGATCAGGCCGTCCGATACCGGAACCTCTTTCAGAAGGGCGTGATCTCGCGCGAGCAGTACGACCAATACCAGACCGGCTCCGACGTCCAGACCGAAGCCGTACACGCCGACAAAGCGGCCGTGGAAAGTTCGCGCGCGGCGGTGGCCGCCGACGATGCGGCGCTGCGCAACATCGAGGTCCAGCTCTCCTACACCGTGATCCGCAGCCCCATCGACGGACGCACCGGCAATCTCATGATCAAGCAGGGTAACGTGGTGAAGGCCAACGATGTGGATCTGGTGACCATCAATCAACTGCAGCCGATCTACGTTACGTTCACGGTGCCGGAGGCGCGCCTCGCGGACATCAAGCGGTACATGGCGCAGGGGAAAGTCAAGGTGCTGGCGACCCCGCCGGATTTGACTGAAGCCCAGACCGGCGATCTCAGTTTCATCGATAATGCGGTGGATGCCACCACCGGCACCATCAAGCTCAAGGGCACGTTCGCCAACGCCGATCGCAAGTTGTGGCCCGGGCAGTACGTGCGCGTCACGCTGCGTCTGGGCTCCGCGCGCGATTCGCTGCTGGTTCCCACTGAAGCCGTCCAGAGCGGGCAGAACGGCCAGTTCGTTTTCGTTGTCAAGCCCGACATGACCGTGGACGCCCGCCCGGTAGTCGCCGGCGCCAGGATCGAGAAGGAACAGGTGATCGATCAGGGCTTGCGCTTGGGCGAAACCGTGGTCACGGAAGGGCAGGTTCGGCTGGTGCCCGGCGTCCGCGTGAAAGTCGCGGACAGCCGGCGCGCACCGGGATAGTTCGGAGCAGGCAGCTATGAATTTCTCCGATATCTTCATCCGCCGCCCCATCGCCACCAGCCTGCTGATGCTGGCCATCGCTCTGTTCGGGCTGGTTGCGTACCGGGCCCTGCCGGTCAGCGACCTGCCCAACGTCGATTTTCCCACGCTGGTGGTGACGGCCACTCTGCCGGGCGCCAATCCCGATACTATGGCTTCGGCGGTAGCCACACCCCTGGAGCGCCAGTTCTCGATCATCGCGGGTCTGGACACCATGAACTCGACCAGCTCGCTCGGGGTCACCTTGATCACCCTGCAGTTCGACCTCAGCCGGAATCTGGATGGCGCGGCGGTGGACGTGCAGACCGGCATTACGCAGGCGTCGCCCTACCTCCCCCAGGGCATGCCAACCCCGCCGACGTTCCGCAAGGTCAACCCGGCCGACCAGCCCATCCTGTACCTGGCGATGACCTCGCCCACGCTTCCGCTATACACCTTGGACGAGTACGCCGAGACCACCATCGCGCAGCGCATCTCGATGATCAGCGGCGTGGCCCAGGTCTCCGTCTTCGGCGCCCAGAAATACGCGGTGCACGCCCAACTCGATCCCCACCTGCTGGCGGCCAAGCAGATCGGCATCGACGAGGTGGAGAACGCCATCGAGAAGTGGAACGTGAACCTCCCTACCGGGACTCTGTACGGCGCGCACAACTCCTTTACGGTGCTGGCCACCGGACAGCTCATGAGCGCCGACCAGTACCGGCCCATGGTGGTCGCTTACCGCAATGGCGCGCCGGTACGCCTCGAAGAATTGGGCCGCGTGATCGACAGCGTGGAGGACGACAAGACCGCTTCGTGGTTCTACAGCAAGCAGGTAGCCGGCCTCCGCTCGATGATCCTGGCGATCCAGCGGCAACCCGGCACTAATACCATAGAAGTCACCAACGCCGTCAAGCAACTGCTCCCGGTGTTTAAGGCACAGATTCCGCCCTCGGTGGAGCTGCACATCCTCTACGACCGGTCGATCAGTATCCGCGAATCCTTTGAGGACGTGCAGTTCACTCTGCTGCTCACGCTGGGCCTGGTGGTCATGGTGATCTTCCTGTTCCTGCGGAACCTTTCCGCGACCGCCATTCCGAGCCTGGCGCTGCCCTTCTCCATCATCGGAACATTCGCCGTAATGTATGTTCTGGACTTCAGTCTCGACAACCTGTCGATGATGGCCCTGATCCTGTGCGTCGGGTTTGTGGTGGATGACGCCATCGTCATGCTCGAAAACATCGTGCGCCACATGGAGATGGGCGCTTCGCCGCTCCAAGCGGCGTTCGAGGGCTCCCGCGAGATCGGCTTCACGATCATCTCGATGACCCTCTCGCTGGCGGCGGTTTTCATCCCGGTGCTATTCATGGGCGGCATTCTGGGCCGGCTCTTCAAGGAGTTCGCCGTCAGCATCTGCGCGGCGATTTTGATTTCCGGATTCGTATCCGTGACCCTGACGCCCATGTTGTGCTCGCGCTTTCTGCGCGTGCGGCATGCGAGCCAGCATGGCGCGCTGTACCGCCTGACGGAGCGGTTCTTCGACGGCATGCTGAAGTTCTACGACCGCACTTTGCAGGCGGTGCTGCGCCACCGCCCCGCCACCATGGTGGTCTTCTTCGCCATCCTGGCGGCCACCGGATGGCTGTTCGTCAATATCCCCAAAGGCTTCATTCCGGACCAGGACAACGACCAGATTTTCGTAGTGACCGAAGCCGCCCAAGGCACCTCCTTCGAGCAGATGAAGGAGTACCAGAAGCTGGTGGCGGACGTGGGTATTCACGATCCCTATGTCGAGGAATTCATGTCCAGCGTGGGTGGGACTTCCGCCGCCAGCCTGGGCGGGCAGAATTTCGGCCGCATGTTCTTCCACCTCACGCCGCGCGCCACACGGCGGCTGGATGTCACCCAGATCATGGCGGAGTTGCGTCCCAAACTGGCGGGCTTTCCGGGAATGCGCGTCTTCATGCAAAATCCTCCCACCATAAGGATCGGCGGCCAGCTTACCAAGAGCCTTTACCAAGTGACCATGCAAGGTCCGGACACGGCTGAATTGTATCGGGAAGCGCAGGGCCTGGAACGCGAAATCGCGCGGCTGCCGGGCTTGCAGGACGTGAACAGCGATCTGCAGATCAAGAACCCCCAGGTCTATATCGAAATCGATCGCGACAAGGCGGCGGCGCTGAACGTCAGCGCGCAGCAGATCGAAAACGCGCTGTACGATTCCTACGGCCCGCGTTGGATCTCCACGATCTACGCGCCCATCAACCAGTACAAGGTGCTGATCGAGCTGCTGCCCAAGTATCAGGCCACGGCGGATGCTATTTCCCTGCTCTACGTGCGCTCCAGCGACGGCAAGCTGGTGCCCATCGACACAGTGGTCCGCATGACCCGCGACACCGGACCGCAGACCATCAATCACTTCGGCCAGTTGCCCGCGGTGACCCTTTCCTTCAACCTGAAACCGGGCGTTTCTCTCGGTGACGCAGTCTCTGGAATTCAGGGATTGATCGGCCGCCTGCCGGCCTCGATCAGCGCCACCTTCCAGGGCACCGCCAAGGCATTCCAGAGTTCGCTGGGCAACCTCTGGCTGCTGCTGGTGGTCGCCATACTGGTGGTGTACATCGTGCTGGGCATCCTGTACGAAAGCTACATCCACCCGCTGACGATTCTTTCGGGCCTGCCATCGGCTGGCTTTGGTGCCCTGCTTACGCTCTATCTCTTTCACATCGAGTTGAGCATTTATGCGTTTGTCGGTCTGATCATGCTGATCGGGATCGTGAAGAAGAACGCCATCATGCAGATCGACTTCGCTCTGGCGGCCGAAAGGCACGAGGGCAAGTCGCCGCGGGATGCCATTTATGAAGGCTGCCTGATCCGTTTTCGCCCGATCATGATGACCACCATGGCGGCGCTGCTGGGAGCCGTGCCGATCGCCCTCGGTTACGGCGCCGGCGGCGAAGCGCGGCAACCGCTGGGAATGGCCGTGGTCGGCGGTCTGCTGTTCTCGCAGTTGATTACGCTTTACCTGACGCCGGTCGTGTACACCTATCTAGCGGCTTTCACCAGCCATCCGGGCAAGAAAGGTGCACTAGCACCCGTTGCGTCGGAGCCGGCGGAAGTTCGGTCGGTTCGTTGAGTGCAGCCAGTTGGCAAGTGTCGCATCGCTTGTGGCCCGCGTAGGCTCGCCTCTAGCTAGCTTGCTAACTCCTCAAACTGCGTGATCCGCACTTCTCGGTCTTTGAACACCGCGCGGATTTCGAGCCGGCCGCCCATCGCTTCAATATATTCAGCCAGCGTGCTGACACAGATGTCGGACCGGTGCTCAATCTTCGAGACCTCTCCCTGATTGACGCCGAGGATTTCGGCGAGTTGCAGTTGCGCCATCTGCTGCGCCTTGCGCAATTGATCCAGCGGCATTGCGGTCAGGCTCTTCTGGAACCGGTTCTCAATCCTCCGCCGCCGCTCAGGCGGCATCGCTTCCAGCAGTTCACGAAAGTTCCGAGTGGGCATTAAGTCCTTCCCTCCCTCTTCAGCTCAAGCAGGTGTCGTTCAAAAAGCCGGTCTGCGATCGGCACAAACTTCTCATACCAGCGGTCGTCACCAGTCTTCTCGCCGCCGATCAACAGGATGGCCGAGCGGAGCGGATTGAATGCGTAGAGCGTCCGCAGCGGCCTCCCCGCGCTCTGAGTTCGCAGTTCGCGCATCTGCGGATAACGGGAACTGCCGACTTTCGAGCTGTGCGGAAAACCGAGGGCGGGACCGAATTCGATCAGATGTCGAACGGAGTCCACGTCATCCTGTTGCTCCTCGGAGAGGGCGTCCCACCAATCCCAGAATTCATCGGTGAACTCGACTTCCCACACGACATCTACAGTATGCCACATAGGGAATACTCCCAGCGGCCGAACACTTGAACCGGGTTGTCAAGCAAGCGGCCGGGCCGGAGTCGCCGCGCGGGATGCCCATTTACGAAGTCTGCCTGATCCGCTTCCGCCCATCACGATGACCTCATGGCGGCGCTGTCGAGAGCCGTGCCGTGCCGGCCGCCCCGGACTCTATCGAGTTAATCGTAAATAAAGCTGCTAAACTCTGCAATAAGAGGTTATTCCGTGGCGGACCAGACGCCCACAAGGTGGACGAGGCTTCGGCGCCTCTCCCAGATCGCCTCCCTAGCCCTGTTCGCCATATTCCTCTGGCGCACCGATTCCGCCGCCCGCCTGTTTCTCGAAGCTGATCCGCTAGTGGCCGTCGGCAACGCCGTGGCTACC
>Ga0181536_10002616_pt1 | contig 20118 bp, 17 predicted proteins | sample PEATcosm2014_Bin_41_FD_121105 | JGI IMG/M metagenome (GOLD analysis project Ga0181536, IMG submission 121105) | Peatland microbial communities from MTU Mesocosm Facility, Houghton, MI, USA - PEATcosm2014_Bin17_60_metaG | ecosystem: Environmental > Terrestrial > Soil > Wetlands > Peat | place...
CACAGCAGGTACGGGTGAACGACGGAGGTGACCGTGACGGTGACCATGTCCCCCGCGCTGACGGTCACCACCGCCGTGTCGCCGGTGGCCGCCATGTAGTTGGCGACGGCCTCCTGGGCGGCGGCGACATCGACGACGGTCTCGCCCTGGCCGCGCAGGTCGGCGACGCTCAGCGCGTCGGCGCCGGCCCGGGCCGCCTCCTGGGCCTCGTCCCAGGCTTGCTCTCGGGCCGAGAGGATCCGGCCGCCGTCGACGGAGAGGCCGGCGAGCAGCACCAGCCCCACGGAACAGCCCGCCAGGAAGAGAGTGACCTGTCCCGCCTCGCGGGACCGGGCCCTCATGGCGACGTCACTCGGAAGAGGTCGACGGGCGAGACCGCCTTGCCGGTGACGGTGACGCTGCCTGGGAGCGGGAGCAGCAGGAGGTCGCCGTACGAGACCTGGCAGGTCACGGTGACCGTGACGTTGCCGCCGGGGGCGAAGTCGCTGACGTTGGTGCTGGCCGTCACCCCCCTGCAGGCGGTTCCGGCGCCCTGGACCGAGGCCTGAGCTGCGCTCTGCGCGTCCAACTGGGCCTGGTCGGGGTCGGCGGCGAGGGATGCCGCCCGGGCCGCGCTGTACGCGGCGGCGGTGGCGTATGCCTGCGCCTGGGCGTAGCGGCCTCCGGCCACGCCCAGCTCGGCCAGCAGCAGCACCGGCAGCATGAGGAGCGACATCTCCAGGGTGGCGACTCCGCCCTGGCGTCGACGCCCGCTGTGGAAAGCACGCGTCAGCATCACCCTGGGAGCCCCTCGAGGGGAGCGGAGGCCGACGCGCTGACGGAGACTGGGATTCCCGGCACCAGTTGCTCCGACTGCCCGGTCACCGTCACCGTGACCAGGCCGCCGCTCTCGGTCACGCTGGCGCCGGGGGAGATGAGCACCCCCGAGCCCATCTGCGAGGCGGCGGACAGGGCCTCGCCCTTGGCGCTTACGGGGCTGCCGCCCATCTCGGCTCCTGCCGCCACCCCGCTCTCCGCGGCGGCCAGGGCGACGTGGTCGGCCTCCTGCCAGAGCGCGGCTTGGGTGCTGACCGTAACCAGCAGCAGCATCACCGGGGTGAGAATGGCCATCTCGATGGTGGCGATGGCGCGCTCGGCCGTCCACCCGCGACGGCGGGCGAACCGGGTGGCAGGACCGTGTCTGCGCGGAGCCATCGCCGATCAGCCTCACCCGCCGGTGATGGCCGACTCGTTGGTCGTGATGACGTGGTACAGAATCGCGGCTAGGGCAACGGCCGCGACCACGATGACCCCCGCGATCACCGCCACCTCGGTGGTCTCCATGCCGCGCTCGCCCGCTCTCCGGCGTCGCCGGAGCTCCCCCATCTCGGTGATCAGCAGTCCCACTGCCCACTGGAGCATGTCCCGTTCCTCCCTTCTGTGTTGGCGTTCTTAGCAGCAGCCACGGCGTGCGGCCTGTGGGGCAGCGCTCATGGCGCCGACACCAGCAAGTGCGCGAAGCCGGGCAGCACGATGAAGAGCGTGTAGCCGAGGAAAAGCATCACGGTGGCCGCGGCCATCTTTTCGCTGGCCACCCGGTCCTGCCCCTCGACTTCGGCGAGACGCCGGGTGCGAAGGGTGGTCGCGAACGTCGTGAGGGACTCGGCCACGCGGGCTCCGTCATGACCAGCCAGCGACACCCGGGCGCCCAGCTCCTCCAGCTCCTGCACCCCCAGCTCGGTCCCGAGCCGGCTGAGCAAGGTCCAGGGTGTTTCGGCCCCGAAGCTCGCCTGGCGCAGCGCGCTGCGCAACTGCTCGAAGCCCCATCCCGAGCCGGCCTGCGCGCCCGCGCGAAGCGCTGTCTCGAGCCCGCTGTCGGAGGTGAGCGCGAGGGCGACCACCTGGGTGAAGGCGGCGAGGACCTGGCGGAACTCGGCCCGCCTCTTCCGCGCCTGGGAGCGGACCACCAGGTCGGGGAGGAAGAATCCGCCCACCCCCAGCAGGACCGCGACCCACAGCGGCACCAGCGGAGGCAGCGAGAGACCGGCGGCGAGCAGCACCAGCGCGGCGACCGAGGGGAGCAGCAGTCCCGCGATGGCGACCCCCACCCGTTCGGACCGGTGGCGCTCCGAGCTGCGCCTCAGGATGGCCAGGTCCTGGGCGCTGACCAGGCCGGTCAGGAGGCGGGAGCGCGGGGCACGGCCCTCCGGCACCAGTCGTCTCGCGATCGGGCTGCCCAGGCGGATCAGAAAGCCCGGAGGGGTCTCCGCCGCGGTGGCGATCGGCGCCGGCTCGGGCTGGAGCCGCAGCCGGCGCAGGGACTCGCCGAGCGCGAGCTGGGGCGGCAGAAATCCGAGCACGATGAGCCACAGCCCGAGACCAGCCCCGGCGCCGAGGACGAGCGCGGCGGTCACGGGAGCTGCACCTCGGTGTCGAGGGAGAGAAGCCGTGGTGGCGGCACCCCCCGGGTGACCCGCTCCATCAGCCACAGGCCACAGGCGAACACGCCGACGACGGCGGCGAGGAGCACCTCGCCGAGCGGGGTGGAGTAGACGGCAAGGTAGTCGCCGTGGATGAGGGCAATGCCGCCTGCCAGGAGGAGCGTGATCCCGATGATCACCCGGGCGGTCCAGCGCAGCCCCGAGCGCCCGGCCTCCACCCGCCCGCGCACCTCCAGCTCCTGACGGGCGGAGGCGGCGATCGAGCTCAGCACCGAGGCGAGATCTCCCGAGCCGCGCACCAGCAGCCCCATCACCACCTGGTCGCAGACCGGGTCCGCGACCCTCTCTGCGAAAGCACGCAGAGCGTCGTCCAGGGACTGCCGCCCGAGGTTGCTCACCAGGATATCGTTGTCGGCGCGCAGCGGCAGAGGCGCGACCGAGGCGGTGACCTTGATGACCGTCTCCAGGCCGTGGGCGCTGCCCGTCAGCGTGTCGCGGAGCATCTCGCACCACGCGGGCAGGGCTTCGGCCCGCGCCAGCTGAGCGCGCTGCGCCTGCCGGTTGCGCCGGATCGCCGGCAGCGCCAGACCGGCGGCGAGCGCTGCGAGTCCGGCCACCACCCAGCCGGTGATGAGCCCCACGGCGACCCCGGCGATCACACCCAGACCCCCCTGGACCAGCCAGCTCGCCGGATCCGCCCGCCAGCTCCGGCGCCGGCGGCGGAGCGCCCCGCCCGCCGCGCCCTCCTGGCGCAGGGCGGCGACGAGCACGAAGACCCCCAGGCCGAACCCGGCGCCAAGCAGGATGCTGAGCGCGAGCACGGTCACACCACTCCCAGGTGAGTGGGGCGGTACCCGGCCTCGTACAGGCGCTGGCGTCGCTCCGAGCTCAGGGGAACAGGCGTGGCGTGCTGCCCCTTGCTGTCGATGCAGCTCACCTCGTTGGTCGTGACGGTCGGCCCGCGGAAGCCGCACACCTCCCGGACTGAGGAGACCACCCGGTGCTCCCTCTCACGCTCGTCGAGGCGGCGCTCCACGTGCAGCACCAGGTCGATCGAGCTGGCGATGAGCGGCGCCGAGGCCTCGAAGGGAAGTCTCTCCTCTCCCATCAGGACGTAGGTCTGGAGCATGGCCAGGGCGTGCGCCGAGGAACGGGCATGGATGGTGCTGAGCGAACCGGCGGCTCCTCCCGCCGCCACCGACATCAGCATAGGAAGGGCCTCCTGGGGGCCGCGCACCTCACCGACGATCAGCACGTCAGGCGACATCCGCAGTGCCTCGCGGAAGAGGTCGCGCGAGCTGAGCTCCCCGCGTCCCTCAAGGTTGGCGGCCCGCGTCTGCATGGCGACGCAGTCGGGGTGGGCTTCGACGTCGTCGTCGAGGTGCAACTCAAGGGTCGCCTCGATGGAGACGATCCGGCGCTCGGGGGGGATGGCGGTGGCCAGGCCACGCAGGGTGGTGGACTTGCCGGCGGCGGGGCCGCCGCAGACCATGACCGTCTGCTGGGCCAGGATGGCGGCCTCGACCAGCTCCCGGTCGGCGGGGTGGAGGGTGCGCATCCGGACCAGGTCGTCGAGATTCAGGCGCATGAGGCGATGGCGACGGATGGTGACTGCTGGGGCGCGCACCACGTCGCGCACCGCGTGCAGCCGCGAGCCGTCGCGCAGGGTGAGGTCGAGGGCTGGATGCGCGGAGTCCCACGGCCGTTCGGCCAGCCCCTCCCGCGCGGCCAGGCGCTGGATCAGACGGATTAGCTCCTCGGGCGAGTCGGCGATGGGGTGCTCCAGGAGTCGGCGCGTGCCGTCGGAGCGGTGCAGGAAGACACGGTTCGGTCCGTTCATCACGATGGTCTCGGTATCCGGATCGTCGAGCAGCGGCTGCAGCTCACCCAGCCCGAAGAGCCGATCGAGGACCGATCGGCGCAGTGCGTGCTCCTCGGCGCGGCTGAGCGGCTGACGGGCCTCGGACATCCGCCGCTTGACGTCGTGGGCGCACCACGCATCGAGGTGCTGCTCGGCCGCGCTCCTGATCTGGTCGGGGGTCAGGCCAGCGCCGGCACGCTCGTCGGCACGTAGCCGGGTCTCGACGTCCTCCAGCGCCGCCCTCACCTCGTCGCGCGGGGCGATCACGGGACTGCCTCCTCGAGGGGCGTGGGAGCAACGGGCGCGGACTGCGGGCGCCCCAGTACCGCGGCGATCGCCGCGCCGGCCGGGCGGGCCGCGCGAAAGAGCGCCGAGCGGTCGGGACGTGACCCGCTGGCGCCGCCCACCACGTCCGTCGCCGCGCGATCGTGGGGCAGGGCGCCGATGACTCGGAGGTCCATGGTCTGGCCAATCTCTTCGGGCGAGTACGGCCCCCGTCCCGACAGAAGTGCCAGGACCTCGACATCCAGGGATCGCAGCGTGGGGAGCCAGACGTTGAGGTGCTGCAACGCGGCAAGCTCGGGCCGCACCATCACCACCATGAGGCCGCAGCGCTGGATGAGGCGCAGGATCGCGGTGCGCTGGCGCATCGCGGATGCCTCCAGCCGTCCGCAATCGACGATGAGGTCCACCTCTCCCAGGGCGAGCCGCGGCAGATCCTCGGCCAGCCGATCGAGGGGGAGGCGCATCTCCTCAGGGGAGGTGGGGGCAACCAGGACGCGTAACCCGCCCGGCAGCTCCTGGGTGTGCCGGCCCACCTGGTTCCCGGAGTCGGCGGGGTCAGCGGGCCCGGAGCGCTCCAGCTCCGCGGCGAGGCTGACCACGCCCGGGATCACCTCCAGGCCGAAGCGAGCAGCCACGTCACCGCCGCCGGGGTCGCACTCGACCACCACCGGGGCGCCGCGGCCTTGGGGCCAGACTGCGGCCAGGGTGAGCGCCGCGGTGGTGACGCCCACCGATCCCTTGGCGGCGACGAGGGGGACGATCTCCACGGCGGTCAGCTCCCCGGCGGGACCAGGGCGAGGCTGACGTTGCCGGCCGCCGCCGCGGTGGTGACCGTTTGGACATCGGAGGCGGGGAGGCTCAGCGAGACGATCACCCCTTGGGTGATCGCGGTGTCCGATGGGGTGTCGACGGCGGTCACGGTGGCCGCAACCGGCGCCGTCGCTGTCGTAGCGGGGGGCGTGGACGGCGAGAGCCCCGTCGACTCCGTCTCCGGCGTGGTGATCACCACCCAGACCGCGGCCCCCGGTGCCAGAGAGGGCGGTGCGTCGCCCGGCTTGATGAGCACGGCGACGACGGCCTGGCCCGCTGGCGGCGGGAGGCTGCCCAGATCGGCCGCGATGAGGGGAGCGCCCGCGGGCATGGCCACCGCGGCGGGACGCCCGATCACTGTCGACTCGTTGCCGGCGGTGATGAATGAGATCCCACTGGTGCCCGTGGAGACGGTGGCCAACCCGAGATCGGAGGCGGTGATGACGTCCCCGACATCAACGGGGTGGGAGAGCACCAGGACCTGGTACTGCCGCCCGACCTGGGTGAGGATGGTGCCGAAGCCCAGCGCGCAGGCCACCACCAGGAGCAGTCCAAGGATGGCCAGCGGTATCCGAATGTGACGCGGGCGGGGCCGCAGCCGCGCGGGGGTCTCCCGGGGCGTGGCGAGGTGGAGGTTGCTCATCGCTACGGGTTCGGGACGGTCACCGTCCCGATCTCATCGACGGTGACCGCCGTGGTCGTCGCCGGACCGGGGATGTCGCCCAGGTCACCGCCACCCGCCACCCCCACCGAGGTCCAGGTGACGTCGTACTCGATGGTAGTGGTGATCGTGAACTGCTGGTTCGGCCCGCTGGCCGAGGTCTCCTGGTACGTGTACCCGCAGCTAGTGCTCTGGTCCTGGTCGGAGATGCTGGTGTTGTACGCGACGCCAGGCCCGTCGCAGGTCACCTGGTTACTGTCACCCATGTCCCAAACCACTGAGACTGGGGTGGCGGTGGCCGTGGCCGAAATACCGTCCACCGCTGCCGTTGCGGTGATCGGCTGCCACTGCGCAGAGTCGATCCACAGCCAGCTCTCCAGGTTGATGATGGCCTTCCCTCCGGACGGGGCCGTGGAGACGGTGGGAGCTGCCAGGTTGAGCTCCGAGACCGCGATCTGCCCGACCTGGCCGGGCGTGGGGCCGGTGGGGGTGGCCGGATAGACAAGGGCAAGGAACTGGATGCCATCGTCATTGCCGCAGGAGACGACGTACCAGCTCCATGTGCTCTGGTCCGGCGTGTACTGACCATAGGTCACGAGCGGAAGCAACTCACTCAGCGCCTGGGCTGCGGTTATTGGCTGCCAGGTGCAACTCACCGTGGTGGTGCCACCGCCAGAACCTGAGCCACCCTGGGAGCCAGGGCTCCCCGCGGAAACGGTGCATGTCGTGCTGAGCGGGGGGCACGACACGCCCGTGGAACCGCCCGGGATGGCCGAGGCAAGCACGACGGGGCTCGCAGCGGTGACAGCAACCGCTGCCACGGTCAGGGCGACGGCGATGCGGGTGTACATGATGAGTTGAGGGTGCCCTCCTCGCTACTGAGGCGCCAGGTCCCTGAATCGAAGACCATGGCGGCGACGATCGAATCCCATCCCGCGGTGGAAGTACCCCCCCATGGCTGAGGCGATAGCGGGACGCCCGTCGCCTTGCTGACGATCAGGGTGGTGTCGTAGTCGCAATCGTCGACGGTGGCGCTCGTACCGTCGACGCCGGAGATCACTGGATGCGGCTGGTGCGAGCCCGTCTGTACGTCCCCGTTGAGGACTAGGAGCCCCAGGTGCGCCTGGGCAGTGCCGAGGAAAGACCCCGTGAGCCACTCGGTGAGGCCGGGGTAGCTGCTGTTGGGGATCGAGGCGGCAGCGTCCCATGCGGCCATGGCCTGGTCGTACGCGCTAAGGAGGGCGGCGCCTGTGGGATCCGCCGTCGGGGTGGGTGTGGCTATCTCAGCGGGCGTGGATGGCGGCGTGGAGGTCGCGATGGATGCAGGCCGTGTCGATCCGCATCCCGCGAGGCCCAGCGCCGCGGCAACGCAGAGGAACGAGAGAAGTTGGGCAAGTTGATGGCGCCGGACAGGGCGATGGCGCTGCGGAGAGGCCCAGCCGCGAGCGCGGTTCACGATGGTCCTCCCCTGCTGTCTCGGGCGTGTGCCGCCCGGCTCCGAGGAACGATGCCTGTCGAGGAGCCGCAGGCGGCGGTCACGGCTGCCATAGCAATGAGCGGCCAGGCCCTGAACACACCGCGGCGGGATCGCCGCGGCGGCCATGTCCCTTCCCCATCCACGGGAGTCCCTCCCTCTCCGAAAGCTGAATGGCAACCGGAACCAGAAGGCTCCGATGCGCGGCAGTCTGCCATACGCCGTCCCGCATTCGCAAGCGATTGGCGCAAATGACCTGCCAATGGGCCATCAGTGGACCGCTAATGTGCCCCTCATGGCGCTTACCCGCCAGTCGCGGCTGACTTGGCCGGAATGCCGACATTCGAATCTGGCGGGCGGGGGCCATAGACCCATACTACACAACTGTGTAGTTCTGCTATAGAGAGTGCCATCCCACAAGGCCGAAGCACCCAGGGGTGGCGCCTGGGTTCGCTCGGTGGCGCCTAGTAGTAGAGCAAGGAGTCCAGGGGCCCCTACTGCCCTCCGAGCTCCCCACTCAGCCGACGCGCCGCCGCCCGGGCGCCAGCGCGCTCCAGCTCAGCGACCGCCCGTTGGACCATGCCGACCAAGCGCTCGATCTCGATCCGCAGGTTCTGGACCTCAGTCTCGTGCCCCGCCCAGCTCCGGGCGAGCGCCATGGCCGGTGCCTGCTCGCGGAGCCACTTGTGACGCCAACGCTCACCCGGGATCAACCCCTCAGCCTTGAGGCGGTCCTCCACCTCGGCGACGTAACGGAGGACCGCCTCCGCCTCCCTGGAGGCGAAGGCGCGGGTCATCCGGTACCCCTCGGCAGCGGGGAGGTGGACGCGGTCGCCTCTGTCCACATACGTGCCGCCGCCGGCGCGGCTGGCGGTCCCCGGAAACCCCGCTCGATCCCATAGCCGCGTGGCGGCGGGGCGGGAGAAGACGCACTCGTACAGCCGGTTGAAGATGCCGACCTCGGAGCTCTCTCCGGAGGCGTCCACCAAGACCAGGTTGACGGCGTCGGCGGTCACGGCATCGACCGCATCAGCGGTCTCGGCGAGATAGCGGTCGTCGGCCTCGTCCTTCAGGACGCGTGGCAGCGACGACCAGGGGGAGAGGAGCATTCGCGAGGGTATCCACTCCTCCAACCCTTCCTGGTCGCCGTTCAGGTGGCGGACCTTCCACTGACCGCCACGAGGCGAAGCGGCCAGCACCTGCACCTCGGCCGGGGTGTCGGACGGCCGAGGCCGCAGCGCGCAGTTCATCCCGAGCCTGATCTCGTCACGGACCACGACAACGTCTCCTCTACTCGCTAGTGACGAGGAGCCCAAGTGGGCCCTCGTTGCGCAGGATTCCCGAAAGTGTCGGGTCGGGCATCGAGGTCAGCTGCCTGCCCGGAGGCGGATGCGGTGGACGTGATCGGCTAATGCCCACGCGGTCTCCAGCCAACTCTCGAGCTCGGGCGCGGTGGGGGCGAGCTCATAGACCTGGATGTGGCAGGAGCGGGTGAGGCCGTGCCATGTCGCGTGGACCCGGCCGGCGAGATTGGGATCGCCGAGGAAGTGGGAGAGGCAGAGGAGCTGGCACTTGGCGGAGGTGTCCTCCAGGCCGGGGGCGCTGAGCCGCCAGAGGTCGGCCATGGCAGCCTCGATGGCCTGGCGGCCGAGGAGGGCGGCGGCGCGGGGCCAGAGACCGGCCGTCTGGGGATCGTCGATGTGGATGAGGTCGCGGGCCGCCGACACCAGGGAGTGGGCGTCGGCCTCAGCGGCCAACGGCACCCTCCCGCATCCTGGCGGTGAGCTGCTCGACGTTGCGGATGGTCGTCATCTGCTGCTCGCGGTCGACGTCCTCGTGGACCCCCTTGTTGCAGATGGCGACGGCGTCGCCGGCCCAGGGCCCCTGCTGCCGGTTCAGGTAGGTCATCACGTCTCCGGCCCGGGTCTCATCCCCAAAGAAGGCGAGTGCCAGTCGCATCAGGAGGGTGGTGGCCTGGTCCCAGGCCGCCTCAATCTCGTCGTAGGGCTTGCCCTCATGAGCTAGGCGGTGGATCACCACCTCCCGGGCGGCGGCCTCCAGCGCGTAACGGCAGAAGCCGGGGACGACGCGGTGCGTCTCCGGCGGGAGATTCTTGCTCAGCGCTACCGCACGGGCGTCCTCGATGTAGCGGCGGACGGGATCGAGCGCGGTCCGGAGCTCGACCACGGACTGCTCACGCCGGGTCACCTCGATGATGGTCGCCTCCATTTCGAGACGCCGGACCGCCTCGGGCAGCCGGTCGTCGTGGGTGAGGACAACCACCTGGCGGTCTTTGGCGACGGTCCCCAGCACCCGGGCCAGCCCCTCCACCTTGACCGGGTCCATAGCCTGGACGGGGTCGTCGATGACGATGAAGCGGAAGGGGGATTCCGCCATCCGGGCACGGGGAAGAAAGAGGCTCAGCGCCAGACAGTTGAGCTCCCCCTGGCTCATGACCCCGAGGGCGCTGCCCGGCTCGCCGTCGATGGAGACGTCGAGGGTGAGGCGGCGGTGGGTGGAGGAGCCCGTGCCTTCCAGGTGGAGCTGGCCGAGCTCCACGCTGCTGCTCTGGCGCAGATCCTGCCAGTGGGCCTGGACCTGATCGGCGATGGGGGCGAAGCGCTGCTCGCGCAGCTGCTCGTGCGCGCCCTTGAGCCACGTCTCCGCGGCCTTGAGGCGGGGAAGCCGGGCCCTCTGGGTCTCGGCCTGGTGCGTGCCGGGGAGCCACGCCGCGAGTGCGCGCCCAACGGGGCGCCAGCGGTCCTCGCGTCGCTCCAGCTCTGCCTGTGCCGCAGCCCGGACGGCGGCGACCGCGGCGATGAGGGATTCGGCGGCACCCTCGAGGTGGGCGGCCATCTGGACCACGTCGTCGCCCTCCGGTGCCGCTCCCCAGACCGTCCAGCAGGCGAGCGCCTGGTTGGCGACGAGACCGACCTCGGCGGCCTCGCGCAGCACGGGTGGGGGCGCGGAGACCAGCTGGCGCGCTTCACGCACCAGCTTCTGCGCGCGCTGGTGGACGGCCTCAACCGAGGTGGCCTGGGCCTCTAGCTCCTGGACGCGCGCGTTGGCATGGAGCTTCCATTGATACGTGATGACACCGGGCGTGGCGCAAACGGGACAGTCGGTTCCTTCGTGTCCGGCCCCGTGGACCTTGAGTGCCTGTCGGAGCAATTCCGCCGTCTCGCGGGCGAGCGCGGCATCGGTGCCCCGCAATCGCTCCAGGTCGTGTCCCACGTCGCGGAGCTCGCGTACCGCGGCTTCCACCCGCTCCCGGGGTACGACCGCGAGGGTGCTCAGCTCCCGCAGACGGGTCAGGGCGCTCCGCTCCTCGACCGCAATCGGGTTGGTCGAGAGAGCGCGTTCCACCGCCGGGAGGTCCCAGGGTTTCTGGCGGAGTGCCTCGGCGACGCTGCGGGCGCGCTCGTCGTCCAGGCCGTCGAGCTGCGCCAGGAGCTTCGCAGCCTGCGCCTCCTGGTCTCGGATCTGGCGCTCGGCGTCGAGCCGGGTCTCGCGGAGCAGGGTCTCCGCCGCCGCGATCTCCCCGAGACCGAGGATCTTCGCCAGGGCGTCGTACAGCTCGGAGGGGCGCCCCTCCAGGATCCGTCCCAGCTCGTTGTGAGAGAGCAGGGGTGGCCAGCTCTCCAGGGCACGGCTCCAGCCGTTCTCCTCCAGGTCGCGCCGCTTGCCGTCGATGGTGAGGGTGGAGACGGCGACGTCGGCTTCGTCCGTCCACCGGCGCTCGACGGTCATGATCGTGCGCCCGCCGTCGGGCCGGAACCTCCCGGTGATGTGGGGTGGTCCGTGGTGGAGGTTGCGCCAGCCGTCCTGCCAGACCTTGGCGCGTTCGGTCCAGCGTCGGTTGGAGCCGGTGAGCAGCATCTCCAGGGCCTCGGCGAAGGAGGACTTGCCCGAGCCATTGCGGCCGACCACCAGGGTGAGGCCGGGGGAGGGCTCCAGGCTGAGCGTGACCGCTTGCCCGATGCCCCGGAAGCCCTCGACCTCGATGGACGCGAGGTAGGTGGCGGTCGTGACCTCGGTGGCGTCCGGGGTTGGGGTGGTCGTGGGTTGGTGGCCGTCGAGGGTGGCCCGGAGGGCGTCCGGCCCCCGGAAGGCGGCGACGACCAGGTTGGCGGCGCCCTCGACGCTGGGCGGCGTCTCGGCGAGACGCGTGGCCACCAGGTTCTGGAGAGTCAGGTCAGCCATTCAGGTGGGGAGTCTTGCAGAGGAGCTACCTTCGGTAGCAGGCGACGGCCCAGGCGGATGATCTACTCCTTCCATGCCGCAGCGCCCAAGGGCAATTCATTCAACTCCGCTCGGGCCTCGCGCCAGGCAGGGTAGTGCTTGTTCATGAGCTCGACGAATCGAGGGCTATGGGTCGGTTCGAGCAGGTGAAGCATCTCGTGGGTGACAACGTACTCAAGGAGGTCTTTAGGCTTCTTCACGAGTTCAGTGTTCAAGCGGATGTGCCTGGCCCTGGGATTGCAGCTGCCCCACTTGGTCTTCATGCGTTGGAGGAAGTACTCGGCCACCTCGACGCCCAGCTTTGGCTCCAACTTCAGGATCAGTTCGCCAACCGCGTCGTGCAGGAGGGACTTGTGCCAGTCGTGGACGACGGCTTCACGCTTCGCCGTGCTGCTGCCAGCGCGAACCGTAAGCGTGATGTTGCGATGGCCGAGGCGGATGGTGGGCTTTGCCTCCTCCTCCTTCACGCAGAGCAGGTAGCGCCTGCCCCAGAGATAATGACTCTCAAGCTCAACGAACTGGCGGGGTGTTTCCCGCGCTTGTCCACGCAGCTTGGCCTGCCGATCACGTATCCAACCGAGCTTAGATACCGCATAGGCGCGAGCCACCTCAGGGCGGGTTGCCGTGGGTGCGACAAGCGTCACGCGTCCGCTCGGCGGGTGCACCGACAGGTGGACATGCATGACGTCCTTGCGCGTGAAGGCGACGACGATCTCGCCGATCTTGATTGTCTCCGCCATCAGTATCCCGGCTGGTTCTTGACGAGCTCGAACAGCGCGAGCGTTGCATCCCGGTCGCGGCTGAGAAGCGGGAACAGCGCATTCAGGACCTGAGCCTCCCGCGCCTGGTCTCCTTTCCAGCCAGCGGGAGCTCGCTCGCGCATCACGCGGTCGATCTCTAAGGCCAACCTGAGGCGCTCATCCGCGTAATCAACGGGCGCCTGGGCCACCTTGCTGTTCCCATGGTGTCCCGCTGTAAGGATCTGCGGCAAGTTGTTGTAGATCACACTCGCCTCGCGTTTGCCGTACAACGCCGCGGGTAGGTCCTTATCCGGCTCCTTCGCAGCTAGACGCTTCACCAGCTCCTCGGCCTTCCGGAGGAACTCCTCGTAGGCGGCTGCGTCAGCCCGGTTCTGTTTGATGAGGTCGTCAAGCAACTTCGACATTTGCTCGTAGAACCGGGGGTCCGTCAACTGCTCCCGGATGATGGTCTTGCGGACGTTGTTTATAATGCCTTCCGCAATAGCGTTCTTTGAGAGCTTGCCCTTCTCGTTGAGCTTCCGAGCGATGGCGTCGTGGATGCCATTGTCGATAATGAGTTCGGTTAGCGACATCTCGCCAAGCGCCCCCAGGTCAGCCGCCGAATCGGCCTGGATATAGGTATTGAGGAGGTGCCGCATGTCCGCCTCGAAGGGCTTGATGTCGAGTTCCTCACCCGAGTGCTTCTTGATCGCTGAGCGGATCTCAGCGTAGAACTCGACGTCCCTTTGCAGCACGTCGGCGTCATCGTTCGTGTAGCCAGCTTCGGCGATATCCTGCGCAATGGCGGCATAAGCGCGAACAAAGACGGCGACCGCTTTGTAGAACGCAACCCGGAGAGCCTCGGTCTCGTTGAGCGCGTTCGGATTGGCGGCATCGCCGCAAAAGTAGTGAAGGTACTGCTCAACCTCGCGCGGTAGTGCCACCGGCTCGCACAGGTAGCGCAGCTCCTCGCGGCTCTCGTCGAGTTTCTTCTTGCCCTCGTCCAACCAGTCCTTGAGGTGGACATTGTTTTCCCCGCCATTGCCCTCGTCGGTGTCCAGCTCGTCGGAGTTGTAAACGGCGATCGCCTCCTGGACGTCACCGAAGAGCTCCTTGAAGTCGACGATGTGGCCGTAGTCCTTGTCGTCGCCGTCGAGGCGGTTGGTGCGGCAGATGGCCTGGAACAGGTTGTGGTCGCGCAGTTCGTTATCGAGATAGATGTATGTGCAGCTCGGCGCATCGAAACCGGTGAGGAGCTTGCTAACTACGATCAGCAGTTTCATATTCGCCGGCTCTTCGATGAAGCGGCGCTTGACTTCGTCTTCGTACTGCTTAGTGGTCTGTCCTACCTTGAGAACGTGCTGCGTGTAGGTGTCGAACTTGTAGCGCTCGTCGCTGTTGGCCGGCTCCCGCGAAATCGCGTTGTGGTTCGGCTCGTACGACGTAATGATCCCGCAGTACGGAGCGAACCCGGTGTTCTGGAGCAGCCGGTAGTAGTGGCAGGCGTCGTAGATCGATGCCGAGACCAATATTGCCGTGCCGCGGTCGTTGTTCAGGCGCGGCTTCAGGCTGAAGTCCTCGATGATGTCGGCGATGATGCGCTGCTTGCGCTCGCCGGCGCTCATCAGCTCCTCCATCGTCGCCCAGCGCTTGCGCAGTACGGCCTTCTGGAAGTTGTTCAGTCCTTTCGTCTTCTGCTCGAACCATCGGTCGATGGCGGCCTGCGAGGTGAGGCGCTGCGGCACATCCCGGGCCTCGTACTTCAGGTCGAGAATGACGCGATCGGCGACCCCCTCCCGGAACTTGTAGGTGTGGATATAGGTGCCGAACACGTCGCGTGTAAGCTTCTTGTCCTTACGGAGGAGCGGCGTGCCAGTGAAACCGATGAAGAGAGCGCCCTCCAGCCAGCGCTTCATCTGCTTGTTCATGTCGCCGCCCTGGGTGCGGTGACACTCGTCGACGAACACATAGAAGCTCCCGCTGACCGGGGGCGGTTCGCCCGTGAGGTCGGCGACGTCGAACTTGTGGATAAGCGCGCACAGGAGGCGCGGCGTAGCCGCCCCTAGCTTCTCCACGAACTCCGCCCTCGATGTGATGCGTGGGGAGGGGGACTCGGCGCCGATGACCCCGGCGCTCTTCATCACCCCCTCGATTTGCTTGTCCAACTCGTCGCGATCGGTGATGACGAGGACGCGCGCGTCGGGGTCGTGCTCCAGCAGCCACTTGGCGACAAGGACCATGACGATGCTCTTACCGCTGCCCTGGGTGTGCCAGATGACGCCGCCCTCGAGCCTGGCGACGCGTTCCTGCGCGGCCTTCACGGCAAAGAACTGGTGAGGTCGCGGCACCTTCTTCTGGCCGGCGTCGTAGATGACGAAGTTGCGGATCAGGTCAAGCAGTCGGGTCTTGTTGCAGATCTGCGAGAGCGGCCGGTCCAGCAGCGCTCCGGCGGCGGGCGTGGCGCCCGTCGGCGCCTCGTCCTTCCACTCCACGAAGAACTGCTCGGGCGTACCGGTGGTGCCGTAGCGCAGGCCTTGTGAATCGCTGCCCGCCAGCACGAGCTGCACAGTGCTGAAGAAACCCTTGTTGAAGATCTCCTCCTGGTTGGTGATGAGCTGTCGCACGCCGTCACCTATCTCGATCGAGCTGCGCTTGAGCTCGACTACTGCGATGGCGATGCCGTTGATGTAGAGCACGATGTCCGGCCGGCGCTCGTAGCCGCCCTTCAGCGTGACCTCTTCGGCCAGCGCGAAGTCGTTGTCGTCTGGGCGCTCCCAGTCGATGAGGTGCACAGTCTCGTGCGCCTGGCCAGCGGCGATCTGCACGGGGACGCCGTACCGGAGCAGCTGGTAGGTCCGAAGGCTGGCCTGGTAGAGCGTGATGCCCGTTGAGTCGGCGGCGCTCTCCAACTTCTGCAGCGCGGCGGAGATGTGCGCCGCGGAGTAGCCCCGAGCTGTCAGGTGGTCGTGAAGGATCGCCGTCTCGATAGCGCGGTTGTTTTCTCGCTTGTTCCACTCGCCGAGATAGCGGTAGCCGAGCCAGTCGGCACGCGCCTTGTCTGTGAACCCGGCGATGACGCGGTTCTGCGTCTTGCGCTCGGAGCGGGGTTGCTCAGGCATGGGCGCCACCGACCGGAACGAGCCGTGTCTTGCCGGTGAGGAGCTCCTGCATCATGGCCTGCTTGAGGTCGCGGGTCTTGTCGCGGCGGGCTTCGAGCGCCGCCAGCTCGGCGTCCATGTCGGAGAGGACGCCGGCGATGGCGACCTGCTCGTCGTGAGAAGGAAGCGCCACTGCGATGTCGGACAGCGCAGCCGCGCTGATGTGGACGACTGCGTCGCCCTGTCCCTTGCTCGCCTTCTGGGCGTTGACGGGTGCTGTGTTGCAGTAGTACCCCATGAATATCGGATTCGTGTCTGCTAAACGCAGAATCACGATGTCGCCGCCCGCGAAAGCCTCGCGGTCATCAACGAAGGCAACACACTTGCCGATCTCGTCCTTCGTTTCACCGGAACCGGCAAACAACAAGTCGCCTTGCCTGAGCTTGGTTGCCGCTGCTGCAACGTTGGAAGAGATCCAGGAGTTGAACGACCTGACGTAGTCATTATGGTGGGTGTAGATTTCTCCGTACCGAATGCACGGGAGATCGCCGCTGTTGGCTTGATCCCTCCTGACGCCACTTCCCTTTAGAAAGGTTCCGAGCTCCCCCAATCGCTTCGTCTCCCAGTCGCCGTGGAATCCGGGAAGGCGAATCTTGCCGGTGAGGAGCTGCTGCATAGCGGCCTGCTTGAGGTCGCTCTTCTTGGCGATAAGGCGATCCAGTCCGACCAGCAGCGCATCGACATCGCTCAACGCCGCCGCGATGGCGCGCCGTTCATCGTCGAGCGGGGAGACCGGGATGAGAAAGGAATTGAGACTCTTGTTGGTGATCTGGTTGATCGTGGCGCCGAGGTGCTCGTTGATCTGGCGCTTAAGGATCTCTGACTGGAATAGATAGCTCGCGAGGTTCCCGATGCGACTTCGGTACACGGCCATAAACGCGCCGAATGTCATTCCCACCGCGCGCTCGTCGAGGAGCGCCGTCTTGCCGATCAAGGTGCGACTACCATTCCTCACGCAGACCAGTACATCGCCGGGCCTAGTCATGATGCGTTCGGGGATGTGAGTGTCGACAAACACGTTGTCGTCGAATGCGAGCGCATCGTTCTGAATGTTTGAGGAGCGAAGCACGAGCGTGCCGTATTCCCGAACATCGGAAGGCTTGTAAGTGAGGCCAATCAAAGCTTCGCCGAGTTCTCCGAGGGGCTTGACATTCCAATCCTCCGGAATGACCCCCACTTCCGTGTGTTTGTAGCCAGGCCTCACCTCCATACCGCCCCCATTCTTGTGAGATGCTCATCGACGCGAGCGGCGAGGGTCGCCACCTTGTTGGTGAGCTCGGGCAGCGGCGTAGCGTAGCGCTCGGCCAACTCGCGGAGGCGGCCGGTGATGGTTTGCGAGACCCGATCGAGTTCGCTCTGGACGGCGGCAGATAGACGCGCCATCCACTTGTCGTCGACCACGAGCGTCTTGATCTCGGCCTCGGTGAGCTTGGCGTACTTGGCGTCGATCTTCTTGTCCAGGTCCTCTTGTGCGACCTTGCGCCTGGCCTTGATCTCGGTCTGCTGGTGCAGCAGGGCAGCGTACGCTTCAAGCGCGGTTCGCTCCTCTGCGTAGAGAGGTTCTTTGCCGATCTCCTTCAGCCGCGCCTTCACAGCCTTCGCGGGAATCGTCTGCTTGTCGCCGTCGCCCTCGATAACCTCCGCGAGCAGCCCCTCCTCGCCGCTGTTATCGTCGCGCATCTCGTCGAGCTGTTGCTCGAGCGTAGCAAGCCGGTTGTCGAGCGCCTCGATAGCATCGCGTTCGGCCACGAAGTACCGGGCGACGAGGATGGGCGCAGGAACCAGGTCCGATTTGAAGCGCCGCTTGCCCCTCAGGTAATCGGGCGGTTCCGGCCAGGTGAGCTTGTTGTCCTTGTTCTTGACCTGAACGATCTCGCGCGGCTGTGCGCCAGTCACCCATCCGTCAGTGGCGATGAGGTAGGCGTCGTCCTGCATACTCTCGGCCCAGTATTCCATGAGGTGCTGGTACAGGTCGTACGGGTCGAGCAACGGTACCTGACGGAACGTGACGAGGAGATCCTCGGCAATGGTCTCGATCAGCTGCTTGGGGTGGCCGTCCTTGGTGAAGTCGGTGAGGCGCGGAGTCGTGGCCGTGCGCCAGGCGGCAAACGCCCTGGTCGCTTTCTGCTGGAAGGTGGCGAACTCGGCGTGGGCGAGGATGGCCAGCTTCACGTCGGCGAGGGGCAGCTTCAGGCGCGCGTAGCCGGGGCGACCCGCGGACTCAAAGAGGAGATCGCGAACGCTGGGGAGCACTTGCCAGTGCGCGGCGAGCGCGTCCAGGTGGATCTCCGGGATGCCACCGCGGAGGTGACCATCGATGTCCTGAACGTCTTCGGGCTCAGTGCTGTCGATGTAGCGCGGAAGGTTGAGGTTGAAGTCGTTCTTCGGAGCGGCGATCTCGTCCAAGGGCACCATCCGAGCATAGCGAGGGACGTCCGCTTGTTTGGAGAAGACGTCGACGATGTGGTGGATGTCCTGCTCGCGCAGGCGGTTCTTGGGGCCGTCCTTCTTGAAGCCCTTGGAGGCGTCGATCATGAACACGCCTTTGCGGCCAGCGGCGTTCTCTTTGTCGAGGACCACGATACAGGCGGGGATGCCAGTGCCATAGAAGAGGTTCGCAGGTAGGCCGATGATGCCCTTGAGGTAGCCGGAGCGAACCAGCTGCTGACGGATCGTGGCCTCGGCATTGCCGCGGAAGAGGACGCCGTGGGGCAGAATGCAGGCGGCTTTGCCCGTTCCCTTCATGGAGCGGATGATGTGCAGCAGGTAGGCGTAATCACCCTGCTTGGCGGGGGGCGCGCCCCAACCAAAGCGCTGAAACGGGTCTTTCGATGGCGTGATCCCAGTGGTCCAGGTCTTGTCAGAGAACGGCGGATTGGCGACGACGTAGTCGTAGGTGCGGAGCGCCTCGCCGTCCTTGAACTTGGGCGTGGCCAGAGTGTTGCCCTGCAGGATGGTCGCCGTGGGGAAGTCATGCAGGATCATGTTCATGCGGGCTAATCCAGCCGTGGTCCCGTCCTTCTCCTGCCCTTCGAGCGTGATGTGCTTGCCGGACTCGGCAGCCACCTTGAGGAGCAGTGAGCCCGAGCCGCAAGTCGGGTCGTACGCGGTCGTCGACGCCCTCGCCTTGCTTGGCGAGATACCGATCACCTTTGCGATCACGCGGCTGACCTCTGCGGGGGTGTAGAACTGCCCTTTGCTCTTGCCGCTCTCGGTGGCGAAGTGTCGCATCAGGTACTCGTAGGCGTCGCCGAGGATATCGTCGTGGTCGGCGCGATTCTGCGAGAAGTCGAGTTGGGGGCTGGCGAAGATGTTGATCAGGTTGGTTAGCCGCTCGACCTTGGCCTGTCCTTCGCCGAGCTTGCTGGAATCGTTGAAGTCAGGGAAATCGCTGCGGGCTAACCGGTCATTGGCCTGCACGAGGGGGGCGATAACTTGGGTGTTGATCTTGTCGCCGATGTCGCTCTTGCCGCGGAGCGCAAGCATGTCCTTGAAGCTCGCGCCTTTGGGGATCGTGACTGGTGGAGCGAAGTCGCTGCTGTTGCCGTACTTGTCCGTGATGTACTTGATGAACAGCATGAACAGGACGTAGTCCTTGTACTGGCTGGCATCCATACCGCCGCGCAGCTCGTCGCAGGAGGCCCAGAGTGAGGAGTACAGATCGGACTTCTTGATGGCCATCGTGCTAGAAGCTATCTCCCACGAAGCCTGCCACTCTGCGACCAGTGTCCGGCGGGGGTGACGGTTGTGCGGCTTCTGTCTGTTGCATGTCTATCGCGTGCTGGCGATGAGGCTGGGCGCGGCGTCGGCGATGCCCGGGCTCTGGGAGCCGTGGCTGGTGCAAGGGAGCTAGTGATGCCATCCTCATGCCTCGTGGCGGAGAGCGGTCGGCGCATGCCACTCGAGATCATACGCGCGCTGAAGTGACAGCGTTGACGCGATGAGTCAACGGGTAGTTAGCCCACCAATCGGAGGCATCTGAGCGGTGGAGATGTCGCTCACGCGCTCGCTGAGGCGTAGGTCTGCTGCGGGGAACTCGGGTAGGAGGCACGGGCGTGTGGGTCGGCGCGTTCTGGCGACCGTCCCTTGGGTGGGGGTGCTCAGACCTCCGTCGCTCTTCGTGTCGGGGCTGGCGCGTCGCATGGGAGGCCCGATTAGGGGGCGTGGGTGGACCGTCGTCGGCTGCACCCAGATGAGGCGCACGGCGAGGTGCCTATCGCCACTCTTCTCGCATGCCCCGCCCGCTGGTGCTCCCGGGGGAGGCGTGGGTGCCGGTCGCTGGTGCTTCCTCGGGCAGGGGCGGCGCTGCCTCCATGGCTGATCCGACGGATTCCAGGCCGCCTACTAGGAGACTGCTGAGCAAGCCGGTTTGGCAGCCGGCTTCGAGGAGGTACCCCGGAGCGCTGGGGTGGTGGACTGGGTGGGGGGCTTGGTGAAGGGCCCCAGGGAGGTGGCCCTCAGGCCACC
>Ga0181536_10002617_pt1 | contig 20113 bp, 16 predicted proteins | sample PEATcosm2014_Bin_41_FD_121105 | JGI IMG/M metagenome (GOLD analysis project Ga0181536, IMG submission 121105) | Peatland microbial communities from MTU Mesocosm Facility, Houghton, MI, USA - PEATcosm2014_Bin17_60_metaG | ecosystem: Environmental > Terrestrial > Soil > Wetlands > Peat | place...
GCTCGAACCCTGATACCGGCGCTTCGGCGTAGTCACTCCCGGGCCCAGCCCAACGCTATTCCTCTTGGCCGGCTCGTGCCCGGTCGCGCCCAAGAACCAGGGACTTGACGCAAACAGGCTTCGCTTGCGCGCGTGGGGAGTAGGCCCGAGGCCGAGCGATAATTGCACAAGTTTGCCCCCTCTATGATGGCGGCAGGACCGAATACCGGCCGGCCCAGATCGGACGGCGAATCGAACCCGACGCTGCCCCGAGCCTTGGCGCGAGCGGGGAGCTTTCGCGCCCAGTCCGCGGCCCCACGGTGCGTTATTCGACCCGTAACGCGAGTTGCGCCCACGACGACGCTTCTCAGCACGTCCTGATAGCCAATGCCGTCATCGGCGCTTGGTCGTTCGCCCACGCGTCCGCCGTCTGGAACAGACCGACAGAGTTATCTCGCCGCGCGTTGACCAGGCACTTCGTTGAAGGTGGTCATGCGATCCGATGATTCTGTTCGCTGAACGGGCTCTTCATTGAGGGTGGTCGTGCCGCCTGACCAACCCGTTCATCGAAGGTCGCCTTCATTGAAGGTGCGGATCATTCTTTGGTTCCAGAACTGGAAACTCTAGGTTGGGAACAGGAAACCGGTGTCACCCCGGGAAGAACTCTTGCTATTGCAAGTACTTTAGCGCCAGGAGGAGGCGGCCCGCCGAACACGGTTGCGCAAGGGTCCTCGGCGCCGCGCCGAACACGGTTGCGCAAGGGTCCTCGCGCCGCGCCGACCACGGTTGCGCAAGGGTCCCCGCGCCGCGCCGACACGGTTGCGCAAGGGTCCTCGCGCCGCGCTGGTATCTCGGTCGCGCAAGGGTCCGCGTGAGACTGCGACACGGAGGTAATCGGTACGCCACACCATTCCCCCCGTCCGTCGCAAACTCGCCGTAGCGTTGTGGGCATGGTCATAGGGCCGGCCGCCGAGTCACAGGGCGATCCTCACTGGGGTCAGCATCGGGCGGAGCGAAGGCGCGGGGGCGGTAAACCGGGAACGTCGCCCACGGCGTTGGCCCGGGCCGAGCGTGACCGAAGAGCCGTGCGGCTGCGCATGGAGGGGAAGAACTACCAACAAATTGCCAAGGAGTGCGGCGTCGCCAACAAGGGCGCGGCCTACAAGATGGTCACCCGGGCCCTAAAGAGCGCCCCGACACCGCAAACCCAGGTCCAACGTTTCCTCTATCACCAGCGGTTCACGTTTCTCCTGGAGGAATTCGGACGACGGTTGGGGTGGATCCCCTTCTTCGAAGAATGGTGCTGGGAGGAAGAACCGAAGAACGAATGGCTCGACGTCATCGACGACGTCCTGGCCTGGTGGGATCGGCACGAGGGGACTCCCTGGCCGGGTCGGGCCGCTGCCGATCGGGTCAGTCAGTCCCGACCGATGTCGTCGGAGCCATCAGAGACGCCGGCGCGGGTGGTTCGTGACGCCCAGGCCCGGTCGCTACGCCAACAAGGACACACGTTCGATCAGATCGCCCGGAAGTTAGGCGTGGCGAATCGAAGCGTCGCCGCCAAGATGGTGCGCCGAGCCGAGCGTCGAGCGGACGAGGAGGTGGTCGAGGCCTATCGAACGACACACGCGGCCCGCTTGCTGACCATCGAGCTGGCGCTGTTTGAAAGACTCATGCTGGACGAATTGAGCGACCGCCAGTTTTCCCGGATCCTCGGCGGGTACCACAAGGTGTGTGACCAGCGCTGCCGCTTCCTTGGCCTCTATCCCAAGCCAGACAAGATGCCCTTTGATGAGCCGGCGGGGGAGTTGCAGTGCGACGATGATACCGGGCTCGAGTGGGACGAAACGCTCCGGATCCTGTGTGCGTGGCGGTATCTGCACCCGGATCCTTCTCCATTCCTAGAGGCCCCGCCTGTCGGTCAGCCCGGCTCCCCAGATGCTGACGCCCGACTTTCCATGTGCGCCGATCAGGAAGAGGACGGCCATGAGTTCTCGAACGCGGCCATCGACTGCCTCGGCCAGTTTGTACGCATGCTTAAGCCGTGGGGCCTGGACTGACGGGTGGGCGCTGTCTCGTAACGACCTTCTGGACAGCCGTTTGCACCACAGGATCACGATCACCAGACCCACAATGAGCAGCGCTACCAACGACCAGCGGCCCGCACTCGTCGCATCTAGCGTAGGAAAGCCCAGATGCGTATCCAACCGATACCCACGTGATGCCTCAGATGATGGCGGCTGAGGTAGCGAGGACGGCAAAGGCAAGGCGTTTCATGCCCGACGTTCCGGCTACCCCTGGAATGACCGTCCGCACCACCGCTATCCATCGACCAATGAACACCGCTGGTGCACCTCTCCGGGATCGCTTCAGCCGGTCTCTTTCGGACCGGGTGCCCCAAGGACGCGGCGAGCCAACCGGGACTTCTCGGGGTGGGACCACATGTCCATACCTTTAGGCCGGATCCGCCGTTGTGGACCAGGTGGGCATGTTGAAACGCCGAGCGTCAGAGTCTTGCCAGCCTGGTTCCGGAGGTGCTTCATTGAAGGTTGATCGTTCTGGGGCAGGACCTTCATCAGCGACCCCGCGACCGAACCGCGGACCAGGTGCTGGTCGCGGAAGCGTCGGCCTCGCCCGGGTCTCCGTGCGCTATGCACGTTATAGGGCGGTTCGCTCCCAGGGACCGGGTTACCGGTATCAGGCACATAGCGGATGTCCATGAAATCGGGGCCACGGCCAAAAGGTCAGCCCACCGGACAGTCAAGCCCGTACATGGCCGCGTCTTCGGCGATAGGGCGGCGCATCTGATCGCCCCAGGTGGGGTGGGTCGAGATCTCCTTGAGAAATGCAGCGGAATCTTCGAAGGCACGGAGCCCTTCAGGAGAGCGGTCATCCGCGCGGACCAGCCAGCGGTGCTCGGTGCGGCCGTCACCGACGTCGATGAGCTCGTACGTCTCCAGGGCATTGACGAACGTGTGCTCGACACCCTCGGCTTCAACTCTGGAGAGATGGCAGGTGAAGTATTCGAAGGGTCTCCAGTCGAGATACTCCCGGAGACCATCGCCGCCGATGCCGTGAGCACAATGGCTCGACGCTCCTGTCGCGAGCCGACCCTCGCGGTTCGGCGTGAACTCGATTCCCGTCTCGACAACCGATAGGTGACGATATCGCTTTCCTGGTTCCACGAAGTACTGCCAACACACTGCGGGCGGCGCATCGACGATGTACGAGAAAACAACATCGGCGTCGTCGTCGGTGAGGCGAACCACCTGCACCTCGCGTCGTTGTGCCGCCACCGCCGCGAGATCCTGCACGACACCAGTCACCGGAGGGAACGACTCAATCGACTCTTCATGAGCAGGAAGCCGGAACTCGGTCGAAACGCCCGTGAGGCACGGGTCGGTGAAGAACCCGTACGAGCTCGGCCCACCCTGCTCGATGATCGTGTTCTTCAACAGCCGATGCACGAGGATCACGTCGGGACAGCGAGATCGAGGCGGCCATCCTCATCACGATCGACGATGAACGTTCCGTTGTGCGCGACGAACTTGAGGTCGAGACCATCGATGGCACGGCAAGCATCGCACGTGCACGTCGTCGAACGCGTCATGTTCAACAGCCGATTGGTGAAATCGAAGTAACAGGACTCGACCAGCTCGACCAGCAACTCACCGTTGGGGAATGCCTCCTGCGGAGCGAAGCAGAACACGGCATCGCCTTCCAACTTCACGAACTGCATCGGCGGGCTCAGCGCCGCTCGGATCAGTTTCGTGAGTTCCGTCACGATCGCGTGCGAATGCTCGAGTTCGGTGCCAGTCAAGAACGTCGTGTACCCAGAGATATCTGCGAGGCGCAGATAGCCCTCCATGACACCTTCATCAATCTCACCCATTGACGCCTCGCCCAGTCGGACAGGGCCGACAGTCTTCCCGGGAACCGGAATGTATCAGGCGGCCCGAGAGACCATCGTGGCTCCGACCGTGACGCCTATCCTACGCCTGCCCCGAAGTGTTGTTCGGGGGCAGAAGGAAGTGCGCGGTAATGCCGGTGGTCGCTCGGTGGTCAGGGAAGGCCTGACCGGCCCGACCAATCGCAATCCTTCCGGAACGCGGATACTGCGCGTGTCAGGCTCGGGCCAAGGCGCTGAAGAACGGCACGTATCGGTCGGGTCATTGAAGTACACGACCAACCCGGTTTCAACAATTATCGGACATCGACTTCTGCAAGGGTCGCCCCTGAGCGACCCAATGGGCGAGGAGAACAGTCACGGTCAGGAGACGATGCGGTATCGGATGTGTGTGGCCTCCGGGGTGTCGATCACTCGGACGATCTCCAACTCGACCCTCTCCGGCATCACGTCAAATAGTCGGCGCCCGCTGCCGAACAGCACCGGGACCTGATGAATCTGCAACTCGTCAAGGACACCTGCCGCAAGCGCCCCCTGTGCCGTGTAAGCGCCATGGACCAGGACGTTGCGGTCACCTGCGGCGGCCTTCGCCTGCGCCATGGCGCTGGCGATCCCATCCGTTACGTAGGTCACCGATGGATACTTGGCGACCGACGGTCCCGGTGGCCGGTGACTGGGCACGAAGATCGGGACGCCGTCGTGGTGGTCACCGCCCCAGTGATCGACCTGTTCCACAGTGTTGCGACCCGAGAGGACAGCGCCGGTCTTTTTGATTTCGTCTAGAAATTGATGGCCAATTTCCGACCCATCAACAGTCTCCCATGTTGGCCCAGCATCCGAAGCAAACCCATACCACTCGTGGAGCCGCATGAAGCCGTCGCCGCCGGGGTTGCTCGGCTCGTCATTGGGGCCAGCAATGTAGCCATCAACTGACATCGACATATAGAGCACGGAAATAGACACAAGCGCTCCAATCTCACTACTGGTAGACGAGATGGGGAGTGGAGCAACGAACCATAGATGAACAGACCGGACCAATCGGTCAGGAGATTCGGCCTGACAACTCCGACCGGCGATACCGTGCGGATCGTCACCGTCCCCAGGTAGCGCAGAACGGCACATACAGTACGGTCTGTCAGCCCGCTACTGCGAAGAGCTTCCAATCCCCAGGGACGCCCTTTAGCTTCTCCGCGATCGGCGAAATCGATATCGGAACCGATGACAAGGTCTTTGACGGTTCCAGAGACCAAGATCTCTCCCGGCCTGGCAAGGGCGCCTACCCGGGCGGCAATGTGAACCGATAGCCCTCCGAGGTCCTCGCCCCGAACCTCGCACTCACCGGTGTGCAGACCTATCCGCAGCTTGAGTCCGGACCTGGCTGTCGCCTCGATGATCGCTTGCGCACATCGGACCGCTCGTGCCGGGCCGTCGAACGAGACGACGAATCCGTCCCCTGTCGTGTTCACTTCGCGACCTCGAAGGCGGCGCAACTGGTCGCGTACGGCCTGATCGTGCTCGTCTAGCGTTGCACGCTATCGGTGGTCGCCGAGGTCAGCGGCGCGCTCCGTGGACCCGACGACGTCGGTGAACAAGATGGTCGTCAGGACGCGGTCAACCTCGAAGGCAGGACGCTCGCCAGTGATGAACTCCGCAACCTCGTCGATGAGCGGGTACATCGCCGGTGTGAGGCCGATGTCCCCACCGGGCAGCTCAACGAAGCGGGCGCCCACGATGTTGTTGGCGAGGTAGCGGCCGTGCTCGACCGGAACGAGCGCGTTCTCGCGTGAATGAAGTACGAGCGTGGGCACCTGGACGAGCGGCAGGGCTTGGCGTGCATCACCCCGCAGGGTCACGTCCAACTGGGCGGCGGCGGTGCGCGGTGTGGCCGAGCACCGAATGACTTTCGCAAGTCGCCTGACAAGATCGCTGTCACCGGGCAGGGAGGGGTTCGTGAGGCGAGCCATGTCCGGCGAGCCCCAGGTCTCCTTGACCAGGGCGACGAAGGCCTCGACGTTCTCGGGGGACACACCGATCAGATAGTCCTCGGAGAAGGAATAGCGTGCCGTGGTGTTGAGCAGGATGAGCGACGAAACCCGTTCAGGGTGCATGGCCGCGAACATGATGGCGATCGGGCCAGAGTCGAGCGACGCCAGGATGGCGGCACGTTCGGACCCGACCGCATCGAGGACGGCCATCACGTCCTCGGTCCACTCCTCCCAAGTGGGGATAGCGTTGCGGGCGATGCCGTCGGAGGCGCCCGTCCCCCGGCGGTCGAAGAAGATCAGCCGGCTAAAGGCGGCGAGACGGTGGAGGTAGTCGGCGGTTTCCGGCACCTCCCAGAACATCTCCAGATGGCTCCCGAGCCCGTAGCAGTAGAGGAGGTCAATGTCGCCGTCGCCGACCACCTGGTAGGCGACATCGGCATCTCCCACAGCGACGTATCTGGTCTCAGGTTGATTCATGGCCGCCACAGTCTGCCTCTATTGAGTGGACATCGGCCCGGAACCAGGCGCATCCGGGAATGCCTGCGGGCTCCCGCTCGGGGTGCTCCCAGACACGCCGGGACCGAAACCACCCGGTATCAAGCCAGCGGTGCGACGGCCCAGGCTGAGGGCAGCACAGAACGAGGTGCCGCGCGTCGCGTCAAGTCCAGCGTCAGGCCCTCGCGCCAAGACTGGTCAGTCGATGATCAGATCGGTAGGCCGAGCGATTCCCGCCGCGTCGCACAGCGCGAAGTAGGCGTCGAGTATGGCGGGGCCGTCGGTCACGCTTTCCACCTGACCATCGGGAGCCATGTTGATGAGTGCGCCCTCTATTACGAAGAGGACGTCGGTCGTTTCGGTGTTGTCCTCGGGTACGTGCAGCGTGTGCACCGAGCCGGCCGGTTCGTGGATATATGACCCAGCGTCGCTCATGAAGTCGTACTCGAGGTAGTGCCAGCGCCCCGTGAGCGTGTAACCCTCGACGGGACCGGTGTGCTTGTGCGTCGGAATCTGCACCCCGGGTTGGAAACGATTGCGGATGACCCACGTCCCGCGTCCGACGTCGACGCGCATAACCTTCAGGTCGATCCCAATCCCCGTGTCGACCCAGGGCGCGGCGTCCGCTCCGACGTGACGGACGATCAGATCCCGCTCGGCGACAGCCACGGCAACCTCCTTTTGGATTCTTGTCGGCGTCCGGACCGCACTACCTTGAGAGGGCGGCGACGGCGCCCAATGGCCGGCCACGCTCGAACGTGGCTCTGGCCGGAATGGAACTGTTGGGTCGGTACCATCGGCATGTGATTGACGGGCCCGGGCCGCCGTCCGAGCCATCCAGAGGAGGAACCGTGCCCGAGGTCGAGCTCGATGACGTCACCCTGGCGTACGAGATCGTGGGCCACGGCGAACCCCTCCTGCTCGTCGCCGGTTGCGGCCAGCCCGCCGCGGCCTTCCACATCGGTCTGGCTCCGGCGCTGGCCGCGGCCGGCTACCAGGTCATCCTCTACGACAACCGTGGTGTTCCGCCCAGTTCCATGCCGCCGGCCCCGTACTCGGTCGCCCAGATGGCCAGCGACGCACTCGGCCTCCTCGACCACCTCGGCCTCTCCGACCCGGTCCGGGTCGCCGGGCACTCGCTCGGTGGCTGGATCGCAGAAACCCTCGTCATCGAGTACCCCGGGCGAATCCGGGCGGCGGCCCTCATGGGAAGCGCCAACCGGCCCACTTCCTGGGAGAAGGCCATTACGACGCTCGAACGGGACCTGGCGGCGTCAGGGGTCGAGCTCCCGCGGCTTTACTACGCGCTCGAAACGATCCGGTACTTGCCTTACCACGACCTCCAGAACGACGACGTGATCGACGGTTGGCTGGCGATCATCGGCGACCTTGAGGAATGGCCCAACCCCGGACGGCTTGGCCAATTCGAAGCGGCGCTCGCTTGGTCAACCGACCCAGTGCGAACCGCCGCTTGGCCGGCGATCACCGTCCCGTGCCTGGTGATGGGGTTCGAATACGACATCGACTCGCCACCGGCCAGGGCACGAGAGGCGGCCGAGGTGATCCCGGGAGCCGAGTACATGGAGATCGCCGGAGCGAGCCACCTTGGCTTCTTCACCCACGCTGGCCCGGTCACCGAGGTTCTCGTGGACTACTTCGGGCGCCACTGAACAGGCGCCGTTCGGCGTGGTCGGGGCTACGGACGCATCCTCCTACGTGGCCGCTCGATAATCTCGAACCGTGCATTGCGGCACTCGGAATGACAGCGCGCATCCCTGCCGGAGGTCGCTCGGGGCGCCAGACGGGCCGTCCGACCTCACCCAAGCGGGATCGCTCCGGGGGGATCGCAGATTGCGGGCGGTTTGGCACCCCGCTGGGTTACCGGCACATATCGTGCGAGTAGATAGCGACTCGCTTCCGTCAGCCCGTGGGCGCCGCGAGGTCCCCAGGCGAAAAGCTGCTGGTAGTTGTACTGTGCGCGTGAAGACAAATTAGAGGGGGTTCGTCATGCTCGTTGCTACGACTTGGAAGGCCCGGCCCCTGTCACCTGACCAGGCAAACCGGATGATGCAGACGTGGGGCAAGCTCGAGGCTGCGACGGCCGAGAACCCCAGTGTGGAGAGGCTCTGCTGGTTTATGTATGCCGATGGGTCTGGCGGAGTGACGGTGGATAAGCATGTCGACGTCGAAGCCGCCAACGCCTTCGGACTCGAGGTTGCGCTGGTGCTAGGAGAGTTCCTTGAACTCGAATCGCACATCGTGCTCGATCTCGATGCGGCGATGCCGGCCATCCTCAAAGCTATGGAGCACGTCAACAGCTAACCGAAGGCGACGCGGCTCTGGCCAGACCGTTCTCCAGCTGGCCAAGCTCGTCGACAATGCTAAAGGCATATACAACAGTGACAGGAAAGGGGGCCAGTCCTCGGGACCGGCCCCCTTGCTCGTGTTGGCACCTGCTGCTCAGAGCCGCGAATACTGCTCGGGTAAGCCGCCGCGTCGGGGCGAGAAGGAACGGCACATATCGGATGCCACGAGGAGCGCATAAACCGGCCCGAACGGCCCGAAATTCCCCGCTTCAAGCGTTCGTCTGCACCTCAAGTGTCACGGACGGCACGCTCATGGGCGCCCCCGGGAGCAAAGCGAGAACCTCCTCGAAACCCTCGGCGAGGCAGGTCATGAACACCTCGGTGTCGGGAATCGCCGCCGTGTCGAGCGTGACCGCGACGCCACACGTGCCGTCGTAGGAGAGCAGGGTGACGTTGACGGCCGCACCGATGGTCGGGCTGAAGGCGATGAACCTCGTCACGCGGGCACCGGCGAGATACACGGGGAATCCAAGGCCCGGCACGTTGCTCGCCAGGAAGTCGATGTGCTTGAGCATGTTCCCCACGGCGGCCGACGGCAGCAGGTTGAGCGCCCCGGCGATGGCGTTCGTGTAACGGAGCGATCGCTCGCTGCGCGCCGCCTGGCAACGCTTCCCGATGGCCCGGATCCGAGCCGCCGGGTCGGCCATGCCCACGGGCACGGTGAAGCGCTCGAGGGTGACCCGGTTTCCGGCTGCGGGGTCCTCGGGGGTGCGGATGCTGATGGGCAGCGTGACCCGGAGTTCGTCGACGGGCGTGCCGTGGTGCTCGTGGTACCGACGCAGCCCACCCGTCACCGCCGCTATGAATCCGTCGTTGAGTGATCCTCCTGCGGCCGCCGACGCTTGCTTCAGGTCATCGAGTCCGACCTCGAGCATGGCGAGCCGCCGTCCGAGACCGCGCCCGGTCATGATCGGTGAGAGCGTGTCGGACACCGGAGCGACGATGCGTCCCACGGAGCGCAGGGTCTCGATGACGTCGCGCGTGCGACGGAGGGGGTGGCGACCGGCCCCCCACGCCGCCGGGAGCGCGACCGTCGCCTGGTGTCGAGCCACGCCGACGAGTTTCAGGCCTTCGTGGACGATGGACCGTGCCACCAGCTCGGCGGTCGCCGGCACCGTGCCCGTCGGGGGGTCGGGGAGCGGGCCCTGCTCCGGAACTTGGGCGCCGGCGTCGAAGAGGAGGGGGAGAAGTTGCATCCCTCCGATGCCGTCGGTGAGGGAGTGGTGCAGCTTCATGACCACGGCGGCACCCCCGCCCGTCAGGTTCTCGACCACGGTGTATTCCCACAGCGGATGGGCGGTGTCGAAGCCTGTCATGGCGGCCACCCGGGCGATATCGAGCACCGTGTCGGGCGTGTGGGGCGCTGGCGATCCCACCCGGCACAGGTGCCACGAGAGGTCAAAGTCGGGATCCAGCGTCCAACGCGGGGTGGACAGGCGACCGGGCGGTTCCACGAGGCGCTGGCGCGAGATCGGCACCAGGCGCGTGGCCCGTTCGAGGCGATCGACGAGGGTGTCCCAGTCCGGCGACCGGTCGAGCCACGCCACCGCAACGATCGTGGCCCGGAGGGTGGGGTCTCTCTCCATGTACCAGGAGAACGCATCACTCTCCCGCATGAACTCGTCGGTCCGACCAGTCATGGATTCCTCCTCGGAGGTGAGGCCGTCACAGACCGGTCAGCACCCGGGCGATGCGGTCCCGCACACCGGTCGGGATCAGCGACTGGGTGGCCACGATGGCTTGGGCGTCCCGACCGACGAGGTAGCGCGCCCGTGGCGCGTCTGCGCTTAGGGCCGTGCCGATGACCTTGGCTACGGCATCGGGGGCGACCATGATGGCCATGTACGGCGCGAGGAGAGTGGGGATCCGACGGTACCCCGCCGCGTAGCTCGAGTCGGCGCGCTCGGCCAGCTCCGCCTCCATCTGATCCCAGATATGGGTCTTCACGCCGCCCGGCTCGATCAGGACGACCTTGATGGCGTCGCGGGCAACCTCCACACGCAAGGCGTCGGAGGCTGCCTCGAGCGCATGCTTGGAGGCCTGGTACCAGCCGCTGAACGGGGTGGTCGTCAGCCCGTAAATCGAGGACACGTTGATGATGCGGCCCCTTCCGGCGGCCCGCATGTGGGGCAGGGCCAGTCGGGCCAGTCGCATGGGGGCCACCACCATCGTCTCGAGCTGGCGACGCGCCTCTTCGTCTGAGACATCCTCGATCGCGCCGAGTCCCGAATAGCCGGCGTTGTTGACCAGCGCCCATGGGCGGAGCCGGTCGATAACAACCCGGCAGCGCTCGGCGTCGGCGACGTCGAGGAGGACGGTTTCCACCGACACGCCGGCGCTCGCGGCCGCGTCGACCACGCGTGCGGCTTTGGCCCGCGAGCGGACCGAGCCGACCGAATGGAACCCCAGACCGGCGACATAAAGCGCCGTCGCCAAGCCGACGCCCGAGTTCGCCCCGGTGGTGAGCACTGTCCGGCCGGCGGCGGGCGTCGCGCCTTGGTCCGTCGGTTCCCGGGTGCTCACAGCGCCACCGCCGCGTAGCCGTTCATGGCCCCGTTCCCGGCGCCGATCCACATGAAGACCACCAGGTCACCCTCCTTGACCCGGCCGGCGCGGCGGTCCTCGTCGAGGAGGATCAGGGTGCTCGCCGCCGAGGTGTTGCCGTAGTGGTCGACGCTGATCGGTGTGCGCTCCGGCGGCAGCCCGAGCACCTCGATGGCCTGGCGCACCACCACCCCGTTGGCCTGGTGCAGATACCAGCGGGCCACCGCGTCGACCTCGAAGTCGCCCCCGGTGAAGGGCTTCACGGTGGTCGGCCAATCCTCCTGGAGCATCTGGAAGTCGCGGGCCATGAGCGGCGGAAAGACCTCGGCCACCTTGGCGCCGTCCATAAGGAAGACGTGGTCGGCCAGGTTGCTCGCGGAGGTGTGGTGCAGGCAGCCGCCGCCGGGGTAGGTGACGAGCCCGATATCGGGACTGGTCTCGGTGCGCACCGACAACAGGCCGGTGGGGAGAAGGTCCTTGTCACGTGGTGTCGATCGCCACACCGATGCGCCCGCCCCGTCGGCGAACATGAGGGGGGCCAGCCATCCGAGGCCGCTTTGGTGCTTGTAGTAGTAGTCGTGCACCTCGGGCCCGAAGTACCCCGACGGGCAGTTGCTGGCCACCACCAGGGCGGTGGCCGGTGTCATCGCGACCAGGTAGCACGCCGCAGTGCGAAACCCCGCCGACAGCCCCGCACATCCGAGGTTGTGGTGGACCAGGTCGGCGTCCCTCCGCAGCCCGAGCTCGGTCATGAGGTAGCGGAAGTGGTCCTGGCAGGCGATCAGGTCGGGCGTGGTCGTCACATGGACCACGACGTCGATGTCCTCGGGGTCCAGCCCGGCATCGTCGAGGGCGCCCCTGACTGCTCGGAGCGCCAGGTCACCGTCGAAGAGGCCGCCATCGGCCCGGCTTCGCTTGCGCCGTCCACCGAACTCGTAGTCCAACCGCCGCTCATCGATGCCCAGGTGCTTCACCACCCACTCGGGCTCGAGGAGCCGACCATCGGGGCGAGCGGGACGAAGGTATTCGAGGATCTCCTGGTTCGAGACTCGGTGGTCGGGCAAATAGGAGCCCACGCCCATCAGCGAGACGGAGACTTCGGAAGCCAATCTGGGAATCGAGGCACTGGTCATGAAACCACCTCCCGGTCCAGCGAAATCGGCGTTTCTGCCGGCCGCGGCTCTAAGTCCATCCAACGACCGCGCTGGTCGTCGGAACAGGGGCGAATGTCCCAACGGGGTCGTCACCTGGCGCGGGAGGTGCCACCGACCCGTTGCCCCCCGAGGTGCTGGAAACACGCGGACCTTCGGCCCCTTCGCCTCGATGTCCCGCGTCCTATGGTGCACCTATCACCCAGCGTGGGGGAGGAGGCCGATGGAGCGAATGAGCACCCTCGACGCCGAGTTCCTCCACCTGGAGGACGGGATAGGCCACATGCACATCGGTGCGATCTGCGTGTTTGCCGACCCGCCGCCGTCGTTCAACGAGCTCGCGGCGATGATCGCCGCCAAGCTGCACCTGATCCCCCGCTACCGCCAGCGGGTGCGCTCGGTCCCCTTCGAGCTGGGCCGACCGGTCTGGGTCGACGACCCCCACTTCAACCTCGAGTACCACCTGCGCCACACGGCCCTGCCGGCACCCGGTGACGACGCTGCGTTCTGTCGCCTGATGGGGCGGATCATGTCCCAGCCCCTCGACCGCGACCGCCCGCTGTGGGAGATCTGGCTGGTCGAGGGGCTCGAGGGCGGCTATTGGGCTCTCGTGTTCAAGATCCACCACTGCATGGTCGACGGCATAGCCGGCATCGAGCTGCTTCGCGTCATGCTGGACCTCGGGGCCGACGCCCAGGTGGCGCTGCCCGAGCCCTGGGAACCTCAACCGGAGCCTCACAGCGCGGCACTGGTGCTCGACGCGTGGGGCGGCCTCGCCACCGATGTCCTGGCCACCGCCCGGGGGCTTCCCAGGGCCATCGGGCACCCAGTGACCGCCCTACGTTCCGCCGTCGATACGGCCCGGGGACTTGCCCGCTTTGTCGGCGACCTCGGCGCCACCCCACCGCTGTCCATCGAGGGCAGTATCGGCCCCCACCGCACCTGGGCGCAGTCTTCAGCGAGCCTTGCCGACGTCAAAAGGATCCGCTCGGCGTTCGGCGGCACCATCAACGACGTCGTGCTCTCCGCGGTCAGCGGCGGCTATCGGGAGCTGCTCCTGTCGCGCGGCGAGGACACGAACCGGGCACACGTCCGGTCCATGGTGCCCGTGTCGACACGGCACGACGATGGCGTTGGCCAGCCCGACAACCGGGTGTCGATCCTGCTCTACGACCTGCCGGTGCAGATCGCCGACCCGGTCGAACGCCTTGGGGTCCTCCACGAACAGATGAGCGAGCTGAAGGCGTCACACATAGCCGAGGCCGGCGCGGTGGTTGTCGCCGTTGGCGACCTGGCCCCGCCGATGGTCGTGGGCACCGTGAGCCGGGTGGTCATTAGGGCGCTTCACCGGCTCCCGCAGCGCTCGATCAACACGGTCACCACCAATGTGCCCGGACCGCAGTTCCCCCTCTACTGCCTCGGTCACGAGATGCTCGAGAGCCGTCCGTTCGTCCCCATCAGCCACGGAGTGCGGGTGAGCACGGCGATCCTCTCCTACAACGGCCACTTGTTCTTTGGGATCACCGGCGACTACACGACGGCACCCGACGTGCGGGTGCTTGCCATGGCCGCGGCGGCTGGCATCGAACAACTCAGCGAGCGAGCCCTTGCCCAATTGAAGAATGCGCGACCTCGTAATGCCCGATCGAACACGATCGCCGATTGACCGCATCCGAACAACCCGATAGGTGGTGCTCCGTCGCGCCCCCTTCGACGGGTGGGTTCACGCATCACTGGATTGAGTGGATTGCCCAGCAATGTCGAGCGGCAGCGCTCAGCGGCAGTTACATGCACCGCTCGCTGCCCGTTCCTGCGCTGGGGCCTGAGGGGGTCACCGAGCCGGTCCGAACAGTATCGTTCAAGGGGCCGAGATTTCCGGGCGGTTGGGCTCCGGGCCGGGGTGCGAACAAGCGGCATATCTACACATCCCGCTCGACCCGGATGAACACACGATGCGACCGGTATCCCCGAATCCAGGATGCCCAAGGCCCGGTCGATTCCTGGGGAAGACCCCGCTGGGTACCGGCATGTTACGCGCACCCCCGCTCCCAGCCAGCGGCTGCGAGATTCCGTCGTGCTTGCAGTCGCGAGCGTCCCCTACCGGCACTTCGAGGGCGCCCAGAACTTCGCTGGAGTTGCCTCTCTATGCCGGTCGGCCGACCTCACGCCGCGTACGTTACATTGCCCAAGTGGGCAACCATGCCCGCAGGAAACGAGGATTCGAGATGCCCACGAACAAGGAAATCATCGAAGGCGCCTATGCGAGCTTCGCTCAAGGCGACGTGCCCGCCGCCCTCGGCGTCATGGCCGACGACATCCAGTGGACCGAAGCTGACGGATTCCCTCTCGCTGGGACCTACGTCGGTCCTCAGGCAGTGCTCGAAGGTGTCTTCATGCGACTCGGGGAGATCGGCGATGACTTTGCCGTGGTGCCCGAGCAGTTCGTCGCCGACGGCGACACCGTCATCGCTCTCGGGCACTACGCGTGGAAGCACAAGAGTTCCGGAGAACCGGCCGTGGTGAAGATGGCCCACGCATGGACCGTGAATGGCGGCAAGGCCGTTGCTTTCCAACAGTACGTTGACACCATCAGGGTTCGCGAACTCAGCTGACCCACCTCGCCGCAGACGCGACTCGACCGTCAGACCCTCGGCGTCTTGGCCCGCGTGGATGCTCGGTAGCGCATAGCCCCGAATACAGCGCCTCTAGCCCGGTGTGCATAGCGACCTGGCACGGTGGAATCACGGCGGGGCCCCGCCCACTCGCGTGAATCCGCCTCGTCCACCGTGACGCGACAAGGCCCCACCTCCGGGAACGGAGGCAGGGCGCTGTCGACGTGCTCGACGTTCGATGTGTCAGGCGGGAGGAGAATAAGTGAACAAATCGGCGGAGCTCGCGCTGCTTGTCCCCTTTGCGTTGGTGACGATGATGTCCACGGTGCCCGAGCCAGCGGGGGCAGTGGCGGTGAGAGACCGGCTATTCACGAAGGCAAAGGTGGCCGTCGCCCCACCAAAGGTCACCGTCGTTCCCTTCTTCGTGAAGCGGGAACCGGTGATCGTCACCGAGGTACCGGCCGGGCCGCTCTGAGGCTCGATGGAGGAGACGATCGGGACTCGGGAGGCGTAGGTGAAGTGGTCGGCGGGGTCGATCGGGGTCGTGCCGTCGGGACCTGACACCGTCACGTCCACCGTGCCATCGGCTTCCGGGCCGGGAGAGACGGCGGAAATGGCGATGTTGGAATCGACGGTGAAGGGCACCGACACGCCGCCGAAGTCCACGGCGGTAGCCGTGAGGAAGTCCGTTCCGTCAATCGTTACCTTGGTTCCGCCCGTGTCGGCACCGATCCTCGGGTTGACGCTCTGGATCGTCGGACCACCGGTGTAGGTGAACTGGTCACCGGGGTTGACGGTGCTCGTCCCGGCAGTGGAGGTGACGACTGTCACGTCGACGGTCCCCCCCTCGTTGGCGGGCGAGGTCGCCGAGATCCTGTTGTTGTTGTGGACGATGATGCTCGTTCCCGGCGACGAGCCGAAATCGACCGCCGTGGCCCCGAGGAGGTTGGAGCCCGTGATCGTCACGACGGTCCCACCGGTAATCGGTCCGTGATTGGGGGACACAGATTTCACTTTTGCCACCGGCGGCTTCGAGGCCCCGGCGCTGCTCGCCACCCCGGTCACCACGCACCCCACGACGAGAAGGGCGCCTACTGCCAACACGCTGAGTCTTTTCACTGGCGATCCTCCGAATCCGTGGGCGGCACGCGCCCGGGTGGCGGGCGCCCGGATGGCCCCCAACGGCCTCTGCCGTCCCCCGTCGAATCAACGGTGGAGGTGGTCGGGGCGTTACGGGGAGCGAAGAACCGCGCCACCGTCCGGGCGCGAACCGTCGAGGCGAGCAGCGCGGGCGCTTCCTCAGCGAGGGTCAGGCCCTTTGTCGCGAGTCTCGCCCCGGGCGCCGGACAAGGCAGAGTGGAGGGTGGGACCATCGGCCCGGGCCCAGCGGCTCGACCGGCTCGACGCTGGCGCCCGCGAGGACCAACTCTGGGACCGACCTGTATCACCCGGACTCGGGCGGGTGACGCTGCGTCTGCCAGAGTCGAGCCAGGCGGAAGGTGACGGACTCGCCTCCGACCTGACCCACGCGCAATCGCTCAGCGACGCGAATACTGCGCTGGTTGCCGCCGGTCCAGTTGCCCGAGCCCGACGCAGTGCTCAGGCCACAGATGGCTACAAGGTGTTACCGGGAACCCCGAATATCGGTCGGTACGGCTACTCAGTGTGACACCACGGCGATGCACTACCGCTGAGTCGTCACTCTTGACGATGCCTCCGCACTCGTGGCCTAGGGTTGTGAGGACTTTGAGTGCCTCCGAGCCGATGGAGGCGATGAACCAGAGGGAAACCAATGCGGACACCGACCCATGCGGCACACAGGATCCACCGAGGGCTGCGGCGCAGTGTCGCCGCGTGCATGGCGGGACTCTCGACCGGGGTTGTCGCCGTCGCCCTGGTAGCAGCCCCGGCATCGGCGAGCGGAACGACGCTGCATACGGCTACCAGTGCCCCGGGTGACACCTTGCGGGTAGTGCCGCTTCAAGTGGGGCAGAGTTCTTCAATGACCATGGGTGGTCGTTTCGAGCCCGCTTCCGGTCAGGAACAGGCTGGCACCGCTGTAACAGACCTGTCGTACTCGTCCAACTGGAGCGGATTCGTCGACGGAACGAGTACCAAGAGGGGGGTGCTCACAGCCGTAGGCGCAACCTTCAACCAGGTATCGAGCGACTGGTCGGTACCCAGACTCCAAATCTCGCTTCCAAATGGCTACGTTGGTAACTGGGACGGCATCGGCGGGGTGTTCGGTACGGAGGCCATCGTCCAAGCAGGCACCATTGAAGATTTCCAGGGTCTGCGTCCCTCCTATCAAGCGTTCATTGAGAACTATCCGAATCCAACTCTGGTGGTCGAGGCTCCTGTCGCTCCCTTTGACAACGTGCAGTCCGCGATTGCTGAAGAAAGCGGAACATGGACCGTCACACTGACTGACACGACCGAGGGCTGGACGACAGGACCCGTGAACATCGCCGCGGCCTACGAGTCCTTGGGCTACAGCTTCGTGTCACCAGACACTGAGACGGCGGAGTGGATAACAGAGGACCCCTCCTGTGCGACAGCACTGTGCCCGTTTGCAGATTTCTCACCCGTGGTTTCCAGTGAGGTCGAGGATTCTGCTACGGGAGCACCTGCGAGCCGGACACCGCAACAGTTCCTCATGATCAACGCCGAGGGAATCCCCCAAACAGGCATTTTCCCAGCGAACATCAGCACTGCAACGACGTATGCAGCCTCGTACAGGGACTTCGCCGTTATCCGACTCGGCTTAGGGTTTGTCGGCCGTTGACGTTATGGAACAGGTCGACTCAGCCAACTATCGCCCTTGGATGCAATGAACCTCATCACCGGTGAGGTGATACCCCCAGCCGGGGAGCAGGCTGCGGTTCCAGCCCAAGCTGATGGTGCCCGTTATCACCCGGACTCGGGCGGTGGCGCTCTGTCTGCCAGTGCCGAGTCAGTCCGAAGGTGACGGACTCGCCTCCGACCTGACCCACGCGCAATCGCTCAGCGTCGCGAATACTGCGCGGGTCGCCATCCGGCCCGGTAACCCGACCCGACGCAGTGCTCATGCCAGAGATGGCTACAAGGCGTTACCGGGATCCCCGATTCTGCGGTGTGTCCTGAAAGGAGAGTGATGGCGATGTAGAAGGTCGTTGTCATGAACCGTGCTGTGCCGGTGATGGAGGAAGGCCCTCCGGGATCGCCGATCAGGCGGAGATCCCAAACCACCGCAAGCTGCTGCGGTCAAGAGCCGTGGTGGTGAGCGTTGCGGAAAAGGCCGCCGTGAGCGGTCAGGTGAGCGACGAGAAGACGAACGTGAGTGCACCACTGCTGACGCATCGAAACGGGGAACGATGACATCGAAACCGGGGAATCGCATAGTTCCCGGGATGAAGGCAGGCCCGTCCTTCGGGCAGCCGTGGGCCAGGAGGCAGCCTGGTAGCGGTCGTGGCGGTGTCCGGTGTAGAGGTGGCGTGAGCTCGTCGCCGGCGCTGGCATGGAACAGGAGAACCGGTCGCCTCGATAGTGACGGCCAGTCGAAATGGGTGGTCTCGGCCCCCTGGTCGTCGAGAGGGAGGACACCAAGGGAGGGACACCCCGAGGTGCAGAGTACCGATGCGGGGCACAGGGGCGGACCGACGCGTAGTAGCGATGAAGGCTCGGTAACGGAGCTGGAGTGAAGGGGTCGGACAGGTGGGGTCGACCGGAGGCCAACCCAGATGGGGAGGAGCCGAAGGGGAAACCGAAGCCGAAGAACGTGAAATCGTTTGACATCGACAAGCGCCTCCTTGTGGGGGCGTGGGAGAAGGTCCGGGCCAACAACGGGGCGCCGGGCGTGGACGCCGTCGGCATCGACGTGTTCCAAGAGCGGTGGAGGGACAACCTCTACAAGCTGTGGAACCGGATGAGCTCGGGGAGCTACTACCCGGGTCCGGTGCGGGCGGTGGAGATACCGAAAGATCATGGGACAGGAATCTGTTTGCTTGGCGTGCCGAACACGGTCGACCGAGTGGCGCAGACCGCAGCAGCGATGCTGTTGGAAGAGAAGCTGGAGCCGATCTTCCATCCCGACAGCTACGGCTACCGTCCCGGGCGCTCTGCCCAGGAAGCGGCGGCCGCATGTCGGCGGCGGTGCTGGGAGAAGGACTGGGTGGTCGACTGCGACATCCGGGCCTTCTTCGACTCCGTTCCCCACGATCTGCTGTTGAAGGCGGTGGCTCACCACACCGACGAGCAATGGATCCTGCTCTACGTCGAACGGTGGCTGAAAGCCCCCGTGCAGATGACGGACGGGACCATCGTTGCGCGGGAGAGGGGAACCCCACCGGGCTCCCCGATCTCGCCCGTCTTGGCCAACGTGTTCATGCACTATGCGTTCGACCAGTGGATGGAGCGGGAACACCCGACCTGTCCCTTCGAGCGCTACGCGGATGACATCGTGATCCACTGCGATAGTGAGGACCAGGCCCGAACCCTTCGGGCATCGGTCGCCGACCGGCTCGAGTCCGTGGGGCTCGAGCTGCACCCCGAGAAGTCCAGGATCGTGTTCTGCAAGGACTCGAACCGCCCCGGTGAGGCCGAGCATGTGAGCTTCGACTTCCTCGGGTTTAGCTTCCGGGGACGCCTGCTCAAGGGCAAGTACGGCCACTTCACCGGGTTCGTGCCGGCCATCAGCACCAAGGCGAGGAAGGCGATCGGCCAGAAGATCAGGGCATGACACCTCAACCGCCGCAGCTGGGCGGACCTGTCCAGCCTCGCCGAGGATATCAACCCCAAGGTCAGAGGCTGGATCAACTACTACGGAGTCTTCTACCGCTCCGAGTTGCGCTTCCTCGCATGGCGCATCAACGACCACCTCGTGCGGTGGGCCATGCAGAAGTTCAAGCGATTCCGGGGACGCCACGCCAGAGCGTTCGACTGGCTGGTCCGTGTACACCACTACCGGCCAGACCTGTTCGCTCACTGGCAACTCGCCCCACCGCTTCGAGGCCGACCCGTGGGAGCCGGATGACGGGAGACTGTCACGTCCGGTTCTGAGAGAGCCGGGGGGTGCAATTCCCCCCGGCTACTCGCC
>Ga0181536_10002618_pt1 | contig 20106 bp, 18 predicted proteins | sample PEATcosm2014_Bin_41_FD_121105 | JGI IMG/M metagenome (GOLD analysis project Ga0181536, IMG submission 121105) | Peatland microbial communities from MTU Mesocosm Facility, Houghton, MI, USA - PEATcosm2014_Bin17_60_metaG | ecosystem: Environmental > Terrestrial > Soil > Wetlands > Peat | place...
AACGCGTAGAAGCTGACGCTGTCGAGCACCTCGACATACGGCATTCCCAGCGCGGAAGCGATCGCGAGCAACGCATCGTCCGGAAGATGCCCCAATCGGGCTTGCACCGCGGCGAAGACATCCAGCAGCCGCGTCTCGTCGTGGCCGGTCGCTGCGACGGCTTCGCGGGCGGCGGCCGCCGGATCGTTACTCACCCACGATCTTCAATTTGTCGTGCACTCCGCGCACCCCGGCAATGCGCTTCGCGGCGCGCTCGGCGGTGTGTTTGTCGGCCACGTTATGAACGTGCCCCGACAGTTCGACGAAGCCGTTCTTGACGGCAACGCCGATGGTCGAGCCGTCGAGGTCGCTCTCGGCGCATAATTCATCGATCACGTCCTGCTGCAGCCGGTTGTCGGCCTGGTCCATTGCGTTCACCTCCAATGACTCAAAGGCTACGGGCGTGATATGAAAGCTCCATGAAGTGCCCCTTCACCCGGGCGCGTCACCGGCCCGGTACGATCGGTCCAACGTAAGGAGGCCCCTCGCAATGATAGCAGGTTCCCCGCTCCCTCAGCGACCCGCCGGAGCGGAAATCCCCGCCGGAACGTATGTCCGGCCCTTCAGCACGATTTCCAACGACGACGTTCCCGAGGTCGGCGGCAAAAACGCCTCGCTGGGCGAGATGTATTGCACGCTCCGGAGCGCCGGCGTCCCCATCCCCAACGGCTTTGCCGTCACGGCTGCCGCCTACCGGTACGTCCTGGAGGAGGGTCACGCATGGGGCGCGTTGCGTGAGATCGTCGCGGGCATCGATCCGCACGATCTCGACGACCTCGCCGAACGGGCCGCGCGTGCGCGGGAGATCATCCTGGCCTGCCCGCTGCCTCCGGGACTCGCCGCGGAAATTTTAGCCGCGTATCACGGTCTGCTCGCGGAATATGGTCCCGACACGGCGGTCGTCGTGCGCAGTTCGGCAACCGCCGAGGACTTGCCGAACGCGAGCTTCGCCGGACAACACGATAGCTTCCTCAATATTCGCGGCGACGAGATGGTGCTCGGGGCGTATCGGCGCTGTATCGCGAGCCTGTTCACGGAACGCGCGATTCACTACCGTATCGATCAGGGCTTCGATCACTTCAAGGTCGCGTTGTCGGTCGGCATCATGAAGATGGTCCGTTCGGACCTCGCGACGAGCGGCGTCGCCTTCACGATCGATACGGAGAGCGGTTTTCGCGACGTCGTCTTCATCACTGGGTCCTACGGCATGGGTGAGGACATCGTGCAAGGGACGGTCGATCCCGACGAGTTCTACGTCTACAAGGCGACCTGCGAAGCCGGTTTTCAGGCCGTGCTGCGCCGCCGGATCGGCTCGAAGCGCCAGAAACTGGTCTGTATCACGGCGACCGCCGGCGAACCCGAGCAGACGACCGCCAACGTCGAGACCTCGGCCGCGGACCGCGAGCGGGCGTGCATCACCGACGCTGAGGTCCTGACGCTCGCCCGGATGAGTCTGGCGATCGAGCGGCATTACAGCACCCGCGCCGGAGCGCCCGTCCCGATGGACATCGAATGGGCACAGGACGGTCCGGGCGGGCCGCTCTTCATCGTACAAGCGCGGCCCGAGACCGTTGCCTCGCGCATACCATTGACCGTCGACACGATCGACGAGTACCGTTTCTTGAAAGAGCCCCCGAGCGTGCTGCTGACCGGCCGCGCGATCGGCAGCAAGATCGCATCCGGAAAGGCGCGCTTGGTGCGCGGAACCGGCGATCTGCAAGCGTTCGTGCCGGGCGAGATTCTCGTTGCGGACATGACTTCGCCCGATTGGGAACCGGTCATGAAGACCGCCGGCGGCATCGTCACCAACCGCGGCGGGCGCACGTGTCACGCCGCGATCGTCGCGCGTGAGCTCGGGATACCGGCCGTCATCGGCACCGAAAACGCGACCACGGTGCTGACGCTCGGCCAAGAACTCACGCTCTCGTGCGCCCACGGTGAAACCGGAACCGTCTACGGCGGCTTGGTCCCGTTCGAGGTCCAGCACGTCAAGGTCGGCAACCTCCCGCCGGCGCCCACCAAAGTGATGCTGACGATCGGCGATCCGGAGATCGCGTTCGCGACGAGTTTCATCCCCAACGACGGCGTGGGCTTGGCGCGAATGGAGTTCATCGTCTCCAACGACATCAAGATTCACCCGATGGCGTTGGTCCATCCCGAACGTATCACCGACCCGGCCGTGCGCGACCGGATTCTCGCTCTGACCAAATCGTTCGCCAAGCCGTCGGATTATTTCGTGCAAAAACTCTCCGAAGGGGTCGGCACGATCGCCGCGGCGTTCTATCCCAAACCGGTCATCGTGCGGATGTCCGATTTCAAGACGAACGAATATGCCGCGCTGCTCGGCGGCGATGCGTTCGAACCGACTGAATCGAATCCGATGCTCGGGTTGCGCGGCGCGTCGCGCTATACCCATCCGCTCTACGCCGAGGGCTTCGCGCTGGAGTGCGCGGCGATGCAACGCGTTCGGGCGGAGATGGGGTTCACGAACGTCATCCTGATGATCCCGTTCTGCCGCCGGGTCGACGAGGCCAAACGCGTCATCGACCGCATGGCCGAACTCGGCCTGCGCCGTGGAGAGAACGGCCTCGAAATCTACGTGATGTGCGAGATCCCGAACAACGTGATCCAGATCGACGCCTTCGCCCAGTACTTCGACGGCTTCTCGATCGGCTCGAACGATCTCACCCAACTCACGCTCGGCGTCGACCGTGACTCCGATCTCGTCGCCTTCGACTACGACGAGCGCGATCCGGGCATGCTCGAGATGCTGCGACTCGCCATCCTCGGTTCGAAACGCAACCACCGTCACGTCGGCATCTGCGGTCAGGCGCCGTCCGATTATCCGGATATGGCGGCATATCTCGTGGGGCTCGGGATCGATTCGATCAGCCTCAACCCGGATACCGTCGTCAAGACGCGTCTGCAGCTGGCGAAGTAAACGGCGATGCCAGTAACTTCGATTGCAACCGTGACCTTGAACCCCGCGCTGGACGAGGGGATCGCGGTCGGCGAATTGGTGCTGGGCGACACGAATCGCTGCACGCTCGACGGTCTCGATCCCGGCGGGAAGGGCATCAACGCGAGCCGCGTGATCCATCGGCTGGGCCGGCCGACCGTCGCTTACGGTTTCGCCGGCGGCGCCACGGGCGGGGTGCTGCGCGAACGCTTGCAGGCCGAGGGTTTGCTGCTGCAGTTCGACGAGGTTGCCGAATCGACGCGGCTCAACATCATGGTGTATGAACGCGACCGGCCACGCCGAACGCGACTGTACCTTCCGGGAGCATCGGTCACGCTGGCGCAGGCGGAAACGTTGCGTAAGCGCCTGGAAGGACTCGAACCGGGCAGCCTGGTCGTTTTCGGCGGTAGCCTTCCGCCCGGACTCCCGGCGACGGTCTATTACGAGTTCGTGTCGGCTCTGCAAGCGCGCGGCATCCGCTCGATCGTCGATACTTCGGGCATCGCGCTGAAAGCCGTGCTCGACGCGAAGCCGCTCCTCGTCAAGCCCGACGTCGAAGAAGCCGAAGCCCTTTTGGGCCGGCGGCTGCCCGACGATGCGACGGCGTTGAGCGCCGCGGAAGAAATTCGCCGGCTCGGGCCGCAGTACGTCGTGATCTCGCAAGGCGCGGACGGCGCGGTTGGCGCGGGCCCCGAGGGAGCCTGGAAGGTCGTCCCGCCGTCGATCAACGCTTGCAGCACCGTCGGTTCCGGCGACTCCATGGTCGCGGGTTTGGCGATTGCGCTGAACGAGGGCACCGGCTTCGTCGAAGGCTTGCGACTCGGGACGGCATGCGGTGCCGCCACGGCGCTGGTCACGGGAACGCAACTCTGCGACGCGCAGCAGGTGCAGCGGCTTCTGCCCGAGGTCGCCGTGCGCACCCTCGCCAGTGCTGGAACGGCGTGAAGCCGACCGATCTGACGCCGATCATCGACTTGATCGCCCAGCCGGGGACCGGCCCGGTGCGCGAGCGCCGGCCGGTGTACGTCGATCTGTTGCCGCCGTGCAATCACGCGTGCCCGGCCGGTGAGAACATCCAAGCGTGGCTGGCCGAAGCGCGCGCCGGCCGCTATCGCGAGGCGTGGCAGATCTTGGTTGCGGACAACCCGCTGCCGGCGGTGCACGGGCGCGTCTGCTACCATCCGTGTGAATCGGACTGCAACCGCGAACGGCTCGATAGCGCCGTTTCCATTCACGCTGTCGAGCGTTTTCTCGGCGACCTGGCCGTTCGCGAAAACTGGCCGTTGCCGCCGGCCGCGCCGTCCTCAGGGAAGCGCGTGCTGATCGTCGGCGCAGGCCCGAGCGGGCTTTCGGCCGGTTATCACTTGGCCCGTCTCGGGCACGCGGTCGAGATCCACGACGCGGGTCCGTTGCCCGGCGGCATGATGCATTTCGGCATCCCGGCCTACCGGTTGCCGCGCGAGGAACTCATGCTCGAGGTGCGGCGCATCGAGGCGATGGGTGTCAAGCTCGTTCTCAATCATACGGTCGACGATCTCGTCGCCGAAAAAGATGCCGGACGTTTCGATGCGGTGTTTGCTGCTGTCGGCGCCGACGTCGCCAGACACATCGACATCCCGGTGCGCGACGCGGCCCACGTCGTCGATGCGGTGTCGTTTCTGCACGGCGTGAGCAGCGGCGAACGCCCCAGCCTCGGCCGGCGCGTGGTGGTGTACGGCGGCGGCAACACCGCGATGGATGCCGCGCGCACCGCCAAACGTTTGGGCGCGGAAGAGACGCTGGTCGTGTACCATCGCGACCGCGCGCATATGGCGGCCCGTGCCTTCGAAGCCGACGAAGCGCTCGAAGAGGGCATCAAGATCAAGTGGCTGACGAGCATCAAAGAAATCGCCGGTTCGTCGTTGACCGTCGAGATCGTCGAACTCGGCCCGGACGGCGCGCCGCAACCGACGGGGCGCTTCGAAACGCTCGAGGCGGACGCCGTCGTGCTCGCGCTCGGGCAGCAAACCGACAGCGGTTTCCTGCGGAAGATTCCGGGCATCGAATGCGCGCCGGACGGCACGGTTGCCGTCGGGCCGAACATGATGACCGGTCACGCCGGAATCTTCGCCGGCGGAGACATGGTGCCGAGCGATCGCACGATCACCTCGGCCGTCGGCCACGGCAAGAAAGCGGCCCGCGCGATCGACGCGTGGCTGCGCGGACGAACGGACGAGGTCGCGCCGAAGCATCCGGTCGTGTCGTTCGAGATGCTCCACCTGCCCGTCTACAGCGACGCCGAGCGCCGCGAACAGCCGCGACTGGCGGCCGCTGAGCGCGCCGGCGGGTTCGCGGAGGTCGTCGCCGGGCTGACCGAAGCCCAGGCCACGTACGAGGCGCAGCGCTGCCTCTCGTGCGGCAACTGCTTCGAGTGCGACCAATGTTTTGCGGGGTGTCCGGAAAAGGCGATCGAGAAGCTCGGACCGGGCCGGCGGTATCGCTATCAGTACGAACGCTGCACGGGTTGCGCGATCTGCTTCGAAGGCTGTCCGGTGCACGCGATCGAGATGATCCCCGAACCAGCGGCGGCGGGCTGACCGTGCCCAAAGACACCATGGACGGCAACACCGCCGTCGCCCACGTGGCGTACCGGACGAACGAGGTGTGTGCGATCTACCCGATCACGCCGTCTTCGACGATGGCCGAGCTGTGCGACGAATGGTCGGCGCAGAAGCGGACCAACATCTGGGGTAACGTCCCGGTGATCCAAGAGATGCAGAGCGAAGGCGGCGCGGCCGGTGCCGTGCACGGTGCGCTGCAGTCGGGTGCGCTGACGACGACGTTCACGTCGTCGCAAGGCCTCATGCTGATGATCCCCAACATGTTCAAGATCGCCGGCGAGCTCACGTCGACGGTCTTTCACGTGGCGGCGCGCGCGGTCGCGACCCAGGCGCTCTCGATCTTCGGCGATCATTCGGACGTCATGGCGACGCGCACGACCGGCTTCGCCCTGCTCTCCTCCGGTTCGGTGCAGGAGGCGCACGATACCGCGCTGATCGCCCAGGCCGCGACCTTGGAAGCGCGGGTGCCGTTCCTGCACTTCTTCGACGGTTTCCGGACCTCACACGAACTCAATACGCTGAACGTGCTCACCGACGAACAAATCCGCGCCATGATTCGGGCCGACCTCGTTCGCGCGCACCGGGCGCGCGCGCTGACGCCCGAACATCCGGTCGTGCGCGGGACGGCGCACAATCCGGATACGTTCTTTCAGGCACGCGAAACGGCCAACCCGTACTATGCGCGCGTGCCGGCGATCGTCCAAGCCGCGATGGATTGTTTCGCGGAGCTGGCCGGTCGCGCGTACCGGTTGTTCGAATACGCCGGCGCTCCGGACGCCGAACGCGTGGTCGTGCTGATGGGTTCGTCGGCGGAGACGGCGCGGGCCACCGCGACGTTTTTGCAGCGCGGCGGCGAACGGGTCGGCGTGCTGCAGGTGCGCCTCTACCGGCCGTTCTCGGCCGAGCATTTCCTCGCGGCGCTGCCGCCAACGTGCCGCCACGTTGCGGTCATCGAGGAGACGAAGGAGCCCGGCGCTCCGGGCGAGCCGCTCTATCTCGACGTCGTGACGACCCTCGCGCAAGCCATGGCTGCCGGAACCCGCACCGTGATGCCGCGCGTGATCGGCGGCCGTTACGGCTTGGGTTCGAAGAACTTCACCCCCGCGCAGGTCAAAGCGGTCTTCGACGAGCTGAAGCAGCCCGTTGCGAAAAACGGCTTCAGCGTCGGCATCGACGATGACGTCTCGCACCTCAGCCTCGCGTTCGACGCGCACTTCGAGATCGAGCCGGAGGACGCCGTGCGCGCCGTATTCTACGGCTTGGGTTCGGACGGCACGGTCGGGGCGAACAAGAACAGCGTGAAGATCATCGCCGACGACCCGGCGATGTACGCGCAGGGCTATTTCGTCTACGATTCGCACAAGTCGGGCGCGCAAACGATCTCACATCTGCGGTTCGGGAAACAACCGATCCGCGCGCCGTATCTGATCGAATCGGCCGCGTTCGTCGCTTGCCATCAAGCAAACTTTCTCGAACGGCTCGACGTGTTGCGCGTGGCCGCCGCGGGCGCGACGTTTTTGTTGAACACCCCGTATGGGCCCGAGGCGATTTGGGACCGTCTCCCGCGCTCGGTGCAACTGCAGATCATCGAAAAGCGGCTGCGCATGTTCGTGATCGACGCGTCCAAGGTGGCGCGCGACGCGGGCCTCGGCACGCGGATCAACACCGTGCTGCAAACCTGCTTCTTCGCCATCTCGGGCGTCTTGCCGCGCGACGAGGCGATCCGGCGCATCAAGCAGTCGATCGAGCAGAGCTACGGCGACAAGGGCGCCGAGGTCGTGCGCATGAATTTCGCCGCCGTCGACCGTGCCTTGGCCAACCTCTTCGAGGTCGCGATTCCGGCCACGGCAACCGGCGGGCTCGAACGCCGCCCGATCGTCCCGGCGACGGCGCCGGCGTTCGTGCGCGAGGTGACCGCGTTGATGATGGCCGGCCGGGGCGATGAGATTCGCGTCGGCCAGATGCCGGTCGACGGTACGTTCCCCTCCGGCAGCGCGGCGTTCGAGAAGCGCAACATCTCCGATACGGTGGCCGTGTGGGATCCGGACCTGTGCATTCAATGCGGACAATGCGGTTTCGCCTGTCCGCACAGCGTCATTCGGGCGAAATACTATAACGAGGACGCGCTCGAACACGCGCCGGCCGGCTTCAAGTCGGCGCCGGTCAATGCGCGCGGGAACCCGGAGGTCCGGTTTTCGTTGGAAATCTACGCGGAAGACTGCACCGGTTGCGGCATTTGTGTCGAAGTATGCCCCGCGCTCCATCCCACCAAGCCGGACACGAAAGCGATCAACTTGGCCGCCAAGGCGCCGTTGCTCGAAACCAGCCGGAGCTCGATCGCCTTCTTTGAATCGCTGCCCGTCAACGAGCGGGCGCACGTGGATTTCGCCGACGTACGCGGCGTACAGTTCCTCGAGCCGCTGTTCGAGTTTTCCGGCGCATGCGCGGGGTGCGGCGAAACGCCGTATCTCAAGCTGCTCTCGCAACTGTTCGGCGACCGTCTGCAGATCGCGAACGCGACCGGCTGCTCGTCGATCTACGGCGGCAACCTGCCGGTCACGCCGTGGACCAAGGACGCAGCCGGCCGCGGTCCGGCCTGGTCGAATTCGCTCTTCGAGGACAACGCGGAGTTCGGGCTCGGCTTCCGTCTCGCCGCCGACAAACAGCTGGAGTCGGCCACGACGCTCTTGCGCCGGCTTGCGCCCCGGTTGGGCGAAGCTGTGGTGCGGGCGATTCTCGACGCGCCGCAGGTGCGCGAGTCGGAAATCCGCGCTCAGCGCGCTCGCGTCGATGCGTTGACGCTCCAACTCGCGCGCCTCGACGATGAGACGGCTCGCGACTTGCTGTCCGTGGTCGACCATTTGGTCCGGCGCAGCATCTGGATCGTCGGCGGCGACGGTTGGGCCTACGACATCGGTTACGGCGGGCTCGACCACATCTTGGCGAGCACCAAGGACGTGAACGTTCTGGTGCTCGACACCGAGGTCTACTCGAATACCGGCGGGCAATCGTCGAAGGCGACCCCGCTCGGCGCGGTGGCCAAGTTCGCCGCCGCCGGCAAGCGCAACGCGCGCAAGGATCTCGCATTGCAGACGATTGCCTACGGCAACGTCTACGTCGCCCAGGTGGCGATGGGCGCGAACCCGCAACAGACGCTGCTCGCGTTTCGCGAGGCCGAGGCCTACCCCGGCCCGTCGCTGATCCTCGCCTACAGCCACTGTATCGCGCACGGGTTCGATCTGCGCTACGGGATGCAGCAGCAAGATTTGGCGACGGCGAGCGGCTACTGGCCGCTGTTCCGCTTCAACCCGATGATGCGCACGATCGGTGAGCGGCCGTTTCGCCTCGACTCGCCGCGCCCGGCGATCCCCTTCAAAGACTACGCCTACAACGAGCTACGCTATCGCACGCTGGCCGACACCGATCCGGACACCGCCGCCGTGCTGCTGGCGCAAGCGCAACAGGTCGTCGACGAAAAATACCGGCAGTACGAAGAGATGGCCAGCCGTGCCGGCGAGTCGTTCCACCCGCCGGCCCACAAAGCACCATGATCCGCCTCGACGACATCATCGCCCGCGCACGGCAGCAGCCGCCGGTACGGCTCGCCATCGTGAACGCGACCGACGTCATGGATCTCATGGCCGTGCAAGAAGCCGCCGGACTCGTGCATGCCGTGCTGCTCGGGCCGAAGGCGACGATCGAGGCGGTCGCCCGGGGCGCGCGCATCTCGCTCGAGGACTGCACGCTCATCGATGCGGCGGATGCCGGCGCGGCGGCCCGTGCCGCCGTCGAGTTGGTTCGCCGCGGCGAAGCCGACGTGCTGATGAAAGGCTCCCTGCACACCGACGATTTCATGCGCGCCATCCTGGCCGAACCGGCATTGCGTACGCCGGTCCGGATGAGCCAAGTCGTGGTCATCGAAACGCCTGCGCTGCCGCGGTTGATCTTCGTCAGTGACGGCGCGGTCAATATCGCACCCACGCTCGAAGAGAAGCGCGACATCACGCAGAACGCGATCGACGTCGCACGCGCGTGCGGGATCGAGTCGCCGAAGGTCGCGATTTTGGCTGCCGTCGAGACCGTCTCGAGCCGGTTGCCGACGACGGTCGACGCCGCGGCCCTCGCGAAGATGGCGGACCGCAAGCAGATCGTCGGCGGGATCGTCGATGGACCGCTGGCCCTCGACGACGCGATTTCGCCCCAGGCCGCGCTACTCAAGGGTATCGTTTCGCCCGTTGCCGGTTTCGCCGACGTCTTGATCGCGCCCGACCTGGACGCCGCGAACCTGCTGTTCAAGGAAGTCGAGTACTTCGCTGCGGGACGGTGCGCGGCGGTCGTCGCGGGGGCGCGTGTCCCGATCATCTTGACGAGTCGTGCGGACGATGCCCCGACCAGGTTGGCGTCGATTGCGTTAGCCGTATTGGTGAAGACTACCGGACCGCGGTCTCAGACACAGAGCCGGGAACCGTCCGATATGGTACACTAGGCTTCGCCCGCAATCCGTATCAGGGCAATCAACACCGCTGATTCCAAAGGCTGCACGCCACTCCGATGGACAACTTATTCTCGCGAATCCTCGTCGGGATCGATGATTCCGAGCCGGCAAGCTTCGCTGTTACCTATGCCGCGCGGCTAGCGCGCGACCACGGCGGCGGCCTGGTGTTGGCCTCCGTGGTCAACTGGCTTCCGTTGGTCGCGCAAGCCGCGTCGTCGGGGGCGTACATCGACGTCTCGGCGATCATCGACGCATTGCGCGAGGAAGCCCAGGCGGTGCTCGACCGCGGCAGCGAGATCGCGCGGCGTTTCGGGGTTGCCGCCGAACGGCGCATGCCCGAGGGCGATCCGAGGGACATGCTCGTCGCGCTGGCCCGCGAGGAAAACGCCGGCGTGATCGTCACCGGTACCCACGGACGCCGCGGTGCCGGCCGCATGTTCCTGGGGAGCACCGCCGAGATGGTGTTGCGGAGCAGCACGATCCCGGTTATCACGGTCCGCAACGCGGTGGCGCCTGAACGCGAAGCGCAACGCTGCATCTCGCGCATTCTGATCGGCGTCGATAATTCGGAGCCGTCGGATGCGGCGCTCGATACCGTGTTGGCGCTGCCGCCCGAAGACTGCCGTGAGGTTTTGATCTACGGTGCCGTCGACGTCTACACGCCGGTCGGAGTGGCTCGGACGGCGGCGATCGAAGAACAGCACTTTGCTGAGACCGAGGCGATCGTCGAGCGGGCCGTCAAGGCAGCTCACGAGCGAAACGTGCATGCACGGGGCTTCACGCTCGAAGGCCGACCCGAAGACGTCATCGTCGGAGCCGCTGCAGCCGCCGGCGTCGATCTGATCGTTGTCGGCAGCCACGGCCGGCGTGGCCTGCGGCGGTTTTTCCTCGGCAGCGTGGCCGAGCACGTCGTGCGTTCCGCCGCCGCGCCGACCTTGGTCGTGCGCACCGCCCGGCCGCAGTAACGTAACAGTCCCACAAGCTAAGCGAGCCTCCGTTCGCTCCGGCCCAAGGCTCCGCGCACGCCGTTTGCGTAAAGTTTTTGTATGCAATCGTCGAAGAGGCAAGTAAGCGCTCAAAGTCCGTGCGTGGTTCGATGGGGGCCCTCCAGTGAAGACCGTCTGTGGATGCTTCCTTGCCGCGGTGATGTTCTTTTCGGCGGGTCGCTCCGGTGCCGCCGCCTCGAGTAACGTGACCGAGCTGCTGGGCGTGGCGCAGAATCTGGCCCAGCAACAGCGCGCCGACGGCGCGATTCTCTACACCAGCACGCGCGTCGACCCGTACTTTGCGAACATCGCCGCGATCGGAGCGCTTCGCGGCGGCCTCGATCAGCTCGACGTGAAGCGTTGGATGCAGTGGTATGTCGCGCACAGCTCCGACCCCAACCCGTGGCGGATCCCCGGCGCGATCACCGACTATGACGTCTCGGCCGGCGGTGCGCTGCGCACGAGCGGCGAAGCCGATTCGGTTGATTCGTACGCGGCGACGTTCATCTCGCTCGCGGCCACGGCATGGCGCCTCGGCGACCCGTCGCTCCGCGGCTACGTCGCCGGATCACGCGCGGACATCGAGCGCATCGCATCGGCCATGGATGCCGTCTCCGACCGCGACGGTCTCACCTGGGCGCTACCGAACTACCGGCTGAAGTACCTCATGGATAACAGCGAACTCTACCGCGGACTGGTCGATCTTGCCACTCTGCGGGCGCATGCGTTCGGCGATCTGGCCGGGGCCGCGCGCGCCTCGTCGCACGCGCTGCGCGTGCAGGCCGCGATCCGGACGCGCTATTGGGATGCCAAGAGCGGTCTCTTCGCGCTGGCTCTCGACGAAGCCGGGGCGAAGGTCTGGCCGAAAAGCGGTGACTTCATGGAGGACGGAACCTCGCAATTGTTCCCCATCTTGCACGGCGTCATCGAGCCCACGTCGTCGCAGGCCCAGATCGCGTACAGCCGCTTCTCCGCTACCTTTCCCAATTGGCCCGTGCTCGAGAAGCCCGACGTGTTTCCGTGGGCCTCCGTTGCGTTCGTCGCGCTGCAGATGAACGATGTCAACCGGGCCCGTACGTTTGCAAACACCGTCCAGCAGCGCTACGCTCCCGCGTTCACCTATCCGTGGTACTGCGCGGAGTCGGGCTGGTACGTGCGGGTGTTGCTCGGCCTCGACGCCCCGCAAACCGTCGCCGAACTTTAGGGCGCGGGGCCCGGTCCGATTTCCTGAAAGATGCCGACGTTGACCGCCCGGCGCACGTAGAGGAGGTTCCCGGTCGTGCTGTCGTTCAAGTGCTCGAACTCGATTCCGACGTGATAGCCGCCTCTGGGGTTTATCCAGTGCTTGACGTCGAAGCCCGCGAAGAGTACGCGTTCCCCGATTCCGAACGGCGACGAAGGCGAGACCAAGCCGTATGGCGGATTGCTGCCGCCCAACAACGTCAGCGTGCTGACCGTGACGCCGGCCGCGCCATCGGCCAACGTCAAGATTCCGGTCGATGCTCCCGCGCGACCGCTGGTGAACGACGGCAGCCAGCGCAGGGTGGCATTGAAGTTGTTGTGATACCAAGTCGGACCGACGTTGAGATAATTTTGCACGGTGCCGTCGGGATTCACGACCGTGCCTGCGCCCAGGCCGATGACGGTCGCTAGCGCCGGACCGAATTTCATGTCGCCCTCGAGGTAGCCGTTGCGTGTCGCGAGCGCGCTGCCGCTGGCCATTCCGAACGCGGCGTAGGTGAAGAACCGCGGCGACCATGTATGGTAGTCGTCGACCACGAAACCCAGGCTGTGCGTCGGATTGACGGCTGCACCGTCGGTTTGATCGATCAGTATGAGCGCCGGCGTGTCGTTCGTCAGGGTTTCCCGATCGGTGAGCGTGACGTTCCCCCAGGGCCCGAGGGGGGGCGAACTCGTGAAGCTCGACAGGCTGCCGGTGAGATCGAGTTCGCCGCCGCGTGCCGCCGGCGGCATGCAGAACAGCGTGGCGAGCGCGGCGACAAACACGAGGCGGCCGTTCATGATCATGATGCTCCCGGAAACGTGACGTCGAGGTCACGGAGATTGCTGTCGACCGCAAAGATTGCGTAGCCCCCGTCGGTCGAGGTGCGCCGCACCCCGATCGGCAGCGGCGCGCCGGTTTTCAGCCAAGCCGCCGGGACCGCGAACGCGATCGACTGCAGACCGTCGTCGTTGTGAAGGTTCACGCGTACCCCATCGGCGGTTTGCATGAATGACGAGGTGGTCGCCACAAAGCGATCCATGAACGCGGCGGCGGACGGCATGTCGGTCGTGCGCAATCGACCTGCCCGTTCGAGCACCTCGACCCGGTCGAGAAAATGCCCAAAGGCGACGGCATAAGGAGACGGCAGGACGTCGTAGGCGCTGTTGTGCTGCAAGGGCACGCGACGGCGTTCGGCGGTGTAATACGCGGCGACATATTGCGATGGCAAGAGGTCGTACGAGTGGCTGTACATGAGGAAGATGCCGTGACGCTCGGCGGCATAGGCGGCGTTCTCGTCGAGCCACCGCTCGACCGGCGCTTCCGTAAGGTGCAGGTCGCGCATCTCACCGATCGAGGCGACTTTCCCGTCGGGCATCACCGGAAAGGCCCAACTGCGATCCGACACGAGCTTGCCGTTGTAGAACGGGCGCACGACCGGACCGCCCGAGTCGCCGGTATAGTAATAACCCTCGATCCCGAGACCATCGAGCACGTCCGTCATCCCCGGCTGTGGATGGACGCCGGCCGGCGCGGCATACGACCGGACCCGCTTCGCGGTGACCGATTCCAAACAGCGATCGTTGCGGTCGACGTATTCGCGCAATTGCGCGCGTGAAAAGCGCCCGCCGGCGAGGTTTACGGCGAACCAATTATGCGCCCAGCCGCCGTGCGAACCGATCGCGCCGAAACGCATGAGGACTTTGAGGTCGGCGCGGCCCGGGCCGGGGCCGCACGCGTTGAAGCCCAGCCCGTCACCCACCCGGTCGAGGTCGGGCCCGGCGGTAACGTCGAATTCCATCGGAACCTCGTGCCGCAGCAAGCCGCGCCGTTGCAGGTTCGGAATTCCCATGAATTCCACCGACGAGTCGATGTGCAGGTTGACGATCAACTGCCCGATCCCGTCCGGTGCTGCGACGAGGTGGGGCAGCGTGTCGCGCGATGTGAGCAACGACGTCAGGAACGTCATGGGAAATGCATCGGTATAGTCGCGCAAATAGCCGAGCGGGAGCGCGATGTACGTGACCAGGCCCGCTCCGACGGGCCTACGGGTGATCATCGGCGATGTCCCGTTGCGCGCATCGACGATCACGCCTGTGCCGTCGATCTCGGCGCGCGGAAACGGGTACGTCAGCGGTCCGTATTGGTAGCCCGAGAGATCGCCCCCCATGAGCTTCCCGGCCGGCACTTGCCACAACTGCGCCGTCGCAGCGTCTTGAAAGTGCATCGGCCCGCTGCCGAACGCCCCAGCCCGCAGCTTGTGGTAGAGCATGTTGTCGACACCGCTCAGGCTCGCAAAAAGCGAACCCGGGCGATACGATCCGTCGTTCGAGCGCGAGCCGGCATCCGAGAGGATCGCGACCGACCCGCCGAGTTGCGCGTAGCGCGTCAACTCGAGCGTCGCTTCCTCCGGAAGGCGCCTGTTGATACCGTCAGGAAAAACGATGGCGTCGTACATCCGGTGCAGCACGGCGGCGCCGAACAACGAGATGTCCGTCGATGCGATCCAGTCGAACCGGATGCCGCTCTCGCGAAAACTCTCCGAGTAGGCAGCGCGGATCGCATCGCCCGGCGCGATTTCTTGCGGCGTGTACACCAGTGCGATGCGGATGCCGCCCTCATCGGTAACGGCTCGGAGGTGCGACGACCGGAGCACGATGAGGGCCAAGACAACGAGTGCCGCCAACGCTACGACCGTGTGACGATTCATCTGGTTTGGCCGCCGCCTTCGGCCACGACCCAACCTTCGACTTCGACGTCGTCCGCAATCGTCACGTGACCGGCTGCGTATACCGTCTTCGTGCCGTCATGGCGACCAACGCGGCACGCCGGGCCGAGCCACACGTCTCTTTCTGAAAAGATATCCCCCTCGACGGCCACGTCCGAAGCGAAAGTCACGTCGCCGCGGGCAATGACGTTGCCGGCGATGCGTACGCCGGACTCCACGTCGAGCGGTCCGTGAACCTTGATATCGGAGCGGATGTTCGTCCCGCTCGCGATGCGGACCGGTCCGTAGATGATGATCGGCTTGCCCGACTCGACCGCTGTTGCGTCGATGAGCGTCGCACGTTTGCGCTCCACGAGGGGAAACGGCGCCGTCGTTCCCGTGCGGGAGGTTACCGGTTTTCCCCAGACCCGCTCGAAGCGGACGCCGTGGGCCAACGTTACGCGGGTTCCCCCGCTGGCCGAAACGCCGAGATTTGCTCCGGCGTCGACCACGATCTCGCCGTCGGCGTCGATCCAGCGCAAGATGTTGACCGCAGGACCGACATGCATCCCGCCGTCGCTCGTCAACGTTCGAGCCACGACATCCCGCTCGACGTCGAGCGATTGAAGTGCGTAGGCATCGCGAATCCCGGCGCCGTGACCCACGCGGACGCGCTCGCCTACCTCGATGCCGCGCAGGCGTTCCTGGGGCGGGATCGTCAGGTCCGGCGCCCAGCGAGTCTCTTCATTGGTGCGCAGTTTCAGGTCCGCTTGGTACGATGCGTCACCGCGGGCTGCGGCCACAAACCCGGCCAGCTTCTCGCGATAGGAGCGGCCGAACCAGCGTGGATCGCGTTCGTACCCCTCGGGTATGCGCAGGCGCCCTTCATCTCGCGGCCACCCGACCTCGCGAATGGTCGAAATGGCCGGGATCATAAGCACCAGCGCGAACAGCAGGATGCTAAGCAGCAGGAACATCGGATCGCCTCGCGCGTTGTGTCTGATCCCAGGGTGGACGCCGGGATTTCAGCAAGTCCCCGAACGCGTCGATCGCGCCCACGGTAACGGCCCAGCTATTGAAGAGAAACATGTACAGCAAGCAGGGCAGCAGGTAAATGCGTTCGCGTCCCCCGTCGAGGAGCTCCGCCGCGCCGACCTCGAAGACCGGCGCGAAGTTACCGAACGCATTGAAACTCACGACCAAGAACGCGAAGATGATTCCGGGAACCACCGGGATCGTGCCCATGTAGAACAGCAACGCATCGGCGGCGACGCCACTGAGCAGAATCGGTGGGATGCAGTAGATGAAGAGCAGTAGAGAAGCGTCTATCTTTTGCCAGGCCGAGACCTTGCGCGAGCGTAAAAGCGGGATGACATTGTTCACGAAGGCCCGGTTGTGACCGTGGGCCCAACGCCGCAACTGGCGAAAGCGGGCGCTCCACGAGTCCGGGACCTGTTCGTAGCACTCGGCGTGGTTCGCATACAAGATGCGCCAGCCGTTGATGAACAAGCGTGCCGAAAGATCGGTGTCTTCGGCGAGCGTGCGGGCATCGAAGCCGCCGAGCTCGAGCACCACCGAGCGCCGAAAGCCCCCGACCGTTCCCCCGTACTGCGGAAAGAGGTCGAGGTTGTAACGTGCTTGCTGATCGACCTGGTAACCGCCCGAGCGTTCGAGCGCCAGCAGACGCGTCAGTAAACTCTTGGCATTATTCCGCGGAACGACTCGGCCCATGACCGCGCCCACTTCCGGGTCGACGAACGCCATGACGAGTTCGCGGATGACGTCCTTCCCAGGCGTATAGTCGGCATCAAAGACGAGGACGATTTCATTCGAGGCCAAGCTCAACGCGCGGTTGAGGGCGTTCGGCTTGCCGCGCTCGCCGTGAAGGTTGTAGATCGGCTTGATAAACGGATAGCGCTGGGAATACGTGTAGGCGATCGTCGTCGTTTCGTCCTGAGATTGATCGTCGACCGGAAGAACCTCGAGCAGGTCGTGAGGGTAGTTCGACGCGACGATGGCATCAAAAATTGCGCTTGCGACGCGATCTTCGTTCCGCATCGGGATGATGATCGAGACACGCGGCAGGTCGCTGTCGAGCAAATCTTGGTAGCTCGGCCGCTGATGCGCCGAAACGCGGTTCAGGGCGAAGTACCAGTGCCGAACTGCGTACAGGACCAGAATGCCGACCACGATCCAACTCCAGACCTGTAAGACGATTACGAGAGTCCCCATGCTACCCTCCGGGATTCGAGTGCGCGCGCCAGACGCACGAGCAAGATGCTCAAGAAGCAGATGACCGGAACGACATCCAACAACGGGCCGAAGAGGAAGTACAAGTCGGTCATCGCGATTGCCCCGGTTTGCCCGAGAATCAAGATGAAGCACATGTAGCGGACGATCGATAGCGGAACGTCCCAGGCGACCGTGAGCGCGATAAAAGCGATTCGCTCGACAACCGTGAAGGGAAATAGCGAGGCGAAGAACCCGACGAACACCGGGATCACGAGCCACGTCACGAGCGCGGTTCGCAGCATGAGCTGGGAGAAAGCAACGCTATCGTAGCCGAGGTGCCCGGTGAGAAACAGAAATAGTGCTGCGCCGCCGACGAGCAATGCATTGAGGTTGATGAAGAAGCGTAGCGGCGCCACGAGCCAGGTCCAAATCGTGAGGCCGATAACGATGAGCGCGCAAACCAGCATGACCATCAGTAGCCCGAACCAGTCATTGTGCCGCATATCGAACGTCATCGGATGTAGCGTCACGAAGAGAAACGGATCGGCAAACGAGCGCACGGAAATACCGGCCAAGCGGGCGCCGGCGAGCGCGAAGGCGGACATCAAGTCCAGGGCGCCCTGGGCGAAGAAGACGACTACGAATTCAACGATCAATACGGCCGGGATCGTCGATAAGAGTGCCGGCCAACTGAAGGGAAGATTCCGGTACGACCGGTGAGGCGGGATACTTTGATTGATTCCGCGCCCGGACAAAGATAGCATCGGGGCTCCTGCTCGTCGTTGACGTTCTAACTTACGCCCGGTCCGCGCTTTTTTAGGGCGCGGGCCGGACCTGTGATTAGATCAGCGGTGACCGTTGTTTCCGCCCTGGTAGGGATTGCGAGCGACCGGGTATTCTTGTTCGGGTACATACGCTCGGCGCTGCACGACGTGATGATGGCTGCGATAGTACTGTGCCTCGGGCTGCGTGACGTAGTAGCGGCGATTGTTTTTCACGTAGTAGGGCCGGTTGTTGGCATCGATGAGCAGTGCCCCGACGATGCCGGCCGCAGCGCCGATGATCGCCGCAGTCGACTCCGTATCGGCGGGCGCGGGTTGTGGCGCAACGAGCGTAGCGGCGACGATGAGGCTACCGATGGCGGTTGCGCGTTTGAGGATGAATGCATTCATGTTGAGATTGCCCTTTCAGGACCGGCTACGGCCGGCGACGAGGTTGTAGATGATGAGAATCACTGCGATGACGAGTAAGAGGTGGATCAATGAGCCGCCGATGTGAATGGCGAAACCCAAGAGCCACAAGACGAATAGGACGACGATGATAGTCCAGAGCATGGATTTATTGCCTTCCCTTTACGGCGTTGTTCTGCGTCAGTAGGAGAATGCGGTCGGCGTGGCGTTGCCCGAGAAATTTCTGATCGTAGTACACTTTGACGTATTGGCCGGCTTTGATCGCCTTCATTTGATACGTCGTCTTGCCGTCGGCTGAAAAGACCTGATCGAACTTCGGCACGATCAGGAAGCTGAGCGACTGTTTCGTCTTCGGGTCCATGACCTTGATGTTGTTGTTCGAAACGTGGATGACGATGCCCGAGAAGTTTGCGCTGCCGACGGCGGCTTGTGCGGTTATCGGAGCGGTGGTCAAACTCGTGATCGTAAACGCGAGGAATAAAAGCAGGGAGAGTATTCGCATGATATCGCCTTTCCTAAGGTAGCAACTTGATGTTGGAGAACTCGATCTGACGCACGAGCATCTCGCCTTCGTAACCGAGAACCCGGATCGGAAGACTGGGGACCGCCGGAATGTCGACGATCTCGTGGGTAAGGCCGCTGTTGGTCACGGCGGACGTGGGGATGAGCGTCACGGCCTCGGTCGGGATGCCGAGAATCGTCGGGCCGGGAGCTTGTGACATCGTTCCCGGCGTGTTTTGCGAGTGAGCGACGATCCCGGCGTAACTCAACTGGTCGATCGACGCGCCACGGATCGTCATCACCAGCGGATCGTGGAGTGACAGCGTCCTTTTGAAAAGACCCATCAGACCCGAACCGAGCTGAGCGACCACCGTATCGCCGCCGCTCCAGACGAGGATCGCGCCGGCGTGCGGGCCCTTGAGGAAGTGCACCGTCGCATTTGCGGGCTTGCGGAAGGTGTAATCGAACACCGAGTTCTGCGTCTGCGTGCCTTGCTGTTCGAAGAACGTGACGGTCGCGCTGTAGGCATTGACGTGGGCCCACGCTTCTTTGAAGGCGGACCATGCCGGCGGATCGGCCGGCGGCGTCGGGAGCAACGGCGCGATCGGCGCCGACGGAAAGTCGTCGGCCGTTTGCGCGTCAAGGACGCCGCCAACCATGAGGAGTGCGGCGCACCAGAAAAGCGCCGCGAACAGTCTGCTAAGCATTCACGGCATTCGGAACGTGGGCCGGGCGGCGTAACTGCTTCACGGCGCTCTGCTCGTCCTCGAAGATCCAGAAGATCTTGTCCAAACCCATGATGTCAAAGGTCTTCTTGATATGCGGGTCCGTCAAGACGACGGTCACTGCCCCATCGTGTTCGCGCGCCAGCTTCTGAACGTCGACGAGGGCGCTCAAACCGGTCGAATCGATGTAATCGACCTTGAGAAGGTCGATGACGAGTTCGTAGTGCTGATCATCGGTCAGCCTTTTGAGCGCGTCCTTGAGCGTTGGCACGGTGTAGACGTCGATCTCACCGGCCACATCCACGACGTACGTACCTTCCGATGGGCGGGACCGGACGTTGATATCCATGGGTTTCGCCCTACCACGTGCCGCGGTCGCAACCGCGGGCGAACGAGGATACCTTGCCCGTGGGCTCTAGCGTCGCCGATGTCCCGTCGACGAGAAGCAGG
>Ga0181536_10002619_pt1 | contig 20105 bp, 40 predicted proteins | sample PEATcosm2014_Bin_41_FD_121105 | JGI IMG/M metagenome (GOLD analysis project Ga0181536, IMG submission 121105) | Peatland microbial communities from MTU Mesocosm Facility, Houghton, MI, USA - PEATcosm2014_Bin17_60_metaG | ecosystem: Environmental > Terrestrial > Soil > Wetlands > Peat | place...
ACGCGATCGATGAACTCCTGGGGCATCCCGGCGAGCTGAGCGGGATCGATCGTCCCGTCCTCGTTGAAAACGAGCCCACGTTGTTCTTTTGTGTTTTCTTCCATTTAGCGTTCGCTCGCGGAATCGCGCCGCTTGTCAAGAGCTTTATTTTTGGCCGGGATCACGGGCATCATCGGGCGGCGGTGCTGGGCGCCGTTGCCGTTGCCTTCGGCGGCCGGACGCTTGCGCAGAATGAGCAGAACCTCGATGCGGGATCCGTAGCCTGAGCCGATCTGATAGGGCGAAGCTATCAAGGGATCCCATTCAGTGGCCTTTTTGTTCAAGAAGTCCTCGATCTCTTTGGTCGCGAGACTGACCACCATGTGCTCAGGCGTCTGCATCCGCCGCCTCCCGGATCTTCTCGTCCTTTGCCGCGAAACGCGCCCGGTCACCCTGGGCGGTGGCGAGTTCTACCGCAAGGGCCTCGTAATCGGCCCGCGAAACAAACTGCCCGGCTGGATCCGGGACAGCGACCGGACGCTGGTAGATGCTCACGTCTAACCTTAACGTTGGATTCATCGATTTACTCCGGCTGTGAGTTCGGGCGGCGCTTCCCCAGCGAGCGGATACCAGAAGCCAGGAAAGGCCTCGATCTCGTGAGGCGCACCTACGTTCAATGGAACCTGGGAGATGAAATAGGTTCTGTCCCTGCACCAGGCGAGCGCCTGCTCGCGCGAATCAAAGATCCCAGCAAAGTGCCAAACGATGTCCGGGTACTCACCGGAAATATACTGCCCGACGACCCAGAGTGTCATCTGCTTCTCCCTGGATCTGCGGGCACGGCTGGTTTTACTCGTTCTCGAAGCGCCAAGACGGCCCCGTCTGCGCAGCCTTCAAAAAAGGCCTGCCAGGCATTAACCTCTTCTTTGCTGTAGGCACGATCTGCGGCGCTAGGTATGAGCCGCATGCTTTCTCGATAAGCTGTCTTCCAAAGATTGGTTTCTTCGAGCGTGTTAAGAATCATTTCTGTCCCTCAACCTTGGTGACCGTCAGCCAGCACCGGCAGAACGGGTGGGCGCCAGGCGCGTAGATCATCGGCGCGAACATATAGCCGGCCGGCACCGGGCCCAGCATGTTAAAGCTGCGGCACAGGGCGCAGCACCCGAGGTCCATGACGGTCCACTGATACTCGAGCACCTTGCCTGAGCTCATCCAGGCTGTAAGGTGGCCCGAGGCCTGTTGCCGGTCGATTTCATTGTCGGCGATGAGTTCGCCATGCTCAGGCGTCCAGACCACGTTGGCCCGAAGGACGGATTCGAGCTGCGCTGGCGTCCAATTCTCGGCGATCGCCTGCTTAATGGTCTCGAGCACAGCATCCTTGGCGGTGGTCGAAATCGCCCAGGCCGGCGCCGTCGCCTCGGTCAGCGTGCCGTCCTCCTCGAGCTGCAGGCCGACCATTTCGGCTGCCCGATCGCTGGCCGCGGCCTTCGCCTTCGGCATGGCGTCCGTCAGTGTGCTGCCCAGCGGGGCGGCCAGGTTCGCCGCGGCCTGGTAGGCGCCAGCCTGAACGCCCTCCTCGGCCGCGATCTCAAGATAGGGCTGCGCGACCTGGTAGAGGCTCGGATAGTCCCAGCCCAGCAGCAGGATCATCTCCGCGACCCGCCGGTCGGTGTCCTCCTGGTCCTTAAACAACGTTCCACGTGAAACAAACGCCTTCAGGGCTGAGAATTCCTGGGTGGCCTTCTTCGAAACCCGATCCCGCTGGTCAGCCAGGAACTTCTTGAGATGCCTGGCCAGATCATTGCGGGCCTGCCGGCTGCGGGGCGTCAGATCGCCGGCGCGCACTTTGAGGCTGGCGGCCTTGCGAATTTTGACGGGCGTCGAGCGGCCAGGGTTCGGATCCTGATCATTGTCGCCGGCGGCCGGCTCTGCGGGCTCGGCATCGATCGGCACCACACCGCTGGGCGTGGTCACTGAGAGCTCATTCGCCGCCTTCTCGGGCCGGGGATCGTCGCCGCGGGCCTCCCGGATCTCGTTTCGGGTATAGGTGCCGTTGTCGACGTATGCCTTGTCGACCTGGGACTGCTTCACCGGGTCCATTTCCCGCTCGTCCTGGAACGCGAACTCGACATCGGTGATCTTGAGCGTGGTCTCGATGGCGCTGTTGATCACGATCTCGGCATGCCTGGCCCAGGGCTCCTCGCCCTCGATCTGCGCGATATCGCTCGATTCCTTGGCCGTCCCACGGTTTACCTGCTTCAGCAGGTTCTGGGGCGACAGCGAGAAGGCGTAGCAGACCGTCCGGACCAGAAACTCATAAACCACCGGGTTCACGATCAGGGATTCCTTCGAGAACTGCGGTGGGTGCTTCGCATCGGGCACCATGATCATGCGCCGCTTCATGGCCAGGTTCCCGGCGAGCATCGAATCAAACCACTTCTGGAAGTCTTTGATCTGCTGAGCGGTCCAGGATTCCGGCATGGGCAGCAGGCCCTCGGGCACGTTGCCCGACGTATAGGCCAGCCGGGTCGACTGCTGGAAGTTGGCGCCGATCGACAGGGTCGTAATCACCTGCTCCACCGGAGAAAAGCCCCAGCGCGAGTCGACCCGCGGATTCCGCGGCGAATAGATCAGCTGATCGACGGTGTACTTTTTGGGCTGCTGAGCGCCCTGGGCGGCCAGGTTCGAGGTCGGGATCCCGAGAATAATCTGCTGATAGGCCGGCTCGGGCGGCTGTGGCACGAAGCCGTAATTGTCCACCAGCGGCGTGATCGTGGCGCCAGAGATCAGCCGCCAGCTCAGGCACTCGCCCGTCATGGACATTACAGGGTAGAAGCAGGGCGCATCGAACACCAGGAGCTGCTCGAGCCACATTCGGAACCAGATATCGAAGGTGTGCACGCCGTCCGGGCGCTTGAGAAAGTTCGTTACCAGCGCCACATTCTTGCTCGTCGACTGGCGCTTGGCCTGGGCCGCCTTGGTCTCGCCAGGCAGGGGTTTGATCCGTACCACCCAGGAACGCCCGACCAGCTGGTCCTTGCGCGTCTCGATCGCCAGCCGGCAAAGGTCAAAGCTATTCGAAACGTTCCACAGCTGCGCGAATTTAATCGGCACATCGCCGCGCGGCGTGAACTGCAGGTTGATCCCAGGCGTGAAGTCCCACTGCCGGATCCCGACGCCCAGCTGCAGCGTCGGCCGGATCGGATTCTGCGGGCTGGCCCAGGATCCCGGCTGAACGCCCTCGATCAGGTTGCCCGCCGGACGGAAGATCGGAGAAAAAGCATCAGAAACAGCTTTTACAAGGCTCGTGCCCATGATTCCTCGCTTCCCTCCGATCCTAACGCAATGACCTATTCATCGATCCGGATGAGGTTTCCGCCCTTGCCGACCCGGTACTTTGTGCCGGCGATGGTCACCTCCTTGCCTGGCTGGTAGATCTTGGCCGACACGAAGTCTGGCCGTGCTGCTTCTTGGGCCAGCTCTTCTGGAGTGTACGGCCCGATCTTATGCGAGCCGTCTTCGTAGCTGATATTCATGGATCCTCCTTGACCAATCGCGCGGGCAGCCGGCCGGCTGGGGTCCCGATCCGGCCGGCCGACAATGGGCATCGACGTTGGGATCGCTAACGCCCATCTTGCCCACGCGAGCTATTACCAGGCAGCCAGCCGTTTAGCTTCCTGCCACGCCTGGCTTTGCCTTTGCCGCTGCAGCTGCAGCCGCGGCCGCCGGCGCTGGGTAGAGCGCCAGCGAAAGGCTGAACGTGTTCACGGGCACCGCCGGCCCGATCCCGATGTTGATCGTCTCCTCGATCGTGCTCCCGTCCGGAGCGACGGCCGTGACGGTGACCGCATCGACGGCGCCAACGGTGTCGCTGGCAGAGTCGGTGAGAAGGAACTGCTGGGACAAGGGGACGGCGCCGCCGGTAACGTCGGCCGTGGCCGGCGCGCTGGTGACGTTCGGGTCGGTCGAACTGACCTGTGGCGCGAAGGTGTAGGGTGGGGCTCCTGCTGGCGGCACATAGACCGCGCCATTTTCCAGAAGCTGGGCAACGAGCTGCGCGCTGCCGCCGAGGGCGATGCTGGTGATCGGTGAGGACATAACGTCTCCTGAATACAAGGTGAGCTGCAGGGAATAGTGCCGAGGAACGACTTCGCGCTGGATGGCCCGGGTTTCGATAAGGATCTTCTCGAGCAGGCGCTCGATCCTTATGAGGACATGATCTTCCGGCACGTCACTCCTCCACTTTGGGTAGTGTAGCCCAGATCTCAGGCTTCAAAACTGGATTATAAGCCCAGCAGGCCAGATCGATCGGGCACTGGCAAATCACCTGGCCGGTGGCCTGGTCGACCCGGATCTCCACCTTAACCTTGTTTCCACACGCCGGGCAAATCTGGCGCCGGCGGATGCGGCGGTGCCGATAGTCATAGCTCAGGATCGGGAAGAGCCGAATCAGCCAGAGAACGAGCCGAGCGAGCATCAGCCGGCCTCCGTTTCCATCAGAGCTAGTTTCTCGGCGGCCCAGGGATCGCTCGAGTCCTCGACCAGGTCCAGGTCCGGCCGCGCGTCGTGCATTCCCTTGGCGTAGATCGTCAGATGGATCCAGCGCTTGCCGTTCCACTGCACCCGGCGCCGGCAGGCTGTGCATAGCGTCTGCGAGTTGGGCGAATAGAGATCCGTCATAGCCCACGCCCCTGGCTGCGCCAATAGTCCTCGGCCTGCCCAGGTTTGACATCGCCCGGCGCCTCGGGCTTCGCCGGCCTCCTGAACTTCGGCACGCCATGGACCAGGCAAAGGCCGGGACAGCTGCAGAGCTCCTTGAGATCCTTCTTGAGCTCGCCGGCCCGGACCGGCTTCTTCAGTTCACCCGGCTTCTGCATCAGCGCGCCCTGGGATGCGCCTGGCGCAGCCCGACGGTGCAGATCGCCAGATCTGAGAGGACCGCGGAGTCGCGGATCTGGACCACGAATCCGGACCGGCGCCCATCCATTGCCGCCTCGATCATTCGCCGGCGCAGGGCAAGGCCAGCGCGCTCACGCTGGCGATTCATGGGCTCGAAGTGGCCCGGACGTGCTTTCCGCCTGTACATTTTGTTCCTCCTGCCGCACCTGAGCGGCTAGTTTTCTGAAACATCGAAAGCAAAGATCATGGTCGCGCCTGGCGCGCCGGCTTCGGTTTTTGCTGGTGATGAAGGTTGCCGGCCGCCCGCAGCCCGAGCAATAGTGCTTCACCCGAAACGCGCCTTGATACGTGAATTCAAAACCCTGCGATCATTTGGAGATAGGACCTCCTCAATGCGCGACGCTGTGGCCCAGGCGCCGAGACGGTGGCCGGCCACGAGGCCAGCGAGAAAGGCGAAAATCACAGCGAAAATTACCATCGGTGTGGAACCCTCCCCAGATCACGGGCGCGGCCTTGTTCCTCGTTCCATCCGCGGCTGCGCACCAGCTTGTCGGCCTCAAGGTCCAACTCGTCAGCCTCCGTCCTGAGCTGCCAGCTCAGGCCGCAGCTGTTGCAATGACGGCCGCGCTCGTCGTCTTTGACCGCCGGCGCGCCGCACTGCGGACAGTTCGGAAGATCCTCGCTTACCGTGATCGCGGTCATGACTCGCGCCTTTTATGGTCGTTACAACCGGCAGGGTTCGCCCAACTTCTCAGCTGCAGCTTCGAGGGCCGCTTGCGGATCTGACGCCAGGCCGCTCCAGATCGTCCCCGGCTCCCTGATCAGGGACTGCTTCAATTCGTAGCTTCTCCCGGTGAAAACCACAATCCAGTGCTTCATGGCGCTCTCCTTGCTTTTCCACACAATACACCGCCTCGGGCCGGTGCGCAAGCTAAATCTGTGGTCGCGGCCGGCCGCATTTCCAGCACTTCTCGTCCTTCCAAATGACGGATCCGCACTCGCACTTGTCACGATTGCCGCCCTCGAGGTTGACGCGCGGCGCCGGCTGCCCCTGGCCAGCGGCGGCTTTCTCGCCCTCTTCCTTCACGAACCCAGCCCAGCCGCTCGATCCCTCGGCGAGCTCGGTGATTGCCCAGACCATGGCATCCATCCTATCCGGCGAGTCTTTGTCGGTTTTCGGGTTCCAGCTGGTCGCCTGGTCCTCGAGCTGAGCAAAGATGCCGTGGTGGTGGACCCGGCCTTGCTCATAGAGCGCCGAGACGGGTTCAGCCCGCACTTGCTTGCCCCGGCTGGCCGTCACCTTCTTGTAGGACACGTTCGCGTCCTGGTGGCGGACCAGGGCCTCGATCATATCGCCGCCGTTGTTAGCCTCACCCACCAGCCGATCGGCCGCCAGGCGGTGATAAAGCCGCACAGCCTGCTTCGCAGCCTCGTCGGGCGTATAGATCGCGCTCTCGTCGGCCAGAATGTAGAAATGGGCTGGATCCCGGCCGTCCTGCCCCGCGGCAATGATGCCCCACTCGTCCGATTCCTCGCTCGATGTCACCGCCGGGTCCATGGCCACGACGATCCGAACCAAGAGTGGCAGCTTCTGCACCCTGGCCCCGTCAATGTCGGTTTGCTTGAACAGGGCGCCTGGATTGTCATCGAGGACCTCAGCGAGCAGCTCCTGCCGGCCGAGCCGCGTGCCCTCATATTTGCGAATGATCTGGCTGTAGAAGGTCGCCGCCAGGTTCGCGCGATTCTCGTAGGTCGTGCCGGCGGTCAGCACCGTAAAGGGATTGGCTATGAGCTCACGCACCAGCTTCGTCGGCCGCGGCGTGGTGGTGATGATCGCCTGGGGGTTCGCGCCGAGGCGTAGGCCCATCATTGCGTTGTCCCAAGTGTCTTGGCTATACCTCCACGCGGCTAACTCATCGCACCAAAGAAATTCACACTCAGGCCCGCGCAGGGAATCGGGTTCCTCGGCCGTGAATACGAAGCTGGTCGCGCCGCCGGGCCACTGGAAGAGGCGCTTATTGGCCACCCAGGTAGGGCGCTCGTCGGGTGGGCAGACCTTGAGGATCCCGCCTGAGCTGCGCACCAGGACCTTCTCGATGTCACCGACCGTGCGGACGATGATGTTGGCCTGCTTCACCCCATCCTTGATTCGCTGCCTGAGCGTCTCAGATCCGGTGCGCGTCTTGCCGAAGCCGCGGCCGGCCTTCACCATCCAGTAAGACCATGAGCCGGGAGGCGGCAGCTGGTTCGGGCGGGCCCAGGACGGCCAATCATACCGCAACGCGAGCGCCTTCTCGGCCGATAGGCTGAGAATCAGGGCATCCCGTTCAGCTTTGGGGAGTTCGCTGATCCGCTCGACGATCGAGGGCGGCGATAAGCTCATTCCTCACGTCCTCGACGGCCAGGTGGAGCGGATTCTCGGCCGAATCTCCAGGCGTGCTCACCCGGCCTTCTACGCGATCGGCCATCTCGGCGGCGGCGTGAACCTTGCCTTTGATCGCCTCTCTGGCCAGCGCCATGGCGATCACCTGGGCATACGTAGGATGGCCTTTAAGAGCCAATTTCGCAAGCACATCCTTCGGCACGCGCCGCTTCAGGATCAGGTTGTATGCCTCGGTGAGAGGCTTTTTTTTGGGCCGGCCGCCCGGATTTCCGCTCTGGCCTGGCTTCCAGGGCTTCAGACCGCTATACCGGCCTGTGTTTTTCGCTGTGTTTTGAGTGTCAGCCACGCTCGAGGACCGCCTTCTTGCCCGTCGCATTTTGCCAGCGCTCGACGATCACGTCGACATACGCCGGGTCGAGTTCGAGCATGAAGCAGCAGCGCGCTATTTTCTCGCAGGCGATCAGCGTCGTGCCAGACCCGCCAAAGGGATCGAGAACAACGCCGCCTCGTGGCGTGCTGTTGATTAAGCACCGCTCAACAAGGCCGACCGGCTTCATGGTCGGATGGTTCTCGCTCGCTCGCGGCTTTGGAAAAGGCAGCACGCTGCGCTCGCTGTCCGTCCCATACCATCCCTTGCCTCCGCGCCCAAAGCGCCCCTGCCCGGGTGTATAGCCGTAAAAGATTGGCTCGTGCGAGAAGTGATAGTCCGAATGGCCCAGAACAATCGTGCCTTTGTCCCAGATCAGCGTCTGGTGCAGCCGCCAACCAGCGGCAAGGAAGGCATTTCCGAAAGTCACATTGAGCGCACCCGGCGGGTGCGCTACATAGACCGGCGAGCCGGGTTCAAGGGCCAAAGTCACATTTGAGAACGCCGCATCGAGCAGCGCCTTAAGACCGTCTGCGCCGTCGTTCTGAAAGATCTTCGCCGCCTTGGTTTTGCCGACGTAGTTCACGCCGTAAGGCGGATCGGTCCACATAGCCTGCGCCTTTTGAGCACCAAGCAGTCGCCCAAGATCCAGCGCCTTCGTGGCGTCACCACAAAGCAGCCGGTGGGCACCCATGGTGTATAGATCCCCGATTTTGCTCTTGGGGACGGCCAGCAGCTCAGGAACTGCATCCTCTTCGCCGGCGAGCGGATTCTGCGGCCAGAGTTTCTCGAGCTCACCGGCAGACCAGAATGGGGACATATCGATCCCGTCGGCAGCCAGCGACTTCAGGGTATCGGGATCCCAAAGAAGCGAAAGCTGGCCCGATCGGTTATCGGCGATCGCCAGCTGCCGGGCCCGCGGATCCTTGAGATCGAGGTCTGTGCGCTGAACAGCGACAAGCTGAGATCCGTCCGTCTCGACGATGATCACGTCCTGCTGGCCGAGCGCGCCGGCGTTCTCTGCGGTCTTGTTGCCGGCGATAATCGCGCCGTGCTTGTCGAGCAGGATGGACCGCCCGGCGCCGTAGTTCCGCAGGCTGTCCCTGATCATGGCCGAGCCACGCTCAGTACCCTTGTTGGCATTGCGCGCGTCTGGTGTCAGATCAGAAAGTTTCTTCGTAGAGATCAAAGGGCTGGCTGGTTTCTTCATAGTTATCCGGCAAAATAGTGGCGGGCCTTCCACCCGCCTGTGCCGATCTGTCCCCAGCTCCTCCCGATTTCCCCCCGCATCGGACCCGTGCGCGGCCGGCGCGTCCCGGTTGCCCATCGTCTCCCGGTCGCGCCTCTCCATTGAAGCAAGAGGCGTCGAGGCCGTTTGCTGCCGACAATCGCCGAAGGGCCAAAGCCGGCGCGCACATGAGTCACGCCGGCGCTGGGAATCTTGAGGTTAGAAGCCCGCCTGGGCTTCAGCTTGAAACCACTTGTCCACTGGCACCTGGGCGACGCCCGTATCCCTAGCCACGCGCGCCGAAGCCGCCCCGAGCGCGTCGGGATCCATGTATGGCCGCACCTGGGCCAGGGTGACGTGTACCTGCTGCGCCATAGCCGCGAGCTGCGCCGGCGAGGAGATCGACTGCACCAGGGCCAGGATCGTGTTGATCACCGTCGCCACCAGGTTGATCTGCTTTGTGGCGGTGGCCTGGCTGGTCGGGTTCGTGATCTTCGCCGCGGCCAACAGCGCTGAGCTCACATTCTGCTGGATCTGGGTGACCAGCGCCTGCAGGAGCTGCAGCGTCGTCTGGTTCGGATTCTTCAGGTAATTCTGCGCCGCCAGCTGCAGCTGTGGGCCAAAGGCGTCGATTGCCGCGGTGAGCGGCAGCAGCACAATCGTTGTTTCTGGCGCCAGGGATTCCACTGCGGCGTTCACGGTGTCGGCTGTCGAGATGAAAACCGGCGTCCAGGTAACGATCTCCTGGGCGATCGTGATCTTCTGCTGCTGAGTACAACCGACGGGGAGGGCGATCATGGCGCCCGAAAGCACCCCGATCGTCAGCGCGTTCAAAAGCCGTTTCAGCATTTCCGTTCTCCTATTTGAGCGGCCACTTTACGTGGACCGAGGTTATGACGCCGTCCGCATCCTTGCCGATCTGAACGGCCTCGTTTAAAACAGCGGTGACCTGGGGCAGCATGGCATTTACACCGGCCAGGAATTCTCGCGCCAAGGATAGAACGAGGAGCACCTGCAGCGCAACAGCATGCTCATCATCGGCGGCCTGCTGGGCCGTCGCGTTCAGGTCGACAGGCGCGCTCATGCTGCCGGCGCCTTGGGCGCCACGGACGGCACCTGCTCCTGTTCCTGCCGCTTGTTGCTCAGGGCCTGGCCGGTCAGCAAGCCGATGCCGGCGCCGATAACGCCGGTCGCGGCGTCCGGGGCGATCCCGTTGTGCTTGCAGGCTATGTCAAAGCCCATTCCGATCACGATCACCACGATCGCAATCCAGGGCGTGTTTAGCGAATTTAGAGCAGCGATCAACTTCATAAGCTCCCCTTAGAGCATCGTCCGCCGGTCCCAGGCGTAGAGCAGCCCAACCACCAGGAAGATCGAAAGGCAGATTGCTAAGTCTTTCATTTGTTGGCCCTTGCTATCCATTGCGGCAGGTCCGGACCGCCGATGGCCTCATAGGCTGCGACGCGCGCCGCCTTGAAGGCCGCGACCAGGGCATCCTGATCACAGGCGTTCGCCGCGGCAATTGTGAGCGGGCCCAGAGCGCCGTCGACCTCGAGGTTTTTGCCCAGGCAGCGGCAGGCCTTTTGCAGGAGCTTCACGCCGGCGCCGGCGCCCTCGTTGACCTCGGCGTCCATTAGCCTCATGGCCACCGGGTTGCTGAGATCAGCTAGATAGAGCGTGAAATACGCCTTGCGGTAGAAGGCCGCAACCAACGGAGCCCGCTGTGCCGGCGTTTTCTCCGCGAAGATTAGTTCGAAGTCCTCGGGAAATTCGGCGCTGTTGATCCCAGAGATGGCCAGGGCAAGCGGGTCGGCCTTGGTGGGATCAGGGACCGTGGCATAGCGGGGAGGCGTGTAATCTTCGTTCGCGAGCACAAAGGCATAACAGCTTGCAAAATCAGCCACGTTCAGCCTCCTGCGCGGCCTGCCGGCGTTCTCTTTCGCGGTCCCGCCGGTCAGTCCGGCAGGTGGCGCATAGCGTGGGCGTTCTCTTGCCCACCTGCGCTGCGATCGGATTCAGGCCGCAATCCCGGCAAAGGCCCTGCTTCACCAGGGAGGCGCGCCGCTTCAGTAGACTGGCCTGGACCGTCTCCCGTTTTTCCTCGACCGTGCGCATGCCAGCGATCCTAACACAAAAGTACCAAGCCTGTGGAAAAATAATGGTTGCATTTGTGTGGAAAAAAGAGCAGTGTGGAAACTATGAGTAGCATCCAGATCTACGAAGCAAACCGCAGCACCAGGAACGAGGCCGAAGCCGGCGCGCTGATCCTCAAGCACGCCCGAGCTCATCTTCTCGACGCCGCAGCCAGCGTCGACATCAATCAAGTGGACACCGCCGACATTCAGGCCGGCATCGTCCTGCTCAACCTCTCGCTCGACGTGTTTCCCGAGCAAGAGCCAAAAATCAGAGGGTAACCTTATGACTCTAGTAATCATTCTTCTTGTCCTGGGCTACGCAGCGCTGCTCATCGGCGTGCGCCAGATCCGCCGCGAATGCCGCCGCGCTGACGCCACACGCCTATGGAGGCGATGCACATGGCGCTAACCTATCCCACCAACTCGAGCGGCTTCGAGCGACAGGCGGTACCTTCCGGATCCCACATCGCCGTCTGTGACATGGTCGTCGACCTGGGCATTCAGGAAGGCAGCGAGCTCTACCCGAAAGCCCGGCGCAAGGTCTACATTCGCTGGGAGCTGCCGAACGAACGCGTTCACTTCGAAAAGGACGGCCGGAGGCAGGACGGCCCGACGGTCGTCGGAAAACATTACACAGCCTCGATGAACGCAAAGTCGACGCTGCGCCATCATCTCGAATCCTGGCGTGGGCGGCAGTTTACTGACGACGAGGCGGGCACTTTCGATATCGCCGCCATCCTGGGCAAGCCCTGCATGCTCACCGTCATGCAGACGGTCAAACAGCAGAAAACCTATGCCGACATCGCCGGCGTCGGGCCCTTGCCGCGCGGCATCGCGCCGCAGACGATCATTCCTGAAATGACGCCCCTGATCTATACGCCGGAAAGCCCGCAGCAGGTCTATGCTCAGCTGCCCGAATGGCTGCGCAAAATGATCGATGCCCAGATCATCGAGGAGCCAGCTCAGGAGCCCGACCAGCCGCCCGTCAACGCCTACAGTGACACCGAGATCGGCGACGACGACATCCCGTTCTGACTCGGTAAAAGCCGGTAGAAAAGAGCTTGCAAATGAAAAATCAAGGCGCTGGGAAAAGGCGGGTTTTTCCGGTAAAAGCTGGTACTGAGCCCCGCGTCCTCTGGAAGGCAAACCTCCGCATCGGCGACCGCAAGGACTGGTTCCTCTATCGCTCAGGCGAGGAATTCGAGCTCGCCGCCACCACGGCTGAGCAGCTGCTTCAGCAATCGACCGCGGCTACGATGGTCGGCGCCGTGATCATCGGCATCGAGCGCCAGGCCCGGCTCTGGAATTGAAAGGACGAAATGCGCCCCCGAAAGAAGATCATCCTGGCCGGTGACTCGGCCGACGACCTGGGCAGGTTCAGCTTTGTATTAACTGCCAATCGCTACCACGTGCAAAAGTGGCTTCCTGGCCATCACTGGCCGCTCACGCCCTTCGAGGGTGCGATCCTCTTCTGTTCAGGCGACGGGAAGGTCGACGCCGACCGCGCCCGCAATTTGCAGCTGATCGCACCAGGACGCGTCCTGGCTCTGACGCGCGACGGGCACGCATCCCCGCTGTCCACTGACACCTTCTGTTCAGCGAGCGTCCAAATGGCTGATTTACTTGGGGTTTTGGCCGTACTGACAGCTCGCAAGCGAGGCCCGCGAAAGGGCCAACAGCACAAGATTTCCACATTATCCACAGGAGTTATCCACAGCCTACAGAAAACAGTGGACAAAGGGGCATGAACTTGCTTGCGGCCGAAAGTTTTCCACTTTCGCACATTTCGATCCACAGAACGATCCACAGGATCGAACGCGCTAAGAACATGATTCCTTGAGAGATGGAGAGATTTCCACATTATCCACAGGGCCTACTACGGTTACTAGCTTTTAAGTATCTCTCTTTTCTAACCGTAATCCCGTCCCACCAGGCCAGAGGGCCGGTGCAAAAAGGAGCTTATGGGCAGCAAAAGGACAATCGCTCGCCGCGGAGGCACGCTGATAGACGAGCTTCGTATCGAGGTCCCTGGCATTCCGCCGAGCGCAAACGAGTACAAACGTTACCGGATTCTCACGCCCGGCAGAGGCGCGCGGCCCATCGCGCAGTGGTATCACACCGCGAAGGCGAAGGCCTGGTTCCGAGACGTGGCCGTGTTCGCCGGCGGCCGGAAGATTCGCGGCGAGTCCTATACCCTGAGCTTCGTCGTTTTCGTGCCCGACGCGCGCACCAGGGACGTTGACAATTTCTTTAAGTGCATCCTCGACGCCATGGCCGAAGAGCATGGTTGCGGCCTGATCGATAACGACAAAAAGGTGGTCGAGGTCCACGGATACCGGCGCATCGACCGGACGAACCCGCGGACCGTCGCCGTGATCCGGACCGCTCAAAAAGAACTTCTATAACCGCTCACGGAGGCGTGGGAATGGAGATCGCTATGGAAAAGCTACTGATCACAAAAGAGCAATTGGACGCTCAAGGATATTATGCAGCGTCGCATTCGATTGAATTTGCGGGCCAGGTTGAGATTGCGCCTGCGCTCGGTTGCGTGAAGTTTCGCGGGTCCCTAATTGGCTCCATGTCAATTTTTGCTGGCGCTGGCTCGGGGATCAAAGCTGGCTGGCGGATCGAAGCTGGCGACGGGATCGAAGCTGGCGGGGGGATCGAAGCTGGCGACGGGATCGAAGCTGGCGACGGGATCAAAGCTGGCTGGGGGATCAAAGCTGGCCTCCAAATACTCGCGAAGACAATCATCAGCACAAAGCTGCGGATTTTCGCTGGTCTTTGCCTCCGGCGGGTCCCAAAACTAGAGGAGACCACTATTAGAGCTCAGCGTGTTGAAGGCACGGTTTGCTACGGGAAAGTGGAACTGCTGCCCGCAGGAACCCAAAAAGCCGCAGCTAGGAAGTGAAGCACATGAGCCTAGAAACCGGGGAGCTGCTGCGCTGGTGCACAAAGTGCGGCCGCCCGATCGATGATCAGAAACGGATCCGGCGCAAGTCCCCCTATTGCTCAGATGACTGTCGCCGGGAGGCCCGGCGCGAGATGCGGGCTCTCCTGGCCCAGGGGCGCTGCCGGCTATGCGGCAGGACCCAGCGCCGGCCAAGCCAGGCCGCTGTAGAATCTGCTTGCGTTGCCCCCGGCGCACACGCTATTCTGCCGTTCGACCTAAACCAGCTCCATAACCAGAAAGGATGACCATGCGACAAGATGAATTTCTAGCCTCTTCGCTGCACCGGGTGATTCTGGGCAGCGTAACCAAACAGTCCTCGAATGGCCGCATTGTGGTTTCGATGCGCATGCCCCTCACCGGCGAGTCCCTTGCCAAGCTTCCTGATTGGCTCGTGCGCGGCTACGAGGCCGTGACGAAGCAGTTCACCGAGGTTGATCCGGACGTTCAGGCGATGGAGGATCTGGCGATCGCCTTCACGAACGAAAGGAAGAGCGGGGAGCTCTTCGCCCGGCGCGCCGCCAAGATCGCCTCGGCCAGCCTCCGCAGCTTCAAGATCGTTCGCGCCGGCAAACCGGACGATCCCGAGGTCGAGCTGCACTTCAAGCTCTATTGCGCCTTTGCCCGCGACTTCTGGGCCTGGGCCGGGGAGATGGCGTCCGAGGAAGTCTATATGACCTTCCCCGCGGGCCAGCCAGCCCAGAAACCTGCGGCTGAAACGGCCGATCTACCGCTCGAGGAAGTCGCTGCCGAACTGCCGGCGACTGAGCCCAGCATGGAAGAGGCCACCGGCGAAGCCGAGCCGCCGACGCCGATCAATTCAGGCCGCAAGGCGCCAGGGAAGAAACCGGGCAAGAAGAGCCGACCCGTAGACCTTGCCCGCGAACGTGAAAGGCAGCTTGACGCCGGCCGAATCCAATGATCGAACGTCTCCAGAATCTCGTCTGTGATTGGATGCCAGCCGTCATTTTCGCTGGCATTGTGCTCACCACCGAGCTGTTCTGGATCCTGCTCGCCTGCAGGTAGGAAGCCATGGAAAATATCGAGAATTGGAGCGTAGAGCGCCTCGAGGCTGCGCTGGCTCTTGAAGGAAAGCGCCTGATACCGCCGGCAGTGAGCTCGCCTGAGCAGCCGGTCTGTTGCTGCGAAAACGGTGGCAGGCCGTTCTTGCTCGACGGCGTCCTAGTGACCTGTTGGAACGTCGGCTGCAAGGTCCACAAGCCTCTGATCCCGCTCTATGATCCCGTCGACTTTGCTGAGCCGATCGGCCGCTACGTTCGCCGCGAAACGCTGATCCGGGATCTGCGCAGATGAGCGCTTGGTACAACGAGATCGACCCGGTCAAGGCCGAGTGGCTGCGCGAACTTATACGCGCAGGCCTGATCGCGCCGGGAGACGTGGACGAGAGGAGCATTGCCGATGTCAAGCCAGCAGAGCTTTTGGAATACGCCCAATGCCACTTCTTCGCCGGGATCGGAGCCTGGTCCTACGCACTCCGGTGCGCTGGCTGGCCTGACGACAGGCCCGTCTGGACCGGAAGCTGCCCCTGCCCCAGCTTCTCAACAGCGGGAAAAGGCCAGGGGTTTAGAGACCCTCGTCACCTCTGGCCTCATTGGTTTCAACTCATCCGCGAGCTTCGCCCTGCAGTGCTCTTTGGCGAGCAGGTTAGTGCGGCGATTGGACACGGCTGGCTCGACCTTGTTCAATCTGACCTGGAAGGAGCGGACTACGCCGTTGGGGCGGCGGTACTTGGAGCGTGCAGTGTCGGCGCGCCGCACATCCGGCAGAGGCTTTACTTCGTGGCCCACGCCAACGTCAGACGACCCGAACAATGCGACACGGGCGAGTGGCCAGTTTCAGAGCTTGACGCGCGATGTGTTGCAAGCGGCCTGGGCATCTCCAAAGACGCGGGATTTCAAGAGCGCGAGTTGCACGCCGGAAGTTTTGGAGAAGCAATTTGCACATCCACGAGGAAAGGATTTGAGCGTCGAAGTGACCTTGAGTTCGTGGCCCACCCCGAACGCGATGCAGGCCGGCCAGACCAGCCGGAGCAGGGACCGAATCGGGGAGCCGTTGATGGCGGGAGTGGCACAGTTGGCGAGTTGGGCGACGCCGCGCAAGGAGGACTCGGAGTGTACCGGGGCGCACCGGGGAGTGCCGGACACGCTCAAGAGCCAGGAAAGACTCTGCGGCCCAGCCCGCTTAACGGCTTCTGGCGAGATGCTGACTGGATCGGATGCCGCGATGGACGCTGGCGGCCAGTTGAACCCGGCACATTCCCGCTGGCTTCAGGGGTTGCCGCGCGCGTGGGACGACTGCGCGGCTACGGCGATGCTCTCTGTGCGCCAGCGGCCCAGGCGTTTATCGAGACCGTGATGGAGGTTATAGCGTGAGCGCGAGCGCTTCCTGGGCCGTCATGCGGCGCGCTCGGCTGGACTGGATACTCGCCGCAGTCAAGGCGGCCCACTGGAATCAGCAGGCCGCGGCCGCGCGGCTCGGGCTGCACCGCAACACGGTCTCGCGCGTCCTGCGCGCCGCTGGCATCAGCAGCCGGCGGCGCCACGGAAAGAGATACCGGCGCCTTTCCTAATTGCATTTTTCCACATTCCTGTGTTACGATCTGGGACGAAAGGAGGTCCTGGATGCTTATGCCGTGCAAAGCCCAACCAACGCGTAAGGGCCCGATCTCCTATCCCTGCGTGGCTTGCGGATCGATGGTGCTGTTTGAAGCAGTCTACTGCCCGAAGTGCCTCTGGAATATCCGCTACGGCCTGCCCAGGCCGGACCGCTTCATGGATCGCATCCTGGCTGAAATTGACCGGAATGACCAGGTCGGTCCCGATACGGACCTCGAGCGGGATTGGCGCCGCCGCAAGATCGAGCGCGCGGCCTAATTCCAGGCCGGCGCGCTCGGGTCAGTCTCGTTCGATTACTCTGGCATGCAAGGTATCGCAGCGCAGCGTATTGCAGCGCACTTCGACGCGAGTGATCCTCTCGACGTGATCTTCCATCTTGTCCTGCAGCTCGTCGATTTCGGCACCGTGCGCGGTGATTCGCCGCCCGTGCTCAGCTAGTAAAGTGTCCACCACGCCAGAGTGCTTTGCGTCGCGCCTGGCTCCAAGGATAATGCTGATTCCCACTCCGACGAGCACGAGCACCGGACTGACCCACCAGACTTCCATTTAGCCTCCGTCTTTGATGCCAGTGCAGTCGTAGCGAACGTCGTCTGCTTCTCTCAGATCGCGCGCGTGGTGGCGCTCCATCTCGAAAAGCGCCATGACGTGTGTCAGTAATGTCCCAAAGGTCCAGCCGCCGTTTGCACCCATCCATTTTGCTCCAGCGCGAAAGTCACTCCCTACATGCCGCGGAACACTTCCTGGTCAGAAAGGTTACGAGGTTGCACCAGAAAGTGTTCCTGCAGCTAAAGGGCTTGTGGGCGTCCCAAAGTAGATGGCTGTTGGAGGCGCCAGATTCGTTCCTTGGGTGCAGATGGCCGTGTAGCCGTAGCTGGTCCCGATCGCGCCCGTCGAGTCGGTGTAGCTGCCGCTGGCGGTCGAGATGGTCCCCAACTGTGCCCAGTTGGTGCTGGTCAGCGTCACGGTTGAGCTCGTGCCGGTAGCGCGCCATATCTGGCTTCCCGTTGCCGGCGAGGGACAGCTCACGGTCAGCACGGTGGCCGCCCCGGTCGCCGCCGGCAAACCACTCAGAGCCTGCGCTGGAACCGCCGAGATGCTCAGAAAGAACATTGCCAAAACTAGAACCAGGTTACGCATAAAATTCTCCTCATCAGGTTGTCTTTCCGGCTAAAGTGCCGGCCGTGAGAACTGCCGGGATGGTTGCCGCCGCCATATTGCTGGGCGCGCTGGCGACGCCCTGGGCGTCGACGCTTTCGGCGATATAGTTCCAGGTCCCTCCGGGAGTCGCGCCAGTGTCAGTATAGCCGCAGCCAGTTGTAGCCGTTGCGTTCAGCTGCGCGTAGCTCGTCGATCCACTGGGCGCGCGGAAGAACAGATACCCGGCCACCGGATCAGGCGAGCTCGCCGGCGCCGTGCAGGTCAGGTTCACATCCCAAGCCGTCGCCTTCGGCAACGCGCTTTGCGCGAAGCCGAAAGGGCAGGCCAGGCCAAGAAGCATGATAGAAAAGCGGTAGTTCATCAGTTCATCACCAGGCTGGCCACGTTCAGGCCGACCAGGACGCCACCCGCAAACCAGATCAGCCGATAGTTCATCAATTCACAACCACGCTCAGGACGTCCACTGTCGTCGTTCCCGGGCCGGCAATATAGTAGCCCGCGTTCGAAACCGTCCCCACCGAGTGGCTCATTGCCGTAATGAAGGTCTGCCCGCCATCGATCGAATATTCGAAGTTTAAGGTGCCTCCCGACGCAACCAGCTTAAAATGAACTGCCGCCCCGAAGCCCCACGCTCCGAACGCCGATCCGTACGTGTTGATGGTGGAGCTGAAAGACGGGCTTCCGCTGCCGCTGTAGGTGTAGATCTGGCCCTGCAGCATCATGATCTGACTGGTCGCGATGCTCCCATACTCGGTCGCGTTCAGGGCGTAGATCTTTCCGTTCGTTACGTCGTAGACCCAGATGCCTCCGGTTGAAGTGTTCGCATTGTAAAGAGCGGTGGAGGTCACCGCCAGCACCGCTTCAACGCTAGTCGAAGCGGAAGCTGAAGCCCAGGCTGTGAACTGCGAAGTTGTCTGCAGCATTTGGTTGCCGTTGGCCCCGTTGGCGCAGCTGGAGGGAGTTACGCTATTGAGCCAGCTATAGGCGCTGCCGAAGGTGCAACCGCTCGAAAAGGCAATCGGCAGTGTAGCCAGATACATCCCGTCGTTTGGAATGTAGAATTGTGTGCCGATCTCAAGGTACGGCGGTGCGGCTGCCACCGTCGTTCCGCAGGGCGCACCAGCATCGGCAAGTTGACCGAGAGTTCCGCTGAATTTCGCACAATCATTGTTGGTCGTCGTCGTCGGACCAGTCGTAAGGCCAGCCCCCGATCCTGCCAGCGGCTTACTGCTCGTAATGGTGTTCGCTCCACCGGCGATCGCAGCCTGGCCCGCTGTCATTCCCGAATTCGGGTTGTAAGGGGCATGGTAGGTCAGCGGCACTCCCGGCCCGTTCGAGGTCAACACATAGCCAGCTGTGCCAGGGTGGAGTGCCTGCAACGCGCCCAGCGCACCCACGACGATAAGATCGCCACTGGTCAAAGCCGCCGAGCTGGTAGTGGGCTTCAGCGCCAGGATCCCGGCATACGCACCACCAGGGCTGTTCGTAAAGCTCAGGCTGTCCGAGAGGCTTCCAGCCGTGGCCCTCGTTCCCTGCCAGCTTTTGTAAGTCAAGGCGGAATCGACCAGCCCGCTGCTCTCAAGGACCGAATAGCTATTGCCCTCTGTGATCGTCGTCCCGCCGGTGCCGGTGCGCCCTGCGCCAGAGACAAAAATGAAATCGTTCGGCTGGGTCGTCATGATCGAGCCCGTGGAAAGAGGGCTCGACGGATTACTGGCCTGGGCCGAGCTATGGCCATCAACGCAGGACGAAACCGCGACGTTTGTGACCTCGTAAACCGAAACGTAATTAAAGTTTGGATAGCTCCCAGACGATCCCAAGGTGATGGTCGTCGCGCCGCCCACAGCATTGCAGGCGACATATTGCGAAAAATCGAAGTTGCCCGTGATCGTTTGATAGTTCTCTAGCGTGAAGGTGTCGCCCTGGCTGTCAGCGATGGCGATCGTGCCTCCGTTTGAATGAAAAGTCTCCACGATGATGGCGTCACCCGGCGTCACGTTGCTCGGCAGGGTAATCCAGTTGCAGTCGCTTCCGCCTTGCGAGCTGCCGCAGTCGTTTTCAGCGAAGCTCTGACCCAGCAGCGGCGTCACAGCGGCCGGCGTCAGAATGCCGCCCTGATTGGCGTGATAATTCACACCATCTGACCAGATCGAGACGCCCATGCCGGTATTGAGCGAGCCGGTTCCAAGATTGGCTCCGTTCGCCGCGTAGAGATTCGCCCCACTAGTGGGCACGATCGAGCAGCCGGCGAGGCCTTCGCACGAGACGAAAACGGTCCATGGCGCCGCCGGCACGCTGGCGGGCAAGGTCAGCGTGCAGGCCGACGCGCAGTTAAAAGGAATCGCCTTGTTGTTATCGCCGGAAACTGCT
>Ga0181536_10002625_pt1 | contig 20074 bp, 18 predicted proteins | sample PEATcosm2014_Bin_41_FD_121105 | JGI IMG/M metagenome (GOLD analysis project Ga0181536, IMG submission 121105) | Peatland microbial communities from MTU Mesocosm Facility, Houghton, MI, USA - PEATcosm2014_Bin17_60_metaG | ecosystem: Environmental > Terrestrial > Soil > Wetlands > Peat | place...
CGTCTTTGCGCCTTGGCGTGAAAATTCACTCACCCGGCCGCAGCCAAACCAAGCGGGGACTTCTGAAAAACTCCTTTTCATCGTAGCGGCGGTCGGCAGACCGCCGCATTTCTTCAGCAATTGGAGAGTGCGGCTCTCTGCCGAGAAGCCGCTACGCCGGTTTTGCCAAGGTCTCAAAAGGGGTTGACTGGTCATGGCCGGGGCGCATCATGCCCGCGAAGTCAGGATGGAGCGGGAAGGGACAAGGCATTCGGACTTTGGCTTTTTCCGGTAAAAGACATCCAATGACAAAGTGAGTTTGTCCGAATAATACTGTTAGCCCCGAAATGCCTCGGAAATGGGATCTGGCACCACCAACGCCGAAATCCTCGCGACGCTTCAGGAATTGAGCGCGAAGGTTACCACGCCGCTATGGCTGTTTGGCGGTGTGGCGGTCGATTTCCTCGCCGGACGCTGGACCAGGCCGCATGGCGATATCGATCTGAACACGCTTTCGGTGTACCGCGAGAGCTTGACCCGCGAGCTTCACGGAATCGGATACCGCACTTCCGACACCGGATGGTTGACCCATTGGTATCAGGCCGGTACCGGTCGGCACCTTGAAGTCGTGTTTCTGGAGCGCGGAGCTGACGGCTCGACCGAGTTGTGGATTCGCCAGGGCGATCCGATTGGAATTCCTGGTAAATATCCGTTCGTTCCTCACCATCTCGAGCTCGACCGCGTTGCCACTCTCGATGGTGTGACGTTCCGGGTTTCCAGTCCAGAGGGAGAGTGGCTGGCGCGCGCATCCGGCTTGGATGTTGTCGGTGGTCGTGTTCCGGATCCGAAGCTGGATCACGATCGAAAGCTCCTGGAGTGTATGCTCTCGACCGAGGAAATCATTGCCCTTCGGACACTCATTGCCAAAAGGGCCAACCAGCCGGATGCAGCGAACCCGCGATGACGCTCCAGTTTCAGGCTTGGCGTGACTGGCGCGAGGTCGCTGAACGGGAGCTGGCCGCGGACAAACCAAAAGGGGTGTTTGAACAGTTTGGTGGGGCGAGGCTACTGACGAGCCGCCACCGCTTCGCTTTGGCACACCGATTTCGGCTCGCGAGTACGCTCGCCCCACCGAAAGTTGCATGATGTACTACAACTCCAAAAGGGGTTGACTGGTAATGGCCGGGGCGCATCATGCCCGCGAAGTCAGGATGGCGGGAAGGGACAGGGCCTTCGGACTTTGGCTTTTCCCGGCAAAAGACATCAAATGATAAAGTGAGTTTGGCTAAAAATACAATTGGGAGGCCTCGTAGATATGAAAACACGAATGGTTCTGCTGGCTTTAATAGCCTTTGTGCCGCTCATGGCCATTGGCCGATTTATTCAGGTCAACGATCTCGATAAGCTAATAACAGATTCCAAACTGGTCTTCGTGGGCCGGGTAAAATCAGTAAAGCCTTCGGACATCAAGACAAGTCTAAGTTACCCCACCTACGACGGAGTAACGTTTCGGTGGCTGATGACTGAAGTCGAAGTGGTTGAGCCGGTTAAAGGTGTTAAGAAAGGCGACGTTGTCCACGCAGTCATGCTTTCTATTGACAAGCGAAGTCACTCTCAGCCGATGTATTGTCCTCCAGGTATGCTCGAACCGGAGAAGGGCGACATTTTCTTCCTTTGTCTTGTTGCCACACCGCAAACAAATGTGTTTGCCGCACTGTCTGCTCCGTATGATGAGAATCTGTCAGTGTTTGCGTTACACAGGAGCCGCTCGATGCAAAATGATGACCGAGATTTTACAAAACAATGGTTGTCGAAAGATAAGCAGAAGCACTTCGCTCAGGTTTACAGTCTGGTAGACGAAGCGGGAGAAATAGTCCCTGCGAATGCTGACAAACTACGTAAGACTTACGCTGCAGAGATCGGGACGTTGCCAACGACCAATGTGATTTACTTGCAGTGGGAGACCTACACCAACCCCAGCGGTTGGATGTCTGATGTACCTAAGGGGTTTATAGCCAGAACGAACGCGAATCACAAATGATGGCGTGACTCAAGAAGCAGAATAAAAGTGCCACACATCGGAGCTGCCAACCTCTCCATCGAGTTGGCGGCTCAAAGTAAGCCGGTAGCTATGAGTACGATCAACTTTTCTGCGCCGCGAGCAGCTCGTTCACTTTTCCCATTACGGCGAAGGCGTCGGCCACGTAAAGCACGTCGGCCTTGCCGCGGGCCCAGCCGCAGTTCGGGTCCAGGCTGATGGCGCGACGCTCGTTGATGAATCGCCAGCCGACGGTGTGCGGTTCCTCGCCGTGACAGCAGGTGCTCAATCCCTTCGGATGCCGCGGCGTCGAGCCGGTCTGGCCAATCTGGTTCAGGTGCGACAGGAACGACAGCACGGCCTGGCCTTCGCCGCCGAGGTCCACCAGCGATTTGCTGCTGCCCAGCGACGCACGGCTGACTTGGAGAAAACCGCGGATCAATTTTTCCGCCTCCGGCACGTGCGTCTGTCCGTCGGCCTGTTTCTTCGTCCAGCCCGCGCCGGTGACGAAGAGCAGTTCCGCGTCGGGCCGGATGGTTTGGGCGTCCGCCTTCGGCTCACGAATTCCCATCTCCGTCGTGCGCTTGCAGGCGTCAGGCAGGGCAACGGGGATGTTCTCGACTTTGGCGGTGCCCGCGCCGCATTCGCAGGCGGTCTGGCTGCCGGGGTCAACGAGAATGAACCAGGGCCGTTGCGCGCGGGTGAGCGTGGCTTCCATGCGCTGGCGGTAATACCAGCGGTTGATGGCCGGCTTGCCGCCCGCGTCGGCCACACCCGTCACGTGGGTGTCGGCGCGCCCGCCGAGGCGTTGCGCGACGCCGGGCAGCACACGCGTCCAGCGCGACGTCGCCGGAGCGACAACGAGCGTGGCTCGGGCCGCTTTGCAAATGGCTTCCGCCGCCGCGGCGTCGGAGGCGTAGCGCGACTGGGCGAAGTCCTTGCCGGCCACGCCGAAATATTTCGTGGCGGGGCAGGCGGCGATGGAGTCCGCGGCGGCCTGGACGGTTTCGCCGACGATGCCCACGACGAGGCTGGAGCCGGCAAGTGCCTTGTTCAAAATCCGGGCCGCGTGAAGCGATTCGCGGGCGGATTTGGCGAGCGAGCCGTCAGCCTCGGTATGGGCGAGGAGTAAAATCGTTTCCATGGGGGAAGAGTTGGAGTACTGGAGTGTTGGAGTATTGGAGTGATGGGTTAATGGAGTGTTGGAGGCAAGGAGCGGAGTTTCATTACTCCAATGCTCCATCACTCCACCACTCCGTTTGTTTCATTTTTTGATCCACTCGACGATTTCCTTGGCGATGGCGTCCGGCGATTTGTCCTTTACGATTTTGGTTTCACGCAGTTGTTTCGGAAGCGAGACGCTCGCGAAGCTCAACCCTTCGCCGGCAAGTTTTACCTGCTTGGCCTTTTGCAACGCGGGCATCACGGTGCGCATGTTCACCATGCCCACCTGCGGGTTGTTCTTGGGCTCCGACAGATTGCCCGTGGCCCAGCCGAGCACAGCAGGCGCGCCGGCGCATTTCGAAATCTGGTGTTTGCCGCCCTCGATGCGCTCCAGGATTTCAAGCGAGCCATCAGCGCCGATTTTGAGTTCATCCACGCCCTGGAACTGGTCCACGATGCCCAAGCGTTCGCCGACCATCTGCATCGTGACGCCCGCGCCGCGCGATGCGGATTCCCAGCCGCCGAACACGAGCAGCTTGGATTTGTCGAGACCGGGGATGGCCGAGATGGCCTCGGCGAGGGCGGCGGCAACTTCCGCGGCTTCGGTGAACCCGCTGGCCGGGCCGTCGAGGGCGATGAGTTCGAACGGCACCTTTTGCGCAATGGTCATCATCACCTGCTGGAGCTTGGCCTTGGGGCCGAGGCTCACGAGCCAGACTTTGGAGCCGGGCGAATTTTTGGCGAGGTTGGCCGCCTCGTAAAGCGCGTGACTGGCCCACGGGTCGAGGATGGCGGGCAGCATCATTTCATTTTTCAATGCGGGGCCGGCCGGGCCGGTGACCGGCTCCAAAGTTTGGAGCGGGTCCGGCACGAGGCTGCCGCAGACGACAATTTGATAGGCAATACTCATGCGGGGCGGCATTAAAGCGGAGAGAACACAAACAGCCAACAGGATTCTGCGTAGCCCAGGGCGCAAGGGCGTGCTTTGGCGCTCCAGATTTGCGGTCTCGGCTGGCGGCCGCGCCATTTTTCGCTCGACCATGTCGGCTGCGCGGATATGATGGCCGCCATGCGAACGGGCAGAACCAATTCTCACTTGGCCGCGTAATGTTAAAATGCAAAGCTCCAAATTCCCCCCCAATCCGGGCGTCAACGAATGAACGCATGAAACCAGAGAGGAACCGATGAGCAACGAAAACCAGAAGTGTCCAGTATTAGAAAGAGCCGTTTACGGGTTTGGTGATTTGGCGTCCTGCCTGTTCTGGCAGACCATCACGTTGTATCTGCTTTTCTTCTATACCGATGTGTTCGGCATGGCCGCCGCCGCCGCCGGAATCATGATCGGAGTCTCCCGGTTGTTGGATGCTTTTTTTGACGTGGTCATCGGCATGACCGCGGATCGGACCAGCACCCGGTGGGGCAAGTTCAGGCCCTATTTGTTATGGATGGCGGTTCCGCTGGCCGTTTCGGCGATCCTGGCCTTTACCACTCCCAGCTTTGGCGGCGCGGCGAAAATGGTCTATGCCTATGTCACCTTCATCTTTTTCATGTTCATGTATTCGGCCATCAACATTCCCTACACGGCGTTGCTGGGGGTCATCAGCGGGGACCCGGTCGAGAGAACGAGCGCCTCGTCCTTTAAATTTATCGGCGCTTATGTGGGCGGTTTTATTGTTTCCGCCACGGCCTTGCCGATGGCCCGGTATTTCGGACACGACGGCGCCGACCCCCAGAAGGGCTGGCATATGACGTTGCTGATTTACGGCGTGGCGGCGGTTGTTCTTTTCCTGATCACATTCCTTATGACGCACGAACGCATCACCCCGATCGCCAAGGAAAGGACCTCCATCGCCAGGGACTTGGGGGACCTGACCCAGAACGTGCCCTGGATGTTATTGTTTGCCGCGACGATTCTTTTCATCCTCTTCGTTTGCATTCGCATGAGTGTGACCACCCACTATTTCAAATATTACATCGGAGAACAGGTGGTTCCTTGGCTAGTGCGACTTACCAACTTTTTGATACCACTGGTAAATCTGATTGTCAGTTTCATCAACGTTCCGCTTGGTTGGTTCGGAAAGGTGATTGATCCCTATCAGGCTCTGGCCATCGACCACAAGTTTGGTTTTGAAGTGCTGGCATCCATTTTCAACACCGTCGGGCAGGCATTGGCCATATTGGGAGTCATCCTGGTCCCGTGGTTTGCAAAAGTCTGCGGGCGAAAGAATGCGTTGATCATTCTTTTCGTCACCGCCTTGATTTGCACCGGCTCATTCTACTTCTTCAAACCGGAAAACCTGCCGCTGATTTTCGCCTTCCAGACCATCGGTTCACTGGCAGGCGGCCCCATTTCCGCGCTGTTATGGGTTCTGTACGCCGACACCGCCGACTATTCGGAATGGAAGACCGGCCGGCGGGCCACCGGGCTCGTGTTTTCGGCTTCCATCATGTCGAACAAACTTGGCTGGACCATTGGCAGTGTGATCGCGGGCGTGATTCTTGCGTCAACCGGATTCGTGGCCAATGTCGCTCAAAACGCGGATGTCCAGAATGGTTTGAAGGCGATGATGAGTGTGATCCCGGTCGCGATCGGAGTGGTCGCATTAATCGTTCTCCTGTTCTACAAATTGGATGAACCGACCATGGCAAAAATCAAGGCGGACCTGGATGAAAGACGTAAGGCGAGCGAAGCCGGCACTGCAAATGCGTAACAGAAGCTGTTCACCGCAAAGACCAAAAGATCACAGCGCATGACCTTGTTTTTTTCTGAGTTCCCGGCACGCCCGTCGGTAAAATAATATTGTTTTCCATTTAACAACGAACCAGGACAAAAAGATGAAGAACACAATTATTGGCGAATCACTACCCAACATGCCGTGGGAAGACAAACCCCAGGATTGCATTGATGTGCTGTGGCGATACAGCGGCAATCCCATACTGAATTGGAACCCGATACCCAAGGCGGCGCGCATTTACAACAGCGCGGTCCTGCCGCATAAAAATGAATTTGCCGGGGTCTTCCGGGCCGACCAAAAAAATGGGCGGGCGACGTTGTTTTTCGGCAAAAGCAAAGACGGCCTCCAATGGAAGATCGGACCCGACCCGATCCACTGGGTTGACGAAAAGGGGAAACCCAATCCGATCAGCTACGGCTACGATCCGAGATTCGTAAAGCTCGACGATGCCTACTACATTGTCTGGTGCGACGACATGCACGGGGCGTCCATCGGCCTGGGCCGGACCACGGATTTCAAGACCTTTATCCGCATGCCGAACCCGCTTATGCCCTTCAACCGAAACGGGGTGCTTTTCCCAAGAAAGGTCAACGGCAAGTATCTGTTATTGAGCCGTCCCAGCGACAGCGGGCACACCCCCTTTGGCGATATATTTCTCAGTGAAAGCCCCGACCTGATCTATTGGGGAAATCACAAGCACGTCATGAGCCGGGGCGGCAGTGGCTGGTGGCAGGGCACAAAAATCGGCTCGGGCCCAATTCCCATTGAGACCACGGAAGGCTGGCTTTTGTTCTATCACGGCGTGTCCGGAACCTGCAACGGCTTCGTTTACAGCTTTGGCGCGGTGATCCTCGACATCAACAAGCCCTGGAAAGTGTTGTACCGGACCCGCGATTATCTGCTGACGCCGGAGAAGCTGTATGAGACCACCGGCTTTGTGCCGAACGTGACGTTTCCCTGTGCGAACCTGTATGACGCCCCGACGGGCCGCATCGCCATTTATTATGGCGCTGCCGATACCTGCACGGCCATCGCGTTCACGCAGGTTGATAAATTAATCAACTATATCAAGAAAAACTCGGAAGTCTAATCGCAGAACCAATCAATAACTCATCCCAAAGGAACTCAAATGGCACAGGAAGTGACGGCAAATAATTCCGGCCAGTTGGTGCGAGACCGAGTCCCGGTTCTCACCAAAATGGCCTATGGTCTCGGAACCGCGCTGGATATGTGGGGGCTTTGGCTGTATCCCAGCGTTGCCTTCGGGGTCTTTAGCATCTATTTGGGCGTTCCCTATTGGCAGGTGGGCCTGGCGTTAACCTTAATTCGCTTTTATGACGCGTTTTCCGACCCGTTTGTGGGTTGGATATCAGACAACGTCCGGACAAAATACGGCCGCCGACGCCCCTTCATTTTATTCGCCGGCATTTTATGCGGCCTGGGGCTTCCGATATTGTTTCTGGTTTCACCTTCCTGGTCGGACAAGACGTTTCTCGGACTGTCAGCTGTCTTCTGGTATATGATTTTATCCTCGCTGGTTTACATTCCCATCTTCAGCACCTTCACTGTTCCCTTTAACAGTCTGGCCAATGAATTAACCCCCGATTACGAGGAACGCACTTCAATTATGACCTACCGAAGCGCGATGCAGAAAGTCTTCGAGGTGGCCAATTTTTACGCGTTGCGCTTTACCAACCTCGCTTGGTTTCTTGTTCCCGGCACCGGCAAGCAGAATGTCCTGCGCGGAATGCAGGTCTATACCTGTTTTCTCGGCGTTATAATGGCGATTTTCGCCATAATAATCTTCCTACGGGTCAAAGAACGCTATTACGAAAAAATCGTGGTGAAGAGCCAGGAGCATATCTCGCTGAAAAGCGCCTTTTACGAAACCCTGACCTGCCGGCCGTTTCTGTTCATGTTGCTGGTCGGCGCTTCTTTCAACCTGGGCACGAGCATGTTGGGCACCCTGGGCTATATCGCGACGGTCTATTATGTCTGCGGCGGTAATCAGGCAATTGGCAATGACTGGAATTTATGGATGGGCCTGGCGTTTATGTTCGGCGGGCTGGTCGGAGCCCCCAGCCTCAACCGGGTCGCGTATTTTTTGGGCAAACGCAATGCCCTGGTGGTTACCGCCGGGATCGGCATAATCGCTTACGCTGGCTCCTGGTATCTTTACACCCCGCATATCCAGTGGCTGCAAACAGTCGCCTCCGGCCTGATGGGGCTTACCGCCTCGGGCCTTTGGATGCTGTATGGTTCGATTTGTGCCGATGTCATTGATTACGATGAGCTTCATACCGGCAAACGGCGCGAGGGTTCTTTTACTTCCTGTGGAACGTATATCCTCAAGCTGGGCAACTCGTTGGGAGGCTTTTTGGCGGGGGGCATTATCAGCATGGTTGGCGGTGATGCTGCTCTCAAGTCGGGGACGCCCGAAACGATTCTTTGGGTTCGCATTATGCTTGCCGCCATCCCCCTTGTCGGGATGGTCCTGGTGATTGCCTTTATTTTTCAGGTGCCGCTGACCAAGAAGATTTGCGAGGAAATCCGGACGACGCTTGAGGCGCGCCGGGGAAAAGTATAGCAAGTATAACAATCACATTGGAGAAACAGGAAGATTATGCGATTCGGCCACTTTGACGACGCCAACAAGGAATACGTAATCGAAAGACCCGATACGCCGCGGTCGTGGGCCAACTATCTTGGCTCCACGGAATACGGCGCGATCATCACCAATAACGCCGGCGGCTACAGTTTCTATTTGTCGGCCGCCGAGGGACGCCTGACGCGGTTGCGTTTCGACGACGTTCCGACCGACCAGCCGGGCCGGTATATTTACCTCCGCGACAAGCAGTCGGGCGACTACTGGTCCAATGCCTGGCAGCCCGTTGGCAAACCGCTCGACCAGTATAAAACCACGTGCCGGCATGGCACCGCTTACACGATCATCAATTCCCGGTATTCCAAGATCGAAACGGAAACCACCTATTTCGTTCCGCTGGGCAAACATTTCGAATGCTGGCTGTTGAAGGTCACGAACCGGGACGCGGTAAAAAGAAACTTGAGCCTGTTCACCTTCGTCGAATACCCAAACCTCTGGAAGTGCTTCCACGACTTTCTCAACCTGCAATACTCCCACGGCATAGTGAAAATGGATTTCGTTGATGGCATCATTGATTACGGAAGCTCCGTCCTCATCAGCGACCAGAACAACCGGTCGTTTCTGGCATTCCTGGGCGGCGAAATCGCCGGCTTCGACACCGACCGCGACGTGTTCATCAGCCCGTATCGCGGCTATGCGAATCCCATGGTGGTTGAAAAAGGCCAATGCACCGGCTCAAAGGCCTTCGGCGACGACGGCTGCGGCACCATCCAGATAGATATCGAGCTCGCACCGGGCCAGACCAAAGAGCTGGTCGTCCTGATGGGTGTCGGCAAGGCAGCGGTCGAAGGCAAAAGAACCGTCAAGCAGTTCGGCGACATCGCCAGGGTCAAAGCCGAGTTTGAAAAGCTCCGCCAATACTGGCACCACCGCATCGAAGGATTAACCGTGCGCACGCCGGATCCGCAGTTCAACAGCATGATGAACATGTGGAGTCCGTTCAACTGCCTGATGACTTATGCCTGGTCGCGAATGGCCAGCCTGATCTACAGCGGCGAACGCGACGGGCTGGGTTATCGCGACACCGTCCAGGATTTCATGGGCGTCATGCAAATCATTCCCGATGAGGCGAAAAAGCGTCTTGAGCTGATGATTACCGGGCAAGGCTCCACCGGCGGCGCGATGCCCATCGTCATGGCCTTTGCGCACAAGCCGGGCAAGGAAAAAATGCCCAAGGAAGACGAATACCGTTCCGATGACTGCCTGTGGCTGTTCAACGCGATCACCACCTACGTCAAGGAAACAGGCGACATCGCCTTTTACAACAAGGTCCTGCCCTATGCCGACAAGGGCAAGGCGACTGTGCTCGGCCATCTGCGGCGGGCGGTTGAATTCAATCTGAAACGCACGGGCAAACATGGCTTGCCCAGCGGCCTTTTTGCCGATTGGAACGATTGCCTGCGACTGGGCACAAAGGGCACTTCGGTGTTCGTCGCCCTGCAGGTGCGTTATGGCCTGACGACCTATATCGAGATTTGCGGGATGTTCGGCAAGACGGCCGAAATCAAATGGGCGAAACAGCAGCTTGCCATCATTGACCGGAAACTCGACAAATTCGGTTGGGACGGCAAATGGTATGTCCGCGCCTACAAGAAAACCGGCGAGAAAATCGGCTCGCACGAAAACAAGCACGGTTCCATTTATCTCAACACGCAGTCGTGGGGCGTCATCAGTGGCCACGCCGATAAAAATCGCGCCCGGCAGGCGATGACATCGGTAAATGAAAAGCTCGCCACCGATTACGGCCTGATGCTCTGCGCTCCGCCTTACGAGAACATGCCCTGCGCGGAAATCCGCTCGATTGTGTTCAACAAGGGCGTCAAGGAGAACTGCGGCATTTTCAACCACACGCAGGGCTGGGCGGTCATGGCGGAAACGATGCTGGGCTACGGCAACCGGGCGTTCAAATATTTCCGCAGCTCCATGCCGGCCTCGTTCAACGACAAGGCCGAGATCCGCGGCAGCGAGCCATACGTTTACTCGCAATACACGCACAGCGTTTTCAGTCCGCGGTATGGCGCATCGCGCGTTCCCTGGCTGACCGGCGCCGCGTCCTGGGCGTATTATGCAGCGACGCAATATATCCTCGGCATTCGTCCCGATTACAAAGGCCTGCTCATCGATCCCTGCATCCCTGCCGACTGGAAGGAATTCACCGCCACGCGCCGGTTCCGGAACAAGAAGCTGAACATCAAGGTGGTGAACCGCGCCGGCGTCCAGAAAGGCGTCAAGAAAGTCACGCTCAACGGCCAGCCCATTGACGGCAACCTGGTTCCCGTCTCCAAAATGAAAAAGGAGAACGACGTTCTGGTTGAGATGGGGTAAGGCCCTTTCCTGGCGATCGGTGTAAAGACGGGGGCACATCGCCGAGGCGACCGAAGCGGACGCGCGGGCCGCGCGTCCCTACCAACTAAAAAATGCGCCGAATGTCTCTGGAAATTGGGATACTACCCTTTACAGTTTGATTTTGGACTGTAGCGGCGGCCTGCCCCGAAAGCTTTCGGTGTGTGTGACCGTTGCCATCGATTCCACCGTCGCTCACAGAAAGCCGCTACAAAAAATGCGGAATAGTGCGGTTACTAACCGCACTTGGGGAAGAATTGTTCCACCGTCTCCTGCACTTCGGCCAGCCATCCGGCACGCTGTTGCGGCGCGCTGGCGACGACCACCGCGAACGTGCGGTGATGCACCTGCCGCACGCCGCACAGATCGAACACGCAATTCTTCCAGAGCGTTTCCAGCGGATCGCCGAACACTTCCCGCTCGCGTTCGTCCGGCGTGTTGGCGGTGTTGAAAACAATCGCCGCCTTCGCCTTGAGCAAACCCACCGGCACGCCTTCGCCCTGGTCGCCTTCGACAAAACGATACGCCACTTCCGGCCGCAGCACCCGATCAATCCAGCTCTTCAAAATAGCCGGCGGCCTGCCCCACCAGTTCGGATGCACGATGATGATGCCGTCCGTATTGGCGATCTCCCGGCAATGTCGGGCCACTTCCGGTTCGAGCTTTGCGTCCTTCCGGAGTTCCGCCGCGGAAAGCAGTGGTGGAAATTGTTCCTGGCAAAGGTCGTGAAGGATGACTTTGTGTCTGTTCCGACGAAGCGTGTCTGTCGCCGTTGTCGCGATGGCGTGGTTGAAGCTTCCGGGATCCGGATGCGCGAGGATGATGGAAATTTTCATCAATTCACGGCCATTGATCACCCGCCGGCTTTGCCGCGCTTTTTTTCCATGGCCACACAATAGACTCCCCGGCCATCGCTGGCGGGAGCAAAGCAGCTGTTGCACGAGCCGCATTCCGATTCGCGGCGGTCTCCGTTATGCCAGCGTTTGACCAGTCCCGGTTCGCAAATCAGCGGCCGTCCCAGGGAGATGTGGTCGGCCACCCCGCGGCGGATCAAATCGTTTGCCGTCTCGTAGGAGCGGATGCCCCCGACCAGCATCAGGGGTATCCCGACCCGGGCCTGGTAGAGCACCGCGGCCTCCCGGTAGAAAACCTCGTCCTGCGGAGTCTTCGGCTTCCCGGGACGCACCGGCATAAACTTTTCGGGAGAAGCCACCGTTCCGCCGGAGAATTCGATGGCATCAACGGAAGCCACCTCGAGCATGGCCGCAACTTGAACGGCCTCGTCGCGCGTCAGCCCGCCTTCCAGGAAATCCTCGGAGTTGAGTTTGATGAGGAGCGGATAGCCGGGCCCGGTCGTCTTCCGGATGCTCCGCACCACTTCGATCAGGAACCGGGCGCGGTTTTCAAGCGTGCCGCCATATTCATCCGTCCGCTGGTTCAGCGCCGGGGAGAGAAACTGGCTGAACAGAAAACCATGGGCGGCGTGAAGCTGGATCGCATCGAAGCCGGCCTGTTTGGCCCGCGCGGCCGCCTGAGTGAAGGCCAAAACGATATTCGCGATGGCTTCCTTGTTCATGGCCCGGCAGGTGGTCTGGCCATCCTTCGCGCCGGCGGACGGACCGATTGGTTGCAATCCGGTGAGCGCGAAGTCCGCAAATCTTCCACCGTGGACGATTTGCAAGGCGATTTTTCCGCCCGCCTTATGGACCGCCTCAACCATTGCCCACAGCCCGGCCACGAAACGATCGTCATGAATGGCAAGCTGGCCGGGGCTCGACTGTCCCTCGGGGCTGACGAACGTGTAACCGCTGATGATCAAACCAATCTCGTTGCCGGCCAGTTCCACCATCATTTTGGTGAGCTTGGGAGTTACAGAACCTTCCCGGTCGGCCAGCCCCTCCCAGGTGGCGGAGCGCACGAAGCGGTTGGCCAGCGTCATGCCGTTGATGGAAACCTTCTCAAATAATTCAGCCATAATCATCCTTCAGTTCAAGGCTTTGGATAGCCCACGGATTGCGCCAGAACGATCATCTGATCCGGACGCAGTTTAAGTTTTGGACCAAGGGTCGCTCGATCCACCGACATTCTTGCCCCGGTGACCAAGCCTTCGGAGGCGCAAAAGAGGTAAACGTTTTGCGAGATATAACCGACGTCAATATTGGCTGTGTTCATTTTATCTTCATTGCTTCCACCGCCCATTTTGGAGAGGTCGGCGACGAAAACCAAAGTCAAGGGCGCATCTTTTACGAAAGCCTGTGTTCCGCCCAGAGCCCGGATGTCGTCAGCGACAACCAGATCGAGCTTGTTGGATTTGGCGGCGTAAACATACGCGCCTTGCTTGAGCAACACATAGATGTCGGTCTCCTGATAATTCCTGGCGGAGGGGGCGGTGCGCTTGCCATCGGGCCGATTAATGCCGAAAGCTGCCCAGAGGAGGCTGGAGAGCTGCTGGGGTGAAAGCCCTTTGGAATCGAAAGCTCTGGCCGTGGACCGCTTGGCCAGCGCATCCATCAGCGGCATGCCGCCGGTTTTTTGCGGCGCGGGCAGGTCAATGGATTGCGCAAAAAGACTGCCGGCGATGAATGCGGCAACGAAAACAGACAACGTTCGTTTCATAATTATGTTCCGTGTGTAAACCAAAACTTGCCGGCAGCGCGGAAATTGTCAATTCCCGGGACTCGTTCCTGTTCGTGGTGGCGGGGCAAGCCGGTTCCGCCGTGCCGAGTCCAGCGTTTTCAAAATCGTAGCAGCCGACGTGAGGAGGCTTTGAATTAAGTTGGGTGGCCTATGTGACATGAGTTCCATTGCCTCACACTTCACTACGAGCCGCGGGAACCGCACAAAACCAGCCTCTTATAAGAACCGTTTCGGCGTTTCCGTTTTTGCCGTTTCTGAAATTGGTTCCCCCACAAATGATAACTCCAGATCAAAAGCCGATGCTGACTCCGCCGTCAACAGGAAGTACGGTTCCCGTGACAAATCGAGCTGCGGGGGAACATAGATAGGTCGCCGCCAGACCAATATCCTCCGCTTTCCCGAAGCAATTCATGGGCGTGCGCCCGAGTATTTTTTGGGCGCGCCCAGGGTCGCCGCTCAGCGCTTTGAGCATCATGTCCGATTCGATCCAGCCGGGCGCAATGGCATTCACGCGAACCCCGTGCTGCGAAACTTCAGTTGACAGCGAGCGAACCATTCCCAGATAAGCTGATTTTGCCGCCGAGTACGCCGTTACCAGCGGAATGCCGAACAGCGAGGCCATCGAAGCGATGAACAGAATGTTGCCGTGCCCGCGCTTGATCATATCCGGCAGCACGACCCGCGTGAGACTGAATGCCGCAACGACGTGGGTTTGAAGCATGGCATTAAATTCAGCGGGCGTTGTGTCCACCGCCGGCTTTTTGAGGTGAATGCCGGCGTTGTTCACGAGGATGGAAATACGTCCGGCGCGTTTGTTGATGCGTTGAAGCAGTTCCCCGGCTTCGTCGAACCTCGTAACATCATGCGGTTCAAAAATCGCGGCCTTGCCCAACTTCCGCGCTGCTTTTTCCAGAACATCCGGGCGGCGTCCCACCAGGACAACCCGGGCCCCCGCCTGCGTGAAGCAGGTGGCGATCCCCAGACCAAGGCCGCTGCCGCCACCGGTGATGAGTGCGGTTTCGCCTTTTAGCGAGAACGAATTTTTCATGGTGTCAGACTCATTCCTTTTCGAGGGGTTGCAAGGCCGCCCGCACATAGCCCATGGCGAAGGCCATTCCCGCGTGCCAGGGCGCGTTGCAGGACATTTGCGGAGTGTGATCGGGGATCAGCACGCCTTCGAACCTGTTCCTTTTCAGGATGCGCAGGATGCGGAGCATATCAATATCGCCGTCATCAATGAAGGTCTCGCGATAGGATGGCACTTTGCCGGTGACGTTGCGGAAATGAACGTAAGCCAGTTTGTTTTGCCGGCTATATTGTTCCACGGCTTCGTAAATATCGCCCTCCGCCATTTCTGCGAGCGACCCCAGGCAGAATTCCAGGGCATTGGCCGGGCTGGGTTTCAGATCGATGACCCGCTGGTAAAGGCGCGGCTGATAGACGAGCCGGGGCTGCCCGCGCATCGTCGGCAGCGGCGGATCATCCGGATGCAGGGCGAGTTTGACGCCCGCCTGCTCGGCAACGGGTACCAGCGCTTCAAGAAAAACGCCGAGGCGTTTCCACAGTTCTTCGCTGGTGATGGCGGGGACGGCGCCTGGCGGAGCGTCCGGATCGTAAACCATGTTCCAAACCATGCCGTTCGGCATGGGCACCTCGAGCGGCCCTTCCATCCCCACTGACATTGCGCTGCCCCGCGCGTAGGGACGATGTGTCCGCCCGCAGACACCCGCGATGCTGAAATTATATCCCATGATCGGAATCCCCGCCTTGCCGAGGTTCCGGATGATCCCCTTCAGGTTTTCGAGCTGCTGCCCCTTCTTCGGGCCATCCAGCAGAACGTCGTGCCAGTGGGCGGGGTCGAAGTTTTCAATGGCCTCCAGCGTCAGCCCTTCGGCTTCAACGGCCCGGCGCAATTCCAGCAACTCCTCGAACGTCCAAAGTTTATCGGGATCTCCGGCCAGCCCCCAGCCGCATTCGCCGCCGGTGGGCTGGTTGTCGCGGGGGTTATGGGCGCCGCCTTTGAAGTAATCCACCAGATGTGCCACAATGTGCGTGGCCCCAGCCTGCCGTGCGAACTGGAAATTTTCGCGCGTAAGCATGTGCCGATACAAACCAAGTCCAAGTTTCATCCAAGTCCATACAAAATCACACTTTTGCCGGTACGGCAAATTTATGTTTTCAACCCGTGGGCAGCGTGATGTCGGTACAGAAGACAATTTCAACCCGGACGGACAAAGGCAAACCGACAAACACGTGAAATACGTACAAAACAAGACACCACGCAGTGCCGGAGGTGGAATTTCGCGGGTGGATTGTGAACAACTAATTTTTGTTACTTCGCCGGGCAGTCGCTACGATGGCCCGATGGCTGGCACTTACGAACAACTGCTCGAAGCGACGATTCAACATCTGGAGGATTTAAAATCGCACGGCGTGCGTAACGTCACAGTTTCGCCCGAGACGCTCCGCGCCCTGGTGCAACCCGAGCCACAACCAGCCGCGCCATCACCGGAACTTCGTAGCAGCCGACGTGAGGAGGCTCTGTCTGCGAAATCCGAAATCCGAAATCCGAAATCCGAAATTTCATCGCCTGCTGCGGAACAGACGACATTGCTCGCGCTGCCCGGTGAAACGGTTCCCAGCCAGAGTTCACCGCTGGAGCCGCAGGCCAAGGCGGCGGCGTTTGCCGCGTTGCGCGAACGGGTGCTGGCCTGCGTCAAATGCCCCCACCTCGCGTCGTCGCGAAAAAATGTCGCGTTTGGCGTTGGCAGCATTGACGCACAACTCATGTTCGTGGGCGAAGCCCCGGGCGCGGACGAAGACGAACAGGGCGAGCCGTTCGTCGGCAAGGCCGGCCAGTTGCTCACGAAAATCATCCAGGCGACGGGCTTGAGCCGCGCGGACGTTTACATCGCGAACATTTTGAAATGCCGGCCCGACACGCCCGGCCAGTCCGCCGGCAACCGCAAGCCCACGTCCGACGAAATGGCCACGTGCATTCCGTATCTGCACGAGCAGATTGATTTGATCCGGCCCAAGGTCATCGTGGCGCTGGGGGCGACGGCGGTGGAAGGATTGCTGGGCAAAACCGTTGGCATCACGAAATTGCGCGGCACTTGGAAAACCTATCGCGGCACGCCGCTCATGCCGACGTATCATCCGGCGTATCTGCTGCGCAACCAGGCCATGAGCGAGAAGCGCAAGGTCTGGGAAGACATGCTGGCCGTGATGGAAAAACTCGAAATGCCCATCAGCGAAAAACAGCGGAATTTTTTTCTGAAGGCGTGAACCGCCACCAATTCTCAAATAATACTGTCGGGTGTCTTGTGCATGGCTTAACGTCCGAATTTTTCAGTTCTAGGAACAGTCCAAGTATGGCCTTTATAACAGCTGTAGCTGATATGTTCTTTGGAATAACTGACCAAGCACGGCTTTGATGAACAATCGGGATTATTGCAGTGTTCCACCCGATCGCCGCAGGTGAAAAGTTCCGTCAGCGCTTCCATGGCCGCTGCCGCATCTGGTCCTTCTGCAGAAACCTTGATGGAGTCACCACAACCCATATCAAAAGGTGAAGAATCAATTTGACTGGGGCTGATTGAAGGATCACGAAGAGATGCAGACGTTAATTTAGCCATCCAACCAGTATGATCCCCCAATCCCGCAAAGGCCCATTGCTCCTTCGCGTCAATTTCATTTTCACCATTTGAAACCGTGATACGCGAGACAAATTGACTCGCGCCCTTTGCAACCAAATCGCCGGCCCTGGCCCCGAGTCTCCACTTCAATTCAAATTCTCGCGTGAGTATCTGCGCCATTTGAGGGATTGTCGCAGGGCCGAGATGAATGAGCAATTCCCGATAGAACTGCTGTGCCGTAAAAGGAAGTGGTAAAAATGAAACATTCAGATTCAGAGCAGCGCGCTGCCGCACTTCTTCTTCACTGAAAAAGGCGGATGTCACCAAAATGGGATATTTGACCTTTCTCTCCGCCAGAAGTGGAAGCAAGAACCGCCCGCTGGTGGGCACACGCGTGATGAGAAGATCGGGGTCTGTTTGTGACAGTTCTTTCCAAGCATCGTCGCTGTTTTCAAACTCCTGTAATGTTGCCTCTTTGAACCAGTTTTTAAGGAGGAGCTTATAGAAACCCCTAGTGCCCTCTGCATCGTCCACAATAACGATCCTCGGTGGTTGCGTTTTGCGTGCCTGCTCCCTATTCGCCGTGGCGAGCGTGTCCGCAACCATGCCGGACAAAACACGTTTCGCGCCCGGCTCAACCTTTTCAACCGCACCGGGCAGTCTTGGCACCAGTGCAAAGCTGTTATTTTCGTTCATGCTTTTTTAAACTCACTCATTACCGCTCAGTCTGGAGGCTCGGTGTGGATTTCCCCTAAATACTCGCGGCCCTCTGGCTTTTTAAGATAAATCCCATAATTGGGGACAGCTTCAAAATCGTAACGCACTTTCTTCAAGGTATAAACGTGACTATCAACCAGCTTCGCAACTTGCTTATCGAACAGCGCCAAGTTTGTTCCGCGACTCAGACTGCTTTGGTATGCGAGGCCATCGAAGCCTTCCGCCTTAAATGCTTCCGCGAGAATCTGTGTTGGTATGTAGGCACTCTCTTGATCCTCTCGGTTTACCGGACGGGCAAATGCTCTGCTGATATCGTTCCAGACATATAATTCGACATTTTCTGCCGGGGGATTTTCCTCCAAGATGCGCTCTCCCAAGTTTTCAGCTTGCTCTTGGCAAGCGACCAGTTTGATATCTTTTTGAATTTCGAAAACCGCGATGGTTAGCGATTCACCAACCCACGGGCGCATCTCCGCCAGTGCAGTCCCTGGATTGTTTGCAAGATAAAGGTAGGCGAAACCAAGAGGATTCACTCGTCCGGGGGACTTGATAAAATTGGGATTGGGAATCATTCGATCCTCTTGGAGAGGATGTTCTTCATCAATGCCTGTTTCGTCTTCTCCGTCTCCTCTACGCCATGGCGCGAAGTCGGAACCAAGTTGAGCACGGAACAGCTGACTTCCTGACTTCAATGTCCGTGCGCGCAACTTGCTGGACTTACGAACCGCAGCTAAGAAATTCCCTGCTTTACCATCAAATATGAAACGACGCTCAGTTTGAACTGTCTTGGCAAATTCCCAATAGGCTTCTTTGGATTCAAAATCACTCATTTGCGTTCACCGGTTATTCTGTCATAGATAACAACGCCACCGTAGCCGTTCTGGGTTGCAACGGCATGATAGCGGGTTCCGAGCACATATACGAAAACTGCGATTATGAGGCTGGCTCCCAAAATGACCCATTTAACGTTCTCTTTCATGTCTTGATAAAAGCCGAATATCCTAAATGAGTGAAGTGTTTAATTTCAAATTAGGACACCACCTTTGGCCGGTTATGCTTTGCTCAGACACGGGTTTCCGCTATAACCACCGCCTCATGCATCAAATCATCCAGGCACTGAGCGATTGGTATTCGCACGCGCTGCAATCGGGTGGTTATCCGCTCGTGGCGCTGATGATGGCGGTGGAGAGTTCGCTCTTTCCGCTGCCCAGCGAAATCGTGATTCCACCGGCGGCGCATTTGGCAGCCACGGGACAAATTCCGCTCACGCTCTGGGGCATCGTGCTGGCGGGCACCCTCGGCTCGTGGTTCGGTGCCACGTTGATGTATTGGGCGTCACGGATTGCCGGCCGGCCGCTCGTGCTGCACTTTGGCAAATACGTTTTCATTTCCGCACAAAAAGTGGAAGGCGCGGAACGCTGGGCGGCGCATTATGGCCCGATGGGCATTTTCATTTCCCGTCTGTTGCCGGTGGTGCGGCATCTCATCGGCATTCCGGCGGGCATTGTGCGGATGGATTACCTGAAATTTTCCCTGTTCACGCTGCTCGGCTCGGGCATCTGGTGTTCGGTGTTGTGCTGGCTGGGCGTGAAGATGGGGCAGGACGAACAATTGATGAAAGGCGAGTATCATCGCGTCACGCTCTGGCTTGCGGGTGCGGTGCTGGTGCTCGGCGGACTGTATTATTTCTTCGTCCATAGGCATATGAAGAAGGAGCCAGGAGCCAGAATTCAGAAGCCAGAATAAAATCCAGCCTTCGTTTTCGGATCGGCTCCAGCGCCGTAGGCGCGTCATATTTGTAGTTGTGTTCGTTCAATTTTCAAAGCTCCGTAGGAGCGGTATAGGTTTTTGATGTCGCTCCTACGCAGCTTATGTTTGTGTCCGGTTGAAACTACAAAGATTCCGCACCGATGGTGCTGGAATGTGTCCATTCCGCCTTCATTGGATTTCGGCGCGACAAGCCGTGGTTAAAAAAACTTTGCGCCTGGGCGGCTTTGCGTTGAAATTCCGTTGTGCCTGCGACCGAAGCCATCCGCAAAAAACTGGGCGTCCTGCCGCACAAACCGGGCATCTACCTGATGAAGGACCGGTTCGGCACGGTCATTTACGTCGGCAAGGCGCGCGACCTGCGCAAACGCGTGAGCCAGTATTTCCATCC
>Ga0181536_10002626_pt1 | contig 20068 bp, 19 predicted proteins | sample PEATcosm2014_Bin_41_FD_121105 | JGI IMG/M metagenome (GOLD analysis project Ga0181536, IMG submission 121105) | Peatland microbial communities from MTU Mesocosm Facility, Houghton, MI, USA - PEATcosm2014_Bin17_60_metaG | ecosystem: Environmental > Terrestrial > Soil > Wetlands > Peat | place...
CGTAACAGTTCCATCCGCCCAGCCGGGCGACGACCCAGCAGGCCCGGGCCAGGCTGCCTGGCTTGTGCGGGTTCTGCTGCCGGGCGGTTTCGGCTTGGGGCTGCCGGCCAAGGTCGCGTTCGGCACGATGTTCGGGGTCCCGCCGATCGCGCTGTCCACCATCAGCGCGGTCAACAATATCCGCCCAGTACTGTTGAAGGTCGGGCGCATATTGGGCCTCGGGCCGGTGGACATGATCCGCATCGTCCTGGTGCCCGCCGTGATGCCCGAGATCATGACCGGCCTCCGCCTCGGCTTCTCCCTCTGTCTCATCGGCACCATCCTGGGCGAAATGTTCGCCGCCCGCCGCGGTTTGGGTTATTTGCTGATGACGGCGATCGGTCTGCACGACGTCAGCCTGATCATGGCCCTGACCCTGCTGCTGACGATTTTCGCGGTTTGCGCCAGCGCGGTGCTGCTGACCATCGACCGGCGCTTACGGCGGCGGTTGTAACGGCGCTATCGGCAAGGGAAACCGCAACATCAGCCGATTCCGCTCCGCGACACGCTGATAGGTGATGTCATGGCAGTAATGGCGCAGCAGAGTCAGACCAAGCCCGCCCGGCTCAGCCTCTTGCAGACTGGCCGGCCGCCCGGCGGAAGGTGCCGCGGTCGGATCGAACGCGCGTCCCGAGTCTTCCACGAACAGCGCGGCAGCCCCCGGCGAAATTCGCAGCCGGACCGTGATTTCCCCTGAGCCGTTGGGTGGGAACGCGTGCATGACCGCGTTCATGACCGCTTCTTCAAGTGCGACCCGCATGCCGTGCCGCAGCGCATTCGGCAGGGTCCGGGCCTCGATGTCGAACCATGGATGCAGGCGCTCAAGATCCTCGGCGTTCGCACTGTCGATGCGAAGCTCGTTGCCAGGATCGCGCACGGAGTTTCAGCCCAGGGCGGCGATGACCGCCGCGATCGCCTCGGCCTCGTCACGATAGATCGGGATCAACTCATCGATGCCGGTGGTCGTGATCACTTCTTCAACTTGCGGTTGCGGCATCAGCAGCACGATCTTGCCGCGTTTGCTGAAAATCGACTTCGCGCTGACCACGATGCCGCGCAGCCCCAGTGAGGCCATGAACTCGACCGCCGAGAGGTCGACTACCACCGCGCGGCGCGACCCGGCGATCACGGCCATGGGCATCTCGATCTCCCGCGCGCCCGCGATGTCGATGCGGCCGGACAGGACGACTTTGGTGACGTTGCCGTCAAGCTCGAGAATTGAAATCGCCATGGGGACTTTCTGACTATCGGGGTCGGTGGCCGACCGCCTGGGCGTCGCATGATTGCCAGCGCGGTCACGCGAGTGCAAGATTCCGAGGCGGCGAAAGTGACGTAATCCGCGCGGAAATGCGTGACGATTTTATGACACCGAGGATGGCGATGATACATGGCGGCGACGATGACGAGACCAACCGGACGATCGCCAGGCGTCCCACGATGCCTCGCCCGGAGGCGCCGGCGGTGGGTCACTTCATCACCTTTACCGAGGGGTTGGAGCAGCGCCGGCTGCCGATCGGCCCAGGCGGACTGACGATCGGCCGGACGGCGCCGAGCGATCTCGCGATCCCGGTGCCCGATATCTCCCGCCGGCATTGCCGCATCGATCTCGATGGCGAGTGGGCTTCGGTCACCGACCTGACCTCGACCAACGGCACCTTCGTCGGCGGCGAGCGGGTAGAGCAGCCGACGCGGCTGCGCAACGGCAGTCTGCTGTCGCTCGGCTCATTCCAAATCCGCTATGAGCGGCGAGACCCGCGCGAGGTGGCTCAGGAAGAGGAACTCGCCGCCGATCTCCGGCGGGCGGCGGATTACGTACGCGCGATCCTGCCGCCGCCGATCGCCGAGGGGCCGGTGCGGGCGGATTGGTGGTTCGTGCCGTCCTCACAGCTTGGCGGCGATGCGTTCGGCTACCAGTTCCTGGATGACGACTCGTTCGCGGGCTTCGTGCTGGACGTCTCCGGGCATGGCATCGGTTCGGCGATACATGCGGCGAACGTCGCCAATGCGCTGCGCCGCCGCGCGCTGCCCGGCGTCGATTTCCATGATCCGGCGCAGGTCGCCGCCGGCCTGAATGCCGTGTTCCCCATGGAGGAACACAACGAGCTGATGCTGACGCTGTGGTATTTCGTCTACGATGTGCCGACCCGGACGCTGCGCTATTGCTCCGCTGGACATCACGCGTCCTATCTCGCGATGCCCGGCGTGGTGGAGCCGGTGCCGCTCTCGACCAGGGGATCGGCGATCGGGATGTTGCCGATGGGGCGATGGACCGTCGCGACGGCGGCGATCCCTCCCGGCGGACGGCTGTATGTATTCAGCGACGGCGCCTTCGAGATCATCGATGCGAGCGGACGCGAATGGGGCATCGAGGACCTGCGGCGCCTCATCGCCGGACCCGCGGAACCTGGGCCGATGGAGCCGCGCCGGATCTGGGACGCCGTCCGGGCGGCCGTGCGCCCTGGGCCGCTGGACGACGATTTTTCCGTTTTGGTGGTGACGTTCCCGTAAGCCGGCGCGGCGGGATCGGCCGCGGCCCCGGTCGCGGGCTGACATAAGCCCGTTACAAGATGTTGTCATTCCTCCGTCATTGCCGATCCGCGCATGGCGGAAATGCTCTGGGCCGATGGACCTGGTGCTTTCTTTCCGCCCATCCACCGGCATATGAGTATGGCGGCAACGGCGAGGTGTATCGTGTCAGTCACGTCGACGTCATTGCGCATCGCCGACACCGTCGCGGACATGGCCGGAGTCTTACGCCGTCCGCTGCGCGCGGAGGAGTTGATCGCCCGGGCGCAACGCGAAGCCGGCCTTTCCGACTTCGGCGATACCGGTTTCATCGAACCGCTGCGCCGCTTGCTCGCCGCCTGCTCGGCGCCCGAGGCGGATCTGAGCCTGATCGGCCGTCTCGCCACGAACTGGGACGTGGTGCGTTTCCTCGCGAATTTGTTGCGCTTCCACGCCGAGGAAACCGCCCGGCCGGACATCGCGGCCCAAAGGATCGAACGCCCCATTTTCATTACCGGTCTGCCGCGCAGCGGCACGACGTTTCTACACCGGTTGATGATGACGGACTCCGACAATCGCGCCCCTTTGGTGTGGGAAACGATCTCCCCCTGGCCGAGCACCGTCGGGCCGGACCGGCGCGTGGCTCGCGTCGCCAGACAATTGAAAATGTTCGAGTGGCTCGCGCCGGAGTTCCGCGCGCTGCATCCGCTGGAAGCCACTTCGCCGCAGGAATGCAGCGAAATCACCGCGCACGTGTTTCGCAGCCTCCGCTTCGATACGAATTACTATGTGCCGTCCTACCGGCGCTGGCTCGACGCCGATGTGCGGCGGCATTTGCCGGCCTACCAGTTCCACCGGCGGTTCCTGAGCCATCTGCAATATCAGGACCGGAAAGCCGGACGCTGGGTGCTGAAATGCCCGGAGCACGTGTTCGCGTTGCGGGCCATTCGCACGGTTTACCCCGATGCGCGGCTGATTTTTGTCCATCGCGATCCGGTCAAGGTGCTGTTGTCGGTCGCCCATTTGACCGAGGTGCTGCGGCGTCCGTTCACGCGGTCGCTGGATCCGAAACTGATTGGCCGCGACGAGAGCGCGCGCTGGCTGGCGGGCGCGGAGCGGATGTTGGAGACCGGCGACGACGCCGGCCTGCCGGAACCGGTCTGCCACGTGCATCACATGGACCTGATCAGCGACCCGGTCGCCACGGTGGAGAGCGTGTACCGTCACTTCGGCCTGAGCCTGCCGGACGCCGCCGCCACGGCGATCGACCGCTATGTCGCCGAGCGGCCCAACGGCGGCTACGGTCCCCGGCACTACGCGTTCGCGGATCATGGCCTGGATGAGGCGCTCGAGCGGGCACGCTTCCGGCCCTACATGTTGCGCTTCGGGATCGCCGCTGAGGTCACCTCCGGTCACGGCCGCCCAGGGTTCGCGGCGCCCGCGAAAAGGGCGGCTTCGACGACCCTTGGCTGATGCGGGTGGCTACGCGGCGCGGCGGGTCAGTTGGAACAGCGGCGCGTGGTCGGGCTGCGTGGTCACGATCGCCACCGGCATGACTGGCCGCGGATCGTCCAGCGCGATATGGAACCGCTGGATCAACGACGCGAGCACCAGCACCGCCTCCGCCATCGCGAACTGCGCGCCCACGCAAATGCGCGGACCGGCGCCGAACGGCATGAACGCGAAGCGGGGCGGCGGCGGCGCCTCGGGCATGAACCGCGCCGGGTCGAACGCGCCAGGGTTGGCCCAGAACGCGTGATGGCGGTGCAACACCCAGGGCGCGATCATCACCACGGCGTGCCGCGGCAGCCGCAAGGCGCCGATCTGGTCCGGTTGGATCGCTTCACGCACCAGGGTGAACGCGGCCGGGAACAACCGTAGCGTTTCGTTCACCACCGCCCGCGTCCGGATCAGCCGGGTCTGCACACCCTCTTCGGTCAGATCGATGCCGGAAAGTTCCTCGGCCATCCAGTTCTGTACATCGCCGGCTTTGGCGAGCAACATGCAAGCCCAGAACAGCGTGACCGCCGTCGTTTCGTGACCGGCCAGAATGAGCGTGGCCACCTGGTCGCGCAGTTCGGCCGGCGAGAACCCGGCGCCGGTCTCCGGATCCCGCGCGCTCGTCAACAGGTCGAACAAATCCCTGGGCTTTTCGCCGGGATTGGGGCTGGCGTTCCGTTCGTGCATCATCGTCTCGATCAGATGCATCCAGCGTTTGCTGAATTGGCCTCGCCGCCAGTCGCGCCAGGTCGGGATGGAGGACGGCAACAGCATGTCGAACAAATGCGGCCGCGCGAAACGTTCCCCGAACTCGGTGAGCAGACGCCGCATCGCCGCGCCATATTGCCGGGTTTCCAACGAGAACATCGAGCGGCCGGCGATGTCCAACGCCAGGGTCTGCATGAACGTCAACAGGTCCGCGGGCTGATCCGCCGTTTGCTCCAGCGTGCCCAATGCCTCCCGTGTCGAGGCCATGATGTGACGGCACAGTAACGGGATGACCCTGGGTCCCAGCGCGGGCGCGACGGTGCGCCGTTGCAGCCGCCAGGTCTCGCCCATGCTCAGCAGCAGGCCGTTCCCGGTGATCGGGCGTAAAATGCGGATTGAGGCGGGCGATCGCCGGTAATTCGCGTGATTGTCGACCAGGACGTGATGGATCGCGTCGGGCGCATTGAGCAGGACATTCTTGCGGCCGAGGAATTGCCGGACCGTGATCGCGTCGTGGTAGGCCGCCTCGGGCCAGATCGTCAGCGCGTTTTGCCGGATCGCGCGCAGGAAGTCGCGCAGCGGCAGCGGTGCCGGCGGCGGCGTTGGCACCGGCGGCACGAACAGCCCGTGCGCGATCGCATCCATCAGTCGGGGATCACCGCGATCGCCGCCATCTCGATGAGGTAATCGGGATGCGTGAAGCCGCTGACCGCGACCATCGTGGAGGCCGGCGGCGGGTTGGGAAAATACTCGCGCCGGACGCGGTGGATGACGTCGAATCCGCCCATGTCCTTCACATAGACATCGACGCGGCAAATATCGGCCATGCTGCCGCCGGCCGCCTCGACCGCGGCTTTGACGTTCTCGCACATCTGGCGGGTCTGCGCCTCGATATCGCCGACGCCGGCGATCGTGCCGTCGGCGCGTTTGGAGGTCATGCCGGAGATGAACACGATGCGGCCGCGCGCCTCGATCGCGTTGGCCTGGGAGAAGTGGCCGCTGGGTTTGCTTAAGCGGTCGGAGATGATTTGCTGGCGTGGCATGGCGCGTTACTCCGCGGCGGCCGGCGGCGCGTAGGCCGGGATGTCGGCGCGCAGTTTCGAATCCATCGGCTTCGGCCACCAGCGATGCTCCCACTCGCTGTAGAACTTCTTCAGCGTGGGCATGACCTGTTCGGCGAACAGCCGGCTGTTGTGGCGGGTCAGTTCCTTGTTCATGTTGCCGAATTGCGTCAACAGCATCAGATTGCCGACGTTCAGGTTTTCCGACAGCTCGATCAGTTGCTCGGTCACCTGTTTCGGCGAGCCGATGACGATATAGCCCGCATCAACGAGGTCCTTCATTTCCGTTGGCCGCGCGACAGTGCGCAAAGCGGCGGCGCTGACCTGGCTGGTGAGACCGGAACGCTGCGTCGCCTCGGTCGAATAACCCGGCGGCGCGGCGAAACGAGGGTCGAAGTGCAGGCAGCGGCCGAAGAAATACTCCGCCGCCCCGGTATACATTTCCAGCGCCTGGTCGCGGCTTTCGGCCACCGCGATGGTTTGCGCGAAGGCGGCGCGGTATGGGTTGCGGTCCTTGCCCAGTCGATCCATTTCGGACCAATAACCATCCATCGTCGCCTGACCCGCCTTATGGCCGTAATACGACAGATAGCAGTAGACGTAATCCATCTCCGCGCACCACTGCCACGTCTCGATCGAGCCGCCGCCGGGAATCCAGATCGGCGGATGCGGCTGCTGGATCGGCCGCGGCCAGATATTCACATAGCGCTGCTGGTTGTAACGTCCGTTGAACGCGAAGGTCTCCGGATCCTTCCAGGCCCGGATCACGAGATCGTGCGCCTCGTAATACCGCTCCCGCAACTGGCTCGGGTTCTGTCCGTAGGCGAAACAATCATCCATCGGCGTGCCGACCGGGAACCCGGCGATCAGCCGTCCGCCCGAAATCACGTCGATCATGGCGAATTCTTCCGCCACCCGGGTCGGCGGATTGTACAGCGCGATCGAGTTGCCCATCACGCAGATCGTCGCGTCCGAGGTCCGTCGCGCCAGCGAACTCGCGATCAGGTTTGGCGACGGCATCAGGCCATAACCGTTGGAGTGATGCTCGTTCACGCAGATCGCGTCGTAGCCGAGATCGGCGGCGTATTCGAGTTCATCCATGAAGTCGTTGTACATCAGATGCGCGCGCTTCGGATCGAACAACGACGAGTGGATGTCGACCCAGACCGACGGATGCTTTTCTTTAAAGTCCTCCGGCAGTTCGGTGTACGGCATCAGGTGGAACCACATCAGCTTCATGGCTGGACAACTCCTGGTCTGGCTACCGGTCAGTAGACCCCTTCTACCCGTCGCCGGCAACGATTTTCACAGCACGCCCGCCACGGCGAGCAAGGTCGCCAGCCCGGCTTCCATGCCGCGCAGACTGGGGCCGGGCGCGACATCGATCCATTCGTCCAGCGAATGCTCGCGCGCGCCGCTGCCGCCGGAGCCGATCTTGATCGCCGGGATGCCCAGGCTCATCGGGATGTTCGCGTCGGTCGAGGAGGCGTCGAAGCGGGTCTCGAACCCTTTCGCGTTGATCGCCGCTCTGGCGAATTGCACCAGTTCCAGCGACTCGCTGGTATGGCCGGCAGGCCGGTCGCCGATCGGCAGGATCTCCACCGTCACGGGACCGTTCCGTGTCGAGCGGATGTCGTTCTCCGCCGCCACCGCCGCGTGAACGATCTCCAGGAACCGTTCTTCCAGCGCGGTCAGTTCGCGGATTGATTCCGACCGCAGATCGAATTCGGTCCAGACCGCATTCGGAATGGAATTGATCGAGGTTCCGCCACCGGTCACGCTCGCGCTGTAGGTCGTCTTCGGCTCCATCGGCACCGGCACCCGGCCCAGACGAGAAATCGCGTCCGCCATCGCGAACATCGGATTGACCACGCCGAACGCGCCATAACTGTGTCCGCCGGGCGCCTTGAAGGTGACCCGGTACCGTTTCGAACCGACCCCGCCGGTGACGATCCGTTCCATGTTCGGACTGTCCACGGTGATGAACGCGCTGATGCGGTCCTTGTAGCGGCCGCGCTGGAACAAATGCCGCATGCCGCGCAGGTCGCCGGTGCCTTCCTCGCCCACATCGGCAACGAACAGAATATCCGCCCTGGTCTCGATCCCCGCCGCGTCCAACGCCCGCAGCCAGGCCAGCAGCACCGCCAGACTTCGCGTGTCGTCGCCAATGCCGGGCGCGAACAGTTTGGTGCCCTCGCGGCGGACCTTCACATCGGTGCCCGCCGGGAACACGGTGTCGAGATGCGCCGCGACGCAGATCAGCGGTCCGTTGCCGATGCCGCGGCGAATGCCGGTGACATTGCCCTCGGCGTCGATTTCCAGATCGCTCAGGCCGTGCGCCTTCGCCATATCGAACCAGGTCCGGGCGCGCACCGACTCCTGAAACGAGGGTGCTTCGATTTCCGTCAGCCGGACAATGTCCTCGACCGTCCGATCATGCTCCGCCGCCAGCACGTCAGCGGCCCGCCGGAACGCATCGCTGGTGAGAATCCGTTGGATCGTCGTCTCGGCGTGGCCGGTCATTCCCCTGGTCCTTGAAGGGCGCGTCCGATTTCCGGCAAGATGCCGCGACGCGGGAGGATTTGTCGAATGTCTCTGGAAGCAATGCAACGCCTGCTGCCCGGTCTCCCGGCGCTGCTGGGCCTGACCGTGATCCGGGCGGAACCGGACGTGGTGGTGGCCGAGCTTGTCGTGCGCCCGGAGATTTGCACGCTCGGCGACACGATCCATGGCGGCGCGATCATGGCCTTCGCCGACACGGTGGGCGCGATCGGCACCGTGATGAACCTGCGTGACGGGCAGGGCACGACAACGATCGAAAGCAAAACGAATTTCTTCGCGGGAGCGAAAGTCGGTACCACGCTGACCGCGGAGAGTGTGCCGTTGCATCGCGGCCGCCGCACGCAGGTTTGGGAGACGCGTATTACCAATCCCGAGGGCCGCCTGGTCGCCAAGGTCACCCAAACGCAAATGGTGCTGTGATCGCGCGACCACCGCGCGATCTGAAGAAACTCCAGACTCGTTCAACAAAAAACCGCGCTCCGATCGCATGTTCATGGTTTCTTAAGAAACCCGCATCACGATCGGGGCGCGGCAATAATGCCGCCTAGGAGAACGGCACGATGCTTTGCATTGACGTCGAACTCCGGTGGGGTAAGCGGCGAATACGGATCCGGATACTGATCCGTAAGTAACTTACCCAACCGGCCCCGGCGGGCAGTTAGCCCTACCCGCCGGGAGCCCGGATTATTTAACAAATTCCCCCTCTCGCGTCTATCCACGCGTACGTAGTACTTCCGCGATGGCCCAGCCTCGGCTAGGCTCACTGGCTGAACCGGAGGGAACCATCATGAAAGCAGCGGTCTTCCACGCGCCCCATCAGCCTCTGACCATCGAGGACGTCGAGATCGAAAAGCCGAAGCGGCGCGAGATCCTGCTGCGCACCGCCTATGCCGGCCTGTGCCACTCGGACCTGCATTTCATGGAGGGGCTGTACCCCTATCCGGCGCCCGCCGTGCTCGGCCACGAGGGCGCCGCCGTGGTCGAGGCCGTCGGCGAGGATGTCACCTACGTCAAACCCGGCGATCACGTCATCACCTGCCTGTCGGTGTTTTGCGGTGAGTGCGACTATTGCACCACCGGCCACACCAATCTCTGCGACAATACCGAAGTGAAATTGCTGCCAGGCGCGGCGCGCCGCCTGAAGTGGAAAGGCCAGACTCTGAACCAGGCCTTCAACCTGTCGGTGTTCGCCGAGAACATGCTGGTGCACGAACACGCGGTGGTGAAAATCGCCAAGGACATTCCGCTCGACCGCGCGGCATTGGTTGGGTGCGGCGTCATGACCGGGGTCGGCGCGGTGTTCAACGCGGCCAAGGTCGAGCCTGGCTCCACCGTCGCGGTGGTCGGCTGCGGCGGCATCGGTCTGTCGGCGGTGAACGGCGCCGCGCTGGCCGGAGCGTCGAGGATCATCGCCATCGACACCAACCAGTCGAAGCTGGAAAAAGCCCTTGAGATGGGCGCGACCGACATCATCAACGCCTCCAACGTCGATGCCGTCGCGGCGGTCAAGGACATGACCAACGGCCAGGGCGTGCCCTATTCGTTCGAGGCGATCGGCCTGAAAGCGACAGCGGAACAATGCTTCGCCATGCTGCGGCCGGGCGGGGTCGCGACCATCATCGGCATGATCCCGTTCGGCACCAAGATCGAGTTGCACGGCGCCGACTTCCTGCGCGACCGCAAGATCCAGGGCACCAGCATGGGCGGCAATCGGTTCCGCGTCGACATGCCGCGGTTGCTGGAACTGTGGCGCCAGGGCCGCCTGAAACTGGACACGCTGATCTCCGGCAAGATCAAGCTCGATCAGATCAACGAAGGCTTCGAGATGCTGAAGTCCGGCGCCCCGGTGCGCAACCTGATCGACTTCGGGGTCGTCTGACCATGCAGTACGGAGCCGGTTTCCCGCTAAAGGCGCTGCCTGACGCCGCCGCGATGCGCGACTACGCCAGAGCGCTGGAGGAAGCCGGCTTCGATTTCACCGGCACGGCGGGTCACACCATGGGCCAACCGGCCGGGACATATCCCGACCGGGCGGCGCCGCAATATGTCGGGCCGTTCAACGACCCGTTCGTGACGTTTTCGTTCCTGGTCGGCGTGACGCAACGCATTCGGTTCATGAGCGCGATTTTGATTCTGCCCGCGCTGCCGACCGGGCTGGTGGCGAAACAGGCCGCGGAACTGGCCTTGGTCAGCGGCGGGCGGTTCGATCTCGGTGTCGGGGTCAGTTGGAACCCGGCCGAATACCGCGCGCTTGGCCAGGACATGCGTGGCCGCGGCGCGAGGCTCGAAGAACAGGTGACGCTGCTGCGCCGCCTGTGGTCAGAGCCGTACGTGACCTTCAAAGGCCGATTTCACGACTTCGAAAACATCGGTCTCGCGCGTCCGGCGGCCGCGCCCATTCCAATCTGGTTCGGCACCGGTACGGACGAGGCGGTGCTGCGCCGGGTCGCCCGTCTCGCCGATGGCTGGATGACGATCGGCGACTTCCTGCCGCACGTCGCGCGATTTCAGCAGTATCTGCGGGAGGCGGGACGCGATCCGGTGGGTTTTCCGATCCGTGGTTCGCTGCTGGCCGAAGATGGCGGATCGCAGACGTGGATCGCCACCGCCCGCGCCTACCAGGCCGCCGGCGTCACCCACATCACGATCGCTGCGCCGCCGGCGCTGACGCCGACCCAGGGCCTCGAACGCGTCGCCGAGGCGCGTGCCGCCCTCGCCAAAGTGCTGGTATAGAGAATTCTTCCATCAGACCGCGCACGCCGACGCCCCCTGTCATTGCGAGCGAAGCGAAGCAATCTCCATCCATGCGGACACGGAGGTTGCCGCGTCGCTTCGCTCCTCGCAATGACAGTCCGTCGCTTCGCTCCCCGCGATGACAGCGGCACGAACGCGTGCTGGTGCGATTCGATCGGAAAGCGCGCTGGCGCCCGTCCTCAATCCAGGCCGCGCGCTTTCTTCCACGCCGCGAAGTCCGCCTTGCACTGGTCGTTCTGCGCGGGGAACAGTCCAATCAGCGAACGGCCGTTCTTGACCTCGGCCTCGGCGAATTCATCGAACAGGGTTTGCGCGGCGGCTTCCGCGGCGATCTCGTCGACCAGATCGGCCGGAATCACCACCACCCCATCGCAATCGCCGACGATCACATCGCCGGGATACACCGCGACACCGCCGCACGCGATCGGCAACCCAATATCATACGGTTGGTGCACGATCGGACTGGGCGGCGAGGTCGGGCGGCGATGGTACGCCGGCAGCCCGGTCTTCAGAATGCCCTCCGAATCCCGCAACCCACCATCCGTCACGATGCCCGCGCAACCGCGTGCCGCCAGCCGCCCAATATACAGATCGCCCGCCGAGGCCGCGCGCGCATCGCCGCGCGAATCAACCACCAGAACGTGACCGGGCGGGCATTCCTCCATCGCCTTCTGCTGCACATTGCCCAGCGGGCTGGACTTGTCCTTACGATGCGGAATGAACCGCATCGTGTAAGCAAATCCCACCATCCGCGGAATATCCAGGCGAAGCGGGGACACCTCCTGCAGGAACATGTTGTTGAAGCCGCGCCGGTTCAACAACCCGGTCAATGTCGAGGTCGCCGCGCCATTCAGCGCGTCTTTGGTCTTCCGCGATAGCTCCGCCATGGCTGCCTCCCTTGCTGGCCGCTGTCTTAGCCGTTGACGCGCCGCCAGTGAAGAACCGTCCGCCGCTCAGCCGCGCGTGGCCGCGAAATTCCGCCACCACCGAGCCATCCGACGATCCCGTGACGGAAACGTCATAGATGCCGGACCGTGCCGACCGCGACCGCTCCGCCGCCTCGGTCATCCCTTGAACACCGGCGGGCGTTTTTCCTGGAACGCCCGCACCCCCTCGGCGTAATCGTCCGTGCGCCCGGATTCACCTTGCAATCGCGCTTCAAGATCCAGTTGCGCGTGCAACGTGTTGGTACCAGCGGCGGCGAACAGTGTCTTCATCCGCGCCAGGGCACCGGTCGGGGCTTTCGCGAGGCCGGCGGTCAGCGCTTCCGCTTCCGCCATCAGGTCCGCGTCATCCACCGCTTTCCAGATCATTCCCCAGGACGCGGCCGTTTCGGCGTTGACGGGGTCCCCCAGCATCGCCAGGGCACGCGCGCGGGCCTCGCCGACGGAATGGGTCAAAAAGAAACTGGCGCCTGAATCCGGCACCAGCCCGATCTTCACGAACGCCTGCACGAAACGGGCGCTTTTCGCCGCCAGAACGATATCGCAGGCGAGCGCGAAGCTGGCTCCCGCGCCGGCCGCCACGCCATTGACCGCGCACACCACCGGCAGGCGGGACGCGCGCAAACGCCGCACGACCTCATGATGGTACGTGTTCGCCAGTGCCCGCAGATCCGGCGGCCCATTGGGTCCAGGTGTGACCTCCGGGCCAAGCTCCTGACCGGCGCAGAACCCGCGGCCATTGCCGGTCAGCAACAGAGCGCGCGTCGACGGATCGGCCTCGGCCGCGCCAATCGCCTGGAGCAACTCGGTCAGCATCGCCGGGTTCACCGCGTTCAACTTTTCCGGGCGGTTCAGGATCAGCTTGCGCCAGCCGTCCTTCATTTCGATCTCGATCATGTCCCGCGCTTCCTCACTGGCTCGCTTCAGGGTAGGCGGTTCCCGCCGATCCCCTCAAGCCGCGATGTTGTCGAGCAATCGCACGGAGCCAAGCCGCGCCGCCGCGATCAATCGCGCGCCCGGAGCCGTTCTCGGAATCTCCCGCAGCGTCGCACCATCGACCAGAGCGAAATAATCGACGGCGAACCCGGCGTTCGTCAGCCTCGCGCGCGCGGCATCCAATGGCTCGTCCGCGCTTCGGCCATCCGCGAGCACCCCTGCCGTCTCGGTCAGTACGGCATGGAGCAGCGGCGCCCGCGCGCGCTCCGCCTCGCTCAGAAACCGGTTGCGCGACGACATCGCGACTCCGTCCGGTTCGCGGACCGTCGCGACCCCGACGATCGATAGCGGCAGGTGCAAATCGTCCACCATCCGGCGTACAACCTGCAATTGCTGCCAGTCCTTTTCCCCAAAATACGCACGGTCCGGCCTGACCTGACCGAACAGTTTCGCGCATACCGTGGCCACGCCGCGGAAATGCCCAGGCCGCGCGGCGCCCTCCCAGTGTTCGGCCGGTCCGGTGACGGTGATCGTTGTCGCACCGTCGGGCGGATACATGGTTTCGACGTCCGGCATCCAGACCAGCGCGCAGCCGCACGCCTCCAGGATCGCGAGGTCGCCGGTCTCATCGCGGGGATAGCGCGACAGATCCTCGGCCGCGCCGAACTGCAGCGGATTGACGAAGATCGAGGTTACCACCGCCGCGCCCGACGTCACGGCCGCGCGGACCAAAGCGCGATGACCATCGTGCAACGCGCCCATGGTCGGCACCAGCGCGATCGAGCCGTGCGACGCCCGCGGCGTCGTGGTGGCCGCGCGCAAATCGGCGAGAGTTCGGACGACACGCATGCACCGGACCTTGGTCCGGGCGCGATCCAGGGGCAACATGCCGTTGAAGCATGGGAGACCGGCATGAAACTCGCGGGAAAAATCGCCCTCATCACGGGCGGGTCGCGCGGCATCGGACGCGCCACCGCGCTCGCCTTCGCCGCCGAGGGCGCCGATATCGCCTTTTGCCATCTCGATGACGGCGACAAGGCCGATCAGACGGCGGCGGAAATTCTCGCCCATGGCCGCCGCGCGATGCATCGGTCGCTCGATGTCGCCGACATCGGAGCCAGCCGGGATTTCGCCGCCGCGGTGGCGCGCGATTTCGGCCCGGTCGACATCCTGTTCAACAACGCCGGCATGAACATCCGCAAACCGTTCGAGGCTTATACGGAAGCAGAATTCGACCGCATCATCGCGGTGCACCTGAAGGGCATGTTCTTCATGGCGCAGGCCGTCTATCCGGCGATGGTCGCGCGCGGCCAGGGCTGCATCATCAACGTCGCCTCGCAGCGTGGGCTGAAGGGCGCGGTCAACTCGGCGCCCTATTCCGCCGCCAAGGCCGCGATCATGGGATTCACCCGCGCCCTGGCGTGGGAGGCGACGCCGAAAGGCATCCGGGTCAACGCCATCGCCCCGGGCCCGATCGCCACCGACCTGACCGCGACGATGACGCCGGAGGATCGCCAGGCCTTTATCGACGCGCTGCCCGTCGGCCGCTTCGGCCGGCCCGAGGAAATCGCCGCCACCGCGTTGCTGCTCGCCGGTCCCGACGGCGGGTTCTATGTTGGCGCGACCCTGTCGCCCAATGGCGGGGATATCATGTATTGACGCCGTTACCCGCCGAAACGATCCACCTGCCGTTCGAGCCCGGCCCGTATCGAATGGCCATGGGCCTCGTGGCCGTGCCCGAGCCGGAATGGTTCGAGATCGACCAGCGCTACAAGGCGGAGATCGCCGAACGGCATCGCCTGTTGGCGGCGCACCATGCCGAGGTGTTCGGAGTCGAACCAGGCTCGGAACCCGCGCGCGCCGAGACACTGGCGATGCTGATCGAGCACCTGACCCGGGTGCACCCCGCCTGGTTCGCGTGCGACCGCACCACGATCCACAACCGCCTGAGCGATGAGCACTGGGATCGCTCGGCGCACGACCCGCTCGAACTGGCTGGACGCCTCGTGCAGGAGGATTTGTGCCTGATCGAGGCCTCGCCCGAGGGACCCCGCCTGACCGCCGCCGTGCTGTGTTTCCCCAGCCGTTGGCGCTTGCACGAGAAGCTTGGCCGGCCGCTCGCCGAGGTCCACGCCAAGGTGCCGTTCTATGGCGATCGGCTGGCGCGTCCGGTCGACCGGTTCATGGCGCATGTCCGGCCCGGCCATATCGCGGCCCGCCTCAACTGGTCGGTGCTGGACGACCCCACGTTGTTTCAACCCGCCGGCAAATGGCGCACCGCGCACGACGCGACGATCACGGAACAAAATGCCGGGGAGCGTTTGTTCCTCCGGGTCGAGCGGCAGACCCTGCGGCGCCTGCCGGCGACCAGCGCCGTGCTGTTCGGCATCAGGGTGCATGTTTATCCGCTGGCCGGAGCGGTGACGATGCCTGAAACCGCCGCCGGCCTCGCCGCCGCCGTTCGGGCCCTGCCGGCCGAGACGGCGCATTACAAAAGCCTGCCGATGTTCCAGGCGGCGCTGCTCGCGTGGCTGGACCGGCGCGCCGCCTGACCCTCGATCCAGGGAGCAGCGGCGCGATCCGGCCGCCACCGCCTGGATGCGCTCAAAGCCCGAGGACCGGCCGTGACCGAAGCCCGCGGGATTAAGGGAGGCTTCACCGGCATTTACCGCTTGTTCATCTTTGTCGGCGATCCTGAGCGGCATTCTTGATCGGCGACGTTTCGTATGTCCCAGGCTACGGCTGTTACTCCAACCGCGCGTTCCCCGGCCGCGCGGACGCCGATCCGGCTGCTCCAGGCCGTTTCAGCACTGCTGATCCTGGTGTTGCTCGCTGCCGACCTGGTCGTACTGCTCCGGCTGCGTGAGGACGCGTTCCTCGTTACCGAGAAAAATATGAGCACCATCGCCCTGACTCTGGCCGAGCAGGCGGATCGGGCGGTGCAGGGCATGGATCTGGTTTTGGACGGCATCCGGCGTTTTGCTGCCAATCAAGGGGTGGTGGACGCCGCGACGTTCGACCGGATCATGTCCAGCCATGCCATTCACGAGACGCTTCAGGAACGAATGATTTGTCTGCCGCAGCTTAACGCATTGATTTTGTACGGTGTGGATGGGCACGTGATAAATACCAGCCGTTCCTGGCCGGTACCGCCGGTCGACATCAGCGATACTGACTATTTCAAATCGATGATGGGCAATCCGGCGCTGGATCTGTTCATCACCGCACCGTTTCAATACCAGACGGATGGGGTTTGGACCTTGTTCCTGTTACGCAAGATTCGCGGTGCTGATGGCAAACCCGCCGGGTTGCTGGCGGCGGCGATCGAGCTGCGTTATTTCGAGGAATTCTACCGCTCGGTCTCCATCGGGGATGACGGGACAATCTCGCTGCTGCGGGGCGACGGCGTGCAGCTCACCCGGTATCCACCGGCGCCGACGACCGGCCAGAACTTATTGGCCGCGCAGCGATTCCTGGGCGATGCGAACGCCGGAACGTTCCACGGGCCCAGTCCATTCGATGGAACGATAAGGATCAAGGCCGCGCGGCGGTTGAAGACCTATCCGCTGATCATGCTGATCACCCTCGACGAGGGGGCGGCGCTGGTCGAATGGTGGCACATGGTCTGGGTCCTGAGTCTCGGTACCGGCGGCTGCTGCGTGGCCATCATCATCGCCGCTTTCGCCATGGGCCGGCGCTGGCGGCACCGCGAAGCACTCAGCCAGGAGCGCGAGAGCCGGGCTCTGGCCGAGGCCGAATTGATGCGGGAGCGTGAACGCAACGCGGAGAATGAAAGCCGGGCCAAGTCCGGCTTCCTCGCCATGATGAGCCACGAGATCCGGACACCGATGAACGGCGTGCTCGGCCTCACCGGTACCTTGCTCGATACGCCGTTGACCAAGGATCAGCGCGAAACCGTCGAGGCGATTCGGGATTCGGGCGATTCGCTGTTGCGGATTTTGAACGATATTCTGGACTTCTCGAAGCTCGACAGCGGCCGCATGGAGCTGGAACAGACGCCGTTCTCGCCCGCCACCCTGACGCAGAATCCGGTCAGCCTGTTGGGTCCCAGGGCACGCGCGAAAGGCCTGAAGATCACCGCGACATGCGATGACGGCTTGCCGGACGCGCTGCTCGGCGACGCCGGGCGCATCCGCCAGGTGCTGATCAACCTCGTCTCGAATGCCGTGAAGTTCACCGAGCATGGTTCGGTGACGGTCCGGTGCACCTGCCCGGCGCGGGATGAGGCCTCCGCCACGCTGGTGTGGACCATCACGGACACCGGCATCGGAATTCCCGATGACCGCATCGGCCGGCTGTTCGGCGAATTCAGCCAGGCGGATGCGTCGATCACCCGGCGGTTCGGCGGATCCGGCCTCGGTCTCGCGATCAGCAAGCGGCTCATCGAGCAGATGGGCGGTAGCATTGGCGTCGAGTCGCACGCCGGGGAGGGTTCAGTATTCACGTTCACACTGGTTCTGCCCATTACCGAACCGGTGCCGGAGGAAACCGCGGCGCCGGTCGATGTCGTCGGCGCGTTCGAACAGCGGCTGCGACTGCTCGGCCGTTCCGCGCGCATCCTGTTCGCCGAGGACAATCCGACCAATCAGTTCGTGGCCTTGCAGTTGCTCCGCGGTTTCGACGTGCAGGTCGATGTCGTCGCGGATGGGCTGGAGGCGGTGCATGGCGCATCCAGCTTCCTCTACGATGTGATCTGCATGGATATGCGCATGCCGGAAATGGATGGTCTGGCGGCGACGCGCACGATCCGCGCCCTGGGCGGCCGCCTCGCCACGATACCGATCATCGCTTTGACCGCGAACGCGTTCCCCGAGGACGTGGCGGCATGTTTTGAAGCCGGAATGACGGGTTTCGTCGCCAAGCCGGTCCGCAAGGAGACGCTGCTCGCCGCGCTGCTGACCGCGCTTGGCACCCAGTCGCCCGCGATCGCCGTGCCGGCGGGGACCGAGCCGGGGGATGGGGCTCTCGACGGCCTCGCCTTTGGGCGCTTGACGGAGGAGATCGGCGCCGAGGGCGTCGCCGAACTGGTCACGATGTTCGAGGCCGAGACGCGCGCCCGGCTGAGGCTGATCGCGGATGGCGCGCTGGATCACGCGAGACGCATCAGGGAGGTTCACAGCCTCAAGGGCGCGGCGACGGCGGCGTGCGCGATGTCGCTGTCGCATCGCGCGGCGTCCATCGAAACGTGCCTGAGAAGTGACGACACCCTGAATGAGATCGACGTCACCCCGCTGACCGAAGCATTGGAAGCCTGGTGCGCGGCGGTGCAGGCGTCGCCCGCCACCGAAGCGATCGCCGCGTGACAGCGGAGCCAGACGATCCCGGGCGGGACCGGCCGGTCACCTCAGGCGTCCGGCCGCGCCCGCGACCCCCCGGGATGAACCCGCCAATGAACCGTTCGGGCTCAGTGCGACAGCAGCATCGGCACGGTCATTTGCTGTAGCAGCGTCCGCGTGACACCGCCGAACACCATCTCGCGTGCCCGCGAATGCCCGTAACCACCCGTCACGATCAGATCGACTCCGAGATCGGCGGCATAGGACAGCAGCGCGTCACCCTCGCTGATGTCCTTGGCGATCGTGTGCGCCGCCTCCGCCTTCACGCCATGGCGGGCGAGGTGCAAGGCGATATCCGCCGCCGGCACGTCGCCATGCCCTTCGATCCCGTGCTTGGGATTGACCGCGAGCACGGTAACCGATTTCGCGCCGCTCAGCAGCGGCAACGCGTCATTCACCGCGCGGGTCGATTCGCGGGATGCGTTCCAGGCGACCAGCACGCGCTCGCCGACATGCTCGAACTCTCCCGCGTACGGCACGGCGAGCACCGGCCTCCCCGAGGACAGCATCACATTCACCAGCACCGCGTCGGCACTGGGCCCCTTGAAAGGCTCTTCCTCGTTTGGCTGCCCGAGGATGGTCATGTCGGCATAACGCGCGTGCAGAGCGAGCAAGGCGACCGTATCGCCGTCCACCACCCGCCATTCGCTTTCAAGACCTTCCCGCCGCACCGCTTCCCGGAAATCTTGTCCCATCGCATCCGCGCGGGCGGCCGATTCGGCACGCAGAGAGTTCACCATCTCACTCATGCCGCCACCGCCGGCGTACGGCATGCCCGCGCCGTAGAACAGGTCGGAGCCGGGAATATCCAATATGAAAATCCCCGTCAGATGTGCGCCCTGCCGCCGTGCGAGATCCACGGCGACCTTCAGGCGGGTGGCACTCCGCGGTCCTTCGTCCAGGTGGACCAGGATATCCTTGAGCATCGTTGTCCCCCATCCTCTGTTGGCCAGGTGGCAACAGTATCAGGTTCCGCTCAAATGTGCGCCTTGATCTGAATCAGACGGAAGCGAGGCGCCGCGCACGGGTCTCGCCGGGGACGCGGGCCTCGCTTTCTCCTGGGACGCGGGCATGGTCGTCCTTGGGGACGCGGGCATGGTCGTCCTTGGGGACGCGGGCATGGTCGTCCTTGGGGACGCGGGCATGGTCGTCCTTGGGGACGCGGCTATAACTGCCCCCTGGAACGCCCGCATCGTCGTCCTTGAGGACGCCGGCATCCGCGACGGAGGCAAAGCTGATCCGGCTGCCGTCCGATAACGCGATCCCGCGGTCGCGCCCGCCAAGGTCGCTGACCACGACCTGCGCGGCCCCGGACACGGCGCCGCCGCGGCTGACGCAACGCGCGCCGCGCTCCAGGATCTCCAACAGGTTAATGGGTTCCATCGGCCCGCCGGTGATGGTTCCGCCGCTCCCATCCGTCAGAGGATCGTTGTTCCGCTTCGTCAATTGATCACGCGTCGCGCGTCTGGTCATGGTACGCATCGTCGTATCCTCTGCCCGAATGCAGCGCGAATGATTAACGCGCCCGCCGGGGCAGAATGTCGCGCAAAAACGTCAACAAAGGGTTAACGGCGGAACATGTAAGAGGGGCAAAAGTGTGGGCGGAGCCCCTTATGAGGCGTATCGGATTCGCGCTCTGACGTAATGGTCGAGGGGTTCGATGACGGCGTGCCCCGCCACCTTGAGCCGACTGCCCAGATAA
>Ga0181536_10002628_pt1 | contig 20065 bp, 21 predicted proteins | sample PEATcosm2014_Bin_41_FD_121105 | JGI IMG/M metagenome (GOLD analysis project Ga0181536, IMG submission 121105) | Peatland microbial communities from MTU Mesocosm Facility, Houghton, MI, USA - PEATcosm2014_Bin17_60_metaG | ecosystem: Environmental > Terrestrial > Soil > Wetlands > Peat | place...
AGGTGACGATCGGGCCGGGCGTCGAGCTCGCCGCGGCGTGGCGCAGCCTCGGCACCACAATCGCGATCCTCGAGGGCTTTGTCGATTTCGCCTGCGAGATCTCGGTCATCGTCGCGCGCGGCGCGGACGGTGCCTGCGCGATCTATCCGGCGGTCGAGAACCGGCACGTCAACGGCATCCTCGATACCACCATCGCTCCGGCGCCGATCGCGCCCGAAGCGGCGGCGCGGGCCGCGGAAATCGCCCGCCGCCTCGCCGACGGGCTCGATATCGCCGGCCTGCTTGCCGTCGAGATGTTCTTAACCAAACGCGGCGAGTTGCTGGTCAACGAGCTGGCGCCGCGGCCGCACAATTCTGGCCATTGGACGATCGACGCGTGCCACACCAGCCAGTTCGAGCAATTAGTGCGCGCCATTTGCGGCCTGCCGCTCGGCTCGCCCGAGCGCCATTCGAATGCGCTGATGAAGAATCTGATCGGCGCCGAGGTCGCAAACTGGCGCTCGGCGCTCGACGATCCGCTCCGGAAGCTGCACCTTTACGGCAAGACGGAGATCCTGCCGGGCCGCAAGATGGGCCACGTCACCACCTTGATCCCGCGCCGCTAAAGGCGGATGCCGACTGCATGGCTGCTTGCGTGCTTCGAGACGCCCCGATTCCATCCGGCCGGGATTTGCGCTAGCGTCGGCGCCGGATGAGCATTCCTATCCTCGCGGGCGTCGGCGCGGTCGCCCAATCCTATGACGGCTTCATCATCGATATCTGGGGCGTGCTGCACGACGGCATGCGGCCCTATCCCGGCGTGCTCGATGCGCTCGAGCGCCTGAAGCAGGCGGGAAAGCGCGTCGTCGTGCTGTCGAACGCGCCGCGGCGCGCCGATCCCGTGGCGCAGCGCATGGCGGAAATCGGCATACCCAGAGCCCTCTACCACGCCCTCCACTCCTCGGGCGAGGAGGTGTGGCAGCATTTGCGGCGCCGCGACGATGCCTTTTATGCCGCGCTCGGCCGGCGCTGCTTTCACATCGGTCCGCCCCGCGACGACGGCGTGACCGCCGGGGTCGATGATCTCGTCCGCGTCGAGAGCGTCGCCGAAGCGGAGTTCGTGCTCAATACCGGTCCATGGGGGTGGGATACGACGACCGAGAGCTATGAGGCGGTGTTGCACGAAGCGCGGGCGCGCGACTTGCCGATGGTCTGCGCCAATGCCGATCTTGTCGTCATGCACCGCGGGCGGCGCATGCTCTGCGCCGGCGCGCTGGCGCAGCGCTACGAGGAATTGGGCGGCCGCGTGCGCTGGCACGGCAAGCCGTATCTTTCGGTCTATACCACCTGCTTCGCGCTCTTGGGCATCGCCGACCGGCGCCGCATCCTGGCCTTGGGCGACAGCCTGCGCACCGACATCGCCGGGGCGCGCAACGCCGGCATCGATAGCGTGCTGGTGACTTCCGGCATCCACGCCGAGGCGCTAAGCCTGCGCCCGGGCGAGCAACCCGATCCCGAAAAGCTGGCAGCGGCGATTGCGGACAGCGACGTTGCGCCGACCGCGGTGTTGCGGCAACTCGCCTGGTAGAGAATCGCCGCTCAATGGTCGCCGCGGTGCAGGATCGCGTCGGCGAGGCCGGTGTCGTAGGCGAGGCCGGCCGGCGTCAGCACCGCGGCGTGCGGGAACCTCGACTTGATCAGCCCCTTGCGCTCCAAAGCCGCCCAGGCTGCCGCGTTGGCAAGACCGGTCGCATCGCGCGACCGCACCACCGCGTCGCCGAGATGGAAATGATCGCCATGCGGCTGCGGCAGATCCTCGACTAGGATTTCGCCGTCGCCTTCGGCCGGCCGCCCATGACCGGGCAGGCGCGCTAAAGCTTGCAGCAAGGTGAGCGTGCGGAGCTGCAACGGATTGAGATTGAGCGGGTTCTTGCGCGGCGGCATGGCGCGCATCTTAGGGAACGGCGCTTTCCCGTCAAACCGGCTGAAGCGCCGCACGTGAACTTTCGCGGGGGACGTGGCAGATTCCCCGGAAACCGGCGGACGGGGGGACGATATGAATGGGTCATTGAAGCGGGCGCTGATCGCGGCATTGCCGACATTGCTGCTGCTGCCCGGCGCCGGCCGCGCGCAGCTCCTGATCTCCGGCAATGACGAGAAGGTTGCCTTCGAACCATCGGGCGCGCAGGTCGCGCAGCCGCCGGGCAAGGACACGGTGTCGATCATCGACATCGCCATTCGGGCCAAGCCGCGCATCATCGCCAATTTGCCCTTGATGAACACGATCGCCGGCCCGCCCACCAACCTCGCGATCACGCCCGATCAGCATTTGGCGCTGGTCGCCAACTCGCTCGACTGGGTCCAGGACGGCGCGAGCTGGAAAGGCGTTCCCGACGACAAGCTCTTCGTCATCGACCTCACCGCCTCGCCGCCGGCGCTCATCGCCACCTTGCACCTCGGCAAGCAGCCCTCGGGCATGGCCATCAACCACGCCGGCACCATGGCGCTCGTCGCCAATGCCGCCGACGATACGGTGTCCGTGCTCGCCATCAACGGCAAGGAGGTCAAGGTCACGGACACCGTGGCGGTCGGACCCTCTGGCGCGGCGGGCCAGCGGCCCTTCGCCGTCGCGATCACCCCCGATGGCAAGCGCGCGCTTGTCGCCAAATCCGCCGCCAACAAGGTCGCGCTCCTCGCCATCGACGGCGACAAGGTGCGCTATGCGGACTACGACATGGCTACCGGGATCTGGCCCTACAATGTCCAGATCACGCCCGACGGCAAGCTTGCCATCGTCAACGACAACGGCGGCGGCGGGCAGTCCGACGGGCAAATCGACACCGTCGCCATCATCGATATGGCGGCCGATCCGCCGCGCGTCATCGACCAGGTGGTCGTGGGCGACGGACCGGAGGGCCTGGCCATGAGCCCGGCCGGCGGTTATGCCGCCTCGCTCATCCTCAACGGCAGCGCTGGCGTGCCCAAGAGCGCCTTCTTTTACCACGAGCACTCCTTCGTCGCGCTGCTGCGCATCGAAGGCAAGAAAGTGCGAAAGATCGGCGAGACGGATGTCGGCAAGCTCGCCGAAGGCATCGCCTTCAGCCCGGACGGCCGCTATCTCTACGTCGGCAACTTCGTCGACGGCGACATCAGCATCTTGCGGCTGCAAAGCGGCAAGCTCATGCAAGTGGGGTCGCTCAAGCTGCCGGGCCACCCGGCGTCGCTGCGCGGCAGCACACCCTGACGGTGGCGGTCTCAGCCTGCTCGGCGGATGCAGGCGCCGAGCGTGGCAACGAGCCGCCGCACCTCGGCCTGGAGTCCCGGATCCCGGATGGCGCGGTAGCCGCGGATCAGCGTGGCGACGTCGCGCGGATCGATGCGCCGCAATGCATAGGAGGTCGGCTCCTCCGCAAGGCCCCCATCCGTGCGATCCCCGGCATAGCCTTCGAAGAAGAAGCCGGGCAGCACTTCGAGCACCCGCGCCACGTCATAAAGCCGGCTGGCGGAGATGCGGATGCCGCCGGACTCGTATTTTTGCACCGCCTGGAACGAGACGCCGATCCGGCGCGCCAGCGCGGTCTGGCTGAGGCCGAGCGCGAGCCGGCGCATTCTCGTGCGGCTGCCGACATGGGCGTCGATCGGACGCGGCGACTTCTGTCTCATAATCTCCGGCTCGCCGAAAGCGCGAGAAAGTGCCCGTGGAAGTACCACCGGTCATTGAGTAAAACGCCGCAAAGTTACGAAACCGTTACCCGGCCCTGATCGCCTCGGGCGAGACCGCGGAAAAGAACGACATGACCGTTGGCGAGACAGGCCGCCACGAGCGCATGGCCGAAGTTGCCTCAACGACCGCTGCCGCGCGCGAGATCGAGACCGACCGGCTTATGTCTTGCTGCGGCGCAGCCGAAGGGTCCAGTCGCGCAAATTGCTCATGAGCTGCGCGATCGTATCCCGGGTCGCCTGATCGACGAGCCGCCCTTCGGCATCGAACCTGGTGGCGGCGAAGGTGATGAAGACTTCGGGCTTGACGACCGGTATCATATCGAGGGAGGTGCAGATTTGCCGCAGATGGAACTGCGCCCGCGCCGTGCCGAGAATCCCGCTGGCCGCGCCGATGATCGCATAGGGCTTGCCGCTGAAGGGCTGGTCCGGCGGGCGCGAGGCCCAGTCGATCGCGTTCTTGAGCACGCCCGGGATCGACCAATTGAACTCGGGCGTGGCAAAGAGGATGGCGTCCGCTGCGGCGATCTCGGCGCGGAAGCGCTGCAGCGGCGGCGGATAGCCCTGCAGGCGGATGTCGTCATGGTAGAGCGGGAAATCCGAAATCTCGGCGCTCGCGAGCGTCATCCCTTCCGGCATCAGCTCGCCCGCGGTGCGCAGCGCGGCGGAATTGTGCGAGGTCTTGCGCAGGCTGCCGGAAATGCCTAGGACCTTGACGATGGCGGTCTTGCTCATTTAACGGATTGCTCCTCTCGCGGCGGCAGCGATCGCGACCGTCAAATATGGCGCGCCGCCTCATGGGGCAAGATGTTTTTCGCCCACACGAGCCAGCCGGCGCGCGCCGCTGTTCACGGGGAATGAACCCTCGGGACTTGGCCGAGGCTTGGCGCAAGGGAGGATGACGTGGCTTACAAGGACATAGTCGTTCTATTCGACGGCGGACGGGGCGAGGACACGCGGCTGCGGCTTGCGGCCGAACTCGCGCGCCGGCATCACGGCTATCTCACCGGCCTCTATGCCATCGAGGTGGCGGCCGCGCCGATCGCGACGCCGGCGCTCGGCAGCTACGCCGAGGCGGAGGCCGTGCAGAGCGCCATCGCCGCGGCGCGGGAAGCGACGAGCGAAGTCAGGGCGGCCGCCGAAAGCAGCTTCCGCGACGCATTGCAGCGTGCGGCTATTCAGGGCGAATGGCGCGTGCTCGAGGACTCGACCGTCGAGCTTGCCTCGCTGCACGCGCGCTATGCCGATATTGCCGTGCTCGGGCAGGTCGATCCCGACAATCCGCCGGCCAATGCGCCCGCGCTGCCCGAGAGCGTGCTCATGGATTCCGGCCGTCCGGTGCTGATCGTCCCCTATGTCGGACATTTCGAGACGCTCGGGAAGAACGTGCTCGTCGCCTGGAACGCGACGCGCGAGGCGGCGCGAGCCACCGGCGACGCGCTGCCGTTGCTCACGGAGGCCAAGACCGTGACCGTGCTGTCGTTCAGCCCGCCCGGCGACATCGAGGCCGAGGGGCGGCTTCCGGCCTCGCATCTCGTCGAGCACCTCCGCCGCCATGGCATCGCGGCCGAAGCCTCGACCCTCCCTTCAGGCGAGATCGGCGTCGGCGATCTGATCCTGTCGCGGGCCGCCGATCTCACCGCCGACCTCATCGTCATGGGCGGCTATGGTCATTCACGGACGCGCGAGTTTATTTTCGGCGGCGTCACACGTTCGCTGCTCCAGCACATGACCGTGCCGGTGCTGATGGCGCATTGAGCGCTACCAGCGCCGCACGCGGCCGACATCGAGGTGAATGAAATCGGAGCGCGGGTAGTAGCCGACGCCGCCGCCATGCAGCGACAGCGCCGCCCGATGCACCATGCCAAGCGACCGATCGGGCAGCCGGATGTCAATGGCCTGGCCATAGAGATGCAGGCTGTTGATCGATACGCCCTCGGTCAGGCTGGCGAGCATGGCGTTAGTCGCGGGCGAGCGGTAGCCGGAAATCACCTGGAACGGCGCGCGGCTTTGCAACCGCCGACGCAGCGCCACCAAGAGATCGAGCAGCTCGGGATTGATCGGATAGACCTCGCCGGTCCGGAAATCGCGCAACAGCCGGTTGATGCGCTCGAGTTCGCCCGGCTGATAGTGGCCGTCGACCCAATAGGTCGCCTCGAGCGACTCGCCGGTGTGGAGATGACGAAAGGACAGCGTGCGGCGCTGATCGAGCCGCAGCGCGGCCGAGGCCGGCGTCGCGACCGCTGCAACCAACGCCCCCGCGACAAGCGCAAGAATCCTCCGGCGGCTGCCGGTCGGGCCAGCATGCATGTCCCCCTCCCCCACATACTGCGGTCCGGCCGATCGGACCGGCCACAGTTTGTATTATTGCGCTGCGGTGGACAAGCTTTTGGTTAATGCCGCCTTGGCCGTCGAACGCATCGGCGGCGGCTCGGCGCTGGCATCGAGCGCTTCCATCAGCCGTCGGTCGCGGCCATAGATGTCGCTGTCGAACTCGACGGTGCCGTCCTCGTCGGCGATTGCGGTGAAGTAGACGATATAGACCGGGACGGTGTGGGGCAGCGGAATGCGCTGCGTCGCGCCCGTCGCGATGGCATCGTCGAGGGCGGAGCGCGGCCACTCCGGGGCCGCTTCCAGCACGCGCTCGGCGAGCTCGCGCGGATGCTCGAGCCGGATGCAGCCGTGGCTCATGGCCCGCCGCGCCCGCCGGAACAGCGCGCGCGCCGGCGTGTCGTGGAGGTAGATGTCGTCGGGATTGGGCATTTCGAATTTGAGCGTGCCCAAGGCGTTCTTCGGGCCGGGAAGCTGCTGCAGCTCGCGGCCACCGGGGACCTCGACGTAAGCAAAGTCGTTGTGCTCGAGATATTTCTTGTCGCGGTTCAAGGCCGGGCGGATTTCGTTCTCGATGATCGAGGACGGGACTTTCCAAGGCGGGTTGAGCAGGATCGAGGTCATTCGCGCACGCAGCACCGGCGTCGGATGCTCGGGCGCGCCGACGATCGCATGCATGGCGAGCGGCGCCTGGCCGGGCTCATAAAGCGTTGCGGTCGCCGACGGCACATTGACCTCGACCCGCGTCTCCGGCCAGTTGCGCGGCAGCGAGCGCCAGCGCTCGAGATTGAGCTTGATCTGCTTGACCCGCGCCGCCGGCGTCACGTTGAGCGCCGCCAGGGTGGCGCGGCCCACCGCGCCGTCATCGGCGAGTCCGTGCGCCGCCTGGAAGCGCTTGACCGCCGCTGCGAGCGCGTTATCGAAAGCGTCGCCCGTGCCGGCCTCGAAGCCCTCGGCGGCAAGACGCTCGCGCAGCTTATCGACGCCGTCGCCGCTGTCGCCGAGCTTCAGCGGCACAGTGAGCGCCAACGGCCGCCAGCGCGACGTCGCCGCGTAATCGCGATAGCGGGTCAGCGCTTGGCGCAGTCGCTCATAAGCGGGATCGCTCGGCGCCAGCGCCGCGAGCGTCGCGGCAATCGAACCGTCGAGCGCGCGCCCCAGCACCTTTTCGGCGTCGAAGGCGGGAGACGACATGGTCCAATCGCTCTCGATCTCCGAGGGTGCGACGCGCCCGTGGACGAGCGCCGCCGCGTAGCGCAGGAATGCGTCGGTCAGCAACAGCTCGCGCGCGGCTGCCGGCGCATCGGGCACGCCGTAGCCGGCGCGGTCGAGGCCGTGTGAGTCCGACTCGGCAAGGGCCTGGGTCAGCTCCGCCTGCCGCTCCGCCGCCCAGATCGGCGCGAATTGGCGCGGCTCGTAGAGCGACAGCAGTTCGGCGCGATCGAGGTTGCGCGTGGCGATCCGGAGATCGCCGTCGCCGCGCAGCAACGCCTCGACGGCAGCGGGCGTTGCGGCGGCGGGCTCGGGCGCCGCATGGCCGAGCGCCGGCACCGCTGCGACGACAAGCAAAACAAGAATGAATTTGCGCAAAATGCTGGCTGTCGGCATCGCCGAACCGGGGCGGTCATTCAAGGGCCTATAATTCAACCAGATCCCCTTGCATACAACGTTAATCGGGCCGGCGCGGCAGCGAAGAGCGCGGGATTCCGCGGCGCTGTGGCGCGGCGGTGACGGCCACGTGCCGCCGCGCCGGGCGCGGCGTGGCTCTGCTCCGCGATTTCGCCTATGATGAGTGCATGGATTATCGCGACCGTCACGTCGTCGTCGCCGGCGGCACAGGCGCGCTCGGCACCGCCGTGGTCGGCGCGCTGCTCGAGGCGGGCGCCTTCTGTCACGTCCCCTTCTTCATCGCGGCCGAGGCCGCCCGGTTCGCGCCGCGCGGCCACACCCGCCTCCGCCTCGTCGGACCCGTCAATCTCGGCGAGGAAGCGGCGGTGGCGCAGCTTTATGACGGGGTGCCGCTTCTGTGGGCGTCGATTCACATCGCCGGCGGGTTCGCGATGAGCACGATCGCCGAGACCGGCAAGACAGAGATCGCGGCGATGCTCGAGATGAATCTGGTCTCCTGCCACCTCTGCTGCGCCGCCGCCGTGCGGGCGATGCGCCGGACCGGCGCGGGCGGCCGCATCGTCAACATCGCCGCGCGAAACGCGCTGGAGCCGCGCCTCGGCGCGGGAATGGCGCCCTACACGGCGGCCAAGGCCGCAGTCGCTGCGCTCACCCAAGCGCTAGCAGAAGAGGTCGCACCCGACGGCATTCTCGTCAATGCCGTGGCGCCTTCGATCGTCGACACCGCTGCCAATCGCGCCGCCATGCCGAAGGCGGATCATGCGCGCTGGCCCAAGGTGGAAGAGATCGCCGCCACCATCCTCTTCCTGGCGGCGCCGGAAAACCGCGTGACGCGCGGCGCCGTGGTGCCGGTCTACGGCCGCAGCCTCTAAAGCAAAGGGACCCGAGGCGGGCCGCCCCGGGTCCCCATTCGTTCGAGCCGTTGCGCGCGGTCAGTCGCGGCGCTGGCCCATGAGCTGCATCAGCATCAGGAACAGGTTGATGAAGTCGAGATAAAGGCGGAGCGCGCCCATGACCGCCTTTTTGCCGGCGACCGCGGTGCCGTCGCCTTCCCAATACATCTCCTTGATGCTCTGCGTGTCCCAGGCGGTCAAGCCGGTGAACACGATGACGCCGATGACGGAGATCGCGAACTGCAGCCCGGCCGAGCCCAGGAAAACGTTCACCAGGCTGGCGATGACGACGCCAATGAGGCCCATGAACAGGAACGACCCGAAGCGCGTTAGATCTCTCTTCGTCGTGTAGCCGTAAAGGCTCATGGCGAGGAAGGTCCCCGCCGTGATGAAGAACACGCGCGCGATGCTCGTTCCAGTGTAAATTATGAAGAGCCCGGACAGCGACAGTCCAACCAGCGCCGCATAGGCCCAGTAGGTCGCCTGCGCCGCCGGCAGGCTCATGCTCTGGATGCGGAAGCTGAGCAGAAGCACCAGCGCCAGTGGCGCGAAGATCACCACCCAGTAGAGGAACGTGCCGACGATCTGCTGATAGAGGCCGCTCGTCGCGGCGAAATAGGCGACGAGACCGGTGATCGCGAGACCGCCGGCCATGTAGTTGTAGATGCGCAGCATATACTCGCGCAGACCGACGTCGATGCCGACCTGCGGCAGCGTCGCGCGGGCGGTCCAGCGGTTGCCGGAATCATAGGACATAGGAACCTCTCTGGAATCCCTAAAGCTTGGGGTTCGGGGAAGCATATTGGCACAGTTTTCCGCCAATTCAATGAGCTCCCGTAGCCCGTCCAGGCGCCGGCAGGGCTAGGCCGCCGCTTTACTCGCTCCGCAGGTAGGGCGCGGGCTTGGCGCCCAAGGCCCGCCAGGTGCCGGCATAGCCGAGGAAGAGCGTCAGAAGCGTCGCCAGCGCCACCGTCGCCGCCACGGCGCCCGGCCGGAAGCTCCATTCGGTCCCCATGACCCGCGTCAGCACCAGCCAGGCCGCGAGCGTGCCGATCCCGGCGGCAAGCGCCGCGGCGGCCAGGCCCAGGAGCCCGTATTCGATGACATAAGCGCGGGTGATGTCGCGCCGCGTCGCGCCCAGCACCTTGAGCACCACCGCATCATAGACCCGGCGGTGGTGGCCGGAAGCGACCGCGCCAGCAAGGACCAGGATGCCGGCCGCCAATGCCACCGCCGAGATGGCGGTGAGCGCCGCGGCGATGGCGTCGATGACCCCGGCTAGATTGGCGAGCGCGTCCCGTACCGAGATCGCGGAGACGTTGGGAAAGCGCTGGCTCACCGCGCGCGCGAGCGCGGCTTCACTGCCGGGCGCCGTCCGCGCCGTTGCGATATGCGTCTGCGGCGCGCCGTCGAGCGTGCCGGGCGAGAGGACGATAGCGAAATTGAGGCCCAGCGAGGTCCAGTCGATTTCGCGTAGATTGGCGATCCGCGCCGTGAGTTCGCGGCCGAGCACGTTGACCGTGAGCGTGTCGCCGAGTTTGAGCCCCATGCCGCGGGCGAGCTCGGCATCGAAGGAGACCAATGGCGGGCCGCGGTAATCGGCCGGCCACCACGAGCCCGCGACGAGGCGCGATCCAGCCGGCAGCTCCGCCGCATAGGTCAGGCCGCGGTCGCTGCTGATCGCCCAGCGCGCCTCGGGCGCGACCGCGGCGCGCTCGACCGGCACGCCGTTCAAGGCGCTGATGCGGCCACGGAGGCTCGGCACACGCGCCAGCTCGGTGACGCCGGGCATGTTGTGCAGCAAGGCATCGAACGAAGCGGTCTGGTCGGGCTGGATGTCGATGAAGAAGAAGGACGGCGCGTGCTCCGGGAGGCGCGTGTCGATCTCGCTCATGAGATTGCCTTCGACCAAGGCGATCGCCACCAGCACAGCGAGCCCGAGCCCGAGCGAGGCCAAGACGCCCGCGGTCGGCGCCCCCGGCCGGTAGAGATTGGCGAGCGCCAGGCGCAGTCCGGGCCGGCGCGGCCTGCCGACGTGGCGCGCGGCCCAGACCAGCGCCGCCGCGGCGAGCCGGAACAGCGCGAGCGCTGCGACCGCGCCCAGCACCGACCATAGCGCCAGCCGGCGGTCGGTCGCGCTCAGCACCGCCAACCCGGCGAGCAGCGCTCCCGCAACGGCCACCGCTGCAATGAACCGCGCCGGCGGCCGGCCGAGCACCGGCTCGACCCGGGCGCGGAACAGGCCGCCGGGATTGACCGCCGCTGCTGCGCCCAGCGGCCACAGGGTGAAGGCAAGCGTCGCGAGGAGCCCGAATGTCGCGGCCAGAAGCAGCGGCGCGGGATAAATCCCGAGCCGGGCGCTGACCGGGAGCTGCGCCGGCAGAAGCGACGCGGCGAGGAACGGCGCGAGCGCCCCTAGCACCAGGCCCAAAGCGATGCCGCCTGCCGCCAGCGCGAGAGTCTCTGCGAGATAGGTCCGGAAGATCAGCCGCCGCGACGCGCCCAGGCATTTGAGCGTCGCGATGGTTTCGGTCTTGCCGGCGAGATAGCTCGCGATCGCATTGCCGACCCCGACGCCACCGACCAGCAACGCGGTCAGCCCGACCAGAGTCATGAACACCGTCAAGCGATCTAACAGCCGCTGCAAATTTGGCGCGGCATTACCGAGGTCGCGGATGCGCCAGCCGGCATCGGGAAAGGCCGCGCGCAAGCCCGCGACGAACTGCGCCGAAGCGCTCCCGGGGGGCAGCCGCAAGCGGTAGCCGTAACTGATGAGCGTGCCGGGAGTGACCAGTCCGGTTGCGGCGAGCGCGGGCTCGCCCACCATCACGCGCGGGCCGAACTCGAGCAAGCCGCCGATCGCGTCAGGCTCATGGACGAGACTTGCGCGTATGGTCAGCACAGCGTCGCCGACGCGGATGCTGTCGCCCTCTTTGATGCCGAGCCGGTCCATCAGCCCCGGCGCCACGACCGCGCCCCAATGCCCCTCCTTCAGCGCCAGCGCCGCGGCGAGCGACGGCGCCTGCTTCCCGCCCGCGACCGCGAGGGTCACGGCGCCATAGAGCGGATAAGCCGCATCGACCGATTTGAGCTCGATGAGGCTGGTGCGCTCGCCGTCGAGCGTCCGCGCCATGGCGCGCATCTGCGCCACTTCCGAGATTTGGCCGCGCGCCGCAAGGTAGTCGCGCTCGCGCGCATCGGCGGTGCGGTGAAAGAGCTGCAGCTCGACATCGCCGCCCAAGAGAGAGCGCGAATCCCGCGCCAAGCCGGCTTTGACCGCGGCGCTCAGCGAGCCCACCGCAGCGATGACCGCCACGCCCAGCGCGAGACAGGTAAGAAAGACGCGAAAGCCCCTGATGCCGCCGCGCAGCTCGCGGCGCGCGATGCGCCAAGCGAGCGGTCCCATCGCTCAGCCGCGTCCCAGCCGGGCGAGGCCGACGGCGCTGTCTTCAGCGATCCTGCCGTCGGCGAGAGCGACAATGCGCTCGCAGCGGCGGGCGAGTTCGTGGTCATGGGTGATGAGCAAGAGCGTCGTGCCGCGCTCGGCGCGCAGCCGGAAAAGGAGGTCGATGACGAGCCGCCCGGTGGCGCCGTCGAGATTGCCGGTCGGCTCGTCGGCAAGCAGCAGCTTGGGCGCGGCGACGAAGGCGCGGGCGATGGCGACGCGCTGCTGCTCGCCGCCCGAAAGCTGCGCCGGATAATGGAGGAGGCGCGCGCCGAGCCCGACTTCCTCGAGCCCGGCGCGGGCGCGCGCGAAGGCGTCGGCGCGGCCGGCGAATTCCAAGGGCATGGCGACGTTCTCGAGTGCCGTCATGGTCGGCACCAAGTGGAAGGACTGGAACACGATGCCGATGGTGTCGCGCCGGAAGCGGGCGAGCGAATCCTCGTCGAGCCGGCCGAGATCCAATCCTGCGACCTCGACTCTGCCGGCGGTCGGCCGCTCGAGTCCGCCGAGCACCATCATCAAGGTCGATTTGCCCGAGCCCGAAGGCCCGACCAATCCTACGGACTCGCCGGCTTCGATGCGCAGGGAAATGCCGCGCAGGACGTTGACGGCCCCAGCCGCACTCGCCAGTGTGAGATGCAGATCCTCGACGAGGACGATGGGACCATCGGAAGGGAAGGGCATGCGCCCTCTTGTTGCGCAGCGGCTGGCCGGATATGGCGGCTGGCGCGCGCTTGTCAACTGCGCCATCGCGGCGATTCTGTCGCTGGGGCTCGCCGCTGCGGCGGAGGCGCGGCCGGTGCGCGTGCTCGCCTTCGGCGACAGCCTTATCGCCGGCTATGGCTTGCCGCCCGAGGAGACCTTCCCGGCGCGGCTCGAGGCCAGGCTGCGCGCCGACGGCATCGCGGCGCAAGTCATCAACGCCGGAGTCTCCGGCGATACCACGGCCGGCGCGCTGGCCCGGCTCGACTGGTCGCTCGGCGACAAGCCCGACTACGTCCTGGTCGAGCTCGGCGCCAATGACGCGCTGCGCGGCCTCGATCCGCAGCTTGCCTACGCCAATCTCGACCAGATCCTGGCGCGGCTCAAGGCGGCGCAGGTCAAGGTCATGCTGCTGGGCATGCAAGCGCCGGCCAATTGGGGGCCTGACTACGCCCGATCCTTCGATGCGATCTACCCCAAGCTCGCGGCGAAATGGCGGGTGCCGCTCTATCCTTTCTTCCTCGACGGCGTGGCGCTCGATCCCAAGCTCACCCAGGGCGACGGGCTTCATCCCAACGCCAAGGGCGTTGAAATCATCGTCGAGCGTCTGGCGCCGGCGGTCGAGCACTGGCTCGCGCAGGGAGAAGGACAAGGCTGAGCCGGGCCATGCTGCGCCTTTTCGTCGGCATCGAACTGCCGCCCGAGATCAAGCTTCGCCTGTCGCTCATCTGCGCCGGCGTGCCCGGCGCGCGCTGGGTCGATGCCGGCAATTTGCATCTGACCTTGCGCTTCATCGGCGAGGTCGATGAAGGCGTGGCCAGCGACATCGATGCCGCTTTGGCGCAAATCCGCGCGCCGCGCTTCGCGCTCGCGCTCGCCGGCGTCGGACACTTCAGCACGCGCATGCTTTGGGTCGGCGTCGAGCGCAGCCCGGCGCTCGTCCATCTCCGCGACCGCGTCGAAAGCGCGCTCGTCCGGCTCGGCCGCGAGCCCGAGGGGCGGCGCTATGCGCCCCATATCACGCTCGCGCGCCTCAGGGGCACGGCCGAAACGCGGGTCCAGGCCTTCCTCGCCGAGCATGCGCTGTTCCGCACCGAGCCTTTCGCGGTCGAGCGGTTCAGCCTGGTCGCGAGCTATCTCACGAAGAGCGGCGCGATCTATGAGGACAAGGCGGATTATGCGCTGCGCTGAGCGGCAAGCCGGCGAAGTGAATCGCGGCCGGGGCGGTTGAGGGGGACACCGCCGCCGGCCGCGACCTTCGCGCGCGACACCGAATATGGGCGGCGACGAACGCGATAGGGCCTCTAGAGGAGACTGAGGACTAGCGAATTTCCCGACCTAGTGAGGCGGACTGTAAAGTCTGCGGCTTAAATAAGCGTAAAAGCAGTATGAGCTTAAATAAGCGTAAATTGCGCGGGCGGTGCGATCAGGCGACGGCGCGGCGTTGGCGCAGGACCCAGGGAAGCTGGTCTTCGGCCGGCTGGAAGAAGACATCGACCTCGTCGAAAGCGGCGAGCCAGTTCTCCGCCACGGCGCGCTCCCCGACCTCGAAGGCATCGAAGCCGCAGCGCCGCATGAACAAGAGCTGGTCGCGCAGGACATTGCCGGCGGCGCGCAAGCTGCCGCGATAGCCGAGCCGGCCGCGCAAGAGCCGCGCCTGCGAATAGGCGCGCCCGTCGGTGAAGCGCGGGAAGTTCAGCACAATGAGGGCGAAGCGATGGATGTCTTCGCCGAGCGTCACGGGCGAGACATCGTTAGGGAGCCGCAGGCCCAATGCAGCGTTGCGCCCGATGAGCGCCGCGCGCTCGCGCAGCCAGCGGGCATGCGACACCGTCACTGTCTCGCCGTCCGCCAGCGCCTCGTCATCGCCGAGATGGCGCCAGCGATCGGCGCGGAACTCGCCGGCTTCAAGCAGCATAGGCGGGCTCCCGCGCGGGTCGCGCGGCGTAGAGCGCCGCCTTGAAGGGCGCCGCGCCGATGCGGCGATAGGTGTCGTTGAAGCGTTCGCCGGCGGCGCGTTGGGAAAGATAGACTTCGATCAGTTGGTCGATCGCGTTCGTCACTTCGGCGCTCGACACGGCCGGGCCGATGATGGCGCCGAGCGCCGCGTCTTGGTCGGCGCTGCCGCCCAGAGTGATCTGGTAGAACTCCTCGCCGTTCTTGTCGACGCCGAGAATGCCGATATGGCCGACATGATGATGGCCGCACGCGTTGATGCAGCCGGAGATCTTGATCTTGAGCTCGCCGATCTCGTCCTCGCGTGCGGCGAGATGCCGGCTCAGCCGCTCGGCGATCGGAATCGAGCGCGCAGTGGCAAGGCTGCAATAGTCGAGGCCGGGGCAGGCGATGATGTCGGTGACGAGCCCGATATTGGATGTGCCGAGCCCCGCCGGCTCGAGACGATGCCACAGCGCCCAAAGATCGCTGCGGCGGACATGGGGGAGGACGATGTTCTGCTCATGCGTGAGCCGGATCTCGCCTTGGGAATATTCGTCGGCGAGATCGGCGACGAGATCCATTTGCTCCGCCGTGCAATCGCCGGGCGGGCGGCCATAGGGCTTGAGCGAGAGGGTGACGATGGCATGACCCGGCACCTTGTGCCGCGCCGTGTTGTGCTCGACCCAGCGGGCGAATTGCTTGTTGCCCGCAAGTACCGCCTCGAACGCCGCGTCGGCCTCGGCCGCCGGCGGCAGATCGGGCGGCGCGAAATGGCGGGCGAAATCGGCGATGGTCTCGTCGGAAAGCGCCAGCGCCGCGTTGTCCATGGCGGCCCATTCCGCCTCGACCGCCTCGCGCATGCGGGCGATGCCGAGATGCTGGACCAGGATCTTGATGCGCGATTTGTAGAGATTGTCGCGCCTGCCATGCTGGTTGTAGACGCGCAGGATGGCCTCGAGATAGGACAGCAAGTGCCGCTTCGGCAGGAAGTCGCGCAATGTGGCGCCGATGACCGGCGTCCGTCCGAGCCCGCCGCCGACCAGCACCTCGAACCCGACTTCGCCCGCCTCGTTGCGAACGATATAGAGCCCAATGTCGTGCACCTTCACGGCGGCGCGGTCGGCTGCCTTGGCGGCGGAGACCGCGATCTTGAACTTGCGCGGCAGGAACGAGAATTCCGGATGCAAGGTCGACCATTGCCGGATGATCTCGCAGTAGGGCCGCGGGTCTTCGATCTCGTCGGCTGCGGCGCCGGCCCAGGGATCCGCGGTGGTATTGCGGAACGAATTGCCGCTCGTCTGAATCGCATGGAGCTGGACGGTGGCGAGATCGGCCAGGATATCCGGCGTTTCCTCGAGCTTGATCCAATTGAATTGGCAGTTCGTGCGCGTCGTGAAATGGCCCCAGCCGCGGTCATAGCGGCGCGCGACATGGGCGAGCATGCGCATCTGCTCCGGCGCGAGCGTGCCGTAGGGAATGGCGACCCGGAGCATATAGGCATGGAGCTGCAGATAGAGGCCGTTCATCAGCCGCAGCGGCTTGAACTCCTCCTCGGACAATTGCCCGGCGAGGCGGCGGCGGACCTGGTCGCGGTATTGCGCGACGCGCTCCTCGAGGAAGCGCTGGTCGTAGGCGTCGTAGCGGTACAAGGGCTGCCCCGCGCAGGCGGTTAGACGGTGGGACCGAAGGCGCGAATCCGCTCGCGCAGACTCGCCGGGCGGATGCGGTCGGACTTGATTTCTGCGTCGATGAGGTAAGGCGCCACGACGGGACGCGGCAGCGGATCGGCCTCGACGGCGGCAAGCGCCGCCGCGGCGGCATCCTCCGCGAGGAGGCGCGCATCCGCGATCGCCGGCGACCAGCGGCCGGGACCGGCGTAATAGACCGGCACGCCGTCACGCAGCCGATTCCCGGTTACCAATCGCACTGGCCCGCTCTGGCCCATCTCGCCTCGCTTTCGTGGTTCATATCTAATACACATAATGCTTGTTGTCAACCGCTTTATATTACGACAGTTCGTTGTTATTCCTGGCTCGCCCACGAAAAACGGCCGGCGCAAGGCCGGCCGCTGTTTTCGCTCGAGGATGGGCTGCTCAGGGCTGCGGCACGATGCGGAGATAGGGTCGCGGCGCCTTCCAGCCCTTGGGATAGGTCTTCTTGGCTTCCTCGTCGGAGACCGAGCCGGCGATGATGACATCTTCGCCCTGCCGCCAATTGACCGGCGTCGCGACCTTGTGCTTCGCCGTCAGCTGCATGGAATCGAGGACGCGAATCACCTCGTCGAAATTGCGCCCGGTGGTCATGGGATAGACCAGGATCAATTTGATCTTTTTGTCCGGCCCGATGACGAAGACGTTGCGCACCGTGCGGTTGTCGACCGCCGTGCGCTTCGACACGTCGCCCGAAGCGCCGGCCGGCAGCATGCCGTAGAGCTTCGAGATCTTCAGATCGGGATCGCCGATCATCGGATAGTTCGGGGCGAAGCCCTGCGTCTCCTTGATATCTCTCGCCCACTTCTCGTGGTCGCCGACCGGGTCGACGCTGAGCCCGATGATCTTGGTGTTGCGCTTGTCGAACTCGGGCTTGATCTTGGCGACGTAACCGAGCTCGGTGGTGCAGACCGGGGTGAAATCCTTGGGGTGCGAGAACAGCACGGCCCAGGAATTGCCGATCCAGTCGTGAAAGCGAATACGCCCTTGCGTGGTCTCCGCCTCGAAATCCGGCGCGACATCGTCAATCTGCAACGTCATGGCTGACCTCCGTCATGTTGGTGATCTTCAGACAAGTTGCTCGGCCGGTTGCGGACTCTTGCGGCCGGCGACCGACGCCGAGCAGGCTGAGGCCAGCTTAGCGCCGCCTCCCGCCCGAACAAGCCAACGCCTGCCGACGCGGCGCGGTCCCCGCGGCGTCGCGCCGTCGAGCCAACCCTCGCGGCAGAGCCAGTCCTCGGTCCATCGCGCAATCGTCGCGGCGTCGGCGCCGGCCGCGCGCCACGAGCGGCGCTGCGCCGACGCTTGGTCGAGGCGCGCCTGCCATTCCGGACCGAAGAGCCGGGCGAGAAAGCGCTTGATCTGAACCGCGAGCGCCGGGCTTGCGCCACCGGTTGAGACGGCGATGGTGAGGTCGCCGCGGCGCAGCACCGCCGGCGCATGTGCATCGGAGAGCATCGGTTGGTCCTCGAGATGGACGATCGCGCCCGCTGCGCGCGCCGCGCGCGCGATGGCCACGCAATGCACCGCCGGCACATCGGCAATGAAGACGAGCTGCGCCGCAGCCAACTCCTCGGCCGACGGCCAGCGGCGCCGCAGCCTCGCGCCGGCGGCGGCGGCAAGCTGCGCAGTCGGAGCCGCGGCAAATACCGCGACATCGCGCGCTCCCGCCTCCTCCAAGAGGCGGAGGCGGCGCAATGCCGCTTCGCCGCCGCCGAGGAGCAACAGCCGAAGCCGCGACACGTCGAGGACGAGAGGCAGCATGTCGAGAACTCCTACCGAGCACAGCCATGGCGCCCGCACAAAGCGATACTAGACCAAATTTTACGACATGCAACTGCTGAATATCTTATTATACAGTTCTAATATGTTTATTATCCGACGCCAGCTTGGGCGTGGACTGTTGGAATCGCAATTCCTCGGTCGAAGCGGGTTGATATAACCGGGGCGCAGGAATGAAGCTCAACCATGGCCTGGGACCCGCGACAGTATCTTAAATTCTCCGGCGAACGCCTGCGCCCTGGCTTCGACCTGCTGGCGCAGGTGGGAGAGCTGCCGGCGGGGCCGCTTTACGAACTCGGTTGCGGCACCGGGACGCATGCGCGAGCGATCGCCGAGCGCTGGCCCGACCGGACGCTCACCGCGATCGACAAATCGCCGCAGATGCTGGCCGAGGCGGCAGCTCAGCCCTCGGCGATCCAATGGCGCGAGGGCGACATCGCCAACTGGTCGGCGCCGGAGCAGGGCGCGCTTATCTTTTCGAATGCGACCTTGCATTGGCTCGACCGGCACGAGCGTCTCTTTCCCCATTTGCTGCGCCAACTCGTGGCCGGCGGGACGCTGGCGGTGCAGATGCCGCGCAACTTCGCCGCGCCCTCGCACGCGCTGCTGCGGGAGACGGCAACGGACGGGGAGTGGGCGCCGCTGCTGCGGGCATCCGCGAGCGCGGGCGTGCAATCAATGCTGCGGCCCGATCCGGTGCAGCCGCCCGAATTCTATTACGATCTGCTGGCGCCGCTCGCGGCGGGCGGCATCGAGCTGTGGGAGACCGAGTATCTGCACAAGCTCGAAGGCGAGTACGCCGTGCTCGAATGGGTGCGCGGAACGGCGCTCAGGCCGTTGCTGGAGGCGCTGCCGCCCGATCTCGCCGCGGCATTCGAGCGCACCTATGCGGCGAAGCTGCGCGCGGCCTATCCCCGCCGCGCCGATGGCCGAACCCTCCTGCCCTTCCGCCGGCTCTTCATCATCGCGCGCGCGCAAGTTATAGACGGACGACCGGCGGGAAGGTGGCGATGAGCTATTGGCTGCTGAAATCCGAGCCCTCGAGCTATTCCTGGGACCGGCTCGTCAAGGACGGGCGCACCCATTGGGACGGCGTGCGCAACTATCAAGCTGCCAACAACCTCAAGGCGATGAAGCGCGGCGACCGCGCCTTTTTCTATCACTCGGGTGAGAATCCGGCGATCGTCGGCGTGGTCGAGATCGTCAACGAGGCCTATCCCGATCCGAGCGACAAGGAAGGCCGCTTCGTCATGGTCGATGTGCGGCCGCTCGATGCCGTGAAGACGCCCGTGGCGCTTGCGGCGATCAAGTCCGAGCCGAAGCTCGCGCAGATGGCGCTGGTGCGGCAAGGCCGGCTGTCGGTGGTGCCGGTATCGGCCGAGGAATGGCGAATCCTCAGCAAGATGGCGGGGCTGAAGGCGTGAGACTCTTTCGCCTTTGCCGCGCCGGCCTCCCCTGCTTGCGCTCGCTTAGACGACCCGAAAATTCTTGAACTGCCAGGGATCGGTGGTGTCGAGGTCTTCGGCGAAGAGGCGGCCGCGGTCCTGAAGCGGAGTCCAGTCGGTGTAGGCGCCGACCATTTCGCCGAGATAGGGCCGGCAGATTTCGAGGATGCGCGCGTAGTCGATCTCGTCCGGCTCGGTGATCGAGGCGCGCGGGTTCTCCAGCACCCAGACCACGCCCGCCAGCACCGCGGCCGTCACCTGCAGGCTGGTGGCGTTGTTGTAGGGCACGAGCCGCCGCGCCTCGTCGACCGAAAGCCGCGAGCCGTACCAGTAGGCGCCTCTGACATGACCCATGAGCAGCACGCCGAGCTCGTCGATGCCGCGCGCGATCTCGTCCATGATGAGGCGCTTCGAATGCTGTAGGTGCCAATTCTTGCCGGCGAATTCGTGCAGCGAAAGCACCGCGCCGTCGCAGGGGTGATAGGCGTAATG
>Ga0181536_10002630_pt1 | contig 20046 bp, 17 predicted proteins | sample PEATcosm2014_Bin_41_FD_121105 | JGI IMG/M metagenome (GOLD analysis project Ga0181536, IMG submission 121105) | Peatland microbial communities from MTU Mesocosm Facility, Houghton, MI, USA - PEATcosm2014_Bin17_60_metaG | ecosystem: Environmental > Terrestrial > Soil > Wetlands > Peat | place...
CTGGATCTTCACGCAACGCATCTGCGGCGTCTGCACCACGGTGCACGCGATCACCTCGGTGCGCGCGGTGGAGAACGCGCTGAGTCTCGAAGTGCCGCTCAATGCCCAGTATATCCGCAACATGATCGTCACGGCGCACGGCATACACGACCATATCGTGCATTTTTATCAGCTCGCCGCGCTCGACTGGGTCGATATCGTCTCCGCCCTCAAGGGCGATCCGGAGGGGGCTTCCAAGCTCGGGGCGAGCCTGTCCGACTACAAGGCCAACAGCGTCCCCAACATCCGGTCGGTGCGCGACAAGCTGCAGACCTTCGTCGACAGCGGCAATCTCGGCGTGTTCGCCTCGGGCTACTGGGGCCACCCGGCCATGAAGCTGCCTCCGGACGTCAACCTGCTGGCGGCGACGCACTACATCCAGGCGCTCGACGTGCAGCGCATCGCCAACAAGATCGTCACCGTCCTGGGATCCAAGACGCCGCACATCCAGAACCTCGCAGTCGGCGGGGTGGCGAATGCGATCAATCCCAATAGCCAATCGACCCTGACGATAGAACGGCTATACGCAATCAAGGCGTGGATCGACGAGCTCGGCGACTTCGTCCACAACGCCATGATGAACGACGTCGCCGCGGTCGGCGCGCTCTATGCGGATTGGACGAAATACGGCGCCGGCGTCACCAATTATCTCTCGGTTCCCGATCTCCCGCTCGACACCAAAGGCACGCAGTTCGAGCTTCCCGGCGGCTACATCCCCGCCGCCGACCTGACGAAGTTCCAGGCGATCACCAGCTATCAGGACGCCTATTTCCGCGACGGCGTCAAGGAAGCGGTCAAGCACTCGTGGTATGAGTATTCGGGCGAGAGCGCGGCGCTGCATCCCTACGACGGTCAGACCAACCCAAAATACGACGACTTCCACGACGACGGGAAATACTCTTGGGTCAAGGCGCCGACCTTCCTCGACAAACGCGCGCAGGTCGGTCCGCTCGCCAACGTGCTCGGCATGTATGCCGCCGGCCACGAGCCGACCAAGCGGCACCTGACCAAGCTGGTCGAGGTCGCCAGCAAGGTCGCGGGCGCGCAGATCCCGCTCACCGCGCTGCACTCGACGATCGGACGCATCGCGGCGCGCGCCGTGCGCTGCGCGGTGTTGCACGAGGCCCTGCAGAACCAGTGGCAGCTGCTGCTCGACAATATCGCCAGGGGGGATTTCCGCACCTTCAATCGGCCGGTGTTCCCCAAGGGCGAGGTGCGTGGCTTCGGTTATCACGAGGCGCCGCGCGGCGTGCTCTCGCACTGGGTCGTGATCAAGGACGGAAAGATCGATAACTATCAGGCGGTCGTGCCTTCGACCTGGAACGCCGGCCCGCGCGACCAGAACGACGAGCCCGGCCCCTATGAGGCCTCGCTCATCGACACTCCGGTCGCCGACGCCAGTCTCCCGCTCGAGGTGCTGCGCACAGTGCACTCGTTCGACCCGTGCCTCGCCTGTGCGGTGCATATGGTCGACGCCGAGAAGCGGCCGATCGTTCAAGTCAAGGCGATGTGATGGATGGATCGATCGCGAGCGTCCTCGTCCTCGGCCTCGGCAACATCCTCCTATCGGACGAGGGGGTCGGCGTACGCGTCGTCGAGGCGCTCGACGCGTCGCATGACCTGCCCGACGGGGTTGAGGTGCTCGACGGCGGCACCTCGGGCATGGAACTGCTCGACATGGTCGCGGACCGCGACTGCCTGATCGTCGCCGACGCCGTGAACGCCGATGGGCCGGCCGGTCGCCTGATCCGCCTCGAAAACGACGACATCAGGATGCTGTTCGAGACCCGGTTCTCGCCGCATCAATTGGGTCTCTCCGATCTGCTCGCCACGCTGCGCCTTATGGACAAAGCGCCGCGACGGGTCGTCGTCATCGGCGTCGTCCCGCAGAAACTGAGCCTCGGCCTGGACCTGTCTGCGGCCGCCGCCGCCGGACGCGATGCGGCGGTGACCATGATCGTCGATGAACTCACCCATCTCGGCATGGCGCCGACGCCGCGGCTGCAATAGGATCTTCGCAAGAATGTGCATCGCCGTTCCAGCTGAAGTGGTGTCGATCGACGGGCCGATGGCGCTCGTCGACGTTTATGGCAAGCGCTTCGTTGTCAGTCTGATGATGATGTCGGACACGGTGCAGCCGGGCGATTTCGTCGCCCTGCAGGCGCAACGCTACGCGGTGGCCAGGATCGCGCGTGAGGACGCTCAAGCGGCGAAGCTTTTCTTTGAAGATATTTTCCCCGAACTCGCCGCCCGGGCGCAGATCGCGCGCGTCGGTTAAAGCTGTCGCCATGAAATTCCGCGTGATTTCCGCGATCAGCGCCGCGTGCTGGCGCTGATCGGGCGATTTCGGCGCATCGACGCCGCGATGCGGGATTTGCCGGTGTGCGAGGCGTTGGCGACGGGATCGGCGGAGCGGGTCTCGTTCGGCATGAATATGCGACGGCGGCGCTAGTTCGAAACGTTGGGCGCGGGCGCGCCGGCGCCCGATAAGGCCATGGCGACGACGGCGGCGAAGATCACCGTCCCGCCGACCAGCGTCGCCGCCGCCGGCGTCTCCCCGAACGCCAACCAAACCCAGACGGGGCCGAAAATCGTCTCGGTCTGCGCGAGCAAGGTCTGGCCGACCGCGGGCACGGACGGCGCGCCGCGCAGGAACAAGACGAAGCCCAGCCCCATCAAGACGAAGCCGGCGGCGAAGGCGGTGAGCGCTTCGAAAAGCGGCGGCGTCAGCGTCGCGCCCTCACTGAGCGCGACGCCGGCCGCGACGAACGCCGAGAAAACGCCGTAGCCGACCATCGCCGGGCCGAAGTCGCGTTTGGGCGCGAGGCGCATGCATATGCTGACGACGGCGAAGCTCAGCGCGCAGAGAAGCCCCCAGACGTCGCCGGCGACATGGCCGGCCTCGAACCCGCCGCCGACGATCACCGCGAGGCCGCAAAAACCGAGCGCCACCGCGCCGATCTGCCTGATGCCGAGCCGCTCGCCCAGGATGAGAAAGCCGAGGATGGCCGAGAGCAACGGCGCGCAGGACGAGAGGAACAGCGCATTGGCGACGCTGGTGAGTTTCAGCGCGACGACGAAGCCGATCGCGGCGAGGCTCAGCGCGAGGGTGGCGACGAGTCCGAGCGGCCCCAGCGCTAGGAACCCGGCGAGGGTCGCGCCGCGGCCCTTTGAGCGCGCGAGCAACGCGAAAGCGACGGCGACGCCGAGCCCGCGATAGATCAGGAATTGCCAGGCGTCGAGATGCGGCGCCAGACGGATGAACACGCCGGTGAAGCTCCAGCACAGCCCGCCGGCGAGCACGCTGAGCGCGCCGGCGAGGGAGTGGGTCTGCGATCTCGCCGCCGCCGCGTCGGCCATGCTACCGACCCGTCCACACCGGAGGCCGCTTCTCCGCGAAGGCGCGCGGACCCTCCCGAGCGTCTTCCGAGGCCAGCAGCGCTTCATAGACCGCGACGCGGCCGGAGCGCATCGCGGCGAACGTCTCTTCGACGGAAAGTCCCTCGCCCGCGCGCGTCAGCGCCTTGGCGGCGCGCGTCGACAGCGGCGCCTTGGATGCGATCGTCGCGGCGAATTCGCGTGCGGCGCTCATCAACGAGCCCAGCGGCGCGACCCGGTTGACGAGGCCCAGGCGCAAGGCTTCCCCAGCGTCGACGCGCCGACCGGTCAGCAACAGCTCCATCGCCAGCGCGGGCGCGATGCGGCGCGGCAGCCGCTGCACGCCGCCGGCGTTGGCGACGAGGCCGAGCCCGGACTCGGGAAGCGCGAATTCGGCGCCTTCGGCCGCGACGATCAGATCACACGCCAGCGCCAATTCGAAGCCGCCGCCGAAGGCCAAGCCGTTGACCGCCGCGATCACGGGCTTGTCGAGGTCGAAGAATTCGGTGATGCCGGCAAAGCCGCCGGGGCCGTGATCGGCTTCGCCGCCTTCGCCCTGCGCGGCGGCCTTCAAGTCCCAGCCCGCGCAGAAGAACCTGTCGCCGGCGCCCGTCAGGATCGCGACGCGCGCTTCCGGGTCATCCTGGAAGGCGCGAAAGGCGACGTAGAGCGCGTGGCTCGTCGCCGCGTCGACGGCGTTGGCCTTGGGCCTATCGAGCGTCACCTGATAGAGCGCGCCGTGGCGCGCGACATGAACGGACGTCGTCATGGGGAATTCCTTTCGATCCTGCCTATGGTTTCGGCGGCGCCGGCGTCGCCATATTCGAGGAACTCGTAGTAGCGCTGGTGAGGATCGGTGACCCTGTGCGCGTGCTTGATCGGGCGCCAATATTGTTCGGTGCGGCTGGCCATCTCCCGGACATAGGCGAGCACGCCGTTGCCGTTGCCGTAGCCGCAATAGACGCAGTTGAAGGCCTCGATCCAATTGAGATAGGCGAGGCGCTGGCGATCGATCACGATGTATTGCGAGCGGCGGACCTGCGGGATGCGGTAGACGCGAAGACAGATCGCCTGGTAGAGGCTCGCCCACGCATCGAGGAGGAAGAGCGGAACGACCATCGAATAGATCACCGGCGCGGTGAGGATCGCGCCGATCGGCGACCGCGCCATGAAAGTGACGATGCCCATGCGCAAGCGGCGATGCTCGATCGTGACGCCGTGCTCGAACTCGACGATGCCCTCTTTAATGCGCCACCCCAGCGCCGTGCGGCGGCTCTCGATCTCGCGGTCCAATTCATCCTGCATCCGGACGATCTCGCTCGCCAACTCCTGCATCCGCAGCGTCATCTCGTTTGTTCCTCGCGGGTTTCCCAATGGTCCGCCATTGGGCGCGGCGGCGGCGCGATAGAGGTAGTGGGAACGCTCGCCTCCCGCTTCCCCGTTCGCTCAGGGTCCGAACCCTTGGCGCCGAAACTGCGCCATCCCGGCCGCGCGCACAATGGCGGCGGCGCCCCGAGCGAAACTGCAATTGATATCGCAGGATAAGAAAAAGACGCGACGGCTTGCCAAGGGGCCTCTCGATGCTCGACAACGCGCGCGCCCGTGCGTCGTTAGGCCGCGCGTCGAATTGCGGGCAGGGCCGCGACGTCTCGCCCGGGCGGCCGGGAAAACAGGAAGAATGTCCGCGTGAGCGTCCTCGCCGTCAAGCTGATCGTCACGCCGCTGATGATTCTCGCCGCCAGCCTCGTGGGACGGCGCTGGGGCGACGCCATGGGCGGCTGGCTCGTCGGCCTACCGCTGACGTCGGGGCCTGTCGCGGTGTTTCTCGCGGTCGAACACGGTCCGGGTTTCGCCGCCGAGGCGAGCGCGGGCTCGCTCGCGGGCGTCGTCGCGCAGGCCGGCTTCTGCCTGGCCTATGCGTTCGCGGCGCCGCGGGGCTGGCCGGCCGGGCTGCTCGCCGGCGCCGGCGCCTTCGCGGCGAGCGCCTTCGCCTTGCAGGCCGGCCAGCTCGCGCCGGCGATCCTGTTCGCCCTTGCGCTCGGCGCGCTCGTGGTCACGCTCCGTTTCCTGCCGCGCGACTTTCGCGCGCCGGCGCCGACCCGAGCGCCGTGGTGGGAAATTCCCGCGCGCATGGCGTTGGTGACGGCGCTGGTGGTGGCGGTGACTTCGTTCGCCTCCCTGCTCGGCGCGCGAGCCAGCGGGATCGTCGCGACCTTTCCGCTGATCGGCGCGGCGCTCGGCGTCTTCGCCCATCGCGCGCACGGGCCCCGCGCCGGCGTCGCGGTTCTCAGGGGCATGGCGAGCGCCTTATTCGCCTTTGCGTTTTTCTTTTTCGTCGTCGGCCTCGCGATTCCGCGCGCCGGCCTCGTCCTCGCCTTCGCGGCCGCGACGCTCGCGGCGCTCCTCGTGCAAGCCGCCACGCTGAGGCTGGCGCGCGGCGCGAGGCCGCGCCGCGCCGCGTGAACCGCAAAGGAAATGGCCGGGGCATAGCGCGTCCGTCTTTCGACGGGCTATAGGGCGTTCGGAAGAACGCCCGTCCTTCGACGGGCTACGGGGCGTTCGGAAGAACGCCCGTCCTTCGACGGGCTACGGGGCGTTCGGCCATCCCGAGGCGATTGCGCGGCAATCGTCCGGCGCGCGTCGATCGTTGGGGCCGACGTTATTCCTGTCCGTCGGGGCCGCGATGTTCCCAATGGCCCATCATGTGGCCCTCATGACGCCCGTGCTCTCTGAGGGTCATCAACAGCGGGCCGAAATGGCGCTTCTGCGTTTCGTCCAGGCTGTCGAAAAGCGGCTTGGCCGCGCTGGCGATCGCCTTGAGATTGGCCGAAGCCTTGGCCAGGCGATCCGACATCATGTTCATGTGATCGATCGGCGAGGGGCGCTCGCCGCCGTGCATCGCCTCGTGCATCGCGTGAATCTGTTCCATGCGCGCCTTGGCGGCGTCGCGCACGGCGGCTTCGAACGGCGCCCAATTCTTCTCCTGGTCGGACGTGAGCTTCAGCGCCGCCTTCATGCCGGCCAGACGCGCGTCGAGCATGAAAGCGCGCCCTTCCGCCATCGCCCGCATTTCGCCCGCGGGCGAGGACGGATCGCCGGGCGCGGCGGCGGCGCCGAGCGCAAAGACCGAGCCGGCAAGCGCCGCGGCGGCAAGAGAAATAACAATGAGCCTTTTCATCGGATCGCCTTTCCCATTGGAATCGACGGCTGAGGCTCTACCCAGGCCACATTACTTTCAAGTTACATTCGTGTAACGGCGCCGGCGAATCGCCCGCGCCATTGACGCAGGCCGGCGCATCCCGCAATGCTCGGTCCTCGCGGAGGAATAGGCATGAGCGAGGGCGGCGTCATCGGCAAATTGGCTCACGGCCTTGCGGCCGGGAGCGGCGTCCTCAGCGCCTGGATCGGCGTCAACGACGCCGCGATCGCCGACGCGCTGGCGCGCGAATCCTTCGACGCGGTGACGCTCGACATGCAGCACGGCGGCGTCGACTTCATTGGCGCGACGCGGGCGATTCTCGCGGTCGCGCTGGCGGGAAAGCCGACGATCGTGCGAATTCCCGTTGGCGATTTCGCCTGCGCGAGCCGTCTTGCCGACGCCGGCGTGGCGGCGATCGTCGCGCCGATGATCAACAACGCCGAAGACGCGCACCGCTTCGCCGAATTCATGAAATTCCCGCCGCTCGGGCAGCGCTCGTGGGGGCCGCGCGCGGCGCTTGTCCTCAGCGGCTTGATCGGCCCCGCTTATCTCCACAGCGCCAACGCGATGACGCTGGCGATCGCGATGATCGAGACGCGCGAGGCGCTCGAAGCGATCGACGAAATCTTAGGCACGCCGGGAATCGACGGCGTGTTCGTCGGGCCGTCCGATCTTTCGATCGCGCTCAATCGCGGCGCCGTCGTCGATCCCCATGGCGCCGACGTCGACGCCGCGCTGTCGCGGATCGTTGAGAGCGCGAAAGCGCACGGCAAGTTCGTCGGGTTGTTCTGCTTCGACGGCGCGCGCGCCAAATCCGCGCTGGCGCGCGGCTTCGCCTTGTGCACCGTCTCGACCGACTTGATGCTGCTGCGCGCGGCGGCGCGCCTGGAACTCGCCGCGGCGCGCTGACGGCGAGGCCGCGGCGGCGGCGCTCGAAGGGCGAACGCTCCCCCCCCCGCGCAACAAAAAACCCCGGGCGCGAGGGCCCGGGGTCGATCGTCTGGATCGCGCTCGGAAGCGTCGATCAGAAGCTGACGCGCACGCCGGCGGTGAAGGCGGTGTTGTCGGTGTGGGCGTACGCCCAGTAATGGCTGTTGCTCGCGTTGGCGAAGCCGCCGGTGACATCCGAATACATGACGCCGCCGTAGATGTCGACGCGCTTGACCGGGCGCCAATCGAGCATGCCGGAAATCGCCTCTTGATGACCGGCGCAGCTCGAATGGTTGGCGTTCGCTACGACGTTGGGGCTGCCGACTGCAGCGTCCGCGGTGCTGGGACCGCAAGCCGTCTTCGCATATCCTTGATCTCCGATCGTGCCCGCCGCGTTGACGACCGTAAAATTGTTCTGCCACTCGTAATAATAGCCCACCGCCGCGTCGAGGTTGCTCAGGATGCCGTATTTCGCGCCCAGCCACACGACCTGCTGAATATCCGGCTTGACGAAGGCGTTAGCCTGGATGACCCCAGGATAGCCGCCGTTTAAAGTGTAAACATTGGCGCCCGTACCGTAGAGGCCGCTCAAGCCGCTGGGCGTCGACAGCTGCGCGTATTCGTAGCCGCCGTACAGGGTCAGCGCCTGCCACTTGTACTTGACGCCCACCACGCCGGCGTTGACGTCGGCGAGGGTCGCTTTCAGCTCGTCTGGGTCGCCGGCCAACGGCGCGCCCGGGGTCCCGCTAAACGTGGAAAGCTTCACCGCATCTTGCGCGTAGGCGTAGACCGCGTCGACCGAGAAGCCGGCGTAATCGCCGCCGACGTCGAGCTCATAGGCCTCCTTGGCGCCGTTGCCCTGCTCCCAACCGCCGACCTGGACGATCGCCCCGGCGCGGAAGCCGTTGTAGGCGACCTGATACTTGAACGAGTCGTTGTAGCGCGCGGTTTCCGTGTAGCCGGTGCCCGCCTCGACCGACGCGGAGGTGCCGATCAACGAGAACGCGTAGGCGCCGCCGAACGGATCGTAGTTCGCCGAAATGTCGTTGGTGAAGGTGTATTGGCGACCCCAGGTCAGCGTGCCCAAGGTCGTGTTGTTCACGCCGATATAGGCGCGGGTGTTGTCCCACTGTCCGGCGCGGCTCGAGTCCGCGTTGGCGCTTTGGCGCAGATAGTTGGTCTGGGTGTTGTTGTCGACCAGCGACCCCGGCCCGTTGGCGCCCAAGAAGGAATAGGGGTCGAAGCCGAAGTTGGCGTCGCCGACGATGTACCAGCCCGGGACGACCTGCTCCTTGATCTTGACGCCGACGTTCGACTGGCTGAGGCCGTTCGGCACCCATTGCCAAGCGGCCTTGCCGCTGCTCTTGTTGGGCGTCTCATACACGCCGTTGGGGTAGTCCGGGTTGAACTTGGTGGCCGCGGTCTCATAACCGCCGCCGACGTCGACCTGGCCATAGACCGTAACGCCGTAGAGCGACAGCGGGCAGTCGGCCGCCGTCGAATCCAGCCAGCTCCAGAAACTCGCGTAGCAGTTCGCCGGCGGCGGGGCGATCGGCGCCTTCTTGGTCGGCAGATCGGCCGCCTGGGCGGCGCCGATCAAGGCGAGCCCGGCTACGGAACCCAATAAAATCGCGCCCAAATTTCTCATAACAAATCCCCAGTCCGTTTTTTGGCCGCGCTTTCCGGGCCGATGTTTGTCCACAACCCCCGAGAGGCGTCGCGGGCCGATTGATTTCCAGCGCCCCGAGATTCCGCATCGCAACCGACGCGACAGACCTCGAATTCGCCTCCAAGGCGGCGGGTTGACCCCGCGCTCCCGATCCAGCCGTAGCCGTGCTGCCCGTTGTTAATGGCAGCGAATGACACATATGTGACACATGATCGCCTGGTTTGGCTAGGGCTGTCAATTAAGTATCACCATGGAAATAATAGATTGATGTGCGCCGGGGCGCAAGTGGGTCGGAGGCCGTGAGAAAGTCATGTCATTTCCGTTAGTTGCGAAATCAAGGCCGTGCGCTCGCGCAGCCGGCGAGGACGTCTGCGTGCGCTGACATCGGCTTCGGGAATGGCGCTGTTGACGCAAAAATGCGTCGGTGTGGTCTTTTCACCACAGAATCAACCGAGCGTCGGCGGGGTTCGAGCCCATATCGGGTCACGAGCCTCAAGGCGCCGCGCGGCCGCCTCGCCCGATGTCCTATTCCGTGCCGACGGCGGTTCGAACGCCAAGACTCGGTCGCGCGCGGGCAGGACGGGCCGAAGCAGCGGGAATCCGCAATATCTCAAACAAATCCTCGGATGACCGCGCCATCAAGCCGAATTCGGGGCCCTGCAGGCGTCTCCAGGATTTTTGCGGACAACGGGTTAGAGTCTATCCGCCTGTGAATGCGGCGCCCGTCCCGAAGCGCCGGCCCGCGCCGCCAGCGCTTCGTCGAAGTCGCCCTGTTCGATGCGCAGCGAATCGATGTCGACCGCCTCGCCGCTTGTCGCGGGAAAGACGCGGCGAATGGCGCTGAGGGCGGCGCGATCACAAACGAAACGGACCTCGGCCGCGGACAATCCCTCCGTCAGCTCGGCCAGAGCCGCAAGATCGATCCCTTCGGCTATTGGCTTCTTGCGCAGATGGACCCCCAGAATCGCCGCGCGCGCGGCGCGATCCGGCCGCGCCACCTCCAGGTGATAGTCGAGCCGGCCTGGGCGCAGCAGCGCATCGTCGATCATGTCCGGCCGATTTGTGGCGGCGATCACCCAGACGTCGCCCAGCGCTTCGACGCCGTCGAGTTCCGTGAGCAACTGGCTCACGACTCGATCGGTCACCGGCGAGCGGCCGTCCAAGCGCCGCTTCGGCGCCAGGGCGTCGACCTCGTCGAGAAAGACGACGCAAGGCGCCGCATGGCGGGCTCGCGCGAAGAGTTCGCGCACGCCTTGCTCGGATTCGCCGATGTATTTCGACAACAGCTCGGGGCCCTTGATGGAAATGAAGTTGCTGTTGCTCTGGGAGGCCAGGGCTTTCACCAGCAGCGTCTTGCCGTTTCCGGGCGGGCCATAAAGCAAGATGCCGCGTGGCCAGAGGACAAGCCGATCGCGCCTCGCCCCGGTCGCCAAAGGCTGAATGGTCGGCGAAGCTAGCCGATTCGTCCGCAGAAACTGCATTTCCCGGTCGAGCGGGCAGGGCGACGAAATCAAGTCAACTGAGAACTGGCGGCAGCTGTGAAACCCGTCGCACGGGTTGACGGACGCGGCCTGGCGCGCGCCATGAGAATCGGCTTCCAAGGCGCTCGATACAGGGTTAACGCCACGTTCCCTTAAGAATAGCTCGCAATGCGGCTTAAGGTCGCAGCCCTCGACTTTCGCATGGCAGTTCACGGGTCGCCATGTGTTTTGTTAACCTGGATTCGTTGCCCCGCGTCAATTTTCCAGCCGCGGTATTTGCCGCATTCCTGCCTCGGCCGAGCAATCGATAAGCAAGCGCCTGATCGGCGACGGCTCGTTGTTCCGCCCGGAACATCTGTGGACGGCGGCGCTGACGAATGAAGCGCATCAGGCCTTCGCGGGCGGGGCTGTTCGAAGCTCCGCTGTGTTTCAGCGGCGAAATGAGACCCGACTCCGAAAGGGGAGCAATACAATGAAATCGAACACGAATGTTCGTCGACGACGGGATCCCGTCAGAACCCGCATTTTCTAGTTTACATCAAAGCGCTAGCTTAGATTTAGCACGGGGTCCCATTCACGTGCGAAAGCGCAGACAGGCCGAATGGAGAAGACCCATCGTCGGACGCGTTTCACAGTTCCGACCTTGCCGCGACCTTAGCTCAACGACTTGACCCTGCGTGGGGCGGACGCCTTCGTATTTTCGCAAGGCGTCAAATGTCCACATTGGATCAAGTTGATGTCGCAACTTGCGACCGAGGAAGACACAATGACTGGTGGGAATTCGCAGCGATGTCGACGACTTTCCGGCGATACCGAACAACCTCGTTTGGTTGAAACGTGGCCGCTGCAATCGTCCACGCCGGTCAAAAGCAAATTTGGGGAAGTCGGTTCCTCCCCGAGGGGGCAATTATGTCGCTGTTATTTTCGAGGACCACACTGGGATCGCTCACACTGCAGAATCATCTGGTCATGGCGCCGATGACGCGAAATCGGGCCATCGGCAATATCCCGAACGATCTCATGACGCAGTATTACCTGCAGCGCGCTTCGGCCGGACTGATCATCACCGAAGGGACGTCGCCGTCTCCCAATGGGCTGGGCTATGCGCGCATCCCCGGCGTTTTTTCTCCGGCGCAAGTCGCGGGCTGGAACCCCATCGCTGAAGCCGTACACGGGCGCGGCGCAAAGATTTTCATGCAGTTGATGCACTGTGGGCGAATTGGTCATGAGCTCAACTTGCCCGTAGGCGCGAGGGTCTTGGGGCCGTCGGCGGTGGCGGCCGCGGGCGAGATGTACACCGACGCCGAGGGCATGAAGCCGAATTCGACGCCGCAGGCGATGACCGAGTCAGACATTAAGGCCACAATCGAGGAGTTCGCCCAGGCGGCTAAGAACGCCATGGCGGCGGGATTCGACGGCGTCGAGTTGCACGGGGCGAACGGTTATCTGCTCGAACAATTCATCCGCCCGAACTCGAATCAGCGCACTGATGGTTACGGCGGCTCGATCGAGAATCGCGCACGCTTTGCGCTCGAAGTCGTCGACGCGGCGATCGCGGTCATCGGCAAGGACAAGGTCGGAATACGTCTTTCGCCGTTCGGCGTGTTCAACGACATGCCCGCATACGCGACGATGGAAGCGGATTACGCTTATCTGGCGGCGCGACTGAATGCAGCCGGGCTGCTTTACATCCACCTTGTCGATCACTCCGCGATGGGCGCGCCGGCGGTCCCCGAGTCAGTGAAAGCGATGTTCCGCAGCGTGTTCAAGCGCACATTGATTCTTTCTGGCGGCTACGACGCCGCGCGCGCCGAAAGCGATCTGGCTGCGGGCAAATGCGATCTGATTGCGGTGGGGCGACCGTTCCTCGCCAACCCTGATCTCATTGAACGATGGCAAGCCGACGCTGCGGTGAATGCGCCCGACTTCAGCACGTTTTATACCGCGGGATCGAAGGGATATATCGATTATCCGGCGCTGGCCGCGTAACGGCGACCGGCTTTGCTTCGAACTTACCGACTGCGACGCGGCGATCCCGGACCCCCGGAACGGGCGACATCCACCTAGGAATTGCCATTGATTTGTCGCATAATGCGTCGGCTGTTCCTGTCGTGCGAAGTGCGGACGATCTAACCGTCATAGGCCTCGCCAAGGCGATCGCGCGGCAGATCGAAAAAGGCGAAGACCGGCAAGCTCACTGGCGATGATTTCGTTGGGGGCGCCTACACCATCGCCAACAATGGCGCGTTCGGAACGATGTTCACTCCGCCCATCGTCAAGGCGCCGCCGGTCGCCATCCTGTCAGCGGACGCAATCCGCGCTGCCGGCATCTGAAGCCTATACAGACTGAGGCGATACATAATTCTAGTAGTGAAGGGATGTACGATGAAATACAACAGTCCGCACGCGAGCGCCTCTTGGGGCACGACCGCAAAAGATTGGGAGCAAGGTGTCGACTATCACCGCCTATCTAAAGCTCGCTTGGCGCGTGCGCAAAAAGCGATCACTCACGCCGGACTTGGCGGCGTCTTATGTTTCAACTTCGACAATATCCGCTATGTCACGGCGACCCACATTGGCGAATGGGCGCGTGACAAATTCTTTCGCTATGCATTGTGCCCGAGGGAAGGCTCGCCCTTCCTATGGGATCCGGCCCCTCCGGCCAAGCGAATTTCGTCGCCTTGGATTGCCGACAATGTCGCTGCGCCCATCACGACCATGCAGGGCGCCATCCCTCCGAGCATGAACGTGCAGCGCGACTTTGCGAAACAGATCAAGAAGGCGCTTGTTCAATACGGAATCGCCAACGAGCCGCTCGGCATCGACATCATGGAACTCGGCATGATCCGCGCGCTGGAAGCCGAGGGGATTGAAATCGTAGACGGCCAGCAGGCTTTGCTCGACGCGCGCGAAATCAAAACCGAAGACGAAATCGAACTTCTCAAATTGGCCGCGGCGATGGTCGACGCGACCTATGTCGACATCGCTCGGGCCATTCGCCCGGGAACCAAAGAAAACGAGTTGGTCGCCATTGCCAACGACCGGCTGTTTCGCATGGGATCGGAGCGCGTCGAGTGTGTCAACTCCGTCTCTGGACGGCGCGGGCGGCCCCATTCTCACACCTTCTCCGATCGCATGATCCAGCCGGGAGACATGATCTTTCTCGACATCATGCATTCGTTCAACGGCTATCGGACCTGCTACTATCGCACGTTCATGTGCGGCGAGCCGAACAAACATCAAATAGACGCCTACGAGACAGCCTCGAAGTGGATCAGCGCGTCGATCGACATGATCCGACCGGGCGTGACGCCTGACGAAGTGGCCTCGGTATGGCCTGACGCCCATGAATTTGGCTACCGTGACGAAGAGGAAGCGTTCCTGTTGCAATATGGGCACGGAGTCGGTCTTTCCCTGTGGGAGCGTCCGATCTTTTCAAAGCGGTTCCACGGGCAAAACACGCCGCTGCGCGAAGGCATGGTGTTTGCGCTCGAAACTTGGAAAGGCGCGGAAGACGGTTCGGGAGCGGCTCGCATCGAGGAAGAAGTTGTGGTGACCAAGGACGGGTGTGAAATCATCACGAATTTCCCGTCCGACCGGCTGATTTCCTGCGGCCTTCCGGGCTGTGAGGTATTTTAGTTGGGAGCGGAGCCGACTATGAGGTCCAGCCCGTCGCAGCCGGCCGCAAGAGGTCGCATACCCGTCACTTTGGTGACGGGCTTTCTCGGCAGCGGCAAGACAAGTCTCATCAATATGGCGCTTCACGCGCCCGAGATGGCTCGAACAGTCGTCGTCGTCAACGAATTCGGTGAAGTCGGCCTCGATCACAAACTTGTCGCGCGCAGCAACGACGCCGTCGTCGTTCTTGAGAATGGCTGTCTTTGTTGCACGATCAGAAGCGACCTCGTCAGCACGCTCAATTCTCTCTACCATTCGCGACAAAGAGGGGACATTCCCGCGTTTGAGAATGTCGTCATCGAGACGTCGGGTCTGGCCGAGCCGGGACCCGTCTTGCAAGCCTTCCTCTCGGAGCCGACCCTCGATGGCCTTTACCGCGTGGCGAGCGTCGTTACGCTCGTCGACGCGATCAACTGGCGCAGCACCTGCGAAGCGCATGACGAGGCGGTCAGGCAGGTCGCCTTCGCCGACCAAATTCTGCTGACGAAACTCGATCTTGTCGATACGGACTCAGGCGAAGTGGAGCGGCAGCTTCGCGCGGACCTCGCCAAGTTGAACCCAACAGCGAACATTGACGTGTTGGACCGAAACTCGGCGAGCGTAGCGAAGCTGTTCACCGCGACAGGCTTCGATGCCGCAAATCCGCGGGCCAATCCCGTGCCTTGGCTGGCGCTGGCGGCCCATCAAGGCCATGCCGATCACGAGGATCATGACCATGGCGAAGGCGACGAATGCGAGCATGATCATTCGACGCGCCTGCGAGAAAAGGGCGTCGAGAGTTTCGTGCTGTTGCGAAACGACCCCTTGTCGCGCGAAGAGTTGCAGTTTCTCCTTGAGGGGATCACGCAAAATCTGGGTCCGGGCCTCCTGCGGGTGAAGGGACTGGTCAACATTAGGGAAGAGCCGGGTCGGCCAGCGGTCATCCAGGGGGCGCAGCACCTTCTCCATACGATGACCTGGCTGGAGCGATGGCCCGACGCCGATGAGCGAACCCGTGTCGTCTTCATCACTCAAGGCATCGTTCGGACTATGCTGAAAGACGTGATCGAGGTTCTCGATCGCATGAGCATCCGAACATTCAAAGCGCGGGAACGCGGACGATTGGCGCAACAGGCGCCTCGCGCGCTCGAAGCAAAAGAATGAATGCAATGTTCGACATCGCGATCGTCGGGTCCGGCCCCGGCGGCTATGTCGCCGCCATCCGCGCCGCACAACTCGGATTCAAGACGGCAGTCGTCGAGGAAAATCGGCTCGCCGGCGTCTGTCTCAACTGGGGCTGCATTCCGACGAAGGCCTTGCTGCGGTCGGCCGAGGTCTATCGTTCGATTCTCCATGCCGAGAATTTCGGGCTCGAGGTTGGGCAAGTCGGTTTTGATCTTGCCGCGATCGTCAAGCGATCGCGCGGCGTTTCGACCCGACTGAGCGGTGGGATCGCGTCGCCGTTGAAGAAGAACAAAGTGAAGGTGATCGATGGCCGGGCGCATATCGCCGCCCCCGGTGGCGTGCGCGTGACGAGGGCGGAGAGACGATCCGGGACGCTTCCATCGTGTTAGATCCCTCGCCTGAAGCGGCGCCGGGTCGCTCAGCCCTCACGGCCGCTGTGGTTCCGTGTCGTTTCAGCTCGAAGTGTGGCGCGCAATCCGCGCACGATGGGTCGTAAGATGGTCGCGTACTCAATCGATGCGGTCGTGGCGGGCGCAGGCGTCGTTGGCCTCGCGGTGGCGCGCCGACTCATGCTTGCGGGTCTCGAAGTCCTCGTGGTGGAGAAGTCCGGCAGCATTGGCGCTGGGACATCATCGAGAAATTCAGAGGTCATCCATGCCGGCCTGTATTACCCCACCGGGTCGTTGAAGGCGAAGACCTGCATCGCCGGAAGCGCTTTGCTGTATCGCTATTGCGCGGAGCGCGGCGTCACGACACGAAAGTGCGGCAAGCTCTTGGTCGCGACCTCGTTTGCGCAGATCCCGAGACTGGATGCCCTATGGCGTCAAGCACGGGCGAATGGAGTCCATGAGATATCTTGGCTGACGCCGTCAGATGTCCGGTCGATCGAACCCGAGGTCGAATGCGTTCGCGGCTTCTTGTCGCCCTCCACGGGGATCCTCGACAGTCACGCCTATATGTTGGCGTTGCAACACGACATCGAGAGCGGAGGAGGTGCATTGGCCTTCGAAACCCCCGTAACCGGCGCCCAAGTCACAGGCGCGGGGCTCCGCGTTTTCACCGGCGGTCGCGAGCCGGCGGAAATCAACGCGCGAATTTTCGTCAATTCGACTGGACACTATGCACCGAGACTGGCCGCGACGATTGAAGGGCTATCGCGCGAACATGCGCCGCGACAATGGTTCGCCAAAGGCAACTACTTCTCGCTTAGCGGCAAACAGCCGTTCTCACATTTGGTCTACCCGTTGCCCGAAGCCGCTGGCGTCGGCGTTCACGCGACTCTGGACCTGGATGGCCGGTGTCGTTTTGGCCCCGACGTCGAATGGGTCGAGAACGAGACCGACTTGGCGGTCAGCGCCGACCGCGCAGACTCCTTCTATGCGGCGATTCGAAATTACTGGCCTGCGTTGCCCGACAATGCGCTTCGACCGGACTACGCCGGCATCCGCCCAAAACTGCACGGGCCAGAGGCGCCGATCGCCGACTTCCGAATCGACGGTTCCGAGGCGCACCACGTCAAGGGACTGGTGAATCTTTTCGGCATCGAAAGCCCGGGGTTGACCGCGTCGCTCGCAATTGCCGATCTCGTGGCGGAAAGACTGGCGCTGCTATAACTTGATTTATCTAGCGAATGACGAGGCGCCGATGCGCCTCTTCCCCAGTGCGCAAAGGCCCAGCGCGAACTCTCTGTTACGTTTCGACGTTCTTCCGGCGCCGTGAACTAATAATATCCGGCCGCGCGCACCGCCTTGTCGACTTGGCGCTGCACCGACGACAGGGCTTCCCTATCGGTCAGGTCGCCACGCAACGCCTTATGAATTTCCGATCGCAGAACGGCCTCGATCAATCGGAACTCTGGCGCCGACGGGCGCGAAAGAGATTTCAACAGGTTCCGTTTGGCCTGCTTATCGACCATGCTGATGATCGGCGACGTGGCCGCAGCGGAGCCAAGCGCCATAAAGCGCGTCGGAGCGCGCGGATCGATTCGTCGGCAATGCGCGGCAAAGCCTGCGCGGATGCCGTCTTGCCGTCCATCGGCGTCCAATTTTGCTCTGGCGCATATGTGGAACGGCCCGATCGGCAAGGGTTTTCACGAGTTCTGAACAGCGCGGGACGGTGCGGTCATATGTCCGGCCTTTAGGTGCGGATTTGACCGCTGGCCATGATGAATTCCGCGACATCGGTGTCTCCCATCAATTTTTCGCGCTCAAAGGCGCAGTGCGTCAGGCGGACTGTCCGATGTCGGGATATCGTCCCTCGTGGTTCATCTCTCGTTCGGCACCTTTGCGCTGAACCGGCGGGGGAACCGCCGGAATCGGTTTTCGGTCAGCTGGCCGGCGTCAGAACCGGCTTTCGGTAGACGCCGCCTTTCGTCAGCAGCGCCCAGATAATTCTGGCCGTCTTGTTGGCCAAGGCCACGGCGACAACTTTGAATGGCTTGCGCGCTACAAGCCCGCCAACCCAATCGGGCAGCTTCAGCCCCCGCTTTCCTAGCTTGATGATCGACGTCGCCCCGACAATGAGCAGCGTCCTGAGCTGTTGGTTGCCGCGCTTCGAGATCGAGCCGAGCCGCTCCTTGCCTCCGCTGGAATGGGCCCGTGGCGTTAGCCCTGTCCATGCCGCGAAGTCGCGACCCGTCTTAAATCCGTGAGCATCGTGCACGACCGCGCGCACCGTCGCCGCGATTATGGGCCCGACACCCGGAATCGTGGTCAAACGACGCGCTGTCTCGTCCGCCTGAACGCATTTGCGAATATCGTCATCAAGGCGCTCGATTCTGGCCGAGAGCGTGTCGATCTGTTCGACCATCTCCAGTAGCGCTTGCCTGGCGGCTTCGGGAATGGCGCGATATTCGGGGTCGCGGATCGCATCGGCGAGCTTGTCGACACTCGCCATGCCCTTGGCGCCAGCCACGCCGAATTCCATCATGTGAGCGCGGAACGCGTTCGCGGTTTGACTCCTCTGTCGGACGAGAAGGTCCCTGGTCTTCAGAACCAGCCCCGCCGCTTGCTGCTCGGCACTCTTGATCGGCACGAACCTCATCGTTGGCCGTGTCACTGCTTCACAGATCGCCTCGGCGTCGGCGGCGTCCGTCTTGCTGCGCTTCACATATGGCTTCACGTAGATCGGCGGGATCATTCTGACGTCATGCCCGCACGCGCGGATCTCGCGAGCCCAATAATGCGCGCTCGCGCAAGCCTCCATTCCGACCAAGCATGGCGGAAGTTTCCGGAAGAATTCCAACAGGTTTGAGCGGCGAAGCGCGCGCCGCGCGATGACTGCGCCGGACGCGCTGATCGCGTGGACCTGGAATATCGACTTGGCGAGATCCAGTCCGACGGTGGCGACGGTCTCCATTTGGACTCCTTTCTTGATCTGCGTGGAATGCAACCGGCGAGACTATCCCCCGGTCGCCGCGAATCAATCGGGCCGTTCCAAGTCATCACATTTGATGAAGTTGAGGCGCCGATTTGGCCTGGTTTCGCAAGGGAATCAGCGCCATGCACTCTCTTCACGCCTCAGAATTGGTCCCGCCTGGTTTTTCCGCGGATAACGCGTTGAGCGACGGCGACAGCACCGTCATTACGATACGTGCGAGGAGCGCAAACAGCCCGTGCCCCTCCTATGGCGTGGCTTCCGGCCGGGTCCATAGTCGATATCCTCGTCGCTTGGCGGACTTGCCGATCGCGGGGCGGCGCGTCTTGCTGATGCTCCAAGCGCGGCGCTTCCGCTGTGAGGCGGTTCTGTGTGAAATGCGCATCTTCGCAGAACGCTTCGACGACAACATTCTCAAGCCTTGGGCGCGGCGCACGGCTCGGCTCGATCAGATCATCCACTGTCTCGCGCTCGCCCTGGGAGGCCGACCGGCGCCGAGTTTCGCGCGCCGCTTGAGCATGCCGGTCAGCAACGGCACGCTGTTGCGCGCCGTGCGCAGGCGCGGCAGCCCGAGCTTCGCGCCTCCGGCGATCATCGGGATCGACGACTGGACTTGGCGCCGCAACCATCGCTACGGGACGCTGATTTGCGATCTTGAACGCCGAAGGACGATCGCCTTGCTGCCGGATAGAGAACCAGCGACCGCCGAGGCATGGCTGAAGAAGCAACCGCAAATTGGAATTGTGGCTCGGGATCGAGGCGGCGGTTACGCGATGGCGGCGCAAAAGGCGCTCCCCAAGGCGGTCCAGGTTGCCGACCGCTGGCATTTGACGGAGAACGCAAGCCACGCTTTCCTCGACGCCGTGCGCAAATCTGTCCGACGCGCGTGAGGAGAAACGATTCCGGGCGGTTGATCCGCAAATGTGCGGCGCTCACAATTTCCGTTCAGACATCGCCAACGGCTCATCCGAAGTTCGACGGTCACGACGGCGCCCTGCACGGGCAGGTCTTGAAGATATCGGAAATACCGGCTGTGCCGGCGTGTCGACTTCTCGCGGCATCCTGGGCACGAGCCTATCTCCGGCCCAACCGCCGAGATCACCCAGCGACCTCCATCCCGCTCGGCGTCCAGA